>Ga0116143_10000345_pt1 | contig 64904 bp, 53 predicted proteins | sample AD_UKC034_MetaG_FD_89745 | JGI IMG/M metagenome (GOLD analysis project Ga0116143, IMG submission 89745) | Active sludge microbial communities of municipal wastewater-treating anaerobic digesters from USA - AD_UKC034_MetaG | ecosystem: Engineered > Bioreactor > Anaerobic > Digestate | place: USA... | reverse complement strand
GTCCAACATGTGCGCGACCTTCATCAAGTGGGGCGAGATCTGGGAGCGCATGCTCAACACGCCCACCTTCTCGCTGGACCTGCCGGGCCAGCGCGCGGGCAACTGGAAGGTGCGCCCCGGTGACGCGCAGCACATCGCCGACGCCCAGTGGATCGAATCGCAGTTCCGCGACCTGATCGATCGCTGCGAGAAGATCACCGGCAAGCGCTTCGACATCGACCGGCTGGCCGAGGTCGAGGACCGCGTCAACCGCATGGTCAAGCACTGGAACAACGTGATGGCGCTCAACCGCGTCTCGCCGGCGCCCTACAACGCGATGCTCGACGGCCTGACCTACATCGGCATCATGAACGTCTACCGCGGCACCGAGGAGGGCGTCGAGTACATGCGCCGCCTCGAGGAGTCGCTGCGCGCCAAGGTCGCGCGCGGCGAGGGGCGCGTCCCCAACGAGCGCTTCCGCCTGCTGTTCTCGGGCACGCCCTGCTACGTCTCGATGCGCCGGCTGGTCGAGCTCTTCGAGACCTGGGGCGGCGTCTTCGCGTACTCGGACTACCTGACCTTCGCTGCCGGCGGCATGGACGCCGGCGAGATGGAGTACGACACCTCGCGGCCGCTCGAGAGCCTGGCCGAAGTGACGGCGCTGGCGGCCCACCGCGGCCTGTCCAACCAGTTCTTCGCCCACGAGCGCCTGGCGCAGCAGATCCGCGACTACGACGTCGACGGCATCGTCTTCCACGGCATCAAGAGCTGCCGCTTCGTCTCGTCGGGCATGGCCGACACGCGCAACTTCCTCACGAACGAGATGAGCGTGCCGAGCCTCTACATCGAGTCCGACCTCATCGACCCGCGCTACTGGTCCGACGCGCAGATCAAGAACCGCGTCGACGCCTTCTTCGAGTCGCTCAAGCAACGCGGCGGCTCCGCAATCACGGCCGGCAAGGAAGCCGCCACCACCACACAGGAGACCCAGGCATGAAGTACTTTGGCGGCGTCGACGTCGGATCCACGCAAACCAAGGCGGTGATCCTGAACGAGGAGGGCCAGCTCGTCGGGCGCGCACTGCTCGACATGGAAACGAGCATGGTCACGATCGCGCAGGACGCGTTCGACAAGTGCCTGGAGGACGCGGGCCTCACGGCCGACCAGATCACGCGCATCGGCAGCACCGGCTACGGGCGCTACAACGTGACCTTCGGCCACCAGCAGGTCACCGAGATCAGCTGCCACGCACGCGGTGCGGTCTACCTGTTCCCGAAGACGCGCACGGTGATCGACATCGGCGGTCAGGACACCAAGGCGATCGCGGTCAAGCCCGATGGCCAGGTCGCCGACTTCACGATGAACGACAAGTGCGCTGCCGGCACCGGACGCTTCCTGGGGGCGGCCTCGTACGCGCTCGAGCTCTCGCTCGGTGAACTCGGCGCACTGGCGCTGAAGTCGCAGAACCCGGTGCGGATCACGACGACCTGCACGGTGTTCGCCGAGTCCGAGATCATCAGCCACCTCGCCAAGGGCATCCTGCCCGAGGACGTGCTGATGGGCGTGCACCAGGCGATCACCTCGCGCTGCGTCTCGCTCGCCCGTCGCGTCGGCATCAATCCGGAAGTGACCTTCACCGGCGGCGTGAGCCGCAACATCGCGATGGTCAAGCTCATCGAGCAGGAGATCGGGATGCCGCTCAACGTGAGCCCGGACGCGCACTTCTGCGGTGCGCTCGGTGCGGCGCTGATGGCGCGCGATTACGTACTGAACGGTGGCCAGGCGGTCGAAACGGCTGCGGCCGAAGCGGCCTGAGGAGGCAGACATGAGCAAGATCTACGCAGCCGGCATCGACATCGGCTCCACCTACACGAAGGCGATCCTGCTGGACGGCGATCAGAACGTCGCCGGCAAGGCGGTGCGCCGCACCGGCTTCAAGGTGCAGCAGGCGGCCGAGAACGTGTTCGAGGAACTGCTGAAGAACGCCGGCATCGAGCGTTCGCAGGTGACCTACGTCGGCGCGACCGGCTACGGCCGCTTCTCGGTGCCCTTCCGCCACGCCCAGATCACCGAACTGACGGCGCACGCGCAGGCGGCGGTGCAGCTCTTCCCCGACACGCGCACGATCCTGGACATCGGCGGCCAGGACATCAAGGCGATCAAGGTCGACGGGCAGGGCCGCGTCAAGTCCTTCCGCCTCAACGACAAGTGCGCTGCCGGAACCGGCGCCTTCCTCGAGAAGACCGCGCGCTACCTGGGTCTGACGACGCAGGACATCGGCCCCTACGCGATCCGCTCGACCAACCCCAAGACGATCAGCAGCGTGTGCGCGGTGTTCGCCGAGTCCGAGGTCATCAACCACCTCGCCAATGGCGTTCCGGCCGAGGACATCATGATGGGCGCGATGATCTCGCTCGGCGGTCGTGCAATCCAGCTGATGCGCCGCGTCGGCCTCGAGCCCGGCTACATGCTCACCGGCGGCATGACGCACAACGTCGCGATGATCAAGGCGCTGGAAACCGCGCTGAAGGCACCGTTCAACGTCGCACCCGACGGCCTGGGGCAGCTCAACGGCGCCTACGGCGCCGCCTACCTGGGGCTGCGTCGCGCGCAGAAGCTGATCGCCGAAGGCAAGCCGATCCCGCCGACCGCAGCGCAGCTCGGCGGCGAGTCGGGCTCCAAGCCGATCCGCCGCTGGTCGGCCCTGGGCGCAACGCGCACGCACTACGAACCCGGCACGCAGACGAGCGCGCAGTTCACGGTGTCCAAGCGCGCGCCCGACGCCGCGTCGGCAACCGCCGCCTGAGCGGCCCGAAGACAGGGCGGACCTTCACGGTCCGCCCTTCGCCTGATTCCACTTCGCAAAGGATCACGAGATGACGGTGATTTCCGATTTCATGCAGAAGGATCACGTCGACATCGACGCCATCGCCGAGCGCGCCACCGCCGCGGCGGCAGCCGGCGATGCGGCGACGATGGCGCGCGAAGGTGCCGAGTTCCTCAAGCGCCTGCAGCTGCACATCGACCAGGAGGAGAAGCTGCTCTTCCCCGCGTTCGAAGAGCGCAGCGGCATGAGCGAGGGCGGGCCCAGCGTGCAGATGAAGATGGAGCACGACGACATGCGCCCGATCCTCGAGCAGATGCACGCGGCGGTTGCGGCCGGCGACACCGCCGGCTACCAGCGCGCATCCAAGGCGCTGTTCGACATCCTGGTGCCGCACAACCAGAAGGAAGAGCAGATGATGTACCCGATGCTCGACGACACGATGGGGCCCGACGCCGGCGCGTTGCTGGCCGAAGTCAAGGCGATGGCGGCATAAGGACATCGAATTCCCCGGCGCGCCGGCGCTCCCGGCGTGCCCGCTCAGAGAACGGGCCCGCACATGCCGGGCCCGTTTTCGTTGCCCCTCCGACGGCGCCTGCCGTCGGACGCACCAAACCTAGAATCCACGCCTTCCCATCGTCACCGGAGCCTTGCATGCACACCCGCAGCTCGCCGATCGGCCCGCGCCTGCAACGGCTGCGCGCGACGATGGCCCAGGCCGGCGTGCAGGCGCTGCTGGTGCCCTCGGCCGATCCGCACCTCTCGGAATATCTGCCCGGACGTTGGCAGGCGCGCGAGTGGTTCTCGGGCTTCACCGGCTCGATGGGGACGCTCGTCGTGACCCTCGACGACGCACGCCTCTTCGCCGACAGCCGCTACTGGGTCCAGGCCGAGCGCGAGCTCGCCGGCAGCGGGATCACGCTCGAGCGGATCCCGACCGGCAACGCGTCCGCGCACATCGACTGGCTGGCTGCGAACATGCGCGCCGGCGACGCCGTCGCGGTCGACGGGCAGGTGCTCGGCCTCGCCTCGGCGCAGGCGCTGCGCACGGCGCTCGATCGCGCGGGCGTTGCCCTGCGCACCGATCTCGACCTCGTCGGCGCCGCCTGGGACGGTCGCCCTGCCCTGCCTCTGGAGCCGGTCCGCGAGCATCGTCCGCCGCATGCGGCAACGCCGCGCGCGGACAAGCTCGCGTCGATCCGCGAAGCGATGCGAAGGCAGGGCGCAACGCATCATTTCGTCTCGACGGTCGACGACATCGCCTGGATCACGAACCTGCGCGGCAGCGACGTCAGCCACAACCCGGTGTTCCTCGCGCACCTGCTCATCGACGCCGACGCCGCGACCCTCTTCGTCGGCGAAGGGAAGATCGACGAGACGCTGCGTGCGGCGCTTGCGCGCGACGGCGTGCGGCTGGCACCGTACGCCGACGCCGCGAAGGCGCTGGCGGCGCTGCCCGAGTCCAGCGTGCTGCTGCTCGACCCGAAGCGGGTCACCTACGGTCTGCGCGCAGCAGCTCCAGCCGCGGTGCGCGTCGTCGAAGCGATCAACCCGAGCACGCTCGCCAAGAGCCGCAAGACCGATGCCGAGGCGGCACAGGTGCGGCAGGCGATGGTCGAGGACGGCGTCGCGATGTGCGAGTTCTACGCCGACTTCGAGGCTTCGATCGCGCGTGGCAAAGCCTGGGACGAGCTCGAGGTCGACGAGACGCTCACCGCGGCCCGCGCGCGTCGGCCCGGCTTTGTCGGCACGAGCTTCGGCACGATCGCCGGCTTCAACGCCAACGGCGCGATGCCGCACTACCGCGCCACGCCCGAGTCCTTCGCGCGCATCGAGGGCGACGGCCTGCTGCTGATCGACAGCGGCGGCCAGTACCTCGGGGGCACGACCGACATCACGCGGGTCTGGCCGATCGGCCAGGTGAGCGCGGCGATGAAGCGCGACTACACCCTTGTGCTCAAGGGCACGATCGCGCTGTCGCGCACGCGCTTTCCGCGCGGCACGCTCGGACCGATGCACGATGCGATCGCGCGCGCGCCGATGTGGCAGCAGGGTCTGGACTACGGTCACGGCACCGGCCATGGCGTGGGCTATTTCCTCAACGTGCACGAGGGTCCGCAGACGATCAGCCGCGCGATGCCGACGCCGGAGATGGCGATGGAGCCCGGGATGATCACGAGCATCGAGCCTGGCGTCTACCGCGCCGGCCAGTGGGGCGTGCGCATCGAGAACCTGGTTCTCAGCGTCCCTTCGGCCACCGAGGAGAAAGGGCGCTTCGGCGAGTTCCTCGAGTTCGAGACGCTGACGCTGTGCCCGATCGACACGCGCTGCATCGAGCGCAGCCTGCTGCGTGCCGACGAGATCGCGTGGCTCGACGCCTACCACGCCACCGTGCACGAGCGGCTGGCGCCGCGCCTGCAGGGGCCCGCGCTCGACTGGCTGCTCGCGCGCACGCAGCCCTTGTGATCGCCGTTGCCTCGGCCCAGGCCGAATCGGCGCCGATGGCGCTCGGCATCGACCTGGGCGGCACCAAGGTCGAGGCCCGGCTGCTCGCTGCCGACGGCGGCCGGGAACAATGGCGCGAGCGCGTGGCCACGCCGCAGGGCGACTACGGCGCGATCGTCGCCGCCGTCGCCACACTCGTGCAGCGCGCCCGGGAGGCAAGCACCGCGGCCTTCACGATCGGGATCGGCACGCCGGGCAGTCTCACGCCCGACGGTCTCGTGAAGAACAGCAACACGACCTGCCTCAACGGCCGCCCGCTGCAACAGGACCTGCAGGCGGTGTTGCAGGCGCCGGTGGCCGTCGAGAACGACGCCAACTGCCTCGCGCTCAGCGAAGCGACCGATGGCGCCGGCGCCGGTGCCGCGGTCGTCTTCGCCGCGATCCTCGGCACCGGCGTTGGCGCGGGCATCGCGGTGCACGGTCGCGTGCTGCGCGGCCCCAACGGCCTGGCCGGCGAGTGGGGGCACAACCCGCTGCCCTGGGCGGTGCCGGGGGAGGACCCGATGCCGCGCTGCTACTGCGGGCAGTCGGGTTGCATCGAAGCGCTGATCAGCGGCCCTGCGCTCGCGCGCGACCACGCGGCTCGCACCGGCGAGAGGCTGACGGCCGAGGAAATCGCCGCTGCGGCTTCAAGCGGCGACACCGCAGCCCAGGCCACGCTCGAGCGCCACGCGTCGCGCCTGGCGCGGGCGCTGGCCGCGGTCATCAACCTGCTCGACCCCGACGTGATCGTGCTCGGCGGCGGCCTCTCGCAGATGCCCGGGCTCTACGCGCGCATCCCTACGCTCTGGAGCCGCTGGGTCTTCAGCGGCGGCCACCGTGACCCGGTACGCACACGACTTGCTCCCGCGCTGCACGGCGACGCCTCGGGCGTGCGCGGCGCGGCGTGGATCGGGAGACAGAGCCGCGACTGAGCGTCCCCCGCAGGACGCCGGACGACGTTCAGGAGAAGAACTGCTGCAACGCCCGGGTGATCGACCCCGGCACGACGAGCGCCATGAAGACCAGCCCGGCGATCGCGCCGGCGACATGCGCGTCGTGGTTCACGCGGCCATGACGGCTGCCGCGGGCCGCCAGGCTGTAGGCGAGATAGCCGAGCGCGAACAGCGGCGCGGGGATCGGCACCGGCAGCGGCAGGATGAAGAGCGAGGCCTTGGGGAAGGCGACGATCGACGCGAAGAGCACCGCGAGGATCGCACCCGAAGCGCCAAGGCTGGCGTAGCCGGGCTGGCGGCGGTGCAGCACCCAGGTCGCCAGGCTTGCCGCCAGCAATCCGCAGGCATAGAGCGCCGCAAAGCGCGCGCTGCCCAGACCGCGCTCGAGGTCGAAGCCGAAGGCCCAGAAGGTGAAGCCGTTGAAAAGCAGGTGGGCGAGATCCGCGTGGACGAAGGCGCTCGTGACGAGGGTGTGATAATCGCCGCGCTGCACGAGCCCATGAGGGCGCAGCAGGCTGTGCTGAATGACGGCAGGCCAGCGATAGAGCCCGAGCAGGCTCACGAGTGCGAAGGTCGTCAGGAGGAGCGTCGCGACCGGAGCGCCGCCGGTTGCCGCCGCCAGGCCCTGCACGTGGCCGCCCCTGCCTAGGCCGGCCGGTTCATGCGCGCGTTCAGTCCCTGGCGCAGCAGGTCGCCGACGTCGAGCAGGTGCGCCCGTGCCTCGGTGCTCAGGCCCGGGCGCCGCCGCGCGGCGTCGATGCGCGGCAGCAGACCGCTGAGCTGCAGGCGCACGAGACTGCGCTGGTCGGCACGGCCCTGGACCGAGGGCCGCAGCAGCACGGCGGCCAGCAGCGCCGCATGCTGGCGCTGCAGCTCGCGGCGCGCTGCCGGGATGTCGCCGCTCTTCGCATCGAGCTCGAACCAGACGTCGCGCGCCAGCTGCGTGTACAGCTCCGAGAGCGCCAGCGCCTGTCCGGGCTCGGCCTTGCCCTGGGCGTCGAGGATGCGCTCGGCCACGCCGTCGCTCATCAGCTGCAGCAGCAGCGCGCGCTGCATGTCGACGAGCTGGCTCGCCGGCGAGTAGTCGGTCGCAAGCCGGGTCTCGCCGCCGAAGAGCGCATCGCTGCGCGCCAGGTAGTCGGGCGCGAGACGGCGCTGCAACGCCGGCGGCAGCACGAGCGCGTCGGCCGAGAGGTAGTGGTGCGAGAGCATCTGCAGCGCCGCGCGCTGCTGCCCGGGCGTCACCGGCTGCAGGGGGTCGCGGCCACTTCCCGGAAAGTCGCGCAGCGTGCGCACGCCGCCGATCTGGCGCGCGAGCACGCCGGCGGCGCGGCCCATCTCGCGGATCGCGTAGCCGACCGATCGGCGCAGCACCGAGTAGTCGGCGTCGGGATCGAGCTCGCGCGTGCCCTGCCGATGCAGCAACTCGTGCGCGATCGCGATGCGCTGCTCGGCGAACGCCACGGGATCGTCGCCGAGGTCGAAGACGAGCGACTCGGGGTCGACACCCAGGCCGTTGTCCTCGTCGGTGCCGTAGGCGAGTTCCGGCTCGGCACTGCGCGCGGCGATGCGCTGCAGCTCGGCCTCCTCCTGCTCGGGCGTGGTGCCCGGCGGCATCGGCTTGTACGCGTACTCGATCGCCCAGTAGTCGTAGGGGCCGAGCACCTTCTGGAACGCGGGCAGCCCATGCATCCCCGGCGGCGCGAGATTGATCGGCGCGTACTCCATCACCGACCCGGCGAGACCGTGCTCGCGCACGAAGGCGGGATCGTTGACCTGCGCGAGCGTATACGCACGCGAGCTGCGGAAGTTGTGCCGCAAGCCGAGCGCATGGCCGACCTCATGCATCGTCACGTCGACCAGGTAGTCGAGGACGAAGGCCTCGGCCTCGGGGCTTGCCGGGTCGATCTCGCCGCGCGCCTCGAGCACATCGAGCGCGTAGGTGAGCTGCTCGGCGGCGAAGTCGGCGTGGTCGCAGGCGCCCACCGCGGCAGCGGCTCCGATCCCGCCGGCCGCGTCCGGCTGCGCGCCATCGGCGCCGGCGTCCGCGCCGCCGAACTGCATCAGCCGCGACCAGGGCTGCGCCTCACGGCTCGAGAGCACCTGCGCACGCAGCGCGCGCAGGTTGCGCGAGGACAGGCTCTCGATGCCGATGTCGGCGTCGAGGATCTCGCCGCTGCGCGGGTCGACCTGGCTCGGGCCGATGGCACCGAAGCTCGGGCTCGCGTTGGTCATCCAGCGCAGCGAGGCCGCGGCGACGTCCAGCGTATCGAAGTCGGCGTCGTCGGGCTGCATCTGCACGACGATCGCGTCGCGAAAGCCGATGCGCTCGAAGGCCGCGTTCCAGGCGAGCACGCCCTGCCGGATCGCGTCGCGATACTTCAGCGGGATGCTGCGGTCCAGCCAGAAGGTGATCGGCTTGACCGGCTCGGAGAGCTCGGCCGCGGGATCCTTCTTCTCGAGCCGCCAGCGGTTGACGAAGCGCTGCTGCGGCGTGCGCGCCAGATCGTTGGAGAAGTCGGCGACGCTGGTCGTGAAGTGGCCGATGCGCGGGTCGGCGCGGCGCGGCGCCATCGGCTCGGCCGGGAGCTCGGCAAAGGCGTAGTGCAGGCCGAGGAAGAGGCTGCGCGCGTCGGGCAGCGTCAACGGTTCGCTCGGCCGCAGCGCCGGAGGCACCGGTGTCGGCGTGGCCGTCGCCTGTGCGAGCACCGCGGTCGCGAAGTGGGCCTGGACCTCGAAGACGAGCTCGCCGCGCTTGCCGCGCACCGCGGTGATCGCCGAATTCGCGCGGTCCATGGCATAGTTTTGGCGGTAGCTGCGCTGCAGCTGCATGCCAAGACCCAGAAGGTCGCCGAGCATGATGGAGCCGGCATCGACCAGCACGCTCTTGCGGTCGGGATGCGGCTGGCTGACGACGGCGCCGCTGCCCAGCAGGCTCATCGAGAAGCCCGCGCGCACCGCGCGCCCTTCGGGCGTGCCCGCGGGCGCGGCGAACGCGGTGTTCAAGGCCACGAGCTGCACCTGGTTGTGCACACGGCGGAACTGCACGATCTGCTGGCGGCCGAAGCTGCCCCAGCGCCCCACCATCAGCCCGCCGTAGAAGCCGCGCTCGCCGATGCCCTGCGCGATCTTCGGGCCGAAGAACAAGGGCTTGCCGAAGTCCTCGGGCCGCAGCTCGAACCAGGTCTTGTCGTCCTTCTGCCAGACGGTGATCAGGCCGTCGACCCGGCGCGCGTCCTTGACGACGGCACCGAAAGGCTGCGGCTGCGGCTGCGGCTGAGCTTGCGGCGCCGGCGCAGCCACCGGACCGGACGCGCGGGCGGCGGCTGACGGCCCCGACGGCCCGGCGGCGGGCGGCGCACTGGCCGCGGGCGCCGGTGCGGAGGCTTCAGGCCCTCCCGGCAATCGCAGGCCGGCACAGCCCGGCAGCGCCGATACCGCGGACAGGAGCAGGACGGCCGCAACGAGGCTTCGGCTCATGACCAGCGGGTCAGTGGATGCCCTTGAAGCGCACGCGCTTGGGCCGCGCGCCCTCCTCGCCCAGGCGCTTGATCTTGTCGGCCTCGTACTCCTGGTAGTTGCCGGCGTAGAAGAACCACTGCGAGTCGCCCTCGGCGGCGAGGATGTGCGTGCAGATCCGGTCGAGGAACCAGCGGTCGTGGCTGATGACCATCGCACTGCCGGCAAACTCGAGCAGCGCTTCCTCCAGCGCGCGCAGCGTCTCGACGTCCAGGTCGTTGCTCGGCTCGTCCAGCAGCAGCACGTTGCCGCCGCGCGCCAGCGTCTTGGCCAGGTGCAGCCGCCCGCGCTCGCCGCCCGAGAGATTGCCGACGAGCTTCTGCTGGTCGTTGCCCTTGAAATTGAAGCGGCCGAGGTACGCGCGGCTGGGCATCACGAAGGGGCCGACGACGATGTTGTCGAGGCCGCCGGAGACGTCCTCCCACACCGTCTTGTCGTTGGCGAGGTTCTCTCGACTCTGGTCGACGAAGGCGAGCTTGGCGGTCTTGCCGATCAGCACCTCGCCCGAGTCGGGCTGCTCCACGCCCTGGATCATGCGAAAGAGCGTGGACTTGCCGGCGCCGTTCGGGCCGATGATGCCGACGATCGCCCCCGGCGGCACCTTGAAGCTGAGCTTGTCGATCAGCAGCCGGTCGCCGTAGCCCTTGCTGACGTTCCTGAACTCGATGACCTCGTTGCCCAGGCGCTCGGCCACCGGGATGAAGATCTCGTTGGTCTCGTTGCGACGCTGGTAATCGGTGTCGGAGAGCTCCTCGAAGCGGGCCAGGCGCGCCTTGCTCTTGGCCTGGCGGCCCTTGGCGTTGGAGCGCACCCACTTCAGCTCCTCCTTCATCGCCTTGATGCGCGCGTCCTCCTTCTTCTGCTCGATCTCCAGGCGCCGCTCCTTCTGCTCCAGCCACTCGGAGTAGTTGCCCTTCCAGGGAATGCCCTGGCCACGGTCGAGCTCGAGGATCCACTCGGCGGCGTTGTCGAGGAAGTAGCGGTCGTGCGTGATCGCGACCACGGTGCCGGGGAAGCGCTGCAGGAAGTGCTCGAGCCACTCGACCGACTCGGCGTCGAGGTGGTTCGTCGGCTCGTCCAGCAGCAGCATGTCGGGCCTGGACAGCAGCAGCCGGCACAGCGCCACGCGCCGCTTCTCGCCGCCGGAGAGGTGCTTGATCTGCGCCTCCCACGGGGGCAGGCGCAGCGCGTCGGCCGCGAGCTCGAGCTGCAGGTCGGTGTTCTCGCTGCCGGCCGCGGCGATGATCGCCTCGAGCTCGGCCTGCTCGGCGGCCAGCGCATCGAAGTCGGCATCCTCCTCGGCGTAGGCGGCGTAGACCTCGTCGAGGCGCTTCTTGGCCGCGAGCACGCCGCCGATGCCTTCCTCGACCGCCTCGCGCACGGTCTGCTCGGGGTTGAGTTCGGGTTCCTGCGGCAGGTAGCCGATCTTCAGCCCCGGCATCGGCACCGCTTCGCCCTCGATGTCCTTGTCCAGGCCCGCCATGATCCTCATCAGCGTCGACTTGCCCGAGCCGTTGAGGCCGAGCACGCCGATCTTGGCGCCGGGGAAGAAGGACAGCGAGATGTCCTTGAGGATCTGACGCTTCGGCGGCACGGTCTTGCCGACGCGGTTCATCGTGAAAACGTACTGGGCCATATCGCAGCAGGACTTCGGTCCTGGAAGTGGGGTGTCCGTCGGGACGCCGCTTGGGGGTCGATCGCGCGCGCCAGGGCGCCGGGCAGCGGGTACGCCAAAGCAGGCCGTTGAGGCGAATGCGCGCAAACCATGCATTATCGCCTGCGGCCGGAAGCTCGGCCCTGGGCACGGGCATCGCGGGACGGCGCTTGAAGTCGCCCGCCCGCGATGGCATATGCTCGCGTCGGGGCCTGCCGGGCGGTCCGGCACAGGGAGGGCAGCTTGAACGGCACGACCATCACCACACAGGACGAAGGCTCGCTGCTGCGCGTGGCGCACATCGTCTACGGGCTGCACTCACTGGGGCTGGCGATCGGCGCCTTCGGTGCGGCCACGGTGCTGGGCTCGTTCCTGTTCGGCTGGCCGTCGATCGTCGCGGTGATCGTCAATTACGTCTATCGAGGCCGGGCGCGCGGCACCTGGCTCGAGACGCACTTCAGCTGGCAGATCCGGACCTTCTGGTATGCGCTGCTGTGGGCCATCCTCGTCGGCCTCGTCTCGCTTCCGCTGACGCTGATCGTCATCGGCTTCGGCACCTGGGCACTCGGCATGATCGTGCTCGGCGCCTGGGCCGTCTACCGCATCGGCCGCGGCTGGATCCGCCTCAACGACCGCCAGCCGATGCCCATGGGCTGAGCCCGCCGCGCAACGACCGCGGACGCAGGCGCTCGTCTCCGGGGGCTTCAGTTCGGACGCCACAGGCCGATGACTCCGCCAAGTCCCACGCATCGGCCCCCATGCAAGTCCAGCCCCCACCCCGCAAGCGCGCACTGATCGTCGACGATCAGTTGCTCGTCCGTGCCGGCGTCGCCGCGCTGCTCGAGGCGATGCCCGACTGGCAGTGCGTCGGCACCGCCGCCACCCCCGAAGGCGCGCTGCAGGCCTGCGCCGAACAGCGCCCCGACCTGGTGCTGCTGGATCTGCACCTGCCGGGGGCGACTACGGCCCGGGCCGCGACCGGCCAGCCCGCCGGATCGCTCAGGGCGCCGCAGGAACTCGAAGGCATCGCCCTTGCCCGCGTGCTGCTGGGCCTGCAGCCGCGGCTGCGTATCCTCGTGCTCTCGGGCCGCACGCAGCCCGAGGTGGTGCGCGCGGCGCTGCGCGCGGGCGCCTGCGGCTTCATCGGCAAGGACTTCGTGCACGCGGAGCTGCAGCAGGCGCTGCGCAGCGTGGGCGCGGGGCACCGCTGGCTGAGTCCCGCGCTGGCGGCTGCGTTGCGTGAGCAGGAACGCACGACACCGGCCCTGACGGCGCGCCAGCGCGACGTGCTCGGGCTGCTGGCGCGCGGGCAGTCGAACAAGCAGATCGCGCGCAGCCTGGGCGTGAGCGTGAAGACGGTCGAGTACCACCGCGCCGAGCTGATCGCGCGCCTGGATCTGCACGACGTCGCGAGCCTGACGCGCTTTGCGCTCGAGCAGGGGCTGGCGGCCTGAGGTCGCTGCCGCGATACCCACGTCACCGCAAGTCCCGCCTCCCCGCGCACGGCGCGGACCACCGGCGCGAGCACTTGCGCTTACACTTCGGGCTGCGCCGCGATGCCCAGTCTGCCGCGGCGCAGCCGAATCCGGCTTTCCACACGACCCTTCGCGCCTTCCGGACTGGAGCGCCCCCGAAACGGGCGAGCGCAGGCCGCGACCCTCCGGTCCGCCAAGGACTGCATCCAACATGAATTTCAAGGACCTCGGCCTGTCCGAGCCGATCCTGCGCGCCGTGCGCGAGCAGGGTTACGAGACCCCGACCCCCATCCAGGCGCAGGCGATTCCCGCGGTGCTCGGCGGCGGCGACCTGATGGCCGGCGCGCAGACCGGCACCGGCAAGACCGCCGGCTTCACGCTGCCGCTGCTGCAGCGCCTGTCCGAACAGAAGCCGGTGCGCGACGCGCGCGGCCGCCCGATGATCCGCGCGCTGATCCTCACGCCCACGCGCGAACTCGCCGCGCAGGTCGAGGAGAGCGTGCGCAGCTACGGCCGCCACCTGCAGCTCACCAGCATGGTGATGTTCGGCGGCGTCGGCATGCAGCCGCAGATCGACAGGCTGCGCCGCGGCGTCGACATCCTCGTGGCCACGCCCGGCCGGCTGCTGGACCACCACGACCAGGGCACGCTGGACCTCTCGCAGGTGCAGGTGTTCGTGCTCGACGAGGCCGACCGCATGCTCGACATGGGCTTCATCCACGACATCAGGAAGGTGCTCGCCGTCCTGCCGGCGAAGAAGCAGAGCCTGCTCTTCTCGGCGACCTTCAGCGACGACATCAAGGCGCTGGCCGACCGGCTGCTGAACCAGCCCGCGCTGATCGAAGTCGCGCGGCGCAACGCCACCGCCGACACCATCGCGCAGAAGGTGCACCCGGTCGGGCGCGAGAAGAAGAAGGAGCTGCTCGCGCACCTGATCCGCAAGGGCGACTGGCACCAGGTGCTCGTCTTCACGCGCATGAAGCACGGCGCCAACCGCCTGGCCGAGTACCTGAACGGCCAGGGCATCAGCGCGATGGCGATCCACGGCAACAAGAGCCAGAGCGCGCGCACGAAGGCGTTGTCGGACTTCAAGAGCGGCGAGCTGCAGGTGCTGGTGGCCACCGACATCGCCGCGCGCGGCATCGACATCGACCAGCTGCCGCACGTCGTCAACTTCGAGCTGCCCAACGTCCCCGAGGACTACGTGCACCGCATCGGCCGCACCGGCCGCGCCGGCGCCAGCGGCGAGGCGGTCTCGCTCGTCTGCCTGGACGAGGAGATCTTCCTTGCCGACATCGAGAAGCTCACGCGCAACCGCATCCCGCGCGAGATCGTTCCCGGCTTCGAAGCGCCGGCCGGCGAGCGTGCCGAGCCGATCGTGCTCGGCCGCATGACGATCGGCGTGGGCGGCACCAAGCGCCACGTCGGCGGCGGCCGGCCGGGCGGTGGACGCCCAGGAGGCAGCCGGCCCGAGGGCAGCCGCTCCGGCGGCCGTCCCGGCGCCGGCGGCAGTCACGGCGGCGGCCGGCCCACCGCTCGACCGGCAGCCGATCGCGCTCCGGCTTCCGCCGGCCAGCGCACGGCCGCTCCGCGTCGCGACAGCGCCGCCCGCGGCCCGCGCAGCGGCAGCGCGCCGCGCGGCCGCGGCTGAACGCTCGCTGCTCACGGGCGCGCCCTGTGCCGACCCGAAGGCCTCGAGGATCAGGTCGCGCAAGCCGTTGACCACCGCGGGCCGGCGGCTCGAGCGCCGCGCCGGGTTGGCGGCGTCGAAAACGCGCACCCGGTAGGCGATGCGACCGAGGAGCGTGGGCGACAACCCTAGGTGCCGGACAGCCGGCGCTGCACCGCTGGTGGATGCCGCTGATGCAGCTCGACGCGCCCGGCACCCTGCGCCCCGTCTACACTGGGGCGCAGCCCCGCTGCGCCTGCGCCCGTCATGGATTACGCCGTTTCCATCGCCGCCATCGTCGCCGCCTACCTGATCGGCTCGCTGTCCTTCGCGGTCATCGTCAGCCGCGTGATGGGTCTCTCGGACCCGCGCAGCTACGGCTCGAAGAACCCGGGCGCGACCAACGTCCTGCGCTCGGGCAACAAGACCGCGGCGATCCTCACGCTGCTGCTGGATGCGCTCAAGGGCTACGTTCCGGTGCTCGCGGCAGCGCTGCTCGCGCCGCGCCTGGGCTTTGGCCAGGGCACGGTGGCCTGGGTCGGGCTCGCGGCCTTCCTCGGCCACCTCTTTCCGGTGTTCTTCCGCTTCCAGGGCGGCAAGGGCGTGGCCACCGCGGCCGGCGTGCTGCTCGCGCTGAACCCGCTGCTCGGCCTGGCCACGCTCGCGACCTGGCTCATCATCGCGGCGTTCTTCCGCTACTCGTCGCTGGCGGCGATCGTGTCTGCCGTGTTCGCACCCTTCTACCAGATGCTGATCTGGGGCGGCGGGCCGGTGCTGCTGCCGCTGCTGGCGATGAGCATCCTGCTGCTGTGGCGCCACGGCGGCAACATCCAGAAGCTGATCGCGGGCACCGAATCGAAGATCGGCCAGAAGGGTGTGGCCGCGGCGCCACCCGCGCCGGCTGCGGTGACGAGTGCGGCCGCGCCGGCTGCCGCCCGGCCGGGTGGTCGCAAGAAGGCGCGCAAGAGCCGGCGCTGATCCGTGCCGGCGGCGCTGACCGTCTACCGCCTACCGCCTGCCGCCTACAGTCCGAGGCGCGCGAGCTCGCCAAGCCCCTGGCGCATCAGGATCGGCTCGGCGCCGCTCAGGTCGATCACCGTCGTCGGCGACATCGGGCAGGCACCGGCGTCGACGACCGCCTGCACGAGCTTCTCGTAGCGCTCGCGGATCTCGGCGGCGTCGTTGAGCGCCTCGGTCTCGCCGGGCGGAATCAGCGTCGTCCCCAGCAGTGGCTCGCCGAACTCGGCGAGCAGTGCCTGCAGCGCCTTGTGCGCGGGCACCCGAAGCCCGATCGTGCGGCGCGAGGGGTGGCTCAGGCGCCGCGGCACTTCCTTGGTCGCCTCGAGGATGAAGGTGTAGGGTCCGGGCGTGCCGAGCTTGAGGATGCGGTACTGGCGGTTGTCGACGCGCGCGTGGCTGGCGAGGTCCGAGAGGTCGCGGCACAGCAGCGTCAGGTGGTGCTTCTCGTCGACGCCGCGGATGCGCCGCAACTGCTCGGCCGCGGCCTTGTCGTCCAGGCGGCAGACGAGCGCGTAGCTCGAGTCGGTCGGGACCGCGGCCAGGCCGCCGGACTGCAGGATCTGCACCGCCTGGCGCAGCAGGCGCGGTTGCGGATTGAGCGGGTGGACTTCGAAATACTGTGCCATGCGAGAGCCGTTATAGCGCGGCGGCAGAGGCCGCGCCGCCGACATCGTCTCGCGGCAGCCGATGTCGCCAGTAGCGGGCGTCGAGTTCGCGCTGGCAGCGCATCTGGCCGTCGGCCCGCCAGTGCCACGCGCCGCAGGCGTCGCTGCGCACGAGCTCGATGCCGCGCGCCTCGTAGCGGGCGACGACCTCGGGCGCCGGATGGCCGAAGCGGCTGCGGTATGCCGCCTGCACCAGGGCCACGCGCGGCGCCACTGCAGTCAGGAAGACCGCGCTCGACGAGGTGCGGCTGCCGTGATGCGGCACCAGCAGCACCTCGGCGCGCAGCGCCTGCCCGTAGCGCTGCACCAATGCGCTCTCCTGCGCGCGTTCGATGTCGCCGGTGAGCAGCGCAGTGCCCTGCGCGGCGCTCACACGCAGCACGCAGCTCAGCGCGTTGGGCTTCGATCCGGGCAGCGCGGCTTCGCCATCCGGATGCAGCAGCTCGAAATCCACGCCGTCCCACTGCCAGCGCTCGCCTGCCCGGCAAGGCCGGTGCGGCACGCCCTGCGCGCGCAAGGGATGCTCATCGGCAAGCGAACTGCTGATCGCGGTCACCGGCATGCCCTGCAGCAGCGCGGCGGCACCGCCGACGTGGTCGCTGTCGCGGTGGCTGAGCATCAGCAGGTCGACGCGGCGCTCGCCGCGTGCGCGCAGCAAGGGCAGCAGCACGCGCTGCCCCGCATCCGAGTCCGGACCGTACTGCGGCCCCGCGTCGTAGACGAGCAGATGCCTGTGCGTGCGCACGAGCACCGCGGTGCCCTGCCCGACGTCCAGCGCCAGCAGCTCGAAGGCACCCGGGGCCGGCCGCGGCACCGCGGGCATCAGCAGCGGCAGCAGCAGCGCCAGGCCGAGCAGGCGCAGCCGCCAGGGCAGCGGCAGGATGAGCAGCGTGCCCCCGGCCACGCCGAGCAGCCCCGCCCAGCCCGGTGCGGCCGGCACCGTCCACTGTGCCAGCGGCAGCGCCGAAAGCCAGGCAAGGCCGGCGCGCAGGGCATCGGCAAGCGCCGCCGCCGGCGTCCACAGCGGCGGCCACAGCACGCCGGCGAGCGACATCGGCATCAGCAGCAGCGTCACCACCGGGATCGCGACCAGGTTCGCGACGAAGCCGACGATCGACACCTGCTGGAAGAAGAGCAGCGTCAGCGGCGCGAGCCCCACCGTGGCCACCGCCTGCGTTCGCAGGCCTTCGCGCAAGGCCTGCGCCGCGCCCGCACGCCAGCCGGTGGCCGCGCGCGCGTCGCTGCGCAGCGGATCCGACAACATCAGCAGGCCCACCGCGACGAAGGACAGCCAGAAGCCCGGCTGCAGCAGCGCCCAGGGGTCGATCACCGCCACCGCCCACGCGGCAGCCAGGAGCACGAGCGGCCCCGGCCAATGCCGCGCGCTGCTGCGCAGCAGCGCGACCACCGCGATCATCAGCACCGTGCGCTGCGCCGGCACGCCCCAGCCGGCGAGCACCGCGTAGGCAGCGGCCAGCAGCACGCCGCCCCAGCGCGCCGCCACGGGCGCGGGCAGCAGCAGCATGAGCCGGCCCGACAAGCGCCAGAGCCGTCCGACGACCGCTGCGGCGAGCCACGCGAACAGCGTCACATGCAGCCCGCTGATCGAGACCAGGTGCGCGACGCCGGTGATGCGAAAGACGTCCCAGTCGGCGCGGTCGATCGCCCCCTGGTCGCCGACCGCAAGTGCGGCGAGCAGGCCCGCGCTGCGTGCATCGGGAACCGCGGCCTGGATCCGGTCGCGGATCGATTGCCGCGCGCGCTCGACCGGATAGCCGGCGGCCTCGGCCAGCAGCTCGGCGCCTGCGCCCTTGCCGCTGCGCACGTAACCGCTGGCGCGCAGGCCCTGCTCGAAGAGCCAGAGCTCGAGATCGAAGCCATGCGGGTTGACCTGCCCGTGCGGCTGCCGCAGCCGCACCGTGAGACGCCAGCGCTGCCCGGCGCGCAGCTCGGGCAGCGCCGCGGCATCGTCGGCGTCGAAGCTTTGGGCGCTGCGCTCCCCGTCGAGCTCGCGTTCGTCCCGTCCGGGGTCCGCTGCCCGCGGCGTCGCGCGCTTCCACCAGCCCAGAGACAGGCGCCGGGGGATCGCCACTGGCCGTCCCTGCAGGCGCGCCGACTCGACGTCGAAGACGAAGCGCGTCCCCGCAGCGCCTTCCTGCGGCAGCGAGGCGACCACGCCGACCACCTCCAGGTCCTGCCCCTCGAGCGCTGCCGGCAGCGCTTGCCCCAGCCGCTGCGCCGCGCGCCAGTCGGTGCTGCCAAAGGCGATCGCGACCAGCGCCGCTGCCCCGAGTACGGTCGAGGCCGATCGCGACAAGCCGCGCAGCCTTACCGCCAGCAGCGCCCCGGCCCCGGCGCCGACGAGCACCGCCTGCGCCCACCCCGGCCACAGCGCCGCCTGCTGCAGCTGCAGCCAGACGCCGAGCAGCCAGGCAAGCGGCCACGACAGCACGCGCTCCAACGCCTTGCCTCCCTGTGGTTCGAGAGCGCCCCAAGGTCCAGCTGCGCCCAGCCCGCCTCCCGTGCGGGACCAAGCAAATCGGCAGAGCCGCAACCGCTCGAGGGTCCGTCGCTCTCCGTGTCCTGGCGTCGCAGTGTAGAGGTGCGCCGCGGCCCGCAGCCCGCTCCGCTCTCGGGCGTTACCATGCGGTTTTCGCCTGCGCCACCCCTTCGCTCACAGGAACACCCCATGTCCATCCAGGCCCGCCTGCAGGAGCTCGGCATCACGCTGCCGCCCCTGGCCACGCCCGCTGCCGCCTATGTGCCCTTCGTGCGCACGGGCAACCTCGTCTTCGTCTCCGGCCACATCGCGCGCAAGGACGGCAAGCCCTGGGTCGGGCAGCTGGGCCTCACGATGACGACCGCCGAAGGGCAGCAGGCGGCGCGTGCGATCGCGATCGATCTGATGGGGACGCTGGCCGCGGCGCTTGACGGCGACCTCTCGCGCGTGAAGCGCATCGTGAAGGTGATGAGCCTCGTCAACAGCGTGTCGACCTTCACCGAGCAGCACCTGGTCACCAACGGCTGCTCGGAGCTGCTGGTTCAGGTCTTCGGCCCCGAGGTCGGCGCGCACGCACGCAGCGCCTTCGGCGTCGCGCAGATCCCGACCGGCGCCTGCGTCGAGATCGAGCTGATCGCCGAGGTTCAGTGAGGACGAGCCCGAACCAGCGCCTGGCGCTGGTCGCGGTCGCGCTGCTGAGCGTGGGCGCCGTCGGCGCCGCGCTCTACACGCAGTACGCGTGGGACATGCAGCCCTGCCCCTGGTGCGTGCTGCAGCGGGCGATCTTCTGCCTGCTGGCGATCGTCGCGCTGCTGGGTGCATTGCTTCCGCGCGCGCTGCAGCCGCTGTTCCTGCTGCTGTCCTTCGTCACTGCGGGGCTGGGCCTGGCGGCAGCGACCTGGCAGCACTTCGTCGCGGCGCAGGAGGCCTCGTGCGCGCTGAGCCTGGCCGATCGCATCGTCGGCAGTCTCGGCCTGGACGAGCGCTGGCCCGAGGTCTTCATGGCCACTGCCGCCTGCGCCGACAAGCCGCGGCTCTTTAGCCTGCCCTACGAATACTGGAGCGGTGCGCTGTTCGCACTGCTGCTGCTGGCCACGCTGCTGCTGATGCTGCGGCGGCGTCCGCGTCGATGACATCGGTCAAGACCCCACGCGGCACGGCACGGCAGGATCGTCCCCATGACTGCGATCGACACCCTTGATGCCGACGTCCTCGTCGTCGGCGCGGGCCCGGCCGGGCTGAGCCTCGCCGCCGCGCTCGGCGACCTGGGCCTGCGCGTGACGCTGCTCGAGCAGCAGCCGCTGGCCAGCCTGCAGGAGCCCGCCGAGGACGGGCGCGAGATCGCGCTCACCCACCGCACGCGGCGCGTGATGACCGCGCTCGGCCTGTGGGAGCACCTCGAGGACGCCGACGTCTCGCCGCTGAACAAGGCGCACGTGATCGACGGCAGTTCGCCGCTGGTGCTGCACTTCGGGCAACGCAGCGGCAGCGACGAGGGGCCGCTTGGCTGGCTCGTTCCGAACCACCTGATCCGTCGCGCCGCCTGGCGTGCCGCCGGCCAGCGCGCCGGCGTGCAGGTGATCGCCGAGGCGCGCGTGACCGCGATCGACCGCGACGAGACGACGGCGTGCGTCACGCTGGCCGACGGGCGCCGGCTCGCCGGCCGCCTGCTCGTGGCCGCCGACAGCCGCTTCTCGACGATCCGCCGCATGGCCGGCATCGGCGCGGCGATGCACGACTTCGGCCGCAGCGTCGTCGTCGGTCGCGTGCGCCACGAGCTGGACCACGGCGGTGTGGCCTGGGAGTGCTTCCGCTACGGCAACACGCTGGCGATGCTGCCGCTCAACGACCGCATCTGCTCGGCGGTCGTCACCGTCAGCGCGAACCGTGCCGACGAATGGCTGGCGCTCTCGGACGACGAGTTCGCCGCACGCATCCAGGCGCAGACCGAAGGGCGCCTGGGCGCGATGCAGGCCGCCGGCCCGCGGCACCACTACCCGCTCGTCGGCGTCTACGCGCAGCGCTTCGCCGCGCCGCGCCTCGCGCTCATCGGCGACGCCGCGGTCGGCATGCACCCGGTCACCGCGCACGGCTGGAACTTCGGCATCTACGGCGTCGAGCTGCTCGCGCGCGAACTCGGCGCGGTGCACCGGCGCGGCGGCGACATCGGCGCACTGGCCCCGCTGCGCGCCTACGAGCGCGCGCACCGCGTGCACACGCTGCCGATCTGGGCCGGCACCAACGCGATCGTCAGCCTCTTCACCGACGAGCGCCGCGTGCCCAAGCTCGCGCGCCGCGCGGTGCTGGCGCTCTCCGAGCACGCGCCGGGCTTGAGCCAGATCATCAAGGCCGGCATCGAGTACCAGCTCACCGGCGGGCGCCGCGCGAAGCCCTTGTCCCAGCCGCCGTCGCAGCCACAGCCGCAGCTGCGCTGAAGCTGCGCGTGCTCAGTCCGCCGAGGGTTGCGTCATCTTCGCCGGGTCGACCCAGGCGTCGAAGTCCTCGGCGCTGACGAGGCCGAGCGCGAGCGCCGTCTCGCGCAGCGTCCTGCCCTCGTGCAGCGCGGCCTTGGCGATCCGCGCGGCCTTGTCGTAGCCGATGTGACGGTTGAGCGCAGTCACCAGCATCAGGTTGTCCGCCAGGTGGCGCTGGATCACCGGCAGGTTCGGTTCGATGCCGCACGCGCAGTGCACGTCGAAGGACGCGCAGGCGTCACCCAGCAGCGCGATGCTCTCCAGCACGTTGTGGACCATCACCGGCTTGAAGACGTTGAGCTGGAAGTTGCCCTGGCTGCCGGCAAACGCGGTCGCGGCGTCGTTGCCGTAGACCTGCACGCAGACCATGGTCAGCGCCTCGCACTGCGTCGGGTTGACCTTGCCCGGCATGATCGACGAGGCGCATAGGGATTTCAAACGGCCTCGTGGCCTGCCAGCCAATGGCGGTCCGGATGGCTTGGAACTGGCGGAACTTCCGCCTGGGCTGTTCCTTTGACCCGATTCGATCGGCACCCGACGTTTCGCCTGGTCCTCGTTCTGGCGCTGGCCGCGCTGCTGCAGGCCGACGGCTCCCAGGTACTGTTCGAGGCACCACACCGCATCGAGGCGCTGGCCACCGCGCTGGCCGCGGCCGCGCCGCAGCGGCGCCTGACGCTGTGCCGCGAGCTGACCAAGCAGTTCGAGACCATCGCGACGATGGTGGCCGCCGAGCTGCCGGCCTGGCTGGGCGCCGAGGCGCACCGCTGCCGCGGCGAGTTCGCGCTGGTGCTGCACGCCGTGCCGGCGGCCGCGGCGGCGGCCGACGCTTTGCCGGCCAAGGCCCTGCGCGCGCTGCAGCTGCTGCTGCGCGAGCTGCCGCTGAAGCAGGCGGTGGCGCTGGCCGCCGAATGGAGCGGTGCGCCGTGCAATGCGCTGTACCAGCAGGCGCTGGCGTTGCGCGACGCCGGCGCCGAGCCGGCGGCTGACTAGCCGCCCGGCCCGGCCCAGGCCACGCTCAGGGCTTGGGCGCGCTGGCCGCGCCCGGCATGTGCTGGCGGTCGTGCTTCTGGTGGTGGATGTCGCGGCTGGCGGCGTCCTGCATGCGGTGCAGCTTGCGGCGCTCCTGCGCGGTCACCGTGCCGTCGGCCTCGGCCTTGGTTTCGGCCTTGGTGATGGCACGCTGCTCGCGCTGCAGGCGACGCTGCTCGTGCGGCGTCAGCGCACCGGACGCGGCGCCCTGGCCGATGCGTGCCTCCTGGCGCGCCTGGCGGGCATCGACGCGGGGCATCGACGCGGCGGGCGCCGGAGGGGTTTGGGCCTGGGCGGCGCCGGCCAACAGGGCCAGCGCCAGGGTGACGGTGGACAGCGACGTCTTCGACAGCAGGTTCATGACACATGCCTTTCGGGGTCAGGGGTTTGGAGTCTTGTTCGCTGCCGGGCCCGGCATTGGCGATACAACGGGTGCCCGGCGCCCGGCGTGCACCCGGGCTTTGCAAAGTACTGTGTCTGCGCGGCGCCCCGCGGGCCGACACCGCTGCCTACAATGAGCCCATGATCTCGCGCGAACCCACCCTCGAACGCCTCCCGATCGCCCGGCAGCTGCTGCTTGACCCCTTCGGTCTGGACGAGGTCCGGCTCGAGCGGGCGCTGGGGGCGATCGGCGAGCACCGCGTCGACGACGCCGACCTGTACTTCCAGATCAGCGCATAGGAATTTCAAACGGCCTCGTGGCCTGCCAGCCAATGGCGGTCCGGAGGGCTTGGAACTGGCGGAACTGCCGCCTGGGCTGTTGCTTTGGCCCGATTCGATCGGCACCCGACGTTTCGCCTGGTCCTCGTTCTGCCTCGATATCAGGGTTGACCCTTGGTCGGTCGACATCGAGCCGACATGCGGCGCAGCGCCGCCCTGGCTGCCGCTAGCAGCGCAGCCTCGTGCGAGGTTCTTCTGACGGCCGGCGCGGCCCAGGCGGCTTCAGTCCTGCCCCGCCTCGCGCGCCCGCCCTCGGGGCGGCGGCTGCGGATCCAGCCTTGCAGGCCGCGCCCTCGCAGAGCTCGGGCCCTTCGTGAGGCGCAAGGCCGTCCGCAGGGACGGCCTTGTGTCCACACTCGGCCCCAGGTGAGTCAGGATCTTCACGATCACCGGCCGCTCGAGGATGGCCGCGATGATCTTCAGCTCGCCGCCGCCGCAGTTCGGGCAGTGCTGCATGTCGATGTCAAAGACGCGCTTGAGCAGCCGCGCCCAGCTGATGCGGTGCAGCCCTGCCTGAACGGTCTCGACCTCGCACTCGGCGGCAACTGCAGCATCGGTGGCCTGCTCTTGCACCTCGGGCCCCTGCGGCACCACCAGCGGGGGCAGCTCGGCGTTGGGTGCCAGAACGCCGTGGAACCTGATCAGGTGCAACCGCGGCCGCGGCACCAGCGCGGCCAGCCGCTGCATGAACTCCAGCGGCGACATCACCAGGTGCGTGGTGCCGTCGCGCCACGGTGTCTTGAGCTTGAGCTCGACCTGGCCGGCGGCGTTGAGCTGCACGCGCTCGTCCGACAGCGCCGGGCGGGTGATGTAACGGCAAAGTTGCTCCAGGCGCTTGCGATCATGTGCTTCGACCCGCACCGCAGCATGCAGGCCGAAACCGTCGATGTCAGCGCACAAGGGCTGGCGCGCCGCTTCCTCACGTGGCATTGCGCCTCGCAAGGTCAGAATCTTCTGCCCGGCGCGCGGGCCGAAGGCGATGCGGTAAGTGATGGCCGCGGCCTGCAGCGGCCGTAGCGTGCGCGCCTCCTCGCCGTCGGCATCCGGCTCGGCCAGGTAGGTCTGGCCCATGTCTTCGACCAGCACGCCGCGGCGGGTGAGCATCTTCATGAGCCGGGCGATGAGGGTCTGCAGCAGCGTGGGCACCTCGTCGTCGGCGGGCGCATCCACCTCAACGAAGGCTGGCGCGCCATCGGCGCCGCAGCGATACACGCCGTCCAGCACCAAGGCCTCAGTTCGCCGACATCCGCATGGCCGGCCATCAAGGCGGCGACTTCCTGTTCGTCCGGCGGCGCTGAATCTGTGACTGACCTGCTTCGGCCTCTCTCGCGCATGACGATCGGCTGCCGCTCGCGGGTCGCGTCATGGCGTACCTGCAAGTCCTGACCTTACCTCTGCATGATGGCCGGAACATCGGCCGGATGTCGACCCTCGATCGATGCGACTCTCGCCGGCCATGACGGCTTGCAGCGCCGCTGTCTTTCCGCACCGCGGCAGGGCATGGACGATGGTCAGGCCCGCTCGCATCCCCTTCGTCACGATGCTGGCGGCGACTTGCGTGGCCACGGCACCTGGCTGCGCGAGGCGGTGGTCCACGGGCTGGTCGATGCGGCGCAGGTGGTGCAGGTGTGCATCCGTTTGCCCGCACCGCACGACGCGCCGCACTTGATTACCGAGCGCGGCGGGCTGACGACGGATGCCCGGGCGTTGCGCGGGCTGGAGTCGGCCGAGCAACTGGCGCCCTGGCTCGCACGCGCCCGCGATCGCATGCGCGGGGACGCGCCGCTGTACCTGACACTGGACATCGAAGCGCTCGACCCTTCGTTCGCGCCGGGCACGGGCACCCCCGAGCCTGCTGGCCTCAGCTCGCGCCAGCTCGCGACCTGGCTCGAGGAACTGGCCGACCTCCCCTTCGTGGGGATGGACCTCGTCGAGGTGTCGCCCCCGACGACCATGCCGAATTGACGAGCCATGTCGCGGCGGTGCTGGCATGGACCTACCTCAGCGGGCGTGTGGCTCACGCCCGTTGACGCACTCAGGGCGTGATCCGGAAGTCGCGGCGGGCAAGACCCCCGATGATCTCCAGTGTTCCCGGCTTCGTGACGGCGGTGAACCATGTGTAGGTGCCTTTCGGCTCCTCGCCGCTGAGCGTGTAGGCGAGCACGTCGCGGTCGACGGCCAGCCGCGGCACGTTGCGCGCGTAGGGCACGATCCCAGGGACGAAGCCGCCGGGCGTCAGCGACAGCAGCGATTGGTCCGGCAGCCTCAGCACGGTGTAGAGGTCGACCACCGGGTTGGGTAGCGGCGAGCTCATGCTCACGGCTAGGCGCGCGGTGTCGCCGGCGCGCAGCGCGTCGCCATCGAAGAGCGCGGTCAGGCGCGGCCCCGCAGGCCCAGGGCGTTCGCCGTCGACATTGAAGGCCAGCACCGCCCAGGACTCGAGCCGCGGCAAGACGACCACGGCCTCGTTGCCGGTGAAGCTGACCGGCATGTCGACCCCGCCCGGTTGCAGCGGGTCGTGCAGCGTGACCACCGTCGAGCCCGGCATGCCGCCGAGTGCGACGCGCAGATTGTCCACCGGCACGATGCGATCGGCCTCGCGGTCGAGGTCCAGGTTGGCCAGGTGCACCACCACCCGCCCGGGCGTCGCGCGCGCGAAGGCCGACACCGCGCGCCTTGGCCCGCTCAGCCGTAGGCGGCGCACCGTGCCTTGGGCTTCGATCCGGGCTGCCAGCGCTTGGCGCAATGTCTCGGAGGGCGCGTCGTGATAGGCCGCGGGCCAGGCTTCGGGCACACGCAGCAGCGGCGCCGAGCCGCTCGCCGGCGCGGCGGCCAGCCTGCCGCAGAGCGCTTGCGCCGATGGGTCTGAATCGCCGGCGCGGAGCTCGGCCAGATCGGCATCGCTGGCGAAGACGATCAGCCGGCCACCACGATCCAGATACTCCAGCAGCAGCCGGGCATGCGCAGGCGTGATGCCCAGGCGGGGCGCGCAGCCCCAGCACATCCGCAGCCGCGGCAGCACGAGCACAGGGTAACGCTGCAGCTGCGCCAGGTCGGCCAGGCGGGCCACCGGCGGATCCTCGGGGTAGACGCTCTCGCCCGAGAAGACGAGGTCGAACGACCAGCCCTCGTCGGCCAGCATCGCCGCCGCGCCGGCCAGCGCCCGGCGCGGGTGCCACTCGAACTGCTCCCACAGCAGCAGCAGGCCGACCTCGGGCCGCAGCGGCGCGAGCCCGTTGAACAACGCCGGCATGTCGGCGACGAACCGGTACCAAGGTGCGACGGCGGCGAAATCGGTACGCACGCCGTGCGCGAGTTCCTCGACCTCGAAGATGCCGCCGGCGGCATAGCCCTCGGCGGCCAGCGTGCGGTACAGCGCCGTGTTACGCAGGCCGTGCGCGACGATGTCTTCCCGCGCCCGGAGATTCGTGAGCACGCGCCCGGGCAGGCCCAGCGCCTGCGCGAGCTTGATCGTGGACAGGGCCCGCGCCCGCGGCGGGTAGTCCGGCGCGCCGCCCCAGTCGTCACCCGCGGCATACGAGATCTCGAGTTCGACCGAGTCCACGAGGTCGGTGAAGGCGATCGCCTGGCGATCGAGGTTGCCGAGGTTGAACGACAGCGGCAGTTCACGCCCGTACGCGGTGCGGGCGTAGGCCTGGGCGCCCGTGATGAGGCGCTGCATCACGGCGTGCGTGCGGCGGCGCAGGAAGCCGCTGTACTCGACGTGCAGCGGCATGTCCAGTTCCCAGCGCCGGTACCACAGCGCGCGCGTCAGCTTCGACGTGCCCGGTGGCAGGGCGTTGCGCCAGACCCGGGCGTAGTCGAACTCGGCGAACGATGCGAACCCGAGCCCGCGCGCCAGGTCCTCGCGCTGCGCCGGCGTGCGCCGCGCAGCCAGGTCGGCGTTGAACTCGGCCAGCAGCGCGGGGCGGAAGTCGAACATCTCGCCGGCGTAGGCGCCTTCGTCGATCACGAAGCCGTCGACGCCGGCGTCGACATGCGCGCGGATCTGCTCGGCCATGTAGGCCTCCCACACGGGCGCCAGCGGGGTGTGCAGCCTCGTATCCCGCCCCGGGATCTGCCATTCGGGCTCTTCGACGGCTTGGCCCCATGGGTCGAGCGCGATGGCCGCATCCAGCGCCGCGGGCTTGGGCCCGGGCTCGCGGTACAAGCCGATCAGCGACAACGCGGCGGTCAGCCGCCGGCCGCTCGCGTGCGCGCGGGCGACCATTTCCGGAATTCGCGCCCGCCAGTCGTCGTTGTGGGTGATCGCGACAAACGCGGGCACCGTCGTGCCGGCGGCATCCATGTTGGTGTAGTGCTCGTCGACCGTCGCCGCGCAGGGCTGCCAGTTGCAGGGAAAGATGTCCCCCACCGGGTGCTGCCAGACGCGGATGTCGCGCAGCCAGGGGGGTTGGGTCTTCTGCGCCACGGCCGGCGGCACGGCGCCGACGAGAACCCCCATGACGGCGCAAGCCAGTGCGTAGCGCAGCCAATGCCCGCAAGCCCGCAGATCCCCCATCGCCGTCCCCCGATGAACTCCATGACAGATCTCGGCGTCCGCAGGTACCGGGTGCGCGTCGGCGCCGGCCGGCAAGGCGGCGGTCAAAGCGAACGCGCCGAGCGCGGTGAAGTGGAGACCGCGGGCCTTACGGGTGGCCCTGAGATCGCTGCTCGGCATGATTGCGCTCTCCCCGGCAGACATCGTCGGAACTGCGAAGTCGAACCTCGAGCCGATGTCAGCGGCCTTTTACGCGCGCGAACGCGCGACTCTTTGCGCGACATCAAACGTGCGGCTGCAGGCATCCCTCGATCGAGGGGGTGAAGCCGGATGGGTGCAGAGTAACCATCCCCCGGCAAAGCCGGGGGCATTCGGAATGTGAGCCGCTCGAAGCGGCTGACATCGTTCATGCTGTGGGCGCTTCGCGCTGACTTTGTCCATGGCCTGCTGTCCACGCCGAGACACACCGCCGCGCACGCCCCGCAATCACGGCACGCCTCAATGCCCTGAACCAGCGCCAGCATGTTGTAAACACCCACCTCTGACGCGCCTGTGCGCACACCGGCCTACGGCAAGACCAACTTCAGGAAACGTCAAACTCTTACTGCCTCCCCGGCAGAGCCGGGGGGCCTCCCTTGGTAGCTAGATCCGTGACGCACTCGTGCAAGCGCAGCGCGCGCGGCGTGCCGAGCGTGATGGCAAAGCGAGTGGAACCAGGAAGGCTGGTGGCGCTTGCGTAGCGGCAGGCGCAGGCTGTCTTCGCATCGGGTGCGCCATATCTGGCACGCAAATCGAGATTGCGGGCCAGATATGGCCGTTGTGACTTGCTATGTCGGCTGGTGATATGGCATGATTTGGCCTACCAACCCGCATAGCGGGTCAAATATGGCCCATGAAGTCACCCAACCGCTTCCTCTGGAAGTTCTGAAGTCCGTCGAGTTGCTGGGCGAGCGCATCCGCACCGCCCGGCTGCGCCGGCGCTTGGGCATGGACGAGCTGGCCAAAGCCTGCGGCATCGGCCGTCGCACGCTGTACCGCATCGAGAGCGGCGAGCCTGGCGTGGCGATCGGCTCCATGCTGGCGGTGCTGTGGAAACTCGGCTTGCTCGACACCGTTCGCGCGGTCGCCAGCCCGGACGACGATGAGCACGGGAAGATTCTCGAAGCGGCCCGGCGGCCGCAGCGCGTGCGTGTGCCCGCGTCCGACAACGACTTCTGATACGGGGCACCCATGGCTGCCCCAGAAGAATCCTGCTACGTCCATGTCCAGTTGCCCGGCTCCTTCGAGTGGGTGCCGTGCGCCTCGTTGAAAGTCCGTGAAGTCGGTGCCGGTGCATTCCAGGGCACCTTCACCTACGGCAGGCGCTATCTCGAACGGCCGAACGTCATGGCGCTGGACCCTTACCACCTGCCTCTTTCCGGAAAGCCGCTGTACTTCACGAAGCTCAAGGGCATTCCCGGCGCGCTGCGCGATGCCAGTCCCGACGCCTGGGGCCGCCGCATCATCCAGGCCCGTCTGGCACGGCCCGAGGCAGACCTCACCGAGATGACGTACCTGCTCAACGGCCCCGACGATGGCGCCGGGAACCTGCGCTTCGGTCTTTCCGTCGAGCCCCCAGGCCCCGCGCGACCGTTCAACCGCACACACCAACTGCCCGCGCTCACCGAGGCCGCCGAACAACTGGAAGAGACCGGCAAGCTGCCGCACGAGATTCTGGAGCGCCTGGAGCCCGGCACCAGCATGGGTGGCGCGCGTCCGAAGGTCACGGTGGAGGACCAGCAGCGCATCTACCTGGCCAAGCTGCCCGAGAAGTGGGACCAGCACAACATGCAGCGCATCGAGTACGCCACGCTCGAGCTTGCCCGCGCGACGGGCCTGCGCGTGTGTGGCACCCGCCTGGAGCCCGTCGGCAAGGCCGAGGCCCTGATGCTGTTGCGCTTCGACCGCGAGTGGAATCCAGACGCCCAAGCCTACGCACGCCACGGGCTGGTCTCGGGCCTCACGGTCCTGGATGCCGAAGACGGCTACACCGGCCGCGAACGGTGGTCCTATCGCCTGCTGGCCGACGAACTGCGCCGGTGGTCCGTCAAGCCCGACGAGGACCGGCGCGAGCTGTTCATGCGCATGGTCTTCAACGCGATGGTGACCAACAACGACGATCACCCGCGCAACCACGCCCTGTTGCACACCTCTTCCGGCTGGCGACTCTCGCCGGCCTACGACATCGTGCCGGTGCCACTCGTGTCGCAGGAACGCCGCGACCTGGCGCTGGAAGCCGGGCGATTCGGTCGTGTGGCCAGCCTCTACAACCTGTTGTCGGGCTGCGGTGCCTTCGGCCTGTCCACCCAGGAAGCCCAGGCGCTCATCGACAACATGCTCGGCGTCGTCAAGGGTTGGCGCGAGTTCTTCGCCAGGCACAAGGTGGAAGCCCGCTCCATCGACATGCTGGAGCAGGCCATCCTGCCAGACTGCTTCTACCGCACCGAGCCCGTCGCGGCGCTTTGACGGTGAGCGCGTTGAACGAAGCTCGCCTGGGGATCGCTCGAGGTCGCACAGGGGCGCTGCAGTGCTGGAGGAAGGCACGGTGGCGCGTGGCGCCAATCACTCGGAAGGCCGCGTCATCTTCGCCGGATCGACCCAGGCGTCGAAGTCCTCGGCGCTGACGAGGCCCAGAGCAAGCGCCGCGGCGCGCAGCGTCGCGCCGTCGCGCAGCGCGGTCTTGGCGATCGTCGCGGCCTTGTCGTAGCCGATGTGGGGGTTCAGCGCCGTCACCAGCATCAGGTTGTCGGCGAGGTTGCGCGCGATCACCGGCCGGTTGGGCTCGATGCCGCGGGCGCAGTGGACGTCGAAGGACGCGCAGGCGTCGCCCAGCAGTGCGATGCTCTCCAGCACGTTGTGGACCATCACCGGCTTGAAGACGTTCAACTGGAAGTTGCCCTGGCTGCCGGCAAACGCCGTCGCGGCGTCGTTGCCGAAGACCTGCACGCAGACCATGGTCAGCGCCTCGCATTGGGTCGGGTTGACCTTGCCCGGCATGATCGACGAGCCGGGTTCGTTCTCCGGAATCTGCAGCTCGCCCAGGCCGCAGCGCGGCCCGCTGGCCAGCCACCGCACGTCGTTGGCGATCTTCATCAGCGCGCCGGCCAGCGTGCGCAGCGCGCCCGAGGTGGCGACCAGCGCGTCGTGCGCGGAGAGCGCGTAGAACTTGTTCGGCGCGGAGATGAAAGGCGCGCCCGTCTGCGCCGCGATGCCCGCGGCGCAGCGCTCGCCAAAGCGCGGGTGGGCGTTGAGCCCCGTGCCGACCGCGGTGCCGCCGATCGCGAGTTCATGAAGCCCCGGCAGCGTGCCGCGCAGCGATTGCAACCCGTGGTCGATCTGCGCGATCCAGCCGCCGATCATCTGGCCGAGCGTCACCGGCGTCGCGTCCTGCAGGTGGGTGCGGCCGGTCATCACGATGTTCGCGAAGCGCTCGGCCTTGCCGGCGAGCGTCTGCCGAAGCTGCTGCACGCGCGGGAAGAGGTGCTCGTCCAGCTGCGCCACCACCGCGATGTGCATCGCCGTCGGGAAGGTGTCGTTCGACGACTGCCCGCGGTTGACGTGGTCGTTCGGGTGCACCGGCGACTTGCTGCCGAGCTGGCCGCCCAGCAGCTCGCTGGCGCGGTTGGCGATGACCTCGTTGGCGTTCATGTTCGTCTGCGTGCCGGAGCCGGTCTGGAAGACGACGAGCGGGAAGTGCTCGGTCCAGCGCCCGGCGATGACCTCGTCGGCCGCCTGCACGATCGCGCCGCCCAGGCGCGCATCGAGCTGCCCGAGCTCGACGTTGGCCTGCGCCGCCGCCTTCTTCAGGATCCCGAGCGCCTTGACGATGGGGAAGGTCCAGCGAAAGCGCTCGACGCCGATCGCGAAGTGCTCGAGCGAGCGCTGCGTCTGCGCACCCCAGTAGCGGTCGGCGGCGACGGCGATGGCGCCCATCGAGTCGGTTTCGGTGCGGGTGGCGGTCATGGCGTGGACCTCTTTCTACCGCTCGGTTCGCTCCCTCGCCCCGCTTGCGGGGAGAGGGTGGGGTGAGGGGTGGTGCGGCGGCATGCCTGCACCCTCACCCCCACCCTCTCCCGCCGGGCGGGAGAGGGAGTCTTCGCCTCAGCGCAGTGCGGCGTTGATCTTCTCGAGCGCTGCGCGGCCCGGGCAGAGATCGGCGTCCTGCAGCGCGTTGAGCGGGCGCTGCACGGTGTTCAGCGCGGCGTGCAGGTCGTGCGGATGGGGGTCGACGTAGAGCAGGCCGGTGGCGATCTCGCCGCGCTCGGCGAGCTCGTGCACGAGGTTCATCGCCGCACGGCGGTCGCTCGGGTCGTAGCCCTCGTGCAGCTTGCGCAGGCGCATCACGCTGCCGTCGCGCTGCGGCAGCTCCAGCACCTCGTCGGGCGCGGGCTCGGCGATGACCTCCTTGGCGAGGTCGATGAAGTCGATGCGCCCCACCGCCTCGTTGTGCGCGCGCACGTGGTCGTAGCTGCGCGTGCTGCCCGGGTGGTTGTTGAAGGCCACGCAGGGGCTGATCACGTCCAGCAGCGCCGCGCCGCCGTGGTCGATCGCGCCCTTGATCAGCGGCACGAGCTGCGTCTTGTCGCCCGAGAAGCCCCGCGCCACGTAGGTCGCGCCCAGCTGCAGCGCCATGGTCACCAGGTCCACCGGGTTCTCGGCGTTGACCACGCCCTTCTTGCTCTTGCTGCCGCGGTCGGCGGTGGCGCTGAACTGGCCTTTGGTCAGGCCGTAGACGCCGTTGTTCTCGACGATGTAGACCATGCGCACGCCGCGGCGCATCGCGTGCGCGAACTGCCCAAGCCCGATCGACGCCGAGTCGCCGTCGCCGCTCACGCCCAGGTAGAGCAGTTCGCGGTTGGCCAGCGCCGCGCCGGTGAGGATGCTCGGCATGCGCCCGTGCACGGTGTTGAAGCCGTGGCTGGCGCCGAGGAAGTAGTCCGGCGTCTTGCTGCTGCAGCCGATGCCCGAGAGCTTGGCGACGCGGTGCGGCTGGATGTCCAGCTCCCAGCAGGCCTGGATGATCGCGGCGCTGATGCTGTCGTGGCCGCAGCCGGCGCACAGCGTGCTGACCTTGCCCTCGTAGTCGCGCCGCGTGTAGCCGACCTTGTTGCGCGTGAGCGAGGGGTGGTGCAGCCGCGGCTTGGCGATGTAGGTCATGTCGTGATCCTTTCGCGGCGCGGCGCAACGGCCAGCGCGTGCACGTGATCGATGATCGCCTCGGTGATGAAGCGGGCGGTGATCGGCGTGCCGTCGTAGTGCAGCACCTTCACGAGGCGCTCGGGGTCGATCTCGAGTTCGTTGACGAGCAGCGAGCGCATCTGCGCGTCGCGGTTCTGCTCGACGACGAAGACGTGGTCGTGCTCGGCGATGAAGTCGGCGACCGACTGCGGGAAGGGGAAGGCCTTGAGCCGCATCGCGTCGAGGAAGATGCCCTGCGCAGCCAGGCGCGCCAGCGCCTCTTCCATCGCCGGCGTCGTGCTGCCGAAGTAGATCACGCCCAGGCGTGTCCTCTTCTCCGCGGGCCGCAGCTCGGGCTGCGGAACGAGCGTCGCCGCGGTCTCGAACTTCTTCAGCAGCCGCTGCACGTTGTAGATGTAGTCGGTGCCGGCCTCGCTGTAGACGGCGTAGGGGTTGCGCGTCGTGCCGCGGGTGAAGTAGCTGCCCTTGCTCGGGTGCGTGCCCGGCAGCGTGCGCCAGGGGATGCCGTCGCCGTCGACGTCCTTGTAGCGGCCGAAGTCGAAGCCGGCCTCGAGCTGCTCGGCGCTCAGCACCTTGCCGCGGTCCATGCGCCGCGCGTCGTCCCACGCGAAGGGCCTGCACAGGCGCTGATTCATGCCGATGTCGAGATCGGTCATCACGAACACCGGCGTCTGCAGCCGGTCGGCCAGGTCCAGCGCCGTGGCCGCGTGCTCGAAGCACTCGGCCGGGTCCTGCGGCAGCAGCATCACGTGCTTGGTGTCGCCGTGGCTGGCGTAGGCGCAGGCGAGCAGGTCGGCCTGCTGCGTGCGCGTGGGCATGCCGGTGCTCGGGCCGCCGCGCTGCACGTTGATGATCGTCACCGGGATCTCGGCGAAGTAGGCCAGGCCGATGATCTCGGTCATCAGGCTCACGCCCGGGCCGCTGGTCGCGGTGAAGGCGCGCGCGCCGTTCCAGCCTGCGCCGGTGACGATGCCGATCGCCGCGATCTCGTCCTCGGCCTGCACGATCGCGTAGCGCGCCTCGCCGGTCTGCGGGTCATGCCGCAGCCGCTTGCAGTAGCTCGTGAAGGCCTCGGCCGCCGAGGTGCTGGGGGTGAGCGGGTACCAGGCGCAGACCGTCGCGCCGCCGTAGACGGCGCCGAGCGCCGCGGCGCTGTTGCCGTCGACGAAGATGCGGTCGCCCACGGTGTCGGCGCGCCGCACCTTCAGGCCGATGCCCGGGTGGCGCGGCGGCTGCAAGTGGTCCTTGGCGAAGCCGCGGCCGGACTGCAGCGCGCGCAGGTTGCTCTCCAGCAGCCGCTCCTTGCCCTTGTACTGCTCGGCCAGCAGCTCCTCGAGCACCTGCGCGTCGATGTCCATCAGCGCCGAGAGCGCGCCCAGCACCATGATGTTCTTGAACAGCGTGCGCTGGCGCGGATCCTCGTAGGTCGCGTTGCAGATCGCGGTGACCGGCATGCCGATCACCGTGATGTCGCGGCGGAACGCGCTCTCGGGAATCGGGCGCGTGCTGTCGTAGAACAGGTAGCCGCCGGGCTCGATCTCGGCGACGTCGCGGTCCCAGGTCTGCGGGTTCATCGCCACCATCATGTCGACGCCGCCGCGCCGGCCCAGCCACCCGTCCTGCGAGACCCGCACCTCGTACCAGGTCGGCAAGCCCTGGATGTTGCTCGGGAAGATGTTGCGCGGGCTCACCGGCACGCCGGTGCGCAGGATCGCCTTGGCAAAGAGCTCGTTGGCCGAGGCCGACCCCGAGCCGTTGATGTTGGCGAACTTGACGACGAAGTCGTTGACGGCCTCGATGCGGTTGATCGTCATGCGCTGGCTCCGACGCGCTTGTCATTGGGGGTGCTGTCGCGGCAGGCCGGACCCGCCTTCGCGGTGATCAGCAGGAACTTCTGCATGTCCCAGGCGCCGGTGGGGCAGCGCTCGGCACACAGGCCGCAGTGCAGGCAGACGTCCTCGTCCTTGACCATCACGCGCGTCGTCTTCAGCGGTCCGCTGACGTAGAGCGCCTGGTCTAGGTTCTCGGCCGGCGCCTTCAGCCGCGTGCGCAGGTCCTCCTCGACGCCGTTCGCCGTGAAGGTGATGCAGTCCATCGGGCAGATGTCGACGCAGGCGTCGCACTCGATGCACAGGCGGTCGGTGAACACCGTCTGCACGTCGCAGTTGAGGCAACGCTGCGCCTCCTTCCACGCGGTCTCCAGGTCGAAGCCGAGCTCGACCTCGACCTGCATGCTCGTGAGCGTCTGCTCGGCCGGCGCCCAGGGCACCTTGAAGCGCATGTCGTTGGTCGGCGCGTTGTCGTAGCTCCACTCGTGGATGCCCATCTTCTGCGAGACCAGATTGGTGTAGGGCGGCGGGCGCTTGGCGACATCCTCGCCGTGGCAGAAGCGGTCGATCGACACCGCGGCCTCGTGCGCCTGCGCGACCGCCGTGATGATGTTCTTCGGCCCGAGCGCCGCGTCGCCGGCGAAGAAGACGCGCGGCAGCGTCGACTGGAAGCTCGTCTCGTCGAGCACCGGCAGGCCAGAGCGGTTGAACTCGACGCCCAGGTCGCGCTCGATCCACGGGAAGGCGTTCTCCTGGCCGACGGCGATCAGCACCTCGTCGCAGGGCAGCTCGACGTCGGGCGCGCCGGTGGGCACCAGGCTGCGCTGTCCCTTGTCGTCGTAGCGCGCCTCGACGATCTGGAAGCGCATCGCCACCAGGCGTCCGCCCTCGTGCACGAAGGCCAGCGGCACGTGGTAGTTGAGGATCGGGATGCCCTCGTGCATCGCGTCCTCCTTCTCCCAGGGGCTGGCCTTCATCTCATCGAAGCCGCTGCGCACGACGACCTTGACGTCCTCGGCCCCCAGGCGCCGCGCGCTGCGGCAGCAGTCCATCGCGGTGTTGCCGCCGCCGAGCACGAGCACGCGCCTGCCGACCGACTTCACGTGCCCGAAGGAGACCGAGGCCAGCCACTCGATGCCGACGTGGATGTGCTCGGCGGCCTCCTGCCGCCCAGGGATCTGCAGGTCGCGCCCGCGCGGCGCGCCGCTGCCGACGAAGATCGCGTCCCAGTCCTCGGCCAGCAGCGCCTTCAGCGAATCGACCCGCTGCCCCGCGCGCAGCTCGACGCCGAGGTTCAGGATGTAGCCGACCTCCTCGTCGATCACGCTCTCGGGCAGGCGAAAGCGCGGGATCTGGCTCCACATGAAGCCGCCGGCCTTCTTCTCCGCCTCGTACACGGTGACGGCATAGCCCTGCAGCGCGAGGTCGCGTGCCACCGTCAGGCTCGCCGGCCCGCCGCCGACGCAGACCACGCGCTTGCCGTTGCGCGGCTCGGGGCGCGGAATCATCGCGCGAATCTCCTGCCCCTTGTGGTCGGCGGCCACGCGCTTCAAGCGGCAGATCGCCACCGGCTCGGGCTTGCCGAGGTTCTTCTCCTCGACGCGCGAGCGCCGACAGGCGGGCTCGCAGGGCCGGTCGCAGGTGCGGCCGAGGATGCCCGGGAAGACGTTGGCGACCCAGTTCACCATGTAGGCGGCGTCGTAGCGCCCCTGGGCGATCAGCCGGATGTACTCCGGCACCGGGGTGTGGGCGGGGCAGGCCCACTGGCAATCCACGACCTTGTGGAAATAGGCCGGGTCGGACACGTTGGTCGGCTGCACGGGCTGGGGTCTCCTCGAGGCACTGACGCGGACGGATCCCGCGCCCGATCCCGGACGCGGCAACAGCCGCGATGTTGCCGTCATTTCAACGCGAACTCACCGCAATTCCGCAGCCTTCGCGTTGCCTTTGCGCCGCCCCCGCGCTGCCTTCGCGCGGCCGTGACGACGCTGCAACCCTGCTTCCCGCCTGTGCTTCGCGCCGGCAGTCTAAGCGAGCCTCACTCGGCTCGACACGGGGGCAAACCATGCGCCACCCTCCCAAAGGCCAAGGGTCCGAAGAAGATGGGTCCGAAGAAATCGAGCGGCCCGAGGCGAGCGACGCGGCGTCACTCCCACACCGCCCGCTCACGCCTCCACCTCGTGCACCCGCGTGTGCGGATGCACCGCGTTCCGGATCGCCGGGTCCCAGCGCACGGCCAGGGCGAGCAGCACGCACAGGGCGCCGAAGAAGGCCGTCGTCCAGGTCGAGCCGCCGTGCTCGAGCAGCCAGCCGCAGGCGGCCGCACCCACCGGGTTGAGCAGGAAGGCGAAGAGCCGGAAGCTGCTGTTGACGCGTCCCTGCAGCGTGTCCGGGATCAGCGCGATGCGATAGCTGAATTGCACGACGTCGTAGAGCGGGCCGAAGAGGCTGGCCAGCGCGTAGACGGCGCCAAGCGTCCACGGCCCCGGGCACAGCAGCAGCAAGGGGATGCAGATCGCGCGCACGCCCACGCTCAGCAGGATCGCGTGCCCGAAGGACAGGCGCCGCGCGATCACCCCGCCGAGCAGCGCGCCGACGATCGCACCGACGCCGCCAAGCGAGAAGACGAGGCCGATCTGCGCCTCGCTGGCCTGGCGCTCCTGCGCCAGCACGATCAGCAGGAGCGGCAGCGCGGCGTTGATGCCGTTGAGCACGCTGGTGACGAGCGCCATGTCGCGCACGACGCGCTGCTGCCACAGCCAGCGCATCCCTTCGGCGACCTCGTCGCGCAGCGGCCGCGGCTTGCGGTCGCGCGCCGGCGCGAACGAGGTGCGCAGCTTCCACACCGCGATCCCGCCGAAGAGGTGGCTCGCCGCATCGACGACGAAGGGAAAGCCGCGCCCGACCGCCTGGTAGAGCCAGCTCCCGACCGCGGGGCCGACGATCGCCGCCGACGCGAAGCCCGCCTGGTTCTGCGCCGTGGCCTGCGGCAGCTGGCCGGGTGCGACGACGCGCGGCAGCGCCGCGGTCTCGGCGATGTTGAAGAAGACGTGCAGCGCACCCTCGAGGATCGCGACGACGTAGATCTGCGCGATCGTCAGCACGTCGAATGCCATCGCCAGCGGCACGCTCGCCACCGCGACAAATCGCGCCGCGTGGCACACCAGCATCACGCGGCGGCGGTCCCAGCGATCGATCAGCGCGCCCACCGGCAGGCTCAGCACCAGGTAGGGGACCATGCGCAGGGCGGTCGCCCAGCTCGCCTGCACCGGCGAGCTGGTGAGCGCAAGGATCAGGATCGGGTAGATGATCCCCGAGGCCTGCGCGCCGACGTTGGTCGTGAGCTGCCCGCTCCAAAGCAGCATGTACTCGCGCTGCCGCCACAGCGGCAGGGCGGCGGAAGGCGGCGGCGCGGCAGCGCCCGGCGTGCTCACGCCAGCCGCATCGGTTTCGGGAACCCGTCGACCTTGCGCCCCTTGCGCGCGCGCCGGCCCTGGTGCGCGGCGAGCGCTGCGCCCTTCAAGACTTCCTCCTTGTCCCTGCCGCCGCGGCCCTGGCCGAGCACGCGCAGCGCGTCGGCGAAGACGGCCACCGAGGCGAGCGGCGCCTTCGCGTCGACGTCCATCAGCGTGAGGCCGCGCCCGCCGCCGGGCTGCAGCTTGAGCTCGTCGCGCGCAAACACCAGCAGCCGCCCGTCCATCGAGAGGCACGCCACCTGCGTGCAACCGGGCTGCACCGCCACCGGCGGCAGCAGCCGGTCGGCCGTGTCCAGCGTCAGGAAGGCCTTGCCCGCCTTGTTGCGGCCCTGCAGGTCGCTCGCACGCGCGAGCAGCCCAAAGCCGCCGGTGCCCGAGAGCAGCAGCGTCTGCTCGGCTGCACCGGCCCAGAAGTGCGCGACCTGCGTGCCCGCCTCCAGGTCGATCAGCGTCGTGATCGGCACGCCGTCGCCGCGCCCGCCCGGCAGCTGGGCCACCGCAACGCTGTAGACGCGCCCGTTGCTGCCGAGGACGAGCAGCGTGTCGACGCTGCGGCAAGGGAAGGCGCCGTAGAGCGCGTCGCCGGCCTTGAACGAGAGCGCGCCGGTGTCGACCTCATGGCCTTTGAGCGCGCGCACCCAGCCCTTGAGGCTTGCGATCACCGTCACCGGCTCGTCGACGACCTTGATCTCGACCGCGGTGCGCCGCTCCTCCTGGATCAGCGTGCGGCGATCGTCGCCGTACTGCTTCGCGTCGGCCTCGATCTCCTTGATCACGGTGCGCCTGAGCGCGGCCGGGCTGCCGAGGATCTCCTCGAGCCTCTTCTGCTCGGCGCGCTTGTCGGCCAGCTCCTGCTCGATGCGGATCGCCTCCAGCCGCGCGAGCTGCCGCAGCCGGATCTCGAGGATGTCCTCGGCCTGCCGGTCGGTAAGGGCAAAGCGCTCGATCAGCGCGGGCTTCGGCTCGTCGGCGTTGCGGATGATGCGGATCACCTCGTCGATGTTCAGCAGCACGAGCTGCCGCCCTTCGAGCACGTGGATGCGATCGAGCACCTTGTCGAGCCGGTGCCGCGTGCGCCGCGCGACCGTCGCCTGCCGGAACTCGAGCCACTCGGCCAGCAGCTGGCGCAGGTTCTTCTGCACCGGCTTGCCGTCCAGGCCGATCGCGGTGAGGTTGACCGCCACACTCGTCTCGAGGCTGGTGTGCGCGAGCAGCGTGTTGACGAGCTCGGCCTGCCCGACCGTGCGGCTTCTCGGTTCGAACACCAGGCGCACCGGCGCCTCCTTGCTCGACTCGTCGCGCGCGGTGTCCAGCACCGCGAGCACCGCCGCCTTGAGCTGCAGCTGCTCCTGCGTCAGCGTCTTCTTGCCGAGCTTGAGCTTGGGGTTGGTCAGCTCCTCGACCTCCTCGAGCACGCGCGCGGCGCTCGTGCCGTGCGGCAGCTCGGTGACGACGAGCTGCCACTGCCCGCGCGCCAGGTCCTCGATCGTCCAGCGCGCGCGCACTTTCAGGCTGCCGCGCCCGCTCGCGTAGGCGGCGCGGATCTCGGCGCTGCTGCTGATCAGCTGCCCACCGCCGGGGAAGTCGGGGCCCGGCAGCAGCGCGAAGAGCTCGTCGTCGGGCAGGCGCTCGTCCTTGAGCAGCGCCACCGCCGCCTGCGCCACCTCGCGCAGGTTGTGGCTCGGCAGCTCGGTGGCCATGCCCACCGCGATGCCGCTCGCGCCATTGAGCAGCGAGAACGGCAGCCGCGCCGGCAGCAGCCGCGGCTCCTGCTGCGAGCCGTCGTAGTTGGGCTGGAAGTCGACCGTGCCCTCGTCGAGCTCGTCCAGCAGCAGGCGCGAGATCGGCGAGAGGCGCGCCTCGGTGTAGCGCATCGCGGCCGCGCCGTCGCCGTCGCGGCTGCCGAAGTTGCCCTGGCCGTCGATCAGCGGGTAGCGCTGCGCGAAGCCCTGCGCCATGCGCACCAGCGCGTCGTAGGCCGCCTGGTCGCCGTGCGGGTGGAACTTGCCGAGCACGTCGCCGACGACGCGTGCACTCTTCACCGGCTTGGCGCCGCCCGGCGGCGTGAAGCCCAGGCCCATGCGCTCCATCGCGAACAGGATGCGCCGCTGCACCGGCTTCTGGCCGTCGGCCACGTCCGGCAGCGCGCGGCCCTTGACGACCGAGAGCGCGTATTCGAGGTAGGCGCGCTCGGCATACTCGGCCAGCGCGATGGCATCCGCCGGATCGGCCGGCGGCGGGGAGAAGAGGTCAGGCGTCACGACTGGGGATCAGGCCGGCCCAGGCGGCTAGACGGCTGGGCGCGGCTGCGGTGCAAAGCGGGCGATTTTGGCGCAGCGCCCGTTGGTCTCTCGTCAGCCCTGCGAACCCCGCCACGACCCCGCTGCGGGACAATCACGAACCTCGCTTGCGGAGGTTCGGCATTTGGAGCATTTCATGAGCCAGCAGACGATCGAAGTCGAAATCGACCCTAGCGGACGAGTGCGTCCCCTGGATCCGCGTATCCCGGTCCCTGCAGGACCTGCCTTGCTGACGCCGCTGGGCACGCGAGTGTGCGAGTCCACGTCTCACACACATACATCGATGGAAGACTGGCACGACCTGGTCGGCGCCCTCGCCGGTTCGCCGAACTGGCGTGAGGATCCACAAATGATCCAGCAGCGGCTGCGCGACGACTGGCGATGAACGGTGGCGTTGCGCATCTGCTGGACACCAACCTCGTCATCGGCCTGCTGAAAGGCTATGCGCCTGCAGTGAGCCTGGCCGACGAATCAGGACTCGAACCGGGGCGCATCGGCGTCAGTCTCATCACGCGGATGGAATTGCTCGGCTTCCCAGACCTCGGCGAAGACGAAGAAGAAGCGGTTCGCCGCTGGCTTGGGCTCTGTCGCGTACTTCCCATCGACGAGGCGACCGAGGCGCGTGCCATCGCCTTGCGGCGCCGTCGGCTCTTGCGTCTGCCTGATGCGATCGTCGCCGCGACGGCCTTGGTTGCAGGCGCCCGCCTGGTGACACTCGACGAGCGCCTGGCACGCGTATTCGAAAGTGAAATCGGCGCCTGAGAATTTCGCTCGAGGAGCCGCTGCACTCACCCCCCCTGCCGCAGCCGAAAGCGCTGCAGCTTGCCCGTCTCGGTGCGCGGCAGCGAATCGCGGAACTCGATGGCCCGCGGGTACTTGTAGGCGGCGATGCCCTGCTTGCAGAAGTCCTGCAGTTCCTTCACGAGTGCGGCGCTGCCCTCGTGGCCGGGCTTGAGGACGACGAAGGCCTTGGCGATCTGGCCGCGCGCTTCGTCGGGGATGCCGACGACGCCGCACTCGGCCACCGCCGGGTGCTGCAGCAGCACGCTCTCGATCTCGGGCCCGGCGATGTTGTAGCCGCCGGTGATGATCATGTCGTCGGTGCGCGCCTGGTAGACGTAGTAGCCGTCCTCGTCGACGAGGTAGGCGTCGCCGGTGAGGTTCCAGCCGTTCTGCACGTAGACCGCCTGGCGCTCGTCGGCCAGGTACTTGCAGCCGGTGGGCCCCTTGATGGCCAGGCGGCCGACCTGGCCCGGCGGCAGCGGCCGGCCCTCGTCGTCGAGGATGCAGGCGCGATAGCCCGGCACCGGCACGCCGGTGGCGCCCGGTTTGGAGTGCGCCTCGTCGGCGCTGATGAAGATGTGGAAGAGCTCGGTCGAGCCGATGCCGTCGATGATCTCGATGCCGGTGGCGTCCTTCCAGAGCTCGCGCGTGGCCGCCGGCAGCGCCTCGCCGGCACTCACGCACTTGCGCAGCGAGGACAGGTCCGGCCGCGGCTCCATCTTCGGGAGTGCGAGCGCGATCGCGCGGTACGAAGTCGGCGCGGTGAAGCAGACGCTGACGCGATGCCGCGCGATCGTTGCGGGCAGCGACTCCGGCGAGGTGCGTTCGACCAGCACCACCGAGGCGCCGACCGAGAGCGGGAACATCAGCAGCCCGCCCAGGCCGAAGGTGAAGGCCAGCGGCGGACTGCCGAAGAAGCGATCCTCGCCGGTCGCGCGCAGCACGTGCAACGGCCAGCAGCGGCATGCGGCGATGACGTCGCGATGGAAGTGCATCGTGCCCTTGGGCACGCCGGTGGTACCCGAAGTGAAGGCGATCAGCGCAGTGTCGTCGGCGGCGGTGTCGACGCTCGCGAAGGCGGCCGGCTGCGCGGCCATCCCGGCTTCGAGCGAGCCCGCGCCTTCGTCGCCGTTGAAGAGCAGCAGCTCGCGCAACTGCGGGCACTGCGGCCGCACGGCCTGCAGCGCCTCGGCGATGCGGGCGTCACAGAGCGCGTGCGTGATCTGCGCCTTGTCGATGATGATCTTCAGCTCGCGCTCGCGCAGCAGCGGCATCGAGCCGACCGCGATGCCGCCGGCTTTCATCACGCCGAGCCAGCAGGCCGCGTACATCGGCGTGTTGGCGCCGCGCAGCAGCACGCGGTTGCCGGGCACGAGGCCCATGCGCGTGGTGAGCACGCCGGCGATGCGGCAGGCGCGCTCGTGCAGCTCGGCATAGGACCATGAAAAGGCCTTGCCGTCGCGCTCGCCGATCAGTGCGACGCGTGCGCCTTCACCCTGCTCGATCCAGCGATCCAGCAGCTCGGCGGTGACGTTCAGCCGCTCGGGGAGCTGCAGCTCCGGCCCCTCGAACAGGAACTCGGGCAGCGCCGAGGGCGGCGGCAGCTTGTCGCGGGCGAAGGTATCCAGGTGCGCACTGGTGGCCATGGGAGAACGCTCCTGCAAGGCGGGCCTGACGGCCCCTCCTGGATCGGCGATCGAAGAGAGCCGATGCCGGCTGCATTCTTCGGAGATCGCTCCGTGGCGTCACTTGTTGGAAACCCTCTCGACGCCGGATGCCCGGGCCTTCGAGCTCGGGGCAGGCGTGATCCGGCAGGCCTAACCCGGCAGGTGTGAGCCGCCTCGGCGCAGGCTCACTGGTAGACGACGACCCGGTCGCCGACCCGCACCTGTTCGTAGAGCCACTTCGCGACCTGGTAGTCGCGCAGCTGGCTGCAGCCGTGCGAGCCGCCTTCGTAGCCCTTGTCGGCAAAGTCCTGCGAGAAGTGGATCGCGACGTTGCCCTGGTAGAAGATCGCGTAGGGCATCGGCGTGCGCTCGCCGAAGATCTTCGAGACCGTGTCGCTGTTCATGTACCAGATGCGGAACTCGCCTTCGGGGCTCTCCCAGCCCGGGCGCGCGAAGCGCGCCTCGCGCACGAAGCGCACCTGCCCGTCGACGACGTAGGACATCTTGCGCTGCTGCTTGGAGATGCAGACGACCTTGCCCGTGACGCAGCGCGGGTCGAGCTCCTGCGTCATCGTGCTCGCCGGCGGCGCCTCGAAGAGGTCGACGTAGCGCGGATTGCGCGTGCGGCGGATCAGCGGCGCCCAGCTGCGCTCGTCCATCACCTCGCTGGCGGGCAGGCCGATGCGCTGGCGCCAGGCGGAAACCGCCTGCTGCGTCGCGGCGTCGAAGTGGCCGTCGATCGGTCCCTGGTAGAGCTTGACCTGCCGCAGCCGGTGCTGCAGCTCCTTGACGTAGCCCGGCTGGCTCGGGGCCGTGAACCACGCACCGATGTCGACATTGCCGAGCTCGGCGGCGGTCGGCGGCTGCGAGCGGGCGAGCAGCGCGTCCCAGGTCGGGCGGTCGACGACCCCGCTCTCCCGCAGCCCGGCTTCGCGCTGCAGCTTGACGACCGCCGCTCGCGTGAGCGCATCGAAATGGTCGCTGACGTCGTAGACCGCCAGCAGCTTCGCATTCCGCAGCCGCGCCTGCAGCTCGCGCACGCGCGGCGACCGGCTGCGCAGGCGCAGCACCTCCTGCACCAGTGCGCCGCCGGCCTCGGTCAGGCCGGATGTCGGCTGCGCAGACGACATCTGCATCGAGACCGGCTGCAACGCGGCTGCGCATGCCGGGGCGGTCAGCAGCCCGCCCGCCAACAGGAATGCCACGGATGCATGGACCAGCGCGCTGGCCGCGGAAAACCGCAAAGAGAGGAAGCGCAACGGCAGCGGACGCAATGAGAGCGGGCGTGCAGGCACGATAGGCGGCTGCCCAAGAGCGCAGCGAGGGACCATGAGGGGCGGCATTATCGATGCCGGCCGGGCCCGAAATCGCTCGGCCCCAACGCGTCATGGCTGACGGTGTGGTGTATCGCGCAACAGTCTGGATCGGCTAGGCGCTGCCTCCGGCCGGCGGCCGCCCTTCCGCGGCGCGATGCCGTTCTACTCCAGCTTCAAACCCAGGTCCCGCACGAGGCCGCCGAAGCGCTCGCGCTCCTGGTTCTGGTGCTCGACGAAGGCGGCGCGGCTCATCGGCGAGGCGTCGGCGCCGAGCGTACGGATGATCGGCACGACCTCGGGGCTGGCGAGCGCCTTGTTGACCTCGTCGTGCATCCGCGAGAGGACGTTCTCGGGCGTGCCCCTGGGCGCGTAGATGCCGAACATCGTGTCGGCGTTGAAACCCGGCAAGCCCGCCTCGTCGAGCGTGGGCGCATCCGGGTGCAGCGGCGAGCGCTTGGGGCTGCCCACCGCCAGCAGCCGGATCTTGCCCTCCTTCAGGTGCTTGAGGCCCGGCCCCGGATCGAACCAGAAGTTGAGCTGACCGCTCAGCACGTCGACGAGCGCCGGCCCGGCGCCCTTGTAGGGCACGTGCGTGGTCTTCACGCCGGCCATGCGGTCGAACATCTCGGCCGCCAGGTGCGGGGAGCTGCCCACGCCCGGCGTGCCGTAGCTCAGCTTGCCGGGATTGGCCTTGGCGTAGGCGATGAACTCCTGCACCGTCTTCACCGGCACCGAATCGTTGACCTCCAGGTAGACGAGCACGCGCGCGACCGCGGCCACCGGCACCAGTGCCTTCTCCGGGTCGAAGCCCATCTTCGGGTAGATGATCGGGTTGATCGTGATCGCGCCGCCCGAGCTCATCAGGAAGGTGTAGCCATCCCCCGGCGCGCGCGCGACCTCGCCCGAACCGATGTTGCCGCCCGCGCCGGGCTTGTTCTCGATCACGATCGTCTGCTTGAGCGCCTCGGTCAGCCGCGGCCCGAGCGCGCGCGCCATCGCGTCGGCGGCGCCGCCGGGCGGGAAGTTGACGACGAGCCGGATCGGCTTGGATGGCCAGGCATCGGCCCAGGCGGCACCGGAGCACGCCATCGCGGCCATCAGCGCCAGCAGGAGACGTCGGGGGGTGTGGAGCTTCATCGCGATTCCCATCGAGAGCAGACGCAGGTGGCCGCCGCAGGCGCAGCAGCAGATGCACGGACTCTCGCCACGCGGCGCCAGCGCGGCAATGAGGCAAAACGCGTAGGCCCTTCGCAAGCTCGCAGCGTCGGACCACGATCCGAACACCCGGCATCCCGAGGCAAGGGCGCGCCCTTGCACCGCTGGCCCTCCTTGTGCGCCGAACGCGGCTCAGCGGCGGCGCAGCAGCACCGCGCCGATCGCGATGACGACGCTCGCCATCGCCGCGATGTCCTGCCAGCTCGGCCATTCGCCAACGACGAGCGGCGCGCTCAGCACCCCGATCAGCGGCACGGCCATCACGCTCATCGCGCTCGTCGACGCCGGCAGCGCACGCGCGAGCGCAAACCAGATCACCTGCGCCGCACCGTAGTTGATGAGCACCGACCAGACGAGACTCGCCCAGACCGGCAGGCTGAAGGACCAGGCCTGCGGCGGCTCGAGCAGCACGGCCAGCAGCGCCAGCACCGCCGCCGACCACAGCATCATCCACACGACCAGGGCCTCGGGCGCGAGCGTGAGGCGCGCATGCCGCATCCACACCGTTCCCAGCGCCCAGCAGAAGGCCGCGCCCTGCATCCAGGCGATCCCCGCCGGCCGGCCCGCGAGCTGCGCGAGCTCGTTCCACAGCAGCAGCGTGATGCCGGTGAGCACCGCGCACACCGCGAGCACCAGGCGGGCGCTGAGCCGCTCGCCGTAGAACAGCACCGAGATCAGCACCGTCCACACCGGCATCGTGAAGCCGAGAATCGCCGCACGCCCGGCCGGAAGCTGCGAGACGCCGATGATCGAGAGCGCGTGCCAGCCGAGGATGTTGGGCAGCCCGAGCACGAAGACCTCGCGCCAGGGCCTCCGCCCGCGAGGCATGAGCCGGATGCCGCGCGCAGCGAAATGGACCGCCAGCGCGAGCGCCCCCAGCCCCATCGTCAGCGCGCGGAAGTGCAGCGGCGAAAGCTCGCGCAGCGAGAGCTTCATGATCGGCCAGTTCAGGCCCCACATCAGCGTGAGCACGACCAGGGCCACGAGCTGTCGCCGCGTGACGGTGCTCATCGCCGCGTGCCCCGCGCCGTGCGGCGAAGGGCCTGCTGTGCTTGGTTAGAGTCGCGCTCCATGTCGACGCGGACGCCGCTGCTGTTCTCGTTCCAGGGCCCGTGGCGGCGCGTCTTCTACGTCACGCTGTACGAGGCGCTGGCGATCGCCTTCGTCACGCTCGTGATGCTGGCCGGTAACCAGGACCTGCCGACGGCCGGCGGCCTGGCGATCGGCAGTTCGGCGATCGCGGTGAGCTGGAACTGGGTCTTCAACGCGCTCTTCGAGCGCTGGGAGGCACGCCAGCGCGTGCGCGGACGCAGTGCGGCGCGGCGCATCGCGCACGCGATCGGGTTCGAGGGAGGACTCACCTTCTGGCTCGTGCCCTTCATGGCCTGGTGGCTGGGCGTCGGCTGGTGGGCCGCGCTGCTGCTGGACCTCGGGCTGCTGCTCTTCTTTCTTGTCTATACCTTCGTCTTCACCTGGGCCTTCGACCATCTGTTCGGGCTGCCGGCATCGGCGGCATGAGGCCATGACGAAGAACGGCCATTCTGCTCCTGCCGGAGTCGCTGCCACCCAACAGCCGGTCGTCGGCGCACCCGTTCGACGAACACGCAATCGAGCTCGATCGACACCCGGCTTGTTCCTCGACAAGACCCTGCCGTCCGCGATTGCCGAGCATCGCCGCCGATGACATCGACCCCGACGACGACCGCCAGCTCGCGCCTGCGCACGGTCGTGATGCTGCTGGCGCTGGCCTCCTACCTGATGTCGATGTTCCATCGCGTCGCACCGGCCGTCATTGCCGGCGACCTGGCCGCGGCCTTCCAGGTCAACGCCGCGGCGCTCGGGGTGCTCGCGGCGACCTATTTCTACGTCTACACCCTGCTTCAGATCCCGACCGGGGTGCTCGCCGACACGCTCGGCCCGCGCCGCATCCTCACCCTGGGGGGCATCGTCGCAGGCGTCGGCTCGCTGCTCTTCGGACTGGCCCCGAGCTTCCCGGTGGCACTCATCGGGCGCACGCTTGCCGGCCTGGGCGTCTCGGTGGCCTTCATCGCGATGCTCAAGCTGATCGCGGTCTGGTACGTCGAGAGCCGCTTCGCGACGCTCGTCGGCACGATGATGTTCATGGGCAACCTCGGCACGATGACCGCGGGCACGCCGCTGGCCTGGGCGGCGCAGGCGGCGGGCTGGCGCGCAGTCTTCATTGCGATCGGCATCGCCTCGCTGCTGATCGGCATGCTCTCCTGGTTCTTCGTGCAGGACCGACCGGGCGAGTCCTCGCCCACACCCGTCCTGGCCGGGAGCCACAACCCCCCGAAGCGTTCGACCGCCTGGCACCGGGATCTGCTCGCGGTGATGAAGAACCGCCTGACCTGGCCGGGCTTCTTCGTCAACGTCGGCATCGCCGGCAGCTTCTTTGCCTTCGCCGGCCTCTGGGCGGTGCCCTACTTCATGCAGGTGCACGGCATGACGCGCGCGGTCGCGTCGAACCACATCACCGTGTACTTCGGGGGCTTCGCGATCGGCTGCCTGCTGATGGGACCGGTGTCGGACCGGCTGAAGCGCCGCAAGCCACTGATGGTGACAGGCGCGGTGCTGCACGCGATCGGCTGGTGGGCCTGGCTCGCACTCGACGCGCCGTCGCGGACGACGACCTCCCTGCTGTGCACGGCGATGGGCATCGTGACCGCGAGCCTCACGCTCTCCTGGGCCTGCGCGAAGGAGGTCAACCCGCCTGCGGTCTCGGGCATGGCCACGAGCATCGTCAACATGGGCGTCTTCCTCGGCCCGTCGATCCTGCAGCCGCTGGTCGGCTGGGTGATGGACCGCAACTGGCAGGGCGCGATGGACGGCGGCGCGCGCCTCTACTCACCCGCCGACTATCGCACCGGGCTGCTGCTGATGGCGGCGTTCGCGGCACTCGGCGCGGTGTCGACCTTCTTCGTGCGCGAGACGCGCTGCCGCAACGTCTGGCAGCCGCCGCGCTGACGCGCAAGCCGATCGCCCGAAGGCAAGAGCCCGATCAGGCGCGCTCGCCGACCCAGCCCGCGACCGATGCGAGCGCCCTGGGCAGCGCCGCGGCGTCGCTGCCGCCGGCCATCGCCAGATCCGGCTTGCCGCCGCCCTTGCCGCCGACCTGGCCGGCGACGAAGTTGACGAGCTCGCCCGCCTTTACGCGGCCCGTCGCATCGGCGGTGACGCCGGCGGCGAGCTGCACCCTGCCGCCGTCGACCGAGGCGAGCACGATCGCCGCGCTCTTCAGCTTGTTCTTGAGCTGGTCCATCGTCGTGCGCAGCGTCGCCGCATCGGCCCCGTCCAGTCGCGCCGCGAGCACCTTCAGACCCTTGACGTCGACCGCCTGCGCCGCGAGGTCGTCGCCCTGCGCCGAGGCCAGGCGCCCCTTGAGCGCGGTGACTTCCTTCTCGAGCGCACGCGCGTGCTCGAGCAGCGCGTCGACGCGGCCGTCGACCTCGGCGGGTGCCACCTTCAGCCGCGCCGCGACGCGCTCGACCGCGCCCTCGAGCTGCTGCAGGTAGGCCAGCGCGTTGTCGCCGGTGACCGCCTCGACGCGGCGCACCCCGGCGGCGATGCCGGTCTCGGCGACGATCTTGAAGAGGCCGATGTCGCCGCTGCGCTGCACGTGCGTGCCGCCGCAGAGCTCGCGGCTGCTTCCGATGTCGAGCACGCGCACCTCGTCGCCGTACTTCTCGCCGAAGAGCATCATCGCGCCGAGCTTCTGCGCTTCTTCCAGCGGCAGCACGCGCGCCTGGGTCGCGGTGTTGGCGAGGATCTCGGCGTTCACCATCCCCTCGACCTGCGCGATCTGCGCCGCGCTCATCGGGTGGTTGTGCGCGAAGTCGAAGCGCGTGCGCTCGGGCGTCACCAGCGATCCCTTCTGCTGCACGTGGCCGCCCAGCACCTCGCGCAGCGCCTTGTGCATCAGGTGCGTGACGCTGTGGTTGCGCATCGTGCGTGCGCGCAGCTCGGCGTCGACGCGGGCGACGAACACGTCGCCGAGCTCGACCTCGCCCTCGACGATGCGGCCCTGGTGGCCGTGCACCGCGGCCTGGATCTTCGCCGTGTCCTCGACCAGCACGCGCGCGCGCGCGTTGCGCAGCTCGCCGCGGTCGCCGACCTGGCCGCCGCTCTCGGCGTAGAAGGGCGTGTGGTCGAGCACGATGACGACGTCGTCGCCGGCCTTGGCGTGCGTCACCGCGCTGCCGTCGACGTAGATCGCCACCACCTTGCTGTGCTCGCACACCAGGTGCTCGTAGCCGTGGAAGGCGGTGTCGTCGCCAGTGTAGGAAAGCCCGGCCGCCATCTTGAACTTCGCCGCGGCGCGCGCCTGTTCGCGCTGGCGGTTCATCGCGGCGTTGAAGCCGGCCTCGTCCACCGCCACGCCGCGCTCGCGGCAGACGTCGGCGGTGAGGTCCAGCGGGAAGCCGAAGGTGTCGTGCAGCTTGAAGGCAGTCTCGCCGTCGAGCTGCTTCTCGCCCTTGGCGAGCGCCGCTTCGAGGATCTCCATGCCGTTGGCGATCGTCTGGAAGAAGCGCTCCTCCTCGACCTGCAGCACTTCGGTCACGCGCACCGCCTCGCGCCGCAGCTCGGGGTAGGCCTCGCCCATCTCGGCGGCCAGCGGCAGCACCAGCTTGTGGAAGAAGGGCTTGCGCGCGCCCAGCTTGTAGCCGTGGCGGATGGCGCGGCGGGCGATGCGGCGCAGCACGTAGCCGCGGCCCTCGTTGCCGGGGATGACGCCGTCGGTGACGGTGAAGGCGCAGGCGCGGATGTGGTCGGCGATGACCTTCAGGCTCGGCGTCTGCAGGTCCTTGACCCACTCGGCCTCACGCGCGCCGCCGGCATCCAGCACCGCGTCGCGCGTGGCCGCGAGCAGGTGCTCGAAGAGGTCGATCTCGTAGTTGCTGTGCACGTGCTGCAGCACCGCGGCCAGGCGCTCGAGGCCCATGCCGGTGTCCACACTGGGCTTGGGCAGGCGGTGCATCGTGCCGTCTTCGGTGCGATTGAACTGCATGAAGACGTTGTTCCAGATCTCGATGTAGCGGTCGCCGTCCTGCTCGGCGCTGCCCGGCGGGCCGCCCGCGACCTCGGGGCCGTGGTCGTAGAAGATCTCGCTGCACGGGCCGCAGGGGCCGGTGTCGCCCATCATCCAGAAGTTGTCGGACTGGTAGCGCCCGCCCTTGTTGTCGCCGATGCGCACGATGCGCTCGGCCGGCAGGCCGATCACCTTGTGCCAGATGTCGTAGGCCTCGTCGTCCTCCTCGTAGACGGTGGCCCACAGGCGCTCGGGCGGCAGCTTGAAGTACACGGTCAGCAGTTCCCACGCGTACTTCAGCGCATCGTGCTTGAAGTAGTCGCCGAAGCTGAAGTTGCCGAGCATCTCGAAGAAGGTGTGGTGCCGCGCGGTGTAGCCCACGTTCTCGAGGTCGTTGTGCTTGCCGCCGGCGCGGATGCACTTCTGCGCCGTCGCCGCGCGCTGGTAGGGCCGCTTGTCGAAGCCCAGGAAGACGTCCTTGAACTGGTTCATCCCCGCGTTGGTGAAGAGCAGCGTCGGGTCGTCGCCCGGCACCACCGGGCTGGAAGCGACGACCTGGTGCCCCTTGGAGGCGAAGTAGTTCAGGAAGGTGGAGCGGATCTCGGCGGCTTTCATGTCGGCACCAGGGTCGAAGGATCGGGATAGAGACGGATTCCCGCGCGCGGCGCGGCGCGCACCATCTCGGCATCGAAGGTCGCAAGCGCTGCGCGTTGGCGCAGCGCCAGCTCGAAGTAGAGGCTGTCGTAGGCCGAGAGCCCGTAGGCGCGCGCGCATTCCAGGTTGCGCGGCACGTCGATGGGCTGGGCGTCCACCGTCGGCGCAAGCGCGAGGATCGCGGCCAGCGCCTGGCCGACACGCTCGGGCGGCGCGGCGCCGCGACGTTCGGCCTGCACCAGCGCGTTGGCGATCTCGGCGTTCCAGATCGGCGGCACGATCAGCTCGCAGTCGCGCAAGGCCTCCAGGCCCGCCGCAGCCGGGCGCGGCGCGCCTGTGTGCAGCACGTAGCGCAGCACGAAGGACGCGTCGAGCACGACGGTGTCGGGCGCCGGATCGGTCGGCTTCAAGCGCGGCCCTCGCGGATCAGTTCGGCCAGCGTCGCGCCTTGCACCTCGATGGGCTCGAAGGACTGCAGCGCGGCAAGGGCGCGCATTCTCGACTTCGCCCGCGCGCGCTTGCGCGCGTCGGTCACGTCGGCGATCGGGACGATCCGTGCCACCGGCTTGTTGTGACGCGTGATCACCACCTCGTCGCCGCGCTCGGCGCGCGCGATGAGTTCGGATAGATGTGTCTTGGCCTCGAACAGACCCACGGTGCTCATGGTCGGCGCCTTGACTCGTCTGGTTGATTCAACCAGATTCTAGACTGGTGCGGTGACTCCCGGTCCTACTTCCCGTCCTACGACAACCAGTCCTACGGCCTCATCAATCCAGCCCCGTCTGCGCCCGCCAGGCGCGCGCCTGGTCGTCGAGCCAGTCGCGCAGCGCCACGAGCGCCGGGTGGTGCGCCTTGGCCTCGGGGTAGATCAGGCGGTAGCTGCGGTCGCTGTAGTGGGGGCGCTCCACCAGCACGCGCAAACGGCCCTCGCGCAGCGCCGGCTCGGCGAGCAGTTGGGGCACCAGCGCCGCACCCTGCCCGCGGCCGGCCGCGGCGATGAGCATCGAGAACAGGTCCATGCGCGGGCCGGCGAGATCACCCTCGACGTGCAGGCCCTGCGCCTCGAACCAGCCGCGCCAAGCCTGCGGGCGCGTGGCCATCTGCAAGAGCGGCAGCCGTGCCACGTCTGCCGGCTGCAGCCGCGTGCGCCCGGGCAGGCGCTCGGCGAGCAGCGCGGGGCTGGCCACCGCGACCAGCGATTCGCGCATCAGGTGCAGGGAGTCGCTGCCCGGCCAGGGTGCGCCGCCGGCGTGCAACGCGGCGTCCAGGCCGCTGTCCTCGAACAGGAAGGGCTGGATGCGCGTCGTGAGGTTGAGCGTGATGTCCGGGTGGTGCGCGTGGAAGTCGGGCAGGCGCGGCAATAGCCACTCGGTGGCAAAGGTCGGCACGACGCCGAGCTCGAGCACGCCGCGGCCGCTGCCGCTGGCCATCAGTGAGAGCGTGTCGCGCTCGAGTTCCTCGAGCCGCGCGCGCACCGTGCGACCGTAGGCCTGGCCGGCTTCGGTCAGCAGCACGCCGCGGCGGCCGCGGCGAAAGAGCTTGACGCCGACGAAGGACTCGAGCGTGGCGATCTGCCGGCACACGGCGCTCTGCGTCACCGCGAGCTCCTCGGCCGCGCCGGTGTAGCTGCCGTGGCGCGCCGCGGCCTCGAAGGCCGCGAGCGCCGCGGTGGACGGGATCTTGCGTCGCATGGCCTGCTGTCGATGATTTCGGAGTGCGCTTTCCGAATACCAGAGTGCGAGAATAACGGTTGTCACCGCGGCGAGTCATCATGAGAATCGGCGTCTGACCCACGCAGCCGGAGCACGAGATGACTTCTTCGAACAGCAAGGTGAGCTTTCACTGGGACGACGCGCTGCTGCTCGACCAGCAGCTCACCGACGACGAGCGCGCGGTGCGCGACGCCGCCCACGCCTACTGCCAGGACAAGCTGCTGCCGCGCGTGCAGCAGGCCTTCCGCGAAGAGAAGACCGACGCCTCGATCTTCCGCGAGATGGGCGAACTCGGTCTCCTGGGCGCGACCATCCCCGAAACCTACGGCGGCGCCGGCCTGAACTACGTCTGCTACGGCCTGATCGCCCGCGAGGTCGAGCGCGTCGACTCGGGCTACCGCTCGATGATGAGCGTGCAGAGCTCGCTCGTGATGGTGCCGATCAACGAGTTCGGCAACGAGGCGACCAAGCGCAAGTACCTGCCCAAGCTCGCCACCGGCGAACTGATCGGCTGCTTCGGCCTGACCGAACCCAACCACGGCTCCGACCCGGGCAGCATGATCACCCGCGCGAAGAAGGTCGACGGCGGCTGGTCGCTCTCGGGCACCAAGATGTGGATCGCGAACAGCCCGATCGCCGACGTCTTCGTCGTCTGGGCCAAGGACGAGGGCGGCCAGATCCGCGGCTTCGTGCTCGAGAAGGGCTGGAAGGGGCTCTCGGCGCCGGCCATCCACGGCAAGGTCGGGCTGCGCGCCTCGATCACCGGCGAGATCGTGATGGACGAGGTCTTCTGCCCCGAGGAGAACGCCTTCCCCGAGGTTCGCGGCTTGAAGGGCCCCTTCACCTGCCTGAACAGCGCGCGCTACGGCATCGCCTGGGGCGCGCTCGGTGCGGCCGAAGACTGCTACCACCGCGCACGCCAGTACGTGCTCGACCGCAAGCAGTTCGGCCGGCCGCTGGCGGCCAACCAGCTGATCCAGAAGAAGCTCGCCGACATGCTGACCGAGATCACGCTGGGTCTGCAGGGCTGCCTGCGCCTGGGCCGCATGAAGGACGAGGGCAGCGCCGCGGTCGAGATCACCTCGATCATGAAGCGCAACAGCTGCGGCAAGTCGCTGGACATCGCGCGCATGGCGCGCGACATGATGGGCGGCAACGGCATCAGCGACGAGTTCGGCGTCGCGCGCCACCTCGTCAACCTCGAGGTCGTCAACACCTACGAGGGCACGCACGACGTGCACGCGCTGATCCTCGGCCGCGCGATCACCGGCATCGCGGCCTTCGCCAACTGAGGCCGTGAACGCCGGCCGCCCCGCGCCGCTGGCCGGCGTGCGCGTCCTGGACCTCTCGCGCGTGCTCGCCGGCCCCTGGGCTGCGCAGCTGCTCGCGGACTACGGCGCCGACGTCATCAAGGTCGAGCGCCCGGGCAGCGGCGACGACACGCGGGGATGGGGACCGCCCTGGTGGGGCGACCCGGCCGAGCGCATGTCGGCCTACTACCTGAGCTGCAACCGCGGCAAGCGCTCGGTGGCGGTGGACATCGCCAGTGCCGAGGGCGCCGAATTCGTGCGCACGCTCGCCCGCGATGCCGACGTCGTGATCGAGAACTACAAGGTCGGCCAGCTCGCGAAGTACGGGTTGGACTACACCAGCCTCTCGGCGATCAACCCGCGGCTGGTGTATTGCTCGATCACCGGCTACGGACAGGACGGCCCCTACGCGCACGCCGCCGGCTACGACTTCGCGATCCAGGCCACCGGTGGCCTGATGAGCATCACCGGCGAAAAGGAAGGAACGCCTGGCACCGAGCCGCAGAAGGTCGGCGTCGCGGTGGCCGATCTCTTCACCGGCCTCTACGCGACGACCGCGATCCTCGCCGCGCTGCGCCAGGCCGAGACGAGCGGTCGCGGTTGTCACATCGACGCCGCGCTGCTCGACACGCAGATCGCGATGCTCGCGAACCAGGCGAGCAACCATCTCGTGGGCGGCGCGACGCCGCAGCGCATGGGCAACGCGCACGTCAACATCGTTCCCTATCAGGTGATGGCCACGGCCGACGGGCACATCGTGCTCGCGGTCGGCAACGACGGGCAGTTCCAGCGCCTGTGCCAGCTCGTCGGCCAGCCCGAAGTGGCGCAGGACCCGCGCTATGCGACCAACAGCGCCCGCATCGCGCACCGCGACGAGCTCGTGCCGATCATCGCAACCTGGATGCGCACGCGGACAACGCAGGCCTGGTGCGATCTGCTGGAGCCCAATGCGGTACCCTGCGCGCCCATCCTGAACCTGCCACAGGTCTTCGCGCATCCGCAAGTCGTGCACCGGGGAATGAAGGCGCAGTGCTCCGATTCGCAGGGACGCACCGTGCCCACGGTGCCCAACCCCATGCGCTTCGACGGCCAGCGCGCGATGGCGCCACAGGCGCCGCCGCGGCTGGACGAGGACGGCGCAGCGATCCGCGCAGGCCGGGGATGGAAGCCCCGCTGACCCCCCCTTCCCTCACGCATCGCCTTGCCATGGACACCAAGACCTCCCCGCTGGCCGCCCTCGCCGACCCCAGCCTGCTGAAGACCGACGCACTGATCGGCGGCGCCTGGGTTGGCGGCAACGAACGCTTCGCGGTACGCGACCCCGCCACGGGACTGGAGCTTGCGCAGGTCGCCCGACTCGGGCCCACGCACGCGCACGAGGCCATCGTCGCTGCCGAGAAGGCCTGGCCGGTCTGGCGGGCCAAGACCGCGAAGGAGCGCCACGCGATCCTGATGAAGTGGTTCGCGCTGCTGAACCAGCATGCCGACGATCTCGCGCGCATCATGACCGCCGAGCAGGGCAAGCCGCTGGCCGAGGCGCGCGGCGAGGTCGTCTATGGCGCGAGCTTCATCGAATGGTTCGCCGAGGAGGGCCGCCGCATCTACGGCGAGACCATCCCGACCACCGACGGCAACAAGCGCTACCTCGTGATCAAGCAGCCGATCGGCGTCTGCGCGGCGATCACGCCGTGGAACTTCCCGATCGCGATGATCACGCGCAAGGTGGCGCCGGCGCTGGCCGCCGGCTGCCCGGTGGTCATCAAGCCGGCGGAGGCGACGCCGCTGTCGGCGCTGGCGGTCGCCGAGCTCGCGCAGCGCGCGGGCATGCCCGCGGGCGTCCTCAACGTGCTCACCGCGGACGCCGCGGGCTCGATCGAGATCGGCAAGGTGCTGTGCGCAAGCGACGCCGTGCGCCATCTCTCCTTCACCGGCAGCACCGAGGTCGGCCGCATCCTCGCCGCGCAGTGCGCGCCGACGGTGAAGAAGATGAGCCTCGAACTCGGCGGCAATGCGCCCTTCATCGTCTTCGATGACGCCGACCTCGACAGCGCGGTCGAGGGCGCGCTGGCCAGCAAATACCGCAACGCCGGCCAGACCTGCGTCTGCACCAACCGCTTCTACGCGCAGGCCGGCATCTACGAGGCCTTCGTCGAGCGGCTCGCCGCACGCGCGCAGGACATCAAGGTCGGCAACGGCTTCGAGGCCGGCGTCAACCAGGGCCCGCTGATCGACGACCAGGCGGTCGCCAAGGTCGAGGCGCATGTCGCCGACGCGCTGGCCAAGGGCGCGCGCCTGGTCGTGGGCGGCAAGCGCCTGGGCGAGCGCTTCTACACGCCCACGGTGCTGGCCGACGTCAACAGCCAGATGCTGTGCGCGCGCGAGGAGACCTTCGGCCCGCTGGCGCCGGTGTTCCGCTTCGAGACCGAGGCCGAGGCCATCGCCGCAGCCAACGCGACCGAGTTCGGCCTCGCGAGCTACTTCTACAGCCGGGATGTGGGCCGCATCTTCCGCGTCGCCGAGGCGCTGGAGTACGGCATGGTCGGCATCAACACCGGCCTGATCTCGATCGCGGAGGTGCCTTTCGGCGGCGTCAAGCAGTCGGGCCTGGGCCGCGAGGGCGCGCGCCAGGGCATCGACGACTACGTCGAGCTGAAGTACCTGTGCCTGGGGGACATCCTGAAATAGCGCGCCTGGCTCGGGCAATGGCAGCACCGCCTGCATGCCGCGAGCCAGCAGCCGGAAGCGCGGAACGTGCGGAACGTGCGGGCCTCTTCGGCCCTTCTTCGGACCTCTCCCCTTCGCGCTCGTTCCGGATCATGTGCTAGAGCAGGCGATCGATGGGGAGCCACGCCAGCAGGCGCAGCATGGCGCGACTCCACCACCTGCTGTTGGGCTCCGTCGTGTGCACGACGGGCGGCGTGTGCGCGGTGTCCAGCCACTCGACCTCTCCATGCTCGGACAGGCGCAGCGTGTACGAGCGCCTGGGCACTTCGGACTCGAACTTGCGCTCGATCAGGCGCGCGAACTCGGCACTGTGAATGACGAAGCCGAGTTCGGTGTTCAGCAAGGCCGACCGCGGATCGAAGTTGAACGAGCCGACGAAGACACGCTCGCCATCCACCGCGAAGGTCTTGGCGTGCAAGCTGGCACCTGAACTGCCCAGCGGGTTCGGGTTCACGCCGCGCTCGGCGCCGGGCGCCAGCGCCGAGCGCCGCATCTCGTACAGATCCACGCCGCCCTGCAACAAGGCCTTGCGGTGCTTGGCATAGCCGCCATGCACCAGCGGCACGTCGGTGGCCTCGTAGGCGTTGGTCATCACGCGCACCGTGACGCCACGGGCGCGCAGATGCGCGAGTGCCGCGGTCCCTGCAGTGGTGGGCACGAAATACGGCGAAATCAGCACGACCGAGCGCTGCGGAATGCCGATCGCACGGTGCAGCTGATCGAGCAGATGTCCGCTTCGCGTCGCCTGCTGCAAGACCTTGGCCGGGTCGTCACTGACCATTTCCACGCGGCTCCAGTGCAGCGCAAGCTGCCCTGCAAGCAGATCCTGGATCAGCGCCGTGTCACGCAGCGCCTGCACGTAGGCCTGAGCGGCGTCTGACCGGGCCAGCGCAAGCGCGCGCGCAGACAGCGCCGGCAGAACGGCTGGATCGGCCGCCGGCAGGATGGACTCGACCGGCCAGGCCGACAGGCTCGCCCAGTAGCGATCGAACTCGGCCGACACGTCCTGCACCACCGGGCCAACCGCCAGCACGTCCAGATCGGCAAACACCACCCCGTCACTGGCACCGAAGTACTCATCGCCCACGTTGCGCCCGCCGACGATGCTGGCCTGGTTGTCGGCCGTGAACGACTTGCTGTGCATGCGCCGGTTCGTGCGCGCAAAGTCGGTCACGTAACCCAGGCGCTTGGGCCAACGCAGCGCGAAGGGATTGAACAGGCGCACCTCGAAGTTCGGATGCGCCGCCAGCGCGGCCAGCTCACGGTCGAGCCCGCCCGTGCCCCCATCGTCGAGCAGCAGGCGCACGCGCACGCCGCGCTCGGCGGCGTCGAGCAGTGCCTGCAGGAGCAAGGTTCCGGTCTGGTCGCCGCGCCAGATGTAGTACTGCACGTCGAGGCTGCGCTGTGCCGCGCGCGCGAGCAGCATGCGTGCCGCAAAGGCTTCCAGCGGATCGCTCAGCAAGTGCATGCCGCTGCGATCCGGATGCCGCTGCAGGCGCGGCGCCAGGACCCTGCCAAGCAGGGTCTGCGCCGCCTCGGCGGCGTCGAGCGCACGCGAGGCCGATCGCTCAGGCATGGGCGGCAATCCGCAGCCTCCAAGCATCGCGGCCCCCAGGAAAAGCAGTGCGAGGATGCGCAGCACGCCACCCAAAGACGATTTCATGCGTTTGGGGCTGTCGGCACGCGGTGGTTCGGCGCTGCATCTGGAGTCCAAACCCTTCTCTCATGAAGGGCGGTTTCAAGACCGAAGTGCAACACAGTGGTCAGTGAACCGAAGTTGGCGGCTTGAGAGCCCCCCAGGGCCGGGCTGCGCCCAGCCCCTCTCCCGCGGGGGGGTCAAGCAAAGCGGCAGGACCACTTTTGCTCGTGCGAACTGGCCAGCGTAGGTGCGAAGACCGCGAATGACACGCGCCAGGGCATCGACGACGAGATCGAACCGACGGACCTGTGCCTGGGGGACATCCTGAAGTGATCAGCCTTCATCGTTGGCCGCACCGGTCGCCCCGCGCGCAAGGCCGTAGTCCAGCCACTGCGCCGGCTGGCTGCTGCCCTCGAGCGTGGCCATCTGCGCCGCCTGGCCGAGCGCGCGGCGAAGCAGGTCTTCGGCCTGCTCGCCATGTTCCGGGAACGAGGCCAAGCCGACGCGCACGCCCACGGCCTGCTCGCGCCCGGTGATCGAGAAAGGCTGCGTCAGCGCGCGGGCGAGCTTGCGCGCGACGCGCTCGGCATCGTCGGGTGCATCGAGCCAGGCCAGCAGCACGGCAAAGGTGTCGGCACCGAGCGAGGCGACGACGTCGCTGGCCCGCAGGCCCGAACGCAGACGCACCGCGACCTTGCGCTTGAGCACGTTGGCGGCCTCGGCACCCAGCGCCGCCTCGGTCGCCGCGAGACCCTCGATGCGCAGCACCACCAGCGCCATCGGCGCGGGCTCGCGCGCCCGCAGCGCGACCAGGTGCGACATGTGCTCGAGCAGTTGCAGGTGGTTGGGCAGCCCGGTGGCCAGATCCGTCGCATAGGCCTTGCGCGCCGCGATCTCGATGCGCTTGCGCTCGACGGCCAGCCGCAGCGCCCGCGCCAGTTCCTCGGAGCCACCCGGCGCGACGACGTCCTGCACGCCCTGCGCGAGCAGCCGAAGCGCGCCTGCGACCTCGGGCGTCGCGCTCACGACGACCGCAGCGGTATCGACGACCGCGTGCGCCAGCGCCGGCCAGCGCGAGAGCTGTTCGAACATCGCCTCCGTCGGCGCGTCGATCAGCAGGGCGTCGTAGGCGCGCGCCTGCAGCGCGTGGGCGGCCTCGTCCAGCGAGCTGGCGTGGCCGGACTCGAAAGGCCCCCAGGGCGAACCCGGAAAACCGATCGGCTGCGCCGAGACGCAAAGGATCTGGATCGGGGCGGTCATGGCCGGGCGTTCGGGAAAGCCGCGCGCGGGCGCCAGGGGAAGCGCCTGCCGCCGTCAGGCCCATGCGGGTTCAGGCGGCAGGCGAGGATGCTGGAGCGGGCGAAGGGAATCGAACCCTCGTATGAAGCTTGGGAAGCTGCCGTTCTACCATTGAACTACGCCCGCAGCGGACCGGATTCTAGCCTTGCAACCGACGTCGCGATCGCGCTGCGACCGCCGCAAACCCCGGGCAGAATCGCCGACCGCCGCACGACGGCTGGAGCTGGGCGCATCGGCGCTCGAGAGCAACGAGTCCGCGTGTGGCGCGATTCCCTGCCCTCCTGCGCTCCCCTCCTCACGCCATGCCCGAGAACCCGCCACCCGCCGATGCCGCACGCCGCGTGCGCAGCTACGTGCTGCGCGGCGGCCGCATGGGCAGCGGTCAGCAGCGCGCGCTGGCCGAACTGGGGCCTCGCTTCGTCCTGCCCTTTGGCCCCGAGCCGCTGCAGCCCGCGGCGGTGTTCGGGCGCGAGGCACCACTGGTGCTGGAAATCGGCTTCGGCATGGGCGACGCCACCGCCGCCATCGCCGCTGCACAGCCGCAGACCGATTTTCTCGGCGTCGAGGTGCACGAGGCAGGCGTCGGCGCGCTGCTGCGGCACATCGGCGAGCAGGGCCTCTCGAACCTGCGCATCGTCCGCCACGACGCGGTCGAGGTCCTGCAGCAGATGATCGCGCCAGGGACGCTCGCCGCCGTGCACGTGTTCTTCCCCGATCCATGGCCGAAGAAGCGTCACCACAAGCGCCGCCTGATCCAGCCGCCATTCGTCGCACTGATCGCCAGCCGCCTGGCGCCCGGCGGCGTGCTGCACTGCGCGACCGACTGGGAGCCCTACGCCGAACAGATGCTGCAGGTCCTGAGCCAGGAGCCGCTGCTGCGCAACACCGCAGAGGGCTACGCCCCGCGCCCCGACTATCGACCGCTGACCAAGTTCGAGGCGCGCGGCCTGCGCCTGGGCCATCCGGTGCGCGACCTGGTCTTCACTCGGACCAGTTGATCATTTCCACTCGGCGCCATCGATCACGTACCCTGCCGCGATCAGCTCTCTCGAGTCATGACTCCCGATTCAGGCGGCGCTGTGCGTAGCTTCCAACGGTCAGCAACCCGGCCAGGAACATCACAATGGTCGCCGGCTCTGGCACGGCCTGAACGCTTTGCACGCTCAGCGTGAAGTCGCGGCTGTTGTAGATTGGATCAAAAGTGACGAGATGCGCACCGTCGCTGAACGTCCACGACGCGTTGGTGAAGCTGCCGCTGTAGCTGCCGTAGGTGATCAGTCTGAAGCTGTCCCCGACGCTCGGCAGATAGCCGCCCAGGAAGTGCACATCCACCTGTCCACCCAGCGTTGTTGCACCGGCGAGCGCAAGCTTTCCGAAGCTGCCGAGGTCCGAAAGCCCGAAGTCCAGCGTACCCTCATTGGCGAATGACTCGGCCAACGCGACCGTGCCGCTGTCGAGCACCACCACACCACTGGCCGGATTGCTGAAAATGACGTTGATGTTGCTGACCCCATTGCCGCTACTCTTGATCAAGGTACCGTTGTTGACAAAGGAGTCAAAGTGGGAGCCAGCGATGGCGACATCCCCGCGCAAGTCATAGACGCCGTTGTTGGTCAGCGTGTGCGCGTTGCCCAGGCCAACCGTGCCATTGGCCGCGATCGTGCCCTTGTTGTCCAGCTCGGCATAGAGCGACTTTGCGAATCCCGACTCCACGGTCAGCGTCGTCCCCGCACCCACGGTCCAGTCGCCAATCATGGCCCCACCGGCCCAGGACGTATCCCCGTCCATCTGGGCACCGACTCCGGTCAAGCTACCGCCGGTCAGACGCAGGTTGCCCGCGGTCGTGAAACTGCCGTTGAAGGTGCTGGAGTTGCTCACGGTGACCGTGCCTGCACCCGTGAACCGCGTGCCGCTGTCGAAGCTTGCGGCGCCGCTGCGAAAGTCGAGCGTGCCGCTGCTCACGTCGATCACGCCGCTGCCGCTGTTGCGGAACGTCGCATTGATCTGACTCGTGCCTGTTCCTGCACTCTTGACCAGCGTGGCGTTGTTGACAACGGATCCGCCCAGGTTCGTGGCAATCCCGATATCCCCGCGCAGATCGTAGACGCCATTGTTGGTCAGCGTGCGCGAGTTGACCACGCCCAGCGGTCCCTCGGCAGCGATCGTGCCCTTGTTGTTCAGGTTGGCGCTCAGCTGCTTTGCCAATCCTGACTCCACGGTCAGCGTCGCCCCCGCACCCACGGTCCAGTCGCCAACCATGGTCCCGCCGGCCCAGGACGTATCCCCGTCCATCTGGGCAACGACTCCGGTCAAGCTACCGCCGGTCAACCGCAGGTTGTTCGCGGTCGTGAAAGCGCCGCTGAAACTGGCGGAGTTGCTCACGATGACCGTGCCTGCCCCCGTGAACTGGGTGCCGCTGGCAAAGCTCGCATCGCCGTGCCTGAATTCGATCGTGCCGGTGCGCACCTCCACGATGCCGGTGGCACCGTTGACGAAGGTGGGATCGACGTAGCTCGTACCTGATCCGACGCTCTTGACGAAGCTCCCGTTGTTGACGAAGGTGCCACCAAGTACGTTGCCGAGACCGACGTCCGCTCTTAGGTCATAGAGCCCGTCGTTGGTCAGGGTTTGCGTATTCGCGAGGGCCATCATATCGGTGGCCACGATCGCGCCGGCGTTGCTGACGGACACGTTAAGGAGTTTCGTCGGCGTTCCCGGCACGACGAAAAGCGTATCCGCCGCAAGTAGCGATGGAGGAATCCCGGTGTTGGTGAACGCACCACTCGCCCAGGTGTAGTTCGCTGCCGAGGCGGGGAGGACGAACGAGATCGAGAGCGCGGCCGCAACAGCGGTCAGCGGAAACGAACAGCGCGTTTGTAGCTTCATAGCCTTCTCCCGTCATCGACGGAACGCGCCGGAGATCCATAGCCGAGCCATTTGCGGTGGCGAGCTTTGCCACCCATCCTTCCCGACGCGCAAAGACGGGCAGCGCAGCGCTGGCGCACAGTTTGGCACTGTTGTCGAGCGGCGGCCCCCCTCATTTAAGGGAGACTCATTCGTCAACCCCACACGACGACGGCCCCGCGGAATGGCGCGAGACCACCGGTGAGCGCGGCTCGAGATCGTCCGCCCTGAACCGTGCAGGAAATGATTCGTGATTCGTTCCCGGTCAATGGCCGTCCAGCACGATCGGGATGCGGGCTTTCACTCGGACCAGTTGACGATCCCCGTGTAGGCCGTCAGCAGCACGATCGCGCCGAAGACGATGCGGTACCAGGCAAACACCCGGAAATCGTGCGTCGAGACGTAGCGGATGAGCCAGCGGATGCACAGCAGCGCGGCGATGAAGGCAACGACCGAGCCAACGGCGAAGAGCGGCAGGTCCGACGCCGCCAGGTGCTCGCGCTGCTTCCAGACCGAATAGACGCCGGCGCCGACGAGCGTCGGGATGCCGAGGTAGAAGCTGAACTCGGTGGCGCCGCGGCGCGAGAAGCCGAGCACCATCGCGCCGATGATCGTGGCACCGCTGCGGCTGGTGCCCGGAATCAGCGCCAGGCATTGCAGCAGGCCGACCTTGAGCGCATCCATCGCGCTCATGTCGTCGACGGTTTCGACGCGCGCATGCCGCGCGCCTTCGAGATCGCGCTGGCCGAAGCGGCGACGGTGCCGCGCCTCGGCCCAGAGGATCACGAGGCCGCCGACGATGAACGCGGTCGCCACCGGCACCGGGTGAAAGAGGTGACGCTTGACCAGCGAACCGAAGGCCAAGCCCAGCACGACGGCCGGCAGGAAGGCAATCAGCACGTTCTGCGCGAAGCGCCGCGCCACCGCCTCGCGCGTGAAGCCGTAAGCGGTGCCGAGCAGCCGCTCGCGGTATTCCCAGATCACGGCCAGGATCGCGCCGGTCTGGATCGCGATCTCGAAGACCTTGACCGTCTCGCCGGTGAAGTCCAGCAGCGATCCCGTGAGGATCAGGTGCCCGGTCGAGGAGATCGGCAGGAATTCGGTCAGGCCCTCGACCACCCCCATCACGGCGGCCTTCAGCAAGAGCAGGGGTTCCATGTCTTCGGGTCGTCAGCGGCTCGTCGGCGGCAGCGGAAGGCGGTGAAGGGCCGCGGATGATAGTGGCCAGGCTGAGGTCAGCGTCCTCATGCTTCGCGCCGGAAGTGCGGGCTTTGCACGCTCGCGCGGCGCGCTGGATGCGACCAGGGCCGCAAGGGTGGGGAGGGCATCTGGCTCGGACCCGTTACGTTATAGTACTGACCAGTCAGTCATTAAAAAAATGAACCCGACCGGCCCTACCCGCCAGCGCCGCAAGGAGATCCGGCCGCAGCAACTGCTCGCGGCGGCGCTCACGCTCTTCGTCGAAAAGGGTTTCGCCGCCGCAAGGGTCGAGGAGGTCGCGAGGCTGGCCGGCGTCTCCAAGGGCACGCTCTACCTCTACTACCCGAGCAAGACCGAGCTCTTCAAGGCCGTCGTGCGCGAGAACATCGCGACACTCATCGGTGAAGCACACGAGATCGTCGCCGGGGCTGCAGGCAGCTCCGCGGAACTCATCGGCATGCTGCTCACCGGCTGGTGGGAGCGCGTCGCCGGCTCGCAGGTCGGCGGCCTGCACAAGGTCATGCTGGCCGAGGTGGGCAACTTTCCGGAACTTGCCCAGTTCTACGTCGACGAGGTGATCCGCCCGGCGCACCGGCTCTTCGAGGCCCTGATCCGTCGCGGCATCGAGCGCGGCGAGTTCCGCCCTGTGGACGCACCCGCGGTTGCGCACGCGGTGATGACGCCGGTGCTCTTCCTGATGCTGCACGAGCACTCCTTCGGGGCTTGCCCGATCGAGGGTTTCGAGATCGACCCGGCCGCGACGCTGACCGCGCACGCCGACCTGATGCTGCAGGGCCTGTGCGCCCGCGCGGAAATAAGCCCATGAACAAGCCCGCCAGCCACCGCACCCGCTGGATCCTCGTCCTCGTCGTCGTCGCGCTGGCCTTCGGCCTGGCACTGATGCGCGCACTCGACAAGCGCCGCGAAGCGGCAGCCGCCGCGTCGGCGCCCACAGCCACCTCGGCAGCCGCGTTGGAACTGCTGCCCGGCGACCTCGTCCAGGCGCTGCCGCGGGAACTCGTCGCGACGGTCGCCGTCTCCGGTGGCCTGCAGGCGGTGGACAGCGCGATCGTCAAGGCCAAGGTCGCCGGCGAGCTGCGCACGCTCTCGGTGCGCGAAGGC
>Ga0116143_10000340_pt1 | contig 65257 bp, 45 predicted proteins | sample AD_UKC034_MetaG_FD_89745 | JGI IMG/M metagenome (GOLD analysis project Ga0116143, IMG submission 89745) | Active sludge microbial communities of municipal wastewater-treating anaerobic digesters from USA - AD_UKC034_MetaG | ecosystem: Engineered > Bioreactor > Anaerobic > Digestate | place: USA... | reverse complement strand
TAAAATCTCAGATAACAATGTGAATCTCTAACAATAATTATTAATCGCCAGCAATAAGCTTTTCCTTTCTTACAATTTCAATTGTTTCATCATTTTTTTATAACTTCAGACGAAAGATCAGATTCAATACTCTTCTGATCAACGATTTCTATTTTTTTCAGCTCTGTCACGTTACAATAAATCCTTCAAGTAAACATGAGTATATCTATTTTGAGAAAACACGTGGAGTCATCAATCTTGCTTAGTGCCTGATGGCGTTCTTTGCGCAAGAGGTATGTAGGTTGAGTCGGCCGCAATTATTTCGGCTTCAATGGCATCATAATTTTGATCAGGGAACGGGATTAACCAGTCCTGCCAGTTCTCTTTCCACCAGCGCCAGCATTCATCGGAAGTGGGGATTGGCCATGATTCAGATAGTTTTATATCATATTCGCCATAATTCCCGTGCCATTTAGCTACACACTGATCAAAACTGAATTCGCTTTCGATGAATTTCAATTTGTCTAGCTTCAATATGCGCCTGGTGCGCTGAATTTCAGGTGTGTAATGAATTATATCTATAGCAACAGGAATAAGAATCGTGTTTTTTTCCTTTATTCTCAGAAAAAGGTATGGGAGTGAAGGGATTCCCAGAAACCTGGCACCATTATAGAAAATCTCCCTGTCCAAGATTTCCTGTCTTTCCATCACCTGTAGAAAACGCTCTTTTGCCGCTTTTTGACCGCCTTCCCACCAGGAAGCCAAACCTGGTGCCGGCTGATCTAATAGTTTGTTGTGAACAAAATAACTTAAGTTGGTTCTGGCAACGCACTGAATTAAGGCAATTAGAAAACAATTTTGGTCTGAGAAGTATTTTGCATATATCTCAGGCAGACTTTTAATGCCTAAGCTGGCTATTTGACAGAATTCATCAGAAAAAATAGCCTGATTATAATGGTGATATAGTGGTGTTGCCTTCTTTAGCAACCCGCGGTCTACAAACGGCTTTTCCGATGCTATATATTTATCGATTCTTTCTTCCAGTCTATTGTAAATTTCATCAAACTTGCTATTCTCATTACAAAATGCGGGTATTGCGCCAAACAACACAAAAAAAACGGCGAACTTGATTTTACTCATCGCGATCACCCGTCCTTTTTTTAAACCACAGGACCTCGTATCCAAAGGCATTGCCGGATAATTGTTCTGGAAAATGCTGTATTACAAATGCTTGCCCCAATTTGCTTTCAAAAAAATATTTACCGGTAGCAGATTTGTATGATTTTCTGGCGGCATGAAAACGACTATAGAAAATGACATTGGCAGCCTCTTTGTCGCTTTCAGCAAGTTTCACAAAGCCTTTTTTATCATAAAACATTTCAATGTCCTCAGGTTCCTGTGTGTTGCTGACATTTCCGTAAAGATCATCTATATCCACTTCTTTGTCAAAACGCGGGGTATAGGAGGCGAAGTCTGGGTCACCAGGCTTTGGAATACGCCAGATATACGCAACATCGTATTCTGAAACGGAGTGCGCAATACAGTTGTATGCAGTTGACAAGTCGCCGGTTACAGACCATTCGCAGTCAATCAATGATGGCAACCAGTCTTTAGCATATTTATGTTCGGCATTATTCGGCTGACGGCCGGATAAAGCAGCCAGAAAGTTATAATTCACTTTATCGCTTGAGATATCTCTGATGTTACTTAAGTAGGAAGCTAAAATATAAGCGCTGGAGGAACCACACCCCTCGACCCAAAGGTTTTTTCTGACTTTTTCAAATTCTTCTTTTTGAATTGGGTCGGATAGAGACCATCTTTTTTCTTTCTCAGAGGTCAGAAAAAGTGAATCGGTGCCTTTTTGTGGTGAAGTCCACAGTTTTAGAGAATCGTTTTCGAGCCAGAGAACCACGGTTCCTCTATTTGGCACATAATCTAGATTTATTGTTAACTTTGTAAGATCATCTTCATTTTCCACAAAGCCCTCTTCTGACCAATCAGGAATTGGCCAACCAAAGTCTGGATTCTGGCCTTCCGCTACGTTTCTATTGTCATTGTCAATGTTAAAGTGAATAAGAGCCCCGGGCGTTTCTTCGAGGTCTTCTGGGATTGGATTTGAGACGTGACTTAAATCATAAGCCGTTAAATTTATTGTTGGCGGAAGCCTGACTTCTGCATAGCATTCTCTCTTAACTGTAAAATCAGTTGCAGGAGGCGGTTCGACAAATTTTTCTTGAGCCTTGAAGAGACCGCTGCCAATAAGCATGAATGCAACTGGTTCGCTGTAAGAAAAGGTGAATTCCTGACCATTGCCAATTTCACCCGATGGTTTTGACCAGACAACATCTTGCAAAGTTATTTTGTAGTCTTTTTCCACGCCAAAAAGATACTCATAAGAATACTGAAGCAACTGGCTCTCGTCAGTCATAATCAAAAAGCTTATGGGGGTTATTTTTGCATCAATAAATTTTTCAAATGGAAGAGATTCCAAAGAGAACGGGATTTCTGGCAGATTCAGTATGTCAGGGATGGCAAAATCAATCTGGGTGATCAGTTTGATTGTGTAATTACCATCCGCGTCAGGTTGAAAAATGAATCTTCTTTCATCTCTTGCCGTTGGATTTGGCGGCTGTGGCGGTGGTGTGTCGCCGTCTGCATTCCAGTTAAACAGCATTGTTCCTGTTGGAGACGGAATTCCGCCAATAGCGGGCTTAAGTAGCAAATCGGGCTTGATCCCATTTGTCGTATTCCAGAAATGTCGATTATTGTTGAATTCAAAGCTAAATGAATCAATTTGCCACGTTCTGTATGTATTGGTAATTGCATAGCGAGGGATGTGACCCTCTATATTCTCGATCTTACCGGCTGAAACAGCCCACAGGTCGGCTCTGACGGCAGGGAAAGTAAAGATGGGCTCTTCGAATTCATCTTTGAAGCCTTTATGACGGCGCCGGAAATATTCTTCACCATCGGTCAGGCGAACCGTGATTGTTGCCAATACTGTCGCTGCACCTGCGTCGGCAAAGTTAACATTGGCTGTGAGATTGTCTTCGTCATGGTTGACGATTGCGCAGCCATTCGGGGCAGTGGCAGAAAACCATTCAATCGGGTCTGCTACGGCTTTAAGACCGTCGTCGCTCCATTCAACTGATTCGCCGGGTTTTTCGATCTGTTTGCCGTTGAGGGTTATATTAAGAGAAAGTTCCTGAGATTGCTGCGAACTGAAATCAAGCACTTTTCTGGCCGGAGTGAGAGAGATTTCAACCGGGTTTACGATAAAATCAACCCGGTCTTGCAGAGAAATGGGTTCACCACCCTGGGGATTTTCGATAGTTAAACTGGCAACAAGAGACCACTTTCCGGTGCGGTTGAGTTCAAGAAAAAATGGAGCTTCATTTAAGCCGTGCTTGTATAGCTTACCATTCAAATACCACGTGATTGTTTTCCAGATCTCCGGATCTTTGTCGAAACTGGTTTTAACCTTTAAAGATGCATTTAGCGGGTAAGCCAGATCGTTAATCGGCGAGAATATGCGTAGACCCGGCAAAACATCAACCGGCACCGAGCTTTCCAGGTGTATTGGCACCTCTTCCCCGGTATCGGATTCTTGCAGGTTCATGACGATGCCACAGTTCATCGTGTAACTGCCAGGCCCCAGCCATGGCTCGAAAATATGGGTAAAATCGGCACCTTTTTTGACGGGAGGGCTGGGCCAGTCGCCTTCGTCTCCCAAAGGTTCTTCGAACCAGTGAATGTATTCAACCGAGCTGACTTTATAGCCATTCAGAATATCTAGAGATTTATCAACCTCCGAAAGAAGGCCCTGCCCCATCCCGAGTACTGGCGCAACCTGGGCCGAGAACTCAGTTTCAACACCCTCAAACATTACCACGGGTTCGGCAGGATTCAATTGCAGCTGCAGAACATCCTGATCTGAATAAACTGGAATTGAAGGCAGATTGCTGATGAATGTCCGACTTGGTCGGTTATCATGCTCACCGGCATAAAATACTCCGTTGAGACTTAACGGCATCAAGCCAGCATCTGGCATCATGGGTGTCAGAAAAGTGAAAGGTGAGAGCTGTTTGAGCAGCGCGCCGGACGGGCCATTTCGCAGCACAGGAATGGCTTTGGTAACAATAACCGGAGAGGAAGCCGGCCATATTGAAGAACTGGAAACAACCAGAGGTTCAGCAAGCTCAAAATCGTCAGGGCTGGTTATAAGGCGCTTCTGGCCTTTAATCTCAAATTCAAAAGATTTTAATGACAGACGCCTTCTGCCCACGGAAAGCTGCCCCAGAGGAAAGCTGGTGAATTCCGCTTTGCCGGTGACCGGATAAAAGGCGTAGAGACCTGAAGAGGTTGGTTCAAAGTTGGACTCGTATATTTCGCCTGCATGCTGCCAGGTTAATTTGACATCAAAAACCATTTCGGCAAACCCGTGTTTCCCAAACACAAGCTTTGTCGATGTGGCAACAGGGCTTTCGATGGTTGGTGAGCCTTCGCCGGCATGGATTTTCCAGCGCAGGCGATTAACCCTGAGACTTGCAGTTGGAGCGCCGTTGTTGTCGCCAAAAGGGTATTGAGCCCCTTCGACAAGGTTGCCTTTAACGGAACAGCCGACATCACCAGAAAGTTCAAATGCACAGGCGGTATCATTTGAAATCAGCAACATGCGATTGGAAAATATTGTGGTAAAGAGTGTAATAGCGTAGATGGTTTTTGTGGCAGTCACTTCATATTGATATGGAATCTGGTTACCATCGCTGCCCGGATAGGTTGATTCGACAACGACAGTGCACTTTGCCAATGTGCCGCCAGCCATCTTTATAGAGGTTTCTGATGTTGAAAGACTGCCGGAAGTTATCTGCCAATTCTCCGACAAGACCTCGCCAACACCAGACCAGAAATATGCAAAATTCAGAGTATTACCAATAAACGCGTAGTCGGTTTGGGGTGACAAAGTCAGTTCGTCAGAGTTATTGCGGTCGGAAAGCATCTTTCTGCCGATAAAAGCAAGGTTGCGGCTTTTAATGGTCTTCCCTGATGGGGTTGTGAGCTGATACTCTATATATCTGTTGCCGGCAGTATCTTCGTAAATTACAGCTCGCAGGCTACCGGAGAGCTTCTGGCCTGGTAACAACTTGTCGCCGGGCAACGCTATTTCACTAATTATTTTGACATCGGCAGGGAGTGGCGGAGTCGGTACATCATAACACCCGACCGTAAAAGACCATTGCTGTTTAACCGTCTCGCCAGACTGGTTGTTGATAGTTATTTCAGCGGTATGGGTGCCGATTGACAGGAAACTGTCAGGTGTGGCGGGTGTTCGATAAGAGAGTTCAAAAGTGTTTGCGCTCTGGTTTATCAGAATGTTTCTGGTGTTAACCGCCTGGCCATTTATGGCCAGTGTCATTTCTGTTAACGGGCTTTGAGAGAAAACCTCGATGTTGAAATCTGGAAACAGGCTGCCAGCTTCGCCTTTCGGGCGACAGTCGATAATTGCAAGATCAGTGTTTGCAACGAAATGCGTGGGCACAAGCAGCTTTTGCCCATCAAACATGATTTCGCGCTGTTCGACCTTTTTGCGACAGGTTTCATTTTGAGAAAAAGCAACCTGCCGGGATGTAGACATTCGATCGAGAAGAATCGTTTCAAAGGCTTCGGCTTCGTTACTGCTGAGACTGGTTTCACCGTGCAAGGCGCGGAATTTGAGTAGTTTAGCGGCGGCAAGAGCGGTTGGGAGCTGATGTTCGGGAATCTGATTTGCAACGCCGGTAAAATCGGTGGTTTTACCGGATAGCAGCTCAACAACGGATTCAGGGAGGCTGTTCGTGTCGGCTGTTGCGGATAGTCCGACAAAGTAGCAAAACACCAGCAGAATGGTCATAAAAGCAGTATGGGCTCTCAAGTTTGATGACTTCATTCTCTTATTCTCTTTAGTTTATTACCTGAACATCATAACACTGCTGGCCGTTTGTGACAAATTTGTATTCTGACGGCAATCCTTCTCTATTTGACGAGGCAAACTCTCAGAACTGTTCAAGCGTCAGTCCGCAAAGCCAGCTGATTGTTTTCAGAAAGTCAGAACATGAACTTGAACAGGCTGAAGAATTGCATTTTTGCTTTGGTGATCAGGTTTTTGTCCCAGCTGCGGGCTTCTTCGAGGGTGATTTCCCGGCAACGGCTGAGGTCTTTGTTAAGAACATAACTAAAAGCCTGAGCGACTCGGCGATCCTCCAGTGCGATGACATCTTCTGAGTCGCAGCTGTGACTGCGAGAATTGATATTGTAGGCACCAATGGTAACCGCGAAGCTGTCGAACAGACTGACCTTCGAATGCAGTGTCTGGGCGCCCTGCCACTCGAATATGCGGGCACCGGTGCGCAGCACCGGTTCGTAGGTCGCGCGGCCTGCCAGCCCACCGTAAGGGTGGTTATTCGATTCAAGCGAGTTGGTGATGATCTTGACGGTAACTCCGCGGCTGCGGGCCGCTGCGATAGCGTTAACCAGACGTTCTGTCGGTATGAAATAACCGGTTTCAAGAATCACTTCGCTGCGGGCGCGGTTTAGATAGATTTCAAAGAGATCGAGAACGTTGTCGTCCTTGTCGGTGATTGGCGCAGTTTTTACAAAACGCGCGCTGACGTCGTCATAAACCGGCGGTTGTTCAAAGTAAACGGGCAACGGGCCACGTATGAGCTTATCGACATGTTTGAGCGGTGCAAATTCGGTAAGTATCTCTTTGGCCTTTTTGTATTTGCTCAAAGCGCCGGTTTCGTTCCACTTTTTCAGGGTCAGGTCTTCCCAGTTGCGCTCGAACAGCTCAACAATCTCTCTTACTATCGGCCCCTGCAGCTCGACATCAGTGTCGCGCCAGCCGTATTCGGTGATTTCGCCTTTGGCATACTCGTCACCGGTGTTCATGCCGCCGACAATCGCGATACTCTCGTCGATGATGAACAGCTTCTGATGAGATCTGAAGTTGGCCTTGAGCAGATTTTTGAGTATCGGATTGTTGATCATGACCTGCACGCCGCCGTTGCGCAGGCGCTGAATCACGCCGCTCTTCTTGTTGAACGAGAAAAAGTCATCGAGAATCAGCCTGACATCGACGCCGCTCTGCGCCTTTTCGATAAGAATATCGGCGATACGGTTGCCGGTTTCGTCGTCCTGATAGAGCAGAGTCTGGAAATAGATGCTCGAAGTCGCCTGCTTCGCCCGCTCGATGCGATAATGAAAGCTGGTGCGACCGTTGACCATAACCCTGACGGTATTGAGTGGAATCAAGGTCGAACGGGTAAGCGCATCGGCAGAGCCGGCCGGGTAGGTTTCGAGCACAGCTTTGTCGTATTCTTTTAGAGCCTTGTCAAGTTCGCGACCTTTGGCCCGGCGTTGCAGATTATTTACGGCATAACCGCCCAGACTCCAGACCTTGACCGGAAGCGCCAGCCAGGAAGTTTTGCTGTATTTGCCCCACTTGTTGATGGTATTCTGCTGAATCTGTTTGAATTCTTCACGCTTCTGAGCAACGATCGACTTCTTTTTCAGAACCACTATGCGAGCCATTGCCTGGCGACGAAATTCAGAATTGTCAGTCGCTTTGGCATAGTTGAGCAGGACTTCCTGTGCTTTTGCCATGCTTCTGGTTCGCTCATAAACGACCTCTGACAGCTGAAAAATTGCTTCTTTCTGTAGAGAGGCGTCGTTGCAGGTGTTTAAAAAATCTTCAAGCTGCTTCTGGATTTCGGCGTAGCGGCTCTCGCGATTCGGGCTGCCAAGCGCTGCCAGGATTTCTTCATACTTTCTTTGCAGAGCCGATTTCACGACACCAGGACCGCGGGAATCGGCCGAATCAACAAATTGTTCGGATTGGCCAACAATTGGTTCACCGGGATTCTCGGCATCAAAAGTGACTTCGACACCGATTGAGCGGTAATAATCACGACTGGCAGCCTGCAGTTCGGCAGCCATCTGTTCGAGTGTGGCGCTGTTAGCCTGCCGCATTACCGCTTCCTGATAGTTCCTGTAAAGCGACTGATAACGGTCGAAAGCTGCCTTGGAATCTTCTGCGCTGGCACTCAAGCAGCCCAGACCCACAATAAACGCCAATATGATCGCCATGAATCTGGTCTTGCTAAGACTCATACGTACACCGCCCGATAGAGATTTTTTATAAATTATACTGACAAATCAGCAAATTGCCAAACCGGCCTGTCGGAAAAACTATTTCGCCGGGGAGGCGGCGTTGCCGGGGGCAGAAAAGAAACGGCGCGCACCTTCGTGCAGCATTTCTGGTTGAACGCCTCTGGTTGCCTCGCTCTTACGAAGTTTGAGGTCACCCTGTGCTGCCGGATTTTCATAGATTGCCTGCAGAATGTTAAAAACCTCGTTCGCCGAGAGTCTCTCAGTGCCAGCAAAAAGAGCTCTGAAGCCAATGGTCGTGACATCGGCCTTCTGGTTTTTATAAGAGCCGGCAAGAATGTTTTCGGCGGTAAAATATGGATGCTCAGCCAGAAGCTTCTGGCGAACCTCAGTCGGTATGCTGATCAGTCTCACCGGCACCTTGGCATTCAGACGCATGATGCCATCTGCCGGCACGGCTCCGGCATAGTAAACAGCATCGACATAACCATCGATCAGCGATTCGGTTGCCCGGGTAAAGCGTTCGTAAACAATCGTGAAGTCGCTTTCCTCAAAACCGGCAGCTTTGAATACCGGTATGATGCTGGCAGCGCTGCCGCTGTCTTTTTCGCCAACCGCGATGCGACAGCCCTTGAGATCTTTCAGTTCTTTGATGTTCGAGTCATCACGCACAACCAGCTGAATGACTTCTGAATATAGCGATGCAATTATGCGTAACTCTCTGAAGCGGTTGTCAGCAGTCGCGTTGCCGGCCTGCCAGGCCACATCGCTCTGCAGAAGAGCCAGATCGATCTGCCCGCGCCGCAGATATTCTATGTTAGCAAGTGAACCGGCTGTGGGTTCGGCAATAGCGACAATTCCCTGTAGATTGGTGCTGAGAGCCCGCGCGATTGAATTGCCGGTAGGGTAATAGGTGCCACTGATGGTTGCGGTGCCGATTGAATAGAATTTTTTGATCAGCTTTACCCGGTAATCGGCAGCAGAAGCACTGAAAAATGCACAAGAAAAAAGAGCTGCTATCATAAAAATAGCTGTATTCCGAATTTTCATGCTGCTGGCTCCTTCTTCTTCCATGTGGTTGTGCGGTTTTGCCCCTTTTCTCTGCTTTCGGCAAGAACCTTCTGCGTGTGCTCTACCAGCTGATAATGGCGCTCTATGCCAGAATCGTATTCACCAATGCCGACGCTTACTGTGACCTGTACCTCTCCGGCAGGGGTAGCGAACTTCTGGGCAGCAATGCGTTCGCGCAGGCGCTCGGCAAAGATCAGCGCCTGATCGGCAGTTGTGTGGGCCAGAATGACGGCAAATTCTTCTTCGCCGAACCGGGCCGGAATATCGGTCGCGCGCACCGAGTCTTTGAGTATACGGGCAATCTCATACAAAACGACGTCGCCAGCTTTGCGACCTTTGGCCTGTTTAACCTTCGCCAGATCATCGACATCGAACATGACCAGAGTCAGCGGAAAGCTGAAACGCCGCGCACGTTTTATCTCGTCTTCGAGACGAATCTCGAAAAAGCGCCTGATGTAAAGCTCGGTCAGCCCGTCGCTGATCGAAAGATCGTGCAGTCTGGCATTGTCGATCGACATCGCCATCTGCTTGGCTATGGCCAGCAGCAGATCGAGGTCTTCCTGGCTGAAAGGCTGACTGTTGGAACGATCGGTCAGATTGATGACGCCCATGGTATTGCCATGTACAGTCAGTGGTACTGAAATCAGGGTTTCCGGCGATTTTAGATCGTTTTGTGCATCATAGTTCTTGAACCGCTCGTCGGTTTTGCAGTCCATGCAGAGAATCGCCTGCCCGCTTTCGGCCACCTCGCCGGCGATACCTTCGCCGAGTTTGAGCTCAAGACGGGTTTTGGGAGTTCGCTCGCTGTCACTACCCGGCTTATCGGCCTGACGAAAGCTTTCTACGCGCAATTTTGTTTTGTCTTCATTGAGCAGCATGATAGAACCGCGCTGTGCCCTGAAAATCTCGATGAGATGTTCGAGACAGCCATCGAGTGCCTGCTGATAGGTAGCAGAGGTGTTGATCAACTGGGTAACGCGATACATGGCGCTGAGCTCGAATACCTTTTTGTGAATACGGTCGCCCATGTGGTTGAAGCTGCGGGCGAGAAAGCCGATTTCATCGCTGCTGTCGATTGCGACTCTGGCGGTCAGATTGCCTTCGCTCATTTCGTTGGCTTTGCGCGCGATTTGAATGACCGGACTGGTCATGCGATGGCTGAAATAGGTCGCCATGATAAAGGCTATCGCACAGAGAAGCAGAGTGAAATTGAGTGTTTTGCTGCCGATCGAGCGCGCAACCGCATAGACATCACCGGCATTCTGAAAAACGAAGATGCGCAAGCCGTATTGCAATATTGGCAGCGAAATTACGAGCTGCGGAGATATCCCGGATTTTTCGGGCAGCAGGTTGTAGGCACCGCAATGCTTTTCCATGAGTTCGGCAATCAGATCTTTGGGAAAATCAGGCTGTTCCAGTATGTTTTCGCCATTCTGCGTGACCAGAAAATAGCGGAAATTTGTGCCAAAAGTGATTCCCTCCAGCGATTTGCGCAGTTTAAGAAAAGAAATCGTACTGATGATCAGCGGTGAGTCAGGCTCATTACCGATCGCGGCCTTTACATGAAAAGCTTCTGGCGAAAAAAAGATGCGGTCAGACATGTTGAACAAAAGCTTTTCTGGAACGCTCAGTTCAGTTATCGCTTCGCTGTCGGGCTTTGAATGCGACAGCAGGGTGCCATCAGCGCCGCACAATACAATTCTTTCAACATATTCGTAAGCCTGATCGAGCTGCTGCAGAGCCTGACGAGCTTCCGGGCTGTCGGGATTCTGCAGTCGCACATCTCGGGCGAGAAATCCGGTAAGCTCATCATAACCGCTGACATACTGGTCGACCTCGTATTTGACCTGCTGAAACGCCTGTATATTACCTTCGATGAGAATGTTTTTGGTAATGTCGTCGAGCACATTGAAGGCATAGCCGCCTAGTAGAAGCAGTGGAATCAGCGTGAGCAGAAAGATGCCCGCCCATGCTCTGAGCTTGATACTTTGAAAAAAGCCAATTTTTTCGACAGCATTACCGCCCGAAAAGTTTTCTGTAGCCGGTTGCTGACCGTTTTCGGCAGCTGCTGCCGGGTTGCCCTCTGCAAATTCGTTCATGTTATTACCTGCCAGATCTTGACTGTGATCGACTCAACTGCTGTAGTTTAATAAAAAACATGGCTGCAAGTAAAGTTTTTCCGGGAACTGACCAGAAAAACCTGTCAGCGCCGCAGATCTTTGCCGTTCATCAGGCGCGTAAAACTGCGGGCAAATTCTTTGCCCCTGCTGTGCTGCCAGGCCAGGGTTTCCGGGATGTTCTGCCAGATGTCTTTGATGCCTGGGGTGGCGCCCTGTAGAAGCAACAGTCTGGTTACAGCAAGATAATCCTTCTCATTTTCTGAGGCACTGGGAAAAAGGTCGCGGCGACTGCCGGCATAAGCGGCCAGATGCAGCGGCGTCTGCCAGTTCTGGTTGAGACAGTCAGGATTTGCGAGATGCTGCAGCAGAATATCGACAGTGCTGTAACAACCATTTGCCGCAGCAAAATGCAGCGCCTGGTTCCCTTCACTGTCGGCCATACTGTGGTCAGCGCGACGACTGAGAAGAAAAAGCATAATTTTCGGGTAATTGTGAAACGCGGCGTAGTGCAGTGGAGTGCGCCTTTTCAGATGATCGGTCGCGTTTACCTCAGCCCCGGCATTGATCAACACGTTGACTATTCGCAAATTCCCACTGATAACAGCGACATGCAAAGGCGACATGCCGATTTCGTCGGCCATATTGGCGAGAACGCTGTCACGGGCCAGGCTGGCGCGAACCTGCTCGAGTTCGCCTTCTCTGATCAGGTCGTGAAAGCCCGAAGCATTAGCCGGCAAATTGCACCAGACAAGGCTTGCCATGGCAACCAGTAGAGACATTCGCTTTAAAAAAATCAACATGCTTTCAATACCACGAATAAGTAAAGTCTGATAGAATTATATTAGATAATGCTACAGGGGGAAACAACAATAATGCGTAAACTTGTAATTCTGCTGGTTATTCTTGTCAGCGTGGTTCTTGTACCAGCCTTTGCCGAATCAGGGTGCGGTTCGGCCGGTTGTCAGGATGCGTCTACCGCTAAGGTCGGGGCCGCCAAAGACAATGTACTCACTTTGTTTGCCCAGGGATTTGCTTTTAAAGGCAAAGAATTCAAGACCGTCAAGCTTGGCATAGAATATGAATCTGGCAGCAAAAAAGGCAGCGACGACGGCAAGGGTAATTCTGCCTCTCAGCCTGACGGCTACCTTGGTCTGGCTGGATATCAATACGCTCTCAAAATTGTCACTGCCGAAGAAGGAAAAATTGCAGCAGATCTGTTTCGCATGGCTGACTTTGAGATCAGCAAAGATGAAAAGCAGGATAAACTCAAGCTTCCTGTGCCGATCGGCCACATGACTCTGACCAGAAGCCAGCCGAATCCGGGCAGCTTTGTACAGCTTGGGACTCTGCGCATCAATGACGAAGAAACCTCATTGGAAGGCGAATTCGAGCTTTATCTCAACGATCAGACACCACAGAGTGCTGATTACGTAAAAGATTAAAACACTATCTGTTTGAGATTTACCGATTCGGCTTTGCCTTTTAACTGAACCTGCCCGAAGTCATAATAACGGGCAGTGCCAGCTGGCAGATTGTTGACGAAAGCTTCGCTTCCGAGAAACCTGTCGGCTGGCAGTTCGGCTGATCGGCTGCAGATTCTGGCGGCAGTATTGACCGGGTCGCCGATTATGGTAAAATCTCTTTGTGAGCCGAACCCAAGCAGACCGGCAATGATCTCGCCGTTATGAACGCCGACGGTCACCGGAAACTTCAAAACACCCGTTCTTTCGGCATCTCTTATTTCGCGCATGGCGCCAGCTGCCATGGCAGCGCTGGCCTCTTTGCCCTGCGGGCTGTAGAACCAGGCCAGCACCTTTTCACCAATGATCTTGTCAGCTTCGCCGCCGTTACGAATAATGATACTGCACAGGCAGTCAATATGCTCTCTGACTTCGGCAATAAGCTCCTGATGGCTCAATGTCTGCATAAACAGAGGGAACTGAGGTACAGCTACATACATGACGCTGACATCGAGATGCAGCCCGGTTTCAGCCTCGCGCAGGCTGGCAGCATCGCCGGCAATGCGGCGGGCCGCACTCGAAACCATCTGCCCCATCAGTTCCTTTTCCTGCAGGCTGCGGGCAATCGTATTAAAGGTGTTCTGCATCTGGCCCAGCTCATCTTTTCTATCGTCGATGATGCGATATTCAAGCTGGCGGGATGCGATTTTTTTGGCACCGTAAGTCAGCGCCAGAATCGGCCCGGTTATATCGTACGATACGAACAGGGTGAGCAGAACGATTGCCAGAACTGCCAGCCCCAGCAGCGCCAGAAAATGACGTCGCGAGTTCTCTATCTCGTCAAGATAATACTGCACAGGAATGAAGCCTGTTATTATCATTATTTCATTCTGGCGGCTCCACCTTGCCTCGGCCAGGCATTCTCTGCCGAGAAAGCTCGTTTGCTCGCTGATCGGCATTTTTGTAGCAATCGCCCAGCGGGCATAATATAACGGTGTCGTCTCGATTCCACCATTGTGAGCCATTTTCAACGAGCCATATCTGGCTTTGGATTCAGTGAACGGATGATAATAGCTGGTAATGGCGCTGAAAATTCTTTGCATCTGGGAATTGAGATTATCGAAAAATAGCCAGAACACCAGCAGCTCGGGTTTACAAAGATTTGGCGATGACATCAGACTGAGCAGGCCATGGCCCGAAGCCATGAAAATATCGATCTTGAGGTCGATTCCATTTACCAGAGTAAAATATGCATCGCTGCCAAAAAGGTTGCGAAAGATTTCCAGTCCTGCATCTCTGGTCATTTCAGCCTTAACACCTTCACTTAGTGACTGCTTTTCATCGGTTACGGTTTCTTTACCCATGCCAAGATCGATGAAGATGTTGTTGACGAAAAAGTCGAGAAAGCGTCTGAACTCATCGCGACTGGCGTTGGGCGAGCCGGGTTCGACATAATTATGCTGCCAGCCTTGATTGCTGAATGTCAGCATGTCATTATAACGAACCCAGGGCCCCTGACTTCGGGTCTGCGTAATTATATCAGCTATCGCAGAATTGAAGGCCGCCGATTCTTCGGGATCCTTTTTGCTGCCGATTCTGTCGACTGCTTCTTTGAGAGCAGCAGACCGGGTTATCTGCTCGAGCGCATGCCAGTTGATCAGCTCCTGAAAGAACTGTCGACGCTCGATTCTTTCCAGCTCGCTCAGCATTTTCAGACGCTCTTCGACCGGTCGCAATTCGATCTGTCCGATGGCATACCATTCATTTACCGTATAGACGGTTGCCAGCGGAACTATTGCTGCCGCAAACAGACCCAGCCAGAGTTGCCATGAAAATTTCGATGCAATACCGGTTTCATAATAAACCGCGGTTCGCCATGCCCGTAATGCTGCCAGGGTTAAAACGATGAGCAGAAGGCCAGCAAACAGGTATTTTACACCGCTCTGCGACTGAGACAGCTCTTTGCCGATGAAAACACGATAACTGCTTTTGCCGAGCTGAACGGTTGTTGAGATAGTGTGCCAGCCTTCTACATAGATGTTTCCGGTGTTATAGGTAATGTGTTTGTCGATAAATGGCTGTGTGCCGGCAACAACCGTATTGTCGCTGCGAACCAGAGCATAATTCAGCCGCTGTCGATTCATGAGGTTTTTCAGCGGTTCCAGCTGGTTTGCATCAGCTGTGTTTCTGTCAAAAATACACAGAATAGCGCCGTTGTTGAGAATGTAATCGGCAGATTCCTCGACATGCTTGCGCATGTCTAATCTGGGAACATGCGTCAACTTTGCTATTTTCGAGTGATTGCGGATCATAAGTGGTTGCCAGTAGAAATATTCATCGACGCCCGATCGCTGAATCGGCACGACTCTGGCATACAGCTCCAGATAGATATGACTTATCGCCATATTTGAACCCATCAGCAGCGGCATCTGTGCCCTGATCGTAGGCAGATCGGGCCAGCCCGGAATAAATATCGACCTGAGCAGAGTCTGCAAAAGTTCGCGGTAAAATGGCGCAAAATCCGGGTTGCCGTGGTAACTGACCAGTTCCCAGCTGGCGTCTGGATCTGCTGTTTTATTGTCGCCGGGCTTGTGCAGAACCGCAAAAACATGCTGTTTAAGACCGGCAGAGTCAAGCTGTCGTTTGATCTTTTCGGCCTGGTTTCTGGTCTGTTCGACGCTTACTCCAGCTTTGTTCCAGTCGACTTCCCTTGAGGTTCTTTCGCAGAGATCGTCGAGATACTGCTCGAGCAGAACGGGTTCGAGGTCGGCCACATGAAGTTTGGAAAGCGCACTTTCACACTGTCTGGCTGTTTCACGCATTTCACGGTTTTGCGTGGCCCGGTCAGTCGTATAAATGGTCAGCATACCGGCCAGCGCCGGAAAAATTATACAGACTGTTCCTGTCAGATAAGCCAATCTTCGACAGAACGACTGATTGCGGTCAAACCAGTTCTTTTGAGCCCTTTCCTGTTTCTGAACTTTTGTTTTCTGTTTGCTGGACTCAAGAAAGCTGTTATCTGCACTGTTTATGGCAGCTTTTAAATCATCACTCAACCCTGATATTCTGAACGCAGGCTGGTCTTCGACTCTTTCTTCGATCCAGTTGAACTGCCGGGCCGCATTTTGTGATGCAATTTCACTGTCGACCAGCAGCGGAAATTCAGGGAATTTTTTGGTCGCGGCCTCGAGCTTCTCTGCTGCCTTAAAAGCATCGCCAAACATTGCATAATCGAGACGACTGGCTTTGCTGCCGACTTCGCCGGCAATAATACGCCCGGCGGCAAGCCCGACTCCGATCCGGTAACTGAATCTGCCATCAGACTGCCTCCGACGGTTGATTTTCTGCAGGCGCTGCAGCATGGAACAGGCGGCAAGGCTGGCGCGCACAGCTGCCGGATTCGGGTTGTTCGGATCGTCGATGAATACCGCTTCGACAGCGTCGCCGATGAATTTGTAAATGCGGCCACCAAAGCCAGTGATGACCGCGGCCATTTCGGCAAAATGAACGTTGAGCATTCGGGTAACGGTTTTTGGTTCGTATTTTTCACACATGGTCGTAAAATCACGGATATCCGAAATCATTACTACCCCGGTTAATGCTTCTGACCTTAGCCTGGCGCCATCGGAACTGGCAGATATTGCAGAGAGCGCCTGATCTGAAAGCATTGAAGCGAGCCTCTGTCTTTCTTCGAGCCCTTTGACCATCGACGAAAATTCGTTGCTGAGAAGACCGATCTCATCTTTACGCTCACTGGAAGGGATTTCTGGGAAAAGTCCGGAGTCGATCTGGTCAAGAGAAAGCTTTACCACTTTAAGAGGCATGACAGCCCTGACGTAGATTGTTGCACCGCTGAATATGAGTATGATCAGGCCAAAGACTCCGGCCACGATGAAGCCTGCTACGCGAAACCTGTGGTTCATCGCCATATCATGATGGTCAAGAGATGCTATCAAAACGGTATTCGCAAAATTACCCGAAACGTAAGCTACTATCGAGCGATCCTGCAGTAATGTCTTTACCATGCCAGACTTCAAGCTGAGCGATGATCTGGCAACCTGCGCATATTTTTTGAGCAGCTGCGGGGAAATACTGCGATCGGTATCGAGTATCGATTCAACTCCTGCCGAGGACTTTCTGAAACCGGCAATGTGCATTTCCGGCCTGCTCATTCCAAGTTTTATGGCATTCTGTCGTAGCACCAGCTGGTTCATTTCTGAATCGAGCCAGGCTATCATAAGCGTAAAGCGGCTTTTGCCATTAATCGTGACAAAATCATAGATGTATTCAAGGTAACCGCGGCCAATGCTGGTTTTTATGACACGGTTACGAAATCTCTCGACTTCATACTCGATATCCATGCTGTCACGCCTGAATGACTGGCTTGCCGCAACATGACGGGGGTCTTTCTTCTGATCAGGCAGAACGATACCTGGTTCATTTTTTCTGGCAAACAGCCTCAGATTGCTGGTGAACGGAAGACCATAAAAGCCCGCCATCGAGACAAAATCGTCGAAGTTGATGCTTCCTTTTGCTTCGAATCTGGCGTTACCAGCTATGTCATACAGCGCTATGCCTGAGATTGGCACCTTTTCTGGGTTGGCTGCAACTATGTCGCCGATTCTGGCGAATATCTCTTCTGACGCTTCGAGGCCCTTGCGTTCGAGCAAAAGCTTGATCTGTTCATCGTTCATCATTTGTGAGAACAATTTGACGTAGGTGTTCTCAAGGTATTCCTTGCCGGCATCAAAATCTAACAGGCAGGCGGTCAGCGTTTCTTCGAGCTGATTTTCATCGGCATTGTGCTGCTCATAGATATAGGCGGTCGCCGAAGCGATATACAGAACTGCCGGCAGGGTTGCAGCCAGCAGAAAAGCCATGAGAAAACGGCTGCCGATCGCTTCGAACGGCCAGACATCAAGCATCAGCCCACGCAGCAACAGAAGAATGATAAGAGTTCCCGCCAGTAGATTAACGGCTTTTAACCATTCCGGCAGTCCGGAAGGAGCCAAATCTGGCATGATGATGAAGGCAATGTGAGGATTCTTCGGCAGAACACGGGTGTATAATTTGTGCCTGCCCAGCTTCATGCCCCAGGGAAAGCCGTCATGCTCCCATTTTTTACGCTCGCTGATTACATTGCCGATGCTTCTTCGCCAGTTCTGCAGGCTTGTCGATTTCCTTATCCTTTCAGGGAAAAAGTGATCGCCGCTCTGGTCGAATATGGAAATGAAGCCACCCGGATACTCGCGACCGATACCAGCTTTTTCGGCGCCAAGCGAGTAAGCGCTAACTTCAAGATCCTGATTGCGGCGAACTAACAGAAAAAAAACCGAGAACGCCACCTTTTTCGCTGGTTACGTAGTCCCAGACAAGAAAAGAAGGCATCTGACCGTATATCACCGGGGTAGACAGTCCTCTTTGACTGTTAGCCAGCACTCTGCCAAGAGTCGCGCGACCGAACACCCGGCGCAATATTTTTTCGCTGCGCCGGGCATCGTTATCATTTCTGTTCTGGTTGAGATTTTCTGCCAGAAGATGATCGAAGACCATCTCGGATGATCTTCTGCTCGAAAGGCTTCTGTTACTGAAAATCAGTTCAGATCTATCGTCTGAGGAGTGCCGCGAAAATACCAGAAGGTCGTATTCCGGAAATGGTGGTCGGAAAACCGATGATGCAATGCCTGAAAACTGTAATCCCAAAGGCAGTTTATCGGGATACTCAGTCTGCAGATCATGAAGAATGTCTCTAAAGGCAGATCCAAACGCTGAAATATGCTGCGAGATCTCGATCTGAACCGACAGTTCACCTAATTTAAGATTTGCAGCCCGCTCCTGTTCGATGTTTTTCCATCTGGTAACGATTGCGATGACTTCTTTGTAGCCGTAGTTTGCCGATAGCACAGGTATCAGCAAAAGCAATATCAGAACGAGGTTTCTGACTCTATTGTTCAACAGCTGCCGCTTTCATTCACATCACTGATAAAGGCAAGATACCACAGTATCAGATTGAAAGCTGATAGACTTTTACCGGCATGGCTTTACCTTTTAATTCTACTTCACCATACTCACGCGCAATCACGCCTGGCTTAAGTGCTTCGAACACCCTCTCTGACAACAGGCAGCGCTGGTATCTGAGAACTTCGGCGACACTTTCAATTCTGGCGGCAACGTTTACGGCATCGCCAATTACGGTGAAATCGCGTTTATCGCCGACTCCCAATACCCCGGTAATTACTTTGCCGCAGTTGATCCCGATGGCCACCGGAAATGGAAGATTAGCGCGGCTCTCAGCGGTAATTATCTTAACCGCAGTTCGACATGCCGATTCTACCGCATCCTGAAGGCTGCCGTTTACTGAATATACAGCCAGCATCTTGTCGCCGATAATCTTGTCGACATCGCCGCCTTCGCCGATAATAAACCCTGAGATCTGGGTGATCTGTTCTTTGAGATCGACAAACATCTGTTCAACTGTAGACCCGGCGACCCATGAAGTAAAAGATGGAATGCCGATGTAAAGAAAAACGAATTCGCCGGTACTGCTGTCGCTGCCATTCTGCTCGCTGAAATTCAGCGCGCTTTTCGATAGCATTTTGCCCATCAGGTTCTTTTCTTCGAGCCCGCGCATCATTGAATCAAAGGCATCACACAGGCTACCAAGTTCATCAGCCCGTTGCATGCCGATGCGAAACGAGTAGTTTTCACAGGAAGCGAATTTCATACCTCGAATCAGGCTCTCTACGGGCGTAAGAATGTCGGCAGCAGCATTTTTGGCGATAACAAGAATAAGAACCACCGAAAGTAAAAACGAAAGCCAGAACATCACACGGTTGCCGGCAATTTTTGCCTGAATCGGAGCTTCGGAAGCAGCAGCTACCAGGAATGAAGACAATTGCGCCACTCCTGGCCTGCCTTCAACCAGAAAGCGCTCGCCCGATCGCTCTATCTGGCTCGACAATGGCAGGTTGGCAGATGTGATCCAGGCACCTATCATCGCCAGATCATGCCGGTAATCGGCCATTCTCGGGTCTACTATCGCGCTGTGGCGGTGGGCGAGAGCAGCGAAGATGTCATATTTACCATGATAGCGATATGCCAGACGGTTCAGGTAATTTTCGTATTCAAAGGCGACCATCCAGAGAATCATGTATTCAGGATTTTCCATATCTGGAACAAGATGGGTTATGATCCCGATAGTGCCACTGATGGCGCTCATAAGAACGGGAGTTTCAACGCTGTGCGCCATTCGCACGAAGACGTCGTCACCGAAAAGAGATTTTACCGTCTGCAGGCCGGTTTCGACAATAATCTCACCCTGCACTGCTTCACTGTCCAGGCGAACATTGATTTTGCCAGTCTTGAATCTCTTGCCGGCCATGTTCTTTGCCGTTCCCTGCAGCATGGTGGCAAAATTGCTCGGCCCTTTGCCGTCAGCACCTGAGCTTACATGAGTCCAGCCACTTCCGGCCATTACGATATCGCGCGGAACAAAATTGATCAGTCTTGAATCGAGCTTCTCGTGCTCTCTGAACCATGAAGCAAAGATATTGTCGAGAAGTTTTCGGCTGTCACTCGAAATCTGGCCGCTGCTGGCATATTCTTTGTTGAGAATGGCAGCAGCTTCTTGCGTTTTACTGTCTCTCGACCAGTTTCTTATCATCTTCCAGGCAAGCGGATCAGTAAAGGATTCACGCAATTCAAAATGATCCATGAACCGATGCAGTTCATATTTTTCTTTAGAGACGCTTACGCTGTAATCTTCGTCAGTATAAAGGCCGAATACGAAAAACAGGGTCGTAAGCGGAATGATCGAAGCCAGCAGCAGCGTCAACCAGAGCTTGGCGGTAAGAGATGTGTTGATGAAAGATTCGCCAAGAGATGCTTTCCACCACATGCTGAGAGTGATCACGGCCAGTATCAGCAGTGCCAGATAAAACGAGGTTTCTTTGAGAACGGTTTTAGTTTCGATGTCTGAGCAGACTACAGCGCGATAGCGATGCTGACCGATTTTTATGAAGTCGCTGCCGATCATACTCTCACCATGATCTGGCAGCCTGTCGTCGTAGGTAAGCTTATGCTTCAGATCGATCGGAAACTTGTCAGAGCTGATGACCAGCCCGGCAGGACTGATTAGTGCCAGTTTCTGCTGATCGGTTTCATAGCTGTCGATGAGTTGGGAAGGCGATTCCCTGATGCTTTCAACCGGCATTGATACCATCAGATAGCCTTGTATTTGAGACTTGTCACACTTGGAAAAGACGCCTTTTCGCTTCGGGTCGGCTCCAGTGACGATGTAATCCCAGAAGAAATACTCTTTTTGCCCGTCGGTAACGATCTCGGTAACTTTGCCCAGAGTTTCGTAATGCAGTATTCTGCCTGTGATCTGATCGCCAAACACGCCCACGAAATCAGGGTTCTCATGCTCTGTCATTACCATGTCTGAATTTGGAATATTGACGATGAGGCGATTAATCGCAGCCTGCCTGCCTAATATGGCGGTCTGCCGCTTTGTCCAGCCCTGCATGAAAATTTCTCTACTCTGGCAGGTAGCGGTGGCTGTTTCAAAATCAGGCTTTACCAGATATACCGCCATACGCGGGGCAATGATCGCGTTGCCAGAGCCCGGCTCCATGTATGGTTTCAGAAAGACGGCAAGATCTCTGTTTAAAAAATTCTGGTCGACTGCGGCACGCTTTTCGAGCTCAGCTGTTAACATGCGCAATCGCTTTTCCAGCCCGATCCTGTCAGCGTTTTCCGACCGCAACTGTTCGAGCATCCGCTGGTTGGAAGCAGCAGCCTGATTCTGCCTGCGCAACTTGACCTCGTTTTCTCTGATATGTGTTGCAAAGACAATTCCGCCGATAATTGCAACGACCAGAGCTATACCAAGAGCAAAAAAGCCTTTGGCAGAAAGCGTCTTGCCAGAACCGACAACGAACCTTTCTACTCCGTCAGCCTCTTTTCGACTCGAACTGGCAATGCCTTGTTTCTGCTCGATTATCGTCAGAGGATTGCTGCCTTCGCCGATCTCATACAGGCTGTAGGCCGGTTGTCCATCAACTTCGCTGAATTCTTTAAAGACAAGCCCATGGCCCTGCAGCGCTTTATTGATATGAGCATCGAGAACCATCGGAAAGACCTGAATCTGACTGGAAAGCGCTTCGAGCTTTGCGGCAAGCTTGAGTGGTTCGCCTATTATCGCGTAATCAAGCCTGGTTTCAATGCTGCCGATCGTGCCAGCATGCATGGTTCCATAGGCCAGTCCGATTCCGATCTTGTAACCAAACAGCTTACGCCGCAGGCGCACCTGATTGATCTGCCTTGCTTTGATCAACATCATGGCGGCGGCATTGAAAGCTCTGGTTGCTGCATCTTCAGATGAATCACGGACTTCTGGAAAAACCGCTTCGATCGCATCGCCAATAAATTTGTAAATACGCCCACCATAACTGGAAATAATGGCGGCCATACTGGCAAAGTGCTCGTTTAGAAGCTCGGTAACCTGATCCGGCGGGTGGTCTTCGCAGATTCCGGTAAAGTTTCTGATGTCTGACACCAGAGCCACACCAGAAAAAGTTTCGTTGCCAAGCATGCGATTACCATCACCTGTTCTGGTAATGGCATCCATCGCCTGATCTGAGAGCAGAGTCGCCAGACGTTTGCGTTCACGCAATCCAACCGCCATGGTCGAAAATTCGCGACAGAGAATTCCCAGTTCGTCTTCGCTGTGACTTTCAATTTCGGTGGTCAGATGTCCGCTGGCAACTCTCTCGATCGCGGTTTTAAGTGTTTCGATCGGGTCCAGAATCAGTCTGGCTGAATAGTAGCCAGCAATCAGAACCACAGCCAAAGAGAGCAGAAGAATGGCCAGAAGAATGAAAACACGATAATCAATCGCGCGATTCAGACTGAAGTGCTGAGTGCCGCCGACGATGATTACCTGGTCGTATTTCTTGGCGGGCATGGCAACCAGCGAAAGATTATCATATTCTTTCGAGGCGTAACTACCTCTAAATTTGGCCATCAGAGCTAGTTCTCGCGCTTTGGCAACAAAGTCGCCATCGATATGACGATCGGGCCGGGCCAGAAACCTGAAGCCCTGTGGGTCTGCCTTGAAGCCGACAAAATTGAAGAACGGGTTGTTCAGGGCAATCTGATTAAGCGAGTTTTTGAAAGTCACATCATCGAGGGCCTGGTCGTCCCAGGAAACAAAAATAGCGTATTTTTCGCGGCCATGTACCCAGAAAAGCTCGTGCATCTGAGTGGCGGTACTGGCACCGATCTGGCGCTTAATCGGAAATGACCGCCGACTGTCGACTTCGCTGACCATGGTTCTGCCAGCCATTGATTTATAGGCTTCGGTAGCGGTTTTCTGAATGCCCGAGGCCTGCAGCTCTGCGAACTCGATCTGCGGGTCATGTGCTGTGATTTTTTTTCGAAGCAGCAGAGCAATCGGATAGCTGAAGGCATCGATGGAAGGATCGGCTTCAGCCTTCTTCTGCCCTTCGTAATAGCGCTCGCCCTCGCCATTTTCGTCGATAATGGCAAGATAGAGCAGCGGCAATTTCTGACCGGCGCTGAAAAAGTGGGAACGTATCTGCTCGATCGCCTCTTTGCTCTTGCAGCCCTGCTCGGTAAGTATCTTCTGCAATTTCTCATCTTTGAAGATATTGTTGAATGCAATGCGATAGTCTTCTTCTATCTGTGCTTTGCGGGTATCGAACTGCTTTATGCTGAGCTGTATTCTGTTAATGGTTTCAAAGTGCGCTGCCCTGCGGTATTGCGCTATGTAACCATAAGAAGATATTACCAGCAGGCTCAACGGCAGAGTGGCCGAAAGCAGATAAGTCATGATGAATCTGAATCTCAGATTGAATTCAGGCCATTGTTTGAGCAGCAGGCCGCGAAGTATCATCAGTATCAGCAGACCCATGCTGCCAAGATTGAAAAGAAACAGCCACAGCGGCCGACCAGACTGGTCTATCACTGGTGTCAGATAGACGGCCAGGTGACTCTGACTCTTGCCGATATAAGAAAAGGCCAGATAATTGCCAAGTCTGGCAACCTCAGGCGTGCCCGAAGCCAGCCACTTTTCGAGATTACGCTCTGCAATGCCGGCATATTCCAGCGCCCAGTTTCTGAACATTCCCGAACGCTCCAGCTCAGTGTTACCTATTATACCGCCCTGACCGAGCAGAACCGGAATAAAAGCGCCCAGAGCCTGCTTGCGCTCACGCAGGTCGCGCAGCGCCAGCAATCGCCCGGCAGTTTCATGCTTTTCGCTGAATCGGCTCAGCAGATAATAACCCAGCACGGTTCCATCTTCGGCCTCGAAATAGTCCCATAAGAACCATGACGGCAGACCACGATACATGACAAACGTCGCTTTACCCTTCTGGCTGTGCGCTGTTACATCAGACCTGGTGTCAGAACCGAACAGGCCGCTGAGCATGCGCTCATTCGCCTTGCCAGCCGGGTCTTCGGCCTCGCCATGTTTGTTTACCTGAACCAGATGCGAAAAAGTTCTGATCAGAACGCGCTGTATCGGCGGAGCGCTGGTTTTAAAGTGTAAAAGCTTGCCCGAAGCACCCTTTGCCGGCACCTTGAAAGTGAAGAGTTCGTATTCAGGAAACGGCCAGCGAAATATCCGATGTTCTCGGCTTTTGAGATGCTCAGTCAGCTGGGTATCATTAAAACCGGCTTCGACACCTGCTTTGAATTCTTCAGCAAATTCTCCGGCTCTTCGCGCATACTGATAAGAAAAATCCGATCCGGCTGCGAGCGCTTCGACTTCCTGCCGGGCTTCGATTTCCTGTTCATGTCTCTGCCAGTATATGTCTATTCTTGAGAAAAAGCTGAACCCGATATTGATCGCAAGAAGCGGCAATATCCAGAGTATGACCGGCAGGTGCGCAGTCTGCCTGCTGCCAGCACGGCTATGGTTGTCGTGGTTCATCTTTGTTTTTCTGTTCGGTTGATTTTTGTTTATTCGTAACCAAAAACCACAGATCGACAAAAGAAATGAGATACCCGTAAAAAAACGCTTCGAGCCAGAAATTGTCTTTGGTTTCTTCAGTCAAACTGTAAATGATCTGAGTGTTGCCGGTGCGCATGGCTTTTTCTACCTTTTTACTGATCAGTTCTGCGATTTGCAAAGAGCCGATCAACAGAGCACCAATCAACACCAGCATGGTTATGGCTCCCCGGCTTCGATATCCCAGGCGCCAGGCCCCGAGACCCGGGCAGATCAGATTCCAGATGACTGCCTGCCAGATGCCAGGAGTCTGGCTGGTGTTCACCTTCCTTTTTGCCAGATCAGAATGGCAGAATCTGCAGATAACAGCTTCCGGCATGATCAGCTCAGCGCAAAACGGACATTTTACGCGTTTACCACTCTCTTCGTTCTCGTTCATGCAGTTATCAGTTCCTCAGACACGGGCTCGCGCCGGGTCAGGCCTTTTTTGTCAAAAAGAGCTGACACTGAGCAATAAATTGATGTATTCAAAATCCCGGCTTTTTCCAGCAATTTTTTTGAAAAAAATTTGCGAATTTTGTTTATTCCAGATCAAGATTGCCGAATATCTTGTAAACATGCCCGTCGCGGGCGACCTTGAGCTCCTTACCAGGAAACTGCCCGGGCAACTCAGCACTCAGCAGACCGACAACCTCTTCTTCTATCTTTTCGGTGAGGTCTTCCGGAACTTTTCGCAAAGTCGCCAGCTTAACCCTGAATACATAACCTGGCCCGAACTGTGAACCCAGTCCGACCGTGAACGAAACGCCCAGATCGAAAAGGCCGTCAGCATCAGGCGTGACTCCTTCACCACGCTCAGGCCGATTTGGCCTTAAAGGAAACATGTGCCCGTATTTTTCTTCAAGAATATGGTCGATCTTGTTAAAGATCTTCTGTAGCTTCTCTTCCCATTTTTCTACCAGCGGATTGCGCACCTGATCACCTCATTGCTTTATCGTTTCATGATTTTGTGCTATAACTGTCAGATCAAATCTGAGTCATACTACCACAAAGATGAGCGAACTGCATGAGCCTTTCTGAGCTGCTTTTCAGTCTTGGCGTCGCTTTTGCCCTCGGCTGCGATGCCTTTGCCGTAGGCCTCGCCGTCGGAACCCGTAACCCCTGCCGTCGCGCCTGCTTTCGGCTCTGGTTTCATTTCGGCCTTTTTCAGTTTCTCATGCCGATTATCGGCTGGTATGTCGGCAGTTCGGTCTATGAACACATCAAAGATTTCGATCACTGGCTCGCTTTCGGACTAATGTTCGTTATCGCCAGCCGCATGCTGCACGAAAGCCTTGAGAAAGAAAAAGAAGAAGAAGAAGAAGAAAAACGCGCCGACCCGACGCGTGGCTGGTCGCTGGTGGCTCTGTCAGTCGCAACCAGCATCGATGCTCTCGGCGTTGGCTTCAGTATGGGCATCGCGCGCATGGATCTGTTCAAACCAGCTGTAATAATCGGCATTACCGCTGCTCTTATGACTTTTGCCGGCCTGCGGCTTGGCCGCCGGCTTACCCATGCCTACGGTAAAAAAGTCGAAACCGCTGGCGCCATAATTCTGTATCTGATCGCCTTCAAGCTTCTGGCGATCTAAAAAAGCCGCTACTTTCGTCCGTAAATACCGGCACCGTGCAGAAAATCAAGAAATTTGCCTTCGAATTCTACCGGGTTCTGCTTATGGGCACAGACATGCCAGCTGTCCGGCGAAATCCAGGTGCGGGCATGCGGCATGCTTTTTTTAAGCATCTCAAACTGCGGCAGATCGGCACGAATGTCGAGTTCGTCGTGTATCAGAAAAACCGGGCGGTCAGCCAGATGTTTTGCCTGCTCTACCGGCTGGTTACTGGCATAATCAATGCCGGTCATCTTTCCAATCAGCCAGATCAGAAGATCTGACAGTGGCGTGTCAGGCAACCATGCCGTATTGTAGGCGTCGTTTGCAGCCACCAGGCGCAGACGAGCAAAACTTGCTTCAAGAACGAAAGCTTTGATTTCTGGCAGGTTTGCAGCACCGTTAATAAGAGTCGCCGCACCCATCGAACGCCCATAGGCTGCCAGAGGCGAGCCTTCTGACCAGTAGCCCAGTTCTCTGGCTTTTGTCAGAATTGCCTTGATATCCTGCCACTCATGCAGTCCGATCGAACAAAGTTTGCCGCCGCTACGCCCGTGCGCGCGAAAATCGAGCAGCAAAAGGCTGTAACCTGCTTTTCGCAGAAAACCGACCATGTCGTCCATGTAATTCAGGTTAACGCCATGCCCATGGCAGAGCAGCACAGTGCCGGCACCAGCAACGCCCTGATAATATGCCGCATGAATGTTTATGCCATCGGCAGTGACTGCCGAAAATTCATGGTAATCAGGGTCACTCAATTTGCCTGGCGCAACAAAATTCGGGCGGTTGATTACTGTGTTGACCAGATAGACCAGCACAACAAGCAGCAAACCTGCCAGACATAAGATTATATAAAGTATTTTTTTCAACATCTGCCGTCTAACTCTGATACAGCTCCTGAATTACCTTCAGCATGGCGCTGTGATCTTCAATTCCGCAGAGTTCGCGTATCGAATGCATCGCCAGCATCGGCAGACCGATATCGATCGAGCGAATGCTGACGTGTGTCGATGAAATCGGGCCAATCGTCGAACCGCCGCGCATATCAGAACGATTCACAAAGCGCTGTGTTTTTGCCCCGGCCCTTTCACAGAGCTGAATAAAAGTTGCCGCAGTTGCCGCATCGGTGGTGTAACTGCGACTGGCGCTCAACTTGATGACCAGGCCGCGATTGAGCAGCGGACGTGATGTCGGGTCTGCCTTTTCACCCTTGTTGGGATGAACGGCGTGAGCACCGTCTGCTGAAATGATGTAAGAGTGGGCCAGAGCTCTAAAATACTCTTCGCGGCCGCCCTTCATGCTGAGAACTATGCGTTCGAGAACCTCTGCAAGCAGTTGCGAATCAGCTCCCTGCATGGTCGAGCTGCCAACTTCTTCATGGTCGAAGCAGGCCATGACGCAGGTCGCTTTTGGCCTGGCAACGCCGCATATCGCGCTGATGCCTGCATGAACTGAAGAAAGATCGTCGATGCGGGCACTAGAGATAAATTCTTCATTGTTGCCAATCAGACAGCCCTTTTCGTGTTCGTATAAAAACAGATCGAAATCAAGAATTTCGCTCTCTTTTACACGCAGTTCGCTGGCAATAAGCTTGCCAAGATAACCCTTTTCTTCCAGCTTTTGCGTGACCATGCTAAGCAGAGGCAGAGTGTCGACCTGCTTGTTCGGCGTAAACCCGTTATTTGCATCAGGATTCATGTGAATCGCGATATTGGGAATGATGCAGACCGGTCGCCTGATATTGAGCAGGCGGATCTGCGGTTGCATCGGGTTTTTGCTTTTAAGAGCCACGCGCCCGGCAACAGCCAGCGGGCGGTCGAACCAGGTGCTGAGAATCGGACCACCGTAGACTTCGGTGTTCAATTTCAGGTATGCACCTTCAGAAAGCATTTCAGGCGCCGGTTTGATTCTGAAACCTGGTGAATCGGTATGCGCACCAACGATTCTGAAACCCTGTTCAGCAACCGGGGCGCTGCCGGCAACAAAAGCAACCAGTGCTGAATCGTGGCGAACCAGGTAATAACGTCCGCCGCTTTTGATTTTCCAGCTCTCATTTTCATGCAGCTGCACGAATTTATTCTTTTCCAGCATTTCGCGAGTAGTTGCCACCGCATGAAAAGCGGTCGGACTGGCATAACAGAAATCTATCAGCTGCTGCGCAAATTCTCTGGTCTGTTTCATCTTTTGACCTCACAGTAATATTTGAACGAATTCTAGCACAAACCTGCTGCCACTGTGGTGAAAAATTGCCCGGTTCGTTTTACAAAGTCGCCTGGAACATAACATGCGGATTGATTTCCCGACCAATTTTTTCAAGAATCGGCTCAAATGATGCTAGTTGACGGAATCTCCGAGTTCGATAATCAGGCTTTGTACTCGCGGACAATTTTCATGTTCTTCTGAACCATTGCGCGTGCGCGCCGGTCGGCTTCGTAAATTATCTTCTCTTCGTCGAGGGTAAGAATCACTCCGTTCTTCAGCACAGGGCGCCCGGCGATGAACAGATGCCTGATATCGCCGCTTTTAGCGCAGTGAATCAGATTTGCGGCGAGATTATGTTTCGGGTACCAATGTGGAGAGTCCATATTAAACAGGGCAATGTCAGCCGACTTTCCCACTTCGATGCTGCCTGAATCAGAAAAACCCATGGCGCGCGCGCCGTTTGCCGTGGCCATTCTCAGCGGCAGATCCCCTGCCAGCGTCTCGGCATCATTGCTGAGGAACTTCTGCAACAGGGGCGCCAGACGAACAACTTCTTTCATATCCATGTCGCTGTTTGAGCCCGGGCCGTCGGTTCCCAGCGCGACATTGACCCCGGCGGCAAGCAGGGGGCGCAGATCACCCGCGCCCATTGCCAGTTTCATGTAGGTAATCGGGCAATGAACCACCGAAACATTTTTATGGGCAAGAATCGAGATGTCATTTTCTGACAGATAGAGCGCATGCGCGACAATGGCCGGGTTGTCAAACAGGCCACAGGAAGCGAGATGCTCAATGGGTGTTTTTCCGAGCGCCTGCAGCGAGTTGGTAACCTGCTCTGGCGACTCAGAAGCGTGTATATGCACGGCGAGCCCGGTTTCTCTGGCGATCTGGCCGATTTCAGCCAGAAATTCCGGTGGGCAGACATAGGGCGAATGCGGCCCTAAAACCGTCTTGATACGGCCTTCTGAATTGTTATTGAATTCCCCGGCAAATTTAAGCGCTCCAGCCAGACTGGTGCCGATCTCCTTGTCATCGCCAATTCCAAACTGACACCAGGTCAGAGAAGCCTTCATTCCAGACTGCGCAACGACTTCTGCCACTTTGTCCATATAAAAATAATGGTCGTTAAAGCCGGCACAGCCACTTCGTATCATTTCACACGCTGCCAGCGCGGCCCCCCAGTAGACGTCTTCAGCAGTCAGCGCAGATTCAGCAACCCAGATTCGTTCGTTGAACCAGCGGTCAAGCGGCAGATCTTCCGCCCAGCCGCGTTCAAAGGTCATCGGCGAATGGCAGTGCGCGTTGAAAAAACCTGGCAACGCCAGGTGATTCGTTGCATCGACCGTTTCATCGGGCACAAAGCCTGCCGGCGGCGCCCCCAACGCGACGATTTTTCCCGCATCAATAAAAATGTCGGTAGCGCTCAGAATTCGACTCTCGGCATCCAGGGTCATAATATCGGGCTTTCTGATCTGCAGGCGCATAGCAAACTCCTGATGAATATGAATTCGAAGTATTCTGGTATTTTAACATATTGCGCCCGGTGCCAGCGTGGCCGACCTTTTCGCGTTTGACACTCAGCCAGCCTTACCTTAGAATGGTGCGGGGCTAAATGTTGGCAAAAGACAATGACAATGCAGTTCATTCAGACTTCAGATCTCGACAGATTTCGGGAAACAGTATGGGAATCGCTGGTGAAGACCCTCATGCCGAACAATATGCTGCTTGGCATGCTGTCTGCACGTTTGCCAGGAGAAAAGCCGCTGTTGAACGCCCGCTTTGCCGCAATTTTGCGAGCGGGCGAGGTTGTTGGCGCGGTTGCCCAGACAATAGATGGTCGTCCGGTTTTTTCGGCCATGTCAGCCGAGGTTGCCAGATTTGCCCTGTCGGAGTGGCTGGCGCAAGTTGGCCGACCGCATACCATGTTTGGCCCGGAACAGACAATTACCGAGCTGTTGCAGCATGTTCCGGCCTATTTTCCAAAGGCCGATCTTAAAATTGAGAGAATGATGAGTTATGAGCTGCAGCAGGTCACCATGCCGGCCTGCCGTCCCACCGGCAAAATGCGCTTTGCCGAAGCCGACGACGAGTCTCTGCTCATCGAGTGGGGCATACGTTTTACCATTGACTGCCGGCTGCCGGAAAGCAGTTCGCCGTCATTGCGTGACGACATTGGCAGAAAAACCCGGCAGTCGATCGTGAGCCGGAAAAGGGTGATCTGGGAGGTCGATGGCGCACCAGTCTCGATGGCAGGCGCGAGCAGGCCAGCTCCATTTGGCGATTCAATTTCCTGGGTTTACACTCCCGACGAACATCGTGGCAAAGGTTACGCCTCACAACTGGTCGCCGAGTATTCGAGATACCTTCTGGAGCAAGGTTCACCGCGCTGCCTGCTTTTCACCGACGCCAGCAATCCTGTCTCCAACGCGATCTATCAACGCATCGGCTATCAGCACACCTGCGATTTTCTACTTCTGCTCAACCTGAATTGACAATCGACGCTTATTCAGTCGCATTGCGAGCTTAAAGAGCAAAAACTGGTGCAAACCGGATTGTTCAGATTTATTCAGCTTGCGCGTTGGGTCCATGGCCAGACTTTCGCAGGCAAAGAACAGATTTGTTCTTTAAACGCCATTCAAAAATCACCCTTAGATAGCTTAACAGGCTTGGACGCGTCATAATATACTCATCTGCTTCGTCCAGGCTTACGCTTCCAGGCTTTCTACCTCCGACAAACTTTCGGTTCGAAATGTGGCTGATCATTCCGATAACTATGCCATAGACATAAAAAAAATAAGGATGGCAGATATGATCATCGAAAAAGCAGACTATGCTGTGTTCTCGGATAACCGTCCGTTAACTGGTCTCAAGGCTCTGGGCAAAACGAACCCGGATCACGACGATGACTTTGACGGAGGAGCCGCTCCGGCGCCGGTTGAGCGCCCGGTTGAAGGAATGTTCAATCTTGACCCGCTCGAGCGCTATCGCTACATGTTCGAGCAGGGCCAGCAGGTAAAACTTGGCACTATCACGGCCGATCCCCAGAAGACCATTGACCAGGCAAATCAGGTGATAAATCAGGCAATTCTGCCGCCGACAGACGACAACCCCGGTCGCACCGATCTGTTACGCGCCCTGCTGCTGAAACGCCAGGCCGAAAGCCGACTCGACATCGCAGCCTGATATTGACCCCGCCGTTCTTTTACTGTATAGTCATCAGCCCACTAAACCAGTTAATGCAGGTGAGCTATGCAGAATACTCTGAAAAAAGAAATCGACCGTCGCCGTTGTTTTGGCATTATCAGCCATCCTGACGCCGGCAAAACTACCCTTACTGAAAAGCTTCTGCTCTTTGGCGGCGCCATTCAGATGGCCGGCGCCATCAAGGCCCGCAAAGCCGATCGCCACGCCACCAGCGACTGGATGAAAATCGAGCAGGAACGCGGCATTTCGGTCACGACTTCGGTAATGAAGTTCGACTATGCCGAGCACGAGATCAACCTTCTCGACACACCGGGCCACCAGGATTTTTCTGAAGATACCTATCGCGTCTTGACCGCGGTTGACAGTGCATTGATGGTCATCGACAGCGTCAAAGGCGTCGAAACTCAGACCGAAAAACTCATGACCGTCTGCCGCATGCGCAACACGCCGATCATGACCTTTATCAACAAACTCGACCGCGAAGGCCGCATGCCACTCGACCTGCTGCAGGAAATCGAAGACAAGCTGCAGATCGAATGCGCGCCAATGTCGTGGCCAATCGGCATGGGTAAGACATTTCGCGGCGTATACAACATGTACAGGAAGCAGCTCGTTCTGTTTCGGGCTGGCGAAGCCCGCCGACCTCAGGATACGATGATCATCGATGATCTTGCCGACAAGCGACTGGATGACCTGCTCGGCTTTCAGGCGCAGGAACTGCGCGACGATCTTGAATTGCTGCAGGGCGCGGCCGCTCCCTTCGATCATGAGCATTATCTGCGGGGTAACCAGACACCAGTATTCTTTGGCAGCGCTCTCAACAATTTCGGCGTGCAGGAGCTGCTCGACGCCTTTGTCGAACTCTCGCCGCCACCAACTCCACGCCCGACTGAAACTCGCATTGTCTCACCCTATGAGCCCGACTTCAGCGGCTTTGCCTTTAAAATTCAGGCCAACATGGACCCGGCCCATCGCGACCGCATTGCCTTCGTTCGCATCTGCTCGGGCAAGTTCACACGCGGCATGAAAGTCATGCATCATCGTCTCGGCAAAGAGATTACTCTCGCCAACGCTACGATTTTCATGGCTCAGGATCGCCAGAACATTGAAGAGGCATACCCCGGCGACATCATCGGCATTCACAATCGTGGCACCATCAAAATAGGCGATACTTTTACCATTAAAGAACCGCTTAAATTCACAGGAATCCCCAACTTTTCGCCCGAAATTTTCAAGCGTGTCATCCTTAAAAACCCTTTGAAACTCAAACAATTGCAAAAGGGTTTACTGCAACTCTCTGAAGAAGGCGCTGTGCAGGTTTTCCGCCCGCTGATCGGTAACGAATATATTCTTGGCGCCGTTGGCGTCCTGCAGTTCGATGTCACCATGTCGCGCCTCAAAGAAGAATATGCGGTAGACGCAATATACGAAAGCATCGACTGTTCAACCGCCCGCTGGATCACCAGTCGCGACGAAAAAAAACTCGATGAATTCACCCGGCGCTACAAACCCAGCCTTGCTTACGACACTGCCGAAGCCCTCACTTTCATGGCTCCCGACAAGTGGCGACTCAACTACATTATCAAAGAATGGCCCGAAATCGAGTTTCACGAAACCCGCGAACACGTTTAACTCTCTATTCGTTCTCGTAATCGGCATCGAAAGAACTAAGCTGCGGAGTCACGAAGAGAATAGAAAAAGCTCACGCAGAGCCGCAGAGACACGGAGAAAAAGACATCCGCAGACGACTCGGATTTCACAGATAGTTATAAAAAAGCATTCTGAATAAGCAGCCGCAAAGAGAATTGACAAATAATCAGAGAGCTTTTGTATAGAGTCATTCGATATTGCCCCTGTAATGTCTGTTGATGCCGCCTTTAATATTCACAGTTCTTGTTGCAAAAGAGTCTGGAAATCACACCACTTTTCATATATACTCGGCGCGCAATCTTTTTTAAGGTGGTAAACATTGAAGACTAAGAGAAAGAATGCCGATAATAATAGTAGAATCTATTTTGAGGAGGCTAAAATGAAACAGGAAAAAGGTTCAAAACACGCCCTTCAGCCAGAATGCAAGACCTGCAGAAGATTCGCCATATTAAAATCGCCCTGCGCGCCTGAATCATGCATATTCAGAACCGAACTGCTCTAACCTCTCCCGGAAAACGCGCAAAAAAAAACTGAGACACATGCCTCAGGTCTGATTTTACAACCAGTATCAGCCCTATATATGGCTGCACAGCTTTTTCTGACTCACTCAACCTCCCACTTTGTCCCGCGGTTGGGGGGGTGCCCCAGCGGTACAAAGTACCCACCAGCCACCTTTATTATAACAGTACTATAACAATTTTCAAATCCCTCACCGAATTTTAAGCAATTCCTGGTCAGAAGCACCCGTAATTCAGCGCAAGCCGCTCGTTGCCCTGCGTAGCTTCAGCGAAGCAGGGTCAGGCGAAGTCGCAGAATCCAGGTTGTTAAAAAGAACAGTATAGTCATTCTGGTTACCTGTGTTAATATGGTTAAAAATAATGCAGAGGTAAATCATGGGTGCTATCGAACAGACTACGGCCATAGAGATCAAAGAGACCAGAATTTCGCTGTCAGAGGCTGGAAAAGGCGAGAGCGTACTTTTTCTGCACGGCAATCCCGGCAGCCGCAAAGATTTTTCTTCATTGCTGGATGGTTTCGATGCCGAAAAATATCGCTTCCACATGCCTGATCGACCCGGCCACATGTCGAGTGAAGAGCTGATAAACGATAACAATGACCCATGGCTCGATACTGAGATCTACGCTGGACTTATCGATGAAAAATGCGGCGGCAAAGCTGTTCTTGTCGGCTATTCGCTGGGTTGTTACCTTGCCTGCAAGATCGCGTTGCGCTACCCCGAAAAAGTGCGCGGCATAGCCATGCTGGCGCCTTTTGTAACCCCGGAAGACATCACAGAAAAACCGTCTTCTCTGCCCGAACTCGCCAGAGGCGCTATTTTTGGTACTTTGCTGGGTATTCTCATGCCGCTGCTGTCGCAGACAAAAATGCAGCAGCATCTTGAGCGGGTTTTTGCACCCGGTAAGTTAAGTGATGATTACCTTGATACCTGGCTGCCACGCTTTACCAGATTCGAAAGTCTGATGGCGATGATGACCGATAAAAATGCCATGCTGCGAAGCCTCAAAGAAGTGCATGAACGCATGCCCGAAATCAAATGCCCGGTGCAGGTTTTGCTCGGTGAAGCCGACAAGGTTTGCGGGCCCGAGAGACAGGTTGCACTGCTCGAAAAGCTGCCTGCGGTCAAGATCAGCCGTCTGCCCGATGCCGGCCATGCCCTGAATCTGTCGAACCCGCTCGACTGCCTGAAAGCCCTCGACAACCTCTTCACCAGTCTTTAACAGCAGGTTTGACTTTATCGTGCCCGATTAATTATCATGGCAGCATAAAATAAACACAGGGGAACCATGTCAAATTTTCTTAAACAGTATGTGCTGTATCAGAAACCGCAGATAAGCATGCTCATCGCGCTCAGCCTGCCACTGACCGGTGCCGTCTACAACTTTGGCTGGCGTTCAGCCGTTTATGTTGCCTTTTCCATGTTCTGCTGCTGGCTGGCAGAATATCTTTTTACCCGCCGCGAAAACAAACCGGCCTCGGCTTCTGCGCTGGTGACCGGGGCTCTTCTTGCCCTGATTTCTCCGCCAAATGTGCCGTTCTGGATGATTGGCGTCGGTGCCTTTTTCTGCATGATTTTCGGCAAAATGGTCTTCGGTGGCTTCGGTAAGAATATTTTCAACCCGGCCATGGTCGGCAGATGCTTTCTCTATATCAGCTTTCCGGCGGCACTGGCTGCCAGCTGGTATGTGCCATTTCAGGGGGGAGCAGCCGGCTTCGCCGCTTATGCTCCGGTCACCCGCACCGCCGATGTCGATTCGAGCATGTATAACATCGATGCCGTCACCAGCGCCACAACCCTGACTTCAGTTAAACGCCTCAATCAGGTGCGACGCGAAGCTCTTGCCGCGCAGAACCAGACCGAAGCCGACCGGGTATTGCAGGCTTTCGACAAAATCGAACTCACCCGGCTGTTTGTTGGTAATATCAACGGCTGCATCGGCGAAACCAGTGCAATTCTTCTGCTGCTGGCCCTGGCCTGGCTGCTGTATCAGAAAGTGATATTCATTCCGTTGCTGATTGGGCCGCTGCTGGGGCTATTTATCGCGAAGCTCTTTCTGCATCTGCTTGGTCTTGATACGCTGCCACTCTGGCAAGGCTATCTGATAAATGTTTTTGGCGGCGGCACCCTGTTCGCTTCGATTTTTATGGTAACAGAACCGATCACAGCACCGGTAAACAATAGCGCCCGCTGGCTTTATGCAATTCTGATCGGGTTTCTGGCCGCGATTATTCGCAGTCTTTCGGCCTTCAATGCCGGCTTCATGTTTGCTATACTGCTTGGCAATACATTCGGCCCGCTCATCGAAATTGCCGTTACCAACTGGGAAAAATCACGAAAGGCGGCAACATGAGCGACAAAATCAGGACCCTGCTGTTCACAGTTGCTGTCACCGCCTTGTTCACCCTTCTTGTCAGCGGTGTCAACGCAGTTTTGCATGATCGTATCGAGCTTAACCGCAGCGTTGCCCGACAACGCGTGATTCTTGGCCTGTTCGGCCTGGTTCCGAATGATCGCCAGCTCTCTGATTCTGAAATCCCGAACATGTTCGCCGAACAGATAGAACCGGTCAAATTCGCCAACGATAACGCTTTTGAATGCTACCGGCGCAGCAACTCCAGCGAAGACGTTTTTGTGTTCGCGTTCTCCGGCCAGGGCTTCTGGGATAACATTATCGGGTTTATTGCCGTAGACGCGGGAAGCCTGCAGATTAAAGGCATAGAGTTCACCAGACATGGCGAAACCCCCGGACTCGGCGGCCGCATCAGCGAACCCGAATTCAAACTGCGTTTTAAGGACAAGTCTTTTGCGACAAAGCGCCCCGATGGCCTTTTTCTGCGAATGGTCGCCGAAGGCTCAGGGACCCGCGCTGATGAGATCGATGGGATTACCGGTGCTACCGGCACTTCCACAGCCCTCGAAAAAATTATTAATCGATCACTGGCTTACTTTAACAGCCTCAAACAGGGAGGAAGCAGCAATTGAACAAAGGTCCGGTCAAGGGCTTTGCCGCCCTCAAAAGAATGCTGTGGGAAGAAAACCCGGTTATCGGGCAGATTCTCGGCATCTGCTCGGCACTCGCCGTTACCAATCTCGTAAAGAACACTCTGGTCATGTGCCTGGGCCTGATTTTTACCCTGGCCATGTCGTGTTTTACCGTTTCGCTGATGCGCAACGTGATTCCGCGCCGTGTGCGCATGATCATTCAGGTGCTGATCATCGCTGCCTATGTCATCTTCATCAAAATCGTGCTCGACGCCTTTTTGCCAGAAATCAGCAACGAACTCGGCCCCTACGTCGGGCTGATCATCACCAATTGCATTGTCATGGGGCGCACCGAAGGCTACGCCATGGCCAACAAACCTGTCGATTCCATTCTCGATGGTGTTGGCGCCGGCATCGGCTATTCGCTGGTACTGCTGCCGATCGCGATGATTCGCGAGCCTCTCGGCCTGGGTACTTTTTTCGGCATGCAGGTGATTCCAGCCGACTGGACAAAATGGAACATGATGGTAATCGCACCCAGCGGTTTTTTTGCCCTTGCCACCTACATCTGGATCGTCAGGGCTTTCAAATCGGAAGGAGAAAAGAGGTAAGGCATGGACATACAGAACGTTCACCCCTTCATCATCTTTTTTGCAGCGATTACCACCAACAACATCCTGCTGACCAACTTTCTTGGAATGTGCTCGTTTCTGGCCGTTTCCAAGGATCTCAAAAGCTCACTCGGCCTCGGCGCCGCCGTCATCTTTGTTTCAACCTTCACGGCCCCGATCAACTGGCTGGTTTATCACAAGCTGCTGGTTCCGTATGAGCTTGAATATCTGCAGTATATCGCCTTCATCGTGGTTATCGCCGCGTTCGTTCAGATCATCGAAATGGTCGTAGAACGGGTCAGCACCCTGCTCTATCTGACACTGGGCATCTTTTTGCCACTAATCACCGTTAACTGTGCGATTCTTGGCTGTGCGCTGTTTCTGGTAATCCGGCAATATACCTTTACCCAGTCGATCGCCTACGGGCTTGGCGCCGGAACTGGCTGGGCACTGGCCATTGCTGCTCTGGCAGGCATCAGAGCCCGCATGGAAAAAAAGTCGAAGGTTATTCCTGAACTCGAAGGCGCCGGCATCGCGCTGGTCATTACCGGCATCATTGCCATGGCCTTTATCGGGTTTTCCGGTATCGTAAGAATCAACTGACAGGCAGGTTTTATGACCCCGATAATTACCGCTGTGCTTGTATTGAGTGCCCTGAGCGGCATCCTGACTCTGCTGCTGCTGGTTGCTGAATTCTTTTTTGCCAGCTATGGCGAATGCACTATCGATGTAAACAAAGGCGAAAAAACGTTCAAAGTCGAAGGTGGTGCCAGCCTGCTCACGACCCTGGCTGGTCAGAAACTTTTTCTGCCCTCAGGCTGTGGTGGTCGTGGCAGCTGCGGCACCTGCAAATGTCGGGTACTCGAAGGCGGCGGCCCACTTCTTCCAACTGAGGTCCCTTATCTCAATGACGAAGAAAAAAAGACCGACGTGCGACTTTCCTGCCAGGTCAAAGTGCGCAGTGATATTAAAATCGAAGTACCAGAAGAACTGCTCAGTATCAAAGAATTCGACACGGTCATCGAGTCGATCACCGATTTTACCCATGACATCAAAGGCCTCAGATTCAAACTGCCCGAAGGCGAAACCATCAGATTCAAGGCCGGACAATTTGCCAATCTTTTCAGCAGGCCTTATGACGATGTCAGAGAAGAAACTTCGCGCGCTTATTCGATCAGCTCAGCGCCTTCCGATAACCGTGCGATCGAACTTGTTATCAGATACGTGCCCAACGGCATGGTCACAACTTATGTATTCAAACATCTTAAGGAAGGCGACAAAGTGCGGCTGATCGGGCCATTCGGCGAGTTTTTTCTGCGCGACACCGATCGCGAGATTGTCTGCATCGCCGGTGGATCTGGCCTGGCACCGATTCGCAGCATCATTCTCGACATGATCGACCGCGGCATCAGCAATCGCAAGGCTACTTTCTTTTTTGGCGCGGTATCGCAACGCGATCTCTACTATGTCGAAGAATTCAAGGCGATCGAAAAGAAACACCCCTGGTTCAGATTCGTGCCGGCGCTGTCGAAGGACGACAGTGACCACCCCTATGAAAAAGGCATTATTACAGAGGTTGTCGCCCGCAACTATGGCGACATGAAAGAACTCGAAGCCTATCTTTGCGGCAGTCCCGGCATGATCGACGCCTGTGTCAAGGTTCTTACCGGCAAGGGTATGCCGATCGACCGGGTTTACTACGACAAGTTCTCGTGAAAGGAAGCAAGCAGTGAAGCAGACTCCAGAACTCGATAGAATTCAGGAAAAAATGCGGCCCGGCGTTCTGACTCTCAAGGGCTTTCTCGGGCACGACGATCGCAAGCTTGCTGATATTATCGAAACCGATCATCAGACCGTTCAGCGCCTGCATCTCGATACTGCCAGAATTGTTGCCTGCCTGCAGGATCTGGCGGAGCGCGGCGCCGACCTGATGGAGCAGGAAGTGCTGGTAGATGGTCGATATCTGATCAAGGTTCGCGACGATCGCGGAAAAATACCGAGTCCGTGGGATGACGGTCTTTTTGAGAAAGGTGACGTCGATCTCGTCGATCAGAAAACCGGCAAAAAACTTAAATGGAACAGGCTGACCCTGCGACTGCTCGAAGCGCACGGCTTTTTTGGCGGCTACGGCAGCGAATACCGCATCGACCCTGATGCTCTTGTCGAGATCCTCGACCCTGCCGCCATCAGCGTTCCCCCGGAAAATTAACAGCAATGCCCGACCAAACTTCAGGATCCGCAGATTATAATGATTGACGCAGATTTTCTGAGAAATTCAATCGGGCATCGAAACGTTGATCCTGCGACCTGGTCCTCTGGCAAAGTTGCATTCGTTTTTATAAAAACCTCAATATAGGGCGTAGGCAGGCTTCCCAAAAGCGGAAACTTCGAATCAGGCAACTTTGACGCAGAGCTATAGCTATACAACAATACTCCCGCCTGATGAGAGTTGTAGCGTTGGGATCCTGCCGAGAGCCCGGCATAAGCGGTATGCCACGGATTTAACTCTTATGTGGCAGAGGACTGTTACGAGCAGAATGATAAATCGATGGCAATAAAAAACGCAGGGGTTCAACATGTTGAACCCCTGCGCAGTTTAAAGGTCGGGTGTTAATTAGAAATCAGAGATGCGGTCTACCAGTTCGGGTTTGTCTACAAACGGGTTGCGGTTGTTCTGGAAATTCTGAATGCGGTCGTTGCGCTTTTTCTCGTCGGCGTCAACCGGGTCTTCTTTGTGCCAGCGTTTGAGGACTTCTTCCTGTTTGGGATCAATACGCTTATTGTAGCGGATCGAGAAATAGAACATACCACGGGCAGTGTCGCCACGCTGTTCGGGGCGCACTTCGAATACTTCTTTATCGGTCTTGCTGCCGCCCTGTTCCCAGGAGGGGTGGTCTACATCGCCGAACGGGTTGTTGCCACGAAGGCCATTGGCCCTTGAATCAGTCGGGAACAGGTGATGCATGTCACATTTAGCAATGCCGGTAGCACCAAGAGACTGTGGCCAGGTATGCTCGATATTCATGTCGCTGGCGTTCGGCTCGCCACTGGTTTTAAGTTTGCGGCCGGTATATACGCATTCTACGTAACCATCGACATTGTCGATATCTGAGAACACCAGATCCTGGGCGCGCTGATAGCCGACAGAAACGTGATCCTGAACGAGCTGAAGCAGTACTCTTTTGAGCTGTTCGTCTTCGAGGCCATTGCAGGGGTCATACAGATCGTTGCCCTTGGCAAGGTCAGCCACTACTGGCTTGCCCTGACTGTTGAACGGGTCAGTCAGATCGCCTGATATATGAGAATACAGTTTATTCAGGTTATCTCTGAGTTTGAAAACAGCTACCTGATTCTGCGGTGATCTCTGCTCGAGTTCTTCGAGTTCGAGCATCATTTCCTGGTAGATGTCCTGGGGTGATTTTGCCTGCCTTTGTCTGGCAGACAGATCAGAGATAAAGGAGAATACAAAAAATACCATTACAATGGTCAGAGCCATTATTCTTGTGTAGCTGCGGAGCCTCATTGGCTACCCCCTTACTGTTATACTCACATACTTATCAGGGTTATACAAACTTCCATCAGAACAAAGAAGACAATAAAAGCGGGATAAATCTCGCTTGTTTCGTAATTATGACAGATTGAAGCCATATGCGCAAGGGTACGGGTAAAAAAACTTTCAAACTCGTTGCCAGATTTGTTTTATTAAGGCAAAATAAGCATGCATAATAACTTTTACGGGTTAATAACTTGAATGACCTGGAAAATCTGATATTCGAATTACAGGCACCGATCAAGACTTTTCGTATCTTTGCTATCGAAAAGGCGATTAAGAGCGGTGCTTCGCTTCGTCTCCTCGAGACCCTGCGTCAGTGCCAGATGCAGGAAACCGATTCAGAATGCGCCATGCTGCTGGATCATGCGATTGCTTCTGTCAGCGAGCGTTTGCAGAAAAAAGAGGGGCAGGCAGCCAATCGGGTCACTCTGGCTGATTTTGCCAGGCTGACTGCCGGCGACCAGATTCTTGTCATCCAAAAAACCTCGGCCGGGCAATTCAAGCGTGATGCGACACTCGCCGCAATCAAAAAGCTTCTTGCCATGGCAGCGCATGACGTGGTCAGAGCTGAGATCGTCAAGAAATGTGGATCTTTCTGGCCAGACGATTATCAATCGTATCTGGAAGAAAACCTTTTTTCTGACGCTTCAACCCTGCAGCTGGCATGTCTTGAAGCCGTCATTGCCAGATCGCCCGATCTGCTGATCAGGCATTTTGAAAAGCTGGTGACCTCGTCTGACCCTTTGATCCGGGCTATTGCGATCAGGGGCCTGGCCAGAAAACATCCGCGCAGCGCTGCGGCTTTTCTCGCAGATTCCCTGCGCCGGGGTGATTATTTCAGCCGTCTTGCGGCCCTGCGCGCGATTTCGGTAATGCATTTCGCTCAGCATCGTGCCAGTCTGCTCGAACTGCTTGCGCATGAACAGGATGAACGCCTGCTGAAAATTGCGGCGAGTATAGTTCTGGCCAATCCTGATCGCGAAGTTCCTTTCAGAATATGCGACATCGCGGTCAAGTGCAATGACCAGAAAAAAGTGGCGTTTCTGCTTGAACTGCAGAAGAACTGCTGCAACATGATTCGTATGGCAGAACTCTGTCCCGATTACCAGATGTATCTCATGACCCTGAAAAAGTATCGCCAGCGCGCCGCCGCCTCGATATTTGTCGAAAACTGTCTCTCTGTTTACGAAAGCTCGCAGGAGGCAACGCGACGCGAACTGATTCAGCTGTTGCGTGAGAAGTGCAATTCATCGGAGGTTCTGGCGGCAACCAAAGCTGCTCTTCAAAAGAACCCTGATAACAGACTGCTGATTCAGGCACTCGCTCAAGAGAAGCCGCTGCCACCGGCCACTGAGCCGTCAGCACCCGACACCTCCCCGGCAAAAGAATCTGAAGAGAATCAGATTCTCAGAAAACTTATCAGAATCAGATCAGACAAAGATGCCGGCGCGCTAGATACTATTGATACAGCCATGTCTGACAAAAAAGCCGACGGGGCGATTCTGGCAGCGGCACTGCGCGCAGCGGTGGTCGTCTCTGATTCCCGCTGGCGGCAGCGCGCTCTCAGCTTTCTGCGCCGGGATGATGAAGATCTGCAGGCGGCAGCACTCGAATATCTTGCTTTACACGACAATGACAGCTTCATGCTGCAGGTTCGCATATTTGTCAAATCACCGTCGCTGATCGTTCGCACAGCCCTGCTGCGAAGTCTGTGCCGGCAGCATCCCGAAGATGCACGCGATCTTTTCCAGGCAATGCTGGCCGACAAAGACCATAAGGTCAGAGAAAAAGCCATGGGTTCTCTGATTCATTTCGAGTTTTCAGGGGTAAGAGAAATGCTTACCGCATATCTCGAGCGAGAAAAAGACGAGGCTCTGCTGCGCGCCGGCGTCGCTTATTATCTGAACAACCCGATGGTAGAAAGCGTATATGACCTCAGGCTGCTCGAACAAAACCGGCCTGAACACCGGGCAATTTTTGGCGATGCCGCTTCAATACTTATCGACACACTCTCTGAGCTTGGAGTTGCCGCCGAGACTGAAGTACAGGACTTCGTCGAACAGCGCCAGAAAGACGAAAGCGAACGAGTTGCCAACGAAGAAAAGCGCAGCGAAGCAAAACGAATCGAAAGTCTGAGTCGCAAAATCAACTGGCAGAGTGTACAGGAAACCCTGTCAGAGCTTTCACCACTTTACCCGGTATTGAAAATGATTTTTCTGTTCGGCATGCTGATGCTCGGCCTTGTGTTCTTTCTGGCCGGCAGCGATGATGGCGAGCAGGCGCCGGTAACGCAGGGATACCAGCCGGTCGTTTCCGAAGTCGGCGATTATCTGCTGGTGGTACAAAAGGTCGGTCTCGATGACGGCGCAATTCTGGCAACCGATGACAAGCGCGAAAAATATCTGGTGCTGCCCAGACCTGGCAAGGCATTCCGGGTCAGACCGGGCGACCGTCTGCAGGTCAAGGCATTGCCATTCAGGCGCGACCCGGAAGGAGTTCTGATCGTGAAAACTCTTGAAATATACAATGCGCGATAAAATTTTAAAAATAGTTGTTATCTTATGTGTTACGACAACGTATAAGTAGCAGAAGGAAACAATTGCGTGAACAGGGACAAAGAATTTTCGCAGTTGCTTGAAGAGACCTATCGGGCACTCGGCTTCTTTCTCAGATATCTCGGACTGCCCGAGTCAGAAGTCGATGACCTCGCTCAGGAGGTCTATCTGAAGGCCTACAATGCTTTCGATCGGTATGAAAGCGGCAGATCGTTCAAGTCCTGGCTGTTCTCGATTGCGAAGAATGCCTTTATCGACTGGACACGCCGACAGAAGACGCAGCGGCGGTTCATGGAAATGAACTTCTGCAAAGACTTCTGTGACTCTTTCGAAGACAGTTCAAATACGCGCACTCAGGTCAAGGCAATGCTCGAAAAGCTTTCGGCCGAGGAGCAGATCCTGATCGAACTCAGGTTTTTTCAGGATTTACCGTTCAATGATGTTGCCGAGTTGACCGGGTTATCTGTCGGGGCAGTAAAAATGCGGATGATGCGAATACTCGACAAGATCAAGTCAGACTGGAAGAGGGAAAACTATGACCAGAATCTGTGAAAAATTCATCGAAGAGATTACTTCCGGTTCAGGTTCAGTTTCTGATGAGCTGAAGCAGCATCTTGCCTCATGCAGTGCCTGCCGCGAAGCCTTCGAATCAGTCAGACAGCTTAAAGATGCCCGCAAGCCGATGACCGGCAAAGAAGCCGCGTCTATTGCCGGCATTCTCAAAGCCGTGCAGACTGGAGCCAGTTCACCGGCCGCCACCAGCTCAGGCGCAACGACCGGCGCCGGCAGCATGATTCTCAAGCCGCTTATTCTGGCACTCTGCTTACTGTCGGTCATAGGCGTCATGATTCTGCAAAATAAAACTCCCGAAACCATGCCGGAAACCCCGACAAATGGCATCACAACAGCCATAGAGACAAAAACTGAGTCTGTTACTGCTGCCGACGTTGACGAAAACACCGATCTGAATGATAATGTAGCTGCGGCAAGTGCAACGACCGATGCTGTTCTGACCACGGACACCATAGCCAGCAGCTCGCTGACTGACGACTCTGCCCAGGTTGATGTAAGCTCCGGAGAAGCACAAACCATATCAGTCTCACCCGACCAGGAAGACATAAAACTGCATTGATACAACCTGAGAAAATAAACTACCACCTGCCGGCCGGCCGCGCCAGAATGAATTCGCGACGCGGCATCGTCTTTTATATAGTATTGGCTGTCGTCAGCATCATGGGAGTGTTCATTCTTTTTTATCACACCTTCAGCAAACAGCTGGCGCATTCGTCGTTCTATCATGTCAATCGAGAGAAACTGCGTAATTATACCGAGGTAATCCTCGATTCTGCGTTTAACACTCTACAGATCAACACCCGCGACCCAAATCACGACCTGACCAAACGAATAGTAACGCAGATGCGCTCATCATCGCTGAGTAATGATGCGTTTCCGCTCGAAGCACCTCTGTTCGAAGCCAACAAATCAGCTCTTCTCGGCGGAGCCACGCTCGACTACACATTGACCGGACGCATTTTCGACAAGCGCACAGCCAGTCCAACCGGCCAGAAATATTACAGCGGCGAAGGTCTTGCTACTTTTGAGATAATTCTTGAAGCCTCCCTCAAGGCAGGATCAAAGGAACTGGCCCGCTGTGCGAGGCGGCGACAGTTCGATATCAAGTCAGTCTGTCTTGTTTCGAATTACACCAAACGTGAAAATTCTTATGCCATGACTTTTCCGCTTGATTTTGCTCTGCTCGTGCGCAATGGCCTGCGCGAATTCAAAGAAGGTTATCGCGGCCAGAGCTTCAACGATGGCCAGAAACTGGTCATCAGAGATCAGGCTTCGATTCCGGCCGGGCGCCGCGGACTTGTCTATTTTGGCCGGGCTGACCGCAACAATGAAGATAACCGGGTCTACCTGAACACATCCGATGCCGATGCTCAAAGCGTTGCCATGCTTCCCAGCCTGTCGACGCAGAAATTCGAAATCAGCCAGGACGAAGTGCTCAAACTGATTCCTGAAATCGATAAGAACGGTGCGGTCAAATATCAGGGACTCAAAGGATTTTTTAACTTCAGCGTCCACCCGGTTGCTGTAGCCGGCACTGCTGCTAATGCCAAAGAAGACGAAGCGCGCCAGGTACTCTCGGTAGTGCCCGGCAACCGCAAACTGATTCCGATGCCGGCCGGTATCAAATTCGAGGGTGGCAGTGACAAGGCATATCTCGACAGCTTTCTGCGTGGCGCGGTTACTCAGCGATTTCTCTATCTGGTGCATTTTGAACTCGAAGCTGACGGGGCTCAGATCGGTGACGGCAGCGATTTTTATGACATACCGCCCGAAGGTGTTCAGGATCTCGAAAATTCTTCGAAATTTGTCTGCTTTTCCCCTGAAATAACCTTTTACCGCGAAAGCAGTTCGGCTGACCCGCAAGGTCTGGCTCTGGCGCAACGTCTGGTGCAGGTTGAACAGCGCACCAGCCCACCCCTGCCTCTGACATCTGACTTTGCCGAAGACTATCTTCTGCACGATGGGCAGGCCATGCAGAAAGCCGAGGTGACAAACACTTTCGATGATGCTCCGCGCTTTTACGGCCGCGACTCTTCGCCACTGGGCGACCTTAACATGACCGGTTCAGAAGGATTCAGACCATTCGGGCACTATGCCCTGTTCTCAGCCCGCTACCTGCATGCCTGGGAACTCGAAAAACACGGCGTCTACGACAAAGAGAACGGCATATTGAATCTGCGTGGCATAACCAGCGTCGAACTCGATCATGTCAGCCTCGATCCGCCACCCGGAAAGAACTTCATCACTGTCCGCGGCAGCGGGGCGTTGCTGGCACCTGCCGGATTCACCATCAACTGCGGCATCAAACGCGAAGACCCGAATCGCGATCTCTGCATTCTTTTTTCGCGCCGCGGTAACATCAGAGTGGTAACCTCTGAGCGCATTGAAGCCAGCCTGATGGCTTTCAACGATTCCAACAGCGGCTCGATTTCACCGTCGCGCGCCTTCGATGTGCTGGGAGCCATAGGAGTCGATCAGCTCTATCTCAACCGTTTCCCGACAACTCCCAGCCGGGTAGAGTTCGACCCACGACTGCGTACCGATTCTGACGCCAACGAAGTATTTGCGATCAACATGTCTCCCTGGATAAGATACGATGACATCAATTTTGCCAAAGAATAAGTTCAAGCACGGCTTCTCGCTGATCGAAGTGCTGATCGCCATGGTAATCATGTCGGTAGCGCTGTTCTCATATTTTCTGATCAACCAGGCCTCGAGCTCGCAGAGCATGGATGCCTATTACGAATTTCTCGGTCAGACGCTTGGCAACGAGACTATCGAGTTCTGCCAGGGCATGGGTCACGCCTGGGCGGTCAAATACATGGAAAAACCCGATCTTTTTCCGCTCAATGAATGGCATGGTGTGCTCGACCGCTCGATTTTTTCGAAGACATCGTATTTTCGCGAATGCGACTCGTTTGAGCGCATAGTCAATATGAGCAAGGTCACCGGCGGCGGCGACGGGATTCTGATCACCGTCGGCATCAGAGTGAAGAGCGGCAACAAGGTGCGAGCCTGGATGAGCCGCAGCCAGCTCGAATTCGCCACCGTGGTCATGGAGAAACCGGCGCGATGAGAAAAGCATTTACCATGGTCGAACTTATGATCGTCAGCGCAATTCTCATGCTGATACTGATTCCGACGTTCCGCATCATGTCGCATGGCCGGCAGACTGCCAGCAAAGGCATGCAGCGCAACCAGGTGGTCATGTCGGGGCAGCAGATTCTCAGCCAGATCAAAATGGACCTCGCCATCTCGTGCTTCGTCTTCGTCAACGATACCACACAGGATATCAACAACATCTTCACCGAAACCAGCAGCGGCGGCGATACCACGCTGTCTTTCTTCACCTTCAACGGCGGCCTGTATGAGAACAAGGTAATTCCGACCAGCGACGGCCCCGAAAGCTTTCGCCGTATGAACCGGGTCGAATACCGCCTGAGCAGTCAGCCTGGCTCGCCGTTCAAGAAGCTCGAGCGCCGCCTGATTACGCACCCCAAACTGCCGCCGGCACCCGATAACTTCAGGGTGCTCAGCGATCAGGTCAACTTCTTTGAGATACGCCCCGAGACCATCACTTCGGCAGGCTTTTCGCGAAGTTTTTTCAGAATTTCACTGCAGCTGTTCGATCAAAAAGAAGACAGTGGCCAGCACGGCAACAAGTTCATCGCCGATTTTATGGACACCGCCAACCCGACCATTCTCAACTCGATTATCAACAACCCCGGTCAGAACCGCAACTGGTACACCGACCCGCACGACCAGAACTGACCCTCTTAAATCGTGCGCGTGCTCGTAATCGATTTTGTTTTTCGATGACGATTACGAGCACGATTACCGCTTCGCTGATTACGAGCACGAGGGGGAAGACATAGTGACAAACAGATCTTTGAGGCGTTCGGCCATGCGGTCGCGCAGAAATTTTTCTCTGACCAGATGCAGATTGGCTGCGGCGGTAGTGGCCATCTGAGAGTAATTCGCATGCAGATGCTTTGCCTGCGCGGCCAGCTGGGCGGCGTCAGCCGGGTCGTAATAAAGATTGCCGGCTACCGAAGAGAGAATGTCGCAGGCTTCGCCCTTGAGACCATACAGAATCGGGCGGCCGCCGGCCATATAGTCGAACACCTTCGACGGAATCGTTTTATCCATGGTGCCGTCATCTTTGAGATGCAGCATCAGTGCATGGGTTTCGCGGATCATTTCGATAGCGCGATCCTTGCTGACGATGCCATGAATTTCGACATTGTCGAGCTGCCGGCCTTTAACCGCCTCTTCGAGCATCGACTTTTCGATGCCATTGCCGACCAGCACGAATCTGATCTGCCGGTTACCCTCGGCGGCCAGCAGAGCGGCAGCCTCGATTACCAGCGAAAGATTCTGGCAATAACCCATGTTGCCAATATATAGTATGCGCATGGGATCTGGCTTGCGGTCGACCGGCAGCGCCTGATCGGCAACCATGCTTTTGGGAATAGCGTTATAGATAATATCAGGCCGGCGCCCGCCCGAAGTTTTTTCGATATAGTCGGCCATCGGCTTCGCCACGCAGGTCAGGCGATTGGCCAGGCGGTAGAGCAGCCATTCGACAACCTTGGCCGCCTTGAACAGAAAGCCGGTGCCGCTGATCTGACCGGCGACAACTGCTGATTCAGGCCAGATATCGCGAATGTCGAGGCAGAGACGAGTGCCTTTGAGCTTTGCGATAGCCCAGCCGGCGATGCCGGTAAAAAGAGGCGGACTCGAAGCCCAGATCACGTCAAAATGTCCGCGATGCCGTTTTGACGCCTTAATCGCGCCAAACATGAAAGAGAGGTAATGGGCGATGTAGTTCCATTTGCCCTTTCCTTCATACCTGATCAGTCTGACCCGGCTGACTTTGACCGGGCCGTCGTCGATCTGCTGTCCGAGGTCGCCTTTGTGCGGTTCGCCGGCGATCACCTCGACTTCGCAGCCAAGTTTTGCCAGCAGTTGTGCGGTTTCGTGCATGCGAAAAGCGCAGGCGGTGACGTCGGGGTAGTAAAACTGGGTTACAAACAGTATTCTAAGCGGTTTTCCAGCTGATGACATAATCTATGGCCTCGGTCTCATGATTGCTTAGTATAAGCTTCTCAGCCTTGACCGGCAAGCCGAAATCGGGATACCAGACATGGCCCTCGAAACGCAGACGCGCCGATGTTGCAACCCGAAATTCGCAGTTGCCGACCGCGAAGTCGTAGGCGCCAGGTTCGTTGCCGGGCACCACCTGAACCTGCGGGGCCAGATGCAGAAGCGAAATGAAGGTGCCGGTGACGCGACGGTCGAACATGCGATCTCTGACCCTGATCGAAGCTTCGCCGAATATGATCTCACGACGGTAGCGCTGCCCATACTGGTCGAGCATTTCCATCTCGAAACGGTTATGTTCTGAATCAAAATATCGATGAACTACCCGGGCACGTTTGCCAATGCGAAACTGCGCCCAGAGATCTGATTGTTCGGCATGTTCGATCATTGGCAGATTATGAGCGGAAGTTCGCCGGCACTCGTCGCGAATCTGCGCGCTCTGGTAAGAGCCACAACCAGTGTCGACAATACAACGAAGCCCTGCCAGAGACAATTCGAACGACATGATGTCGCAATGCGTGTGACCGGGCTGGAAAGCCGGCGAAGGTTCGCCGCAGCTCAGCACGAAATAACTGTCATCGGTGCGCCTGACAAAAAAACCCGAACTGTCGAGCAGATAGTTCATCTGCCCGCTTTTGCGGGTAATGCCGGCTTTCAGCGTTGCATCATTGAACTGCGCGATTTTTCCGTCGGGGTGGGTCATGACTGCCAGCCAGTCGCGCAACAATGGAACCTTGTCTTCACAAAGCGTTTCAAGAATTTTCGCCTGCCTGAACAGTGAGCTGCCGGCTGCGGCAAATTGCAGCAGCCGACGGTTGGCCAGTCGCACCGCTTCTACCGCATCGAGCATTTCGAGGTGATACATCGGGCTGCGCTCAAAATGACCGCCATCAGCAAAAAACTGCAATCTGATCTGCTCGACCAGCTCTTTTGCACAATACTCCAGGCGCTGTTCGAGATCTTTTGCAAACTCGCCTGCCTTTTCGACAAGAAAAACCGTCGTTATAAAAAGAGCACGAAGGTTTTCGAGCAGATGGTTGGCCTGCAGGTGGTATTCGAGATCATACCAGAGCCGGCGACACTGCCCGCTTATCGACTGCAGAATACAGTCATTGTATGGGTCAGCGCTGCCGTTCTGCTGCTGCAGCCACATGACCCAGTTGCAAAGACGCCGCGAAACGACATAAGGCTCCCAGGTTTCACTGCGGCTCGAATCGTTCTTTTCGATCCAGTCGAGCATCAGATAAAGCTGCAGCTGCGGCTGGCCATCGAGCTGGCCGTCGAAAAGCCAGTTGAAATAGTTCAGATTGTATAACCAGAGTTTCTCGGTTGCGGCTGGAAACTCGCGGCTGTGCCATTTCATTTCGGCCGGAACGAACTGTTGCACGAGATTGAGAAAGCGCAGCTCAAAAGGATTCTGGCGATCAAACGGCAGTTGTCCTTTCAGTTCACAGGCTAATTTGCAGAGTTTTCCGGGGTTGCCGGCGGTCAGCAGCCGGCGTTTGAGAGCAAACCACGGCCGACCGAAAACCTGAACCGGTTTAAGCCACCTGATTGTATGAAAGAGCCTGCCAAAATTCATTCTTGATTGTTGTCTTCGCTGATCCCTGCTGCCAGCAGAGTGATTCTGGCGGTTTCGATGATTTCATCGAAGGCAATCGGACAGTCGCTGCCAGACTCGATCGCCTCGACAAACTCGGCGACGCATTTTTCCTGCCCTTTGTCCTGAGCCCACAGCGACTGGTTTTTTGCTCCCGGCCAGCCGAAAAAGTTCAGGCTCTTGAAGTTGTCGAGCTGGGCTATGCGGCCATTCGAAAAGATTTCGACACGTTCCTTGGGAAAGTCCTTGCAACCATTGGCAAAATAATGCACGGTGCCGATCGAGCCGTCGCGGCAGGTCAGCGTGAGAGTGAGAGTGTCGGGCGACAGGTCGGGCGTCTGCGGATTGGGCATGCTGGTCGTCTGAACCGAAACGATCTGACTGCCAGTCAGATATCTGATCAGATCGATAAAATGACAGCCTTCGCCGATCAGGCGGCCGCCGCCACTGGCATAATCGTGAGCCCAGTGATCGGCGGGTATTTTACCGGCATTAACCGTTATAATTATACTGCAGGGCGCGTTGCCAACGCTCAGGTGCTGGCGACACATCTGAGTCAACGGTGAGAATCGACGGTTAAAGCCAACCATCAGCCTTACCGGCCTGACTTTGCAGGCTTCGCGGTATGCCTGTTCAATCTGCGCCAGCTCTGCAAAGCTAAGGCAGAGCGGCTTTTCGACGAACAGGTTTTTGCCCTTTTTAAGCGCTTCGCAGACAAAGTGAGCGTGCGAACCGTGGCGGGTGCTGATAACGACAGTGTTGATCTGCGCATCGTTGAAAATCAGCGAACTGTCGGTGGTGCTGATGCTGAAGCCGTTCTTGCTGCCGATGTGGGTGCCGGAAACGCCGCCTGAACTGGCAATGGTCTTGAGTACGGCGCTGGTTTTGGCAAAGGCCGGAATCAGCATGCCGCCGGCGTAATTACCGGCGCCGATCAGGCCGACTACCGGTTTTTGCGGATGCGCTTCGAGCCTGTAATGCGGCTTATTGATTTCGACCGATTTAACTGTTGCGTCGGCGCTTTCGTCGTAAGTTAGAACCAGACCCAATACGTCTTTTGCTTCCGATACCATTTTATAGGCGCGCTGCGCATCGTCGAAGTCGATTTCATGGCTGACCAGTTCTGTCGTTCTGAGCCGGCCGGCGGCCATCAGGTCGAGAATTGCCGTAAAGTTTCGCTGTTCTGTCCAGCGCACGAAACCTATCGGGTAATCGAGACCATTCTCTTCGTAAGCGCTGTCGTAGCGTCCCGGCCCGTATGAGCACGAAACCTGAAAGCTGATTTCCTTCTTGTAAAAATCGTCACGCGAAATATTGAGCCCGCTGACCCCGACAAGCACGACCCGACCACGTTTGCGACACATCTGCGGCGCCTGCTGAATCGGGTCGTTGCTGGTGGTGGCTGCCGTGATCAGCACGGCATCGACGCCATTGCCATGCGAAAAATTCATGGCGAGCTCAACCGGGTCACTGCCCTGTGACAGATCGAAGGCCTCAACGCCGTAGCTTCGAGCCAGCTCGACCTTCTGATGATCGAAGTCGAAACCGATTACACGGCAGCCGTTCGCCTGCAAAATCTGGCATGAGAGCAGGCCAATCAGGCCCAGGCCAAGAACCGCGACACTTTCGCCGAGAGTCGGATCGATGAGACGAATGCCCTGCAGGCCAATAGCAGCTACGACAGTGAAACTGGCACTGGTAGAGCTAACGTTGTCCGGGATTCTGGCGCAGAGGTGCTGGCTGACACAGACGAATTCGGCGTGGTTGCCATTAGACACTACTCTATCGCCAACCTTGAAGCCGAAGACGCCATCGCCAACCGCAATGACTTTGCCGGCATTTGAATAACCCAAGGTCAGAGGCTGATCGAGCTTGTTGAATACGGCGTTTACCGTTGGCATCAGACCGTCGGTCTTTACCTTCTGCAAAACCTGCTTCACCTTGTCAGGCTGCTGACGTGCCTTATCGACCCAGCCGGCCTTTCCGAAGTTGAGCAGCATTCGCTCAGTCCCAAGAGAGATCAGAGAACGACGAGTCTGAATCAGCAGTGTTCCCGGTTTTACGCGTGGTACCGGCACTTCAGCCAGTTCGATTTCGCCGGTTTTGAGGCTTTGCAGTATCTGTCTCATGTTTTACTCCATGCAGGCAGGTGCCTGATAATTGTTGAAGTCTTTATTTGATAAGGTTTCCGAGACCCAGGAATTCGAGACCGCGACCAAAATCGCGCTTAAGCAGTGCCGGGTCGTACATGTAGGCACGCCGCCGGGCAAACCCTCGCCTGATCAGGTTAAAAAGGTTCGAGTTGTGGCGGTGAAATTTTTGCGAAGCTGTTTCTGAGAGCTCCTGAAATCTTTTGTGGTCTATGTTGAGCACCCGTCGCTCAGGATTTTTAAAGAACAGATCTTTGGGGTTGGTTTTAAGAAAATGGTCGAGCGGTGGTTGTGGGTCGAGCAGGCCCATGTCGACACCCTGTCTGAAAAGTTTGGTACCCGGGAAAGGGTTATAAACACCCAGACCGGCATAATACGGCTTGGCCCGGCGCAGAAAGGCGATGGTCTTGTTAATATCTTCTTCTGTTTCAGTCGGCAGACCGATCATGAAATAGCCGGTCCAGAAGATGTGGTGCCGGTTAAGCAGTTCAGCGGCTTTGAGGATCTGTTCATGCGTAATATCCTTGTCGGTTTCTTTGAGAATGCTGGCCGAGCCGGATTCGATGCCGACGCTGAGCTGCGCCAGGCCGGCATCCTTCATGGTGGCGAGCAGTTCGTCGTCGAGCAGATCGACGCGGGTTGTGCAGTTGAAGGTAATCTTGAACGGCAGCTTTTTGAAGGCCTTGCACAGACTGAAGACATGGTTGCGACGCACGGTGAATGAGTCATCCTTAAGCGAAAACTGTGTAGTGCCAAATTCACGGTGAACCTGCTCGATTTCTTCAATAACCGATTCTGCCGGGCGAAACCGCACGCGGCGTTCCCACATGTGGAAACAGTAGCTGCATCTGAACGGGCATCCACGCGAAGTCAACATGATACCCATATCTTCAGAAGAATAATGTTCGGGGTTGAGCAGCGCGCTGCGGTCAGGCAACGGCAGGCTGTCGAGATTCCGGGTAAAAGGCGCGTCGGGGTTATGAACTATTTTACCGGCATTTTTCCAGGTCAGACTGCCGACTTTGCTGAGATCGCCACGACTTTCAATTGTTTTCAGCAGCTCTGGCAGAGTTTCGTCGCTTTCACCGCGCAACACGAAGTCAACTTCGGGAATGCTGGCAGTCAGTTCCGGCATGGTCGAAGCGTGCGCGCCGCCGACGATTATCGGAACCTGTGGCAACACCTCGCGGCAGAAACGGGCAGTCTGAATGACCGAACCGAATTTGGTAGTAAGCGCAGTGATACCGATAAAGTCTGGTTTCTGCTCGACGACGAGTCGGCGCATGAGCTGCCAGGTTGGATGCGCAGGGTCGTTAATTGCGGTTATATAGCTTTTGTAGTGCTCATATTCGCGTGAATAGTTCAGCGAACCTTCTTTGGGCTCGGCTGCATCCATGTCGAGAATACTGCACTGGTAGCCGGCTTTTTTGGCGGCACCGGCAAGATACGTGAGTCCTAACGGAAAATACAGGCTGAATATGCCGGCGAAGCTTTTGAAAGGTGGGTCGATAAGCAGTAGTTTCATTTTTTTACCATATTCCACAGGTATCTATGACTATTTTAGGCTTGAGCAGTTCGCGATCGATTTTTTTGAACAGCTGGTGTGCTACAAGCAACACGAGAATGTCAGCCTGTTTGAGTGTTGTTTCAAGATCGCTCAGCTCAAAGTCGGGATGCTCGCTGCAGTACGGTTCGCAGACCATCAGCTGACCGGCGTTTTTGTGTTTGAGTTCATGCGCGATCTCTATTGCCGGTGACTCGCGCAGATCGTCGATATCGGGCTTGTATGCCAGGCCTAGAATACCGATAACCGGGTTTTTAAAGCGTTCTGCCGCCTGCATGACCTTTTTTACCACGAATTCAGGCTTGCCATCGTTCACTTCGCGGGCAGTTCTGATCAGGCGAGCGGTCTGCGGGCAGGTGTCGACGATGAACCATGGATCGACGGCAATACAGTGCCCGCCGACGCCGGGGCCTGGTCGCAGTATGTTAACGCGTGGGTGCAGGTTGGCGAGTTTTATCAGTTCCCAGACGTTGAGTTTGAGCTCGTCGCAGATCAGCGATAATTCATTGGCAAAAGCGATGTTTACATCGCGAAAGCTGTTCTCGACAAGTTTGACCATCTCGGCGGTAGTCGAATCGGTCAGGTGAATGGCGCCTTTGACAAAACTGCCATAAAGCTCTTTGGCTTTTTCTGCGCACTCAGGCGTATGGCCGCCGATAACTCTCTCATTCTCGACGACTTCGCGCATGATCTGGCCGGGCAGCACTCTTTCCGGGCAATGGGCCAGATAAATATCGCGACCGGGTGTGAAGCCGGCTTTTTTCAGCAGTGGCAGAATCACGTGACTACAGGTCTGCGGCGGGGAAGTCGATTCGAGAATGACGAGATTGCCCGGTTGCAGGTGCGGAATGATAGCCGCCGTCGCTGCTTCGACGTATGAAAGATCGGGTTTCTTGCCGTCTTTAAAGGGGGTGGGAACCGCTATTATGAAAGCTTCTGATGGCTCCGGGGTGAGTGATGCTCTGAGCTTGCCAGACTGCACTGCCGCTTTTACGAAGAGATCGAGGTCGGGTTCGGTGATGTGAATCTTGCCGCTGTTGATAGTATCAACGACTTTGCGACTGACATCGACACCGAGAACATGGTAACCCTTGGCGGCCAGAATCGAGCTGGTAGGCAGCCCTATATAACCAAGACCGAGAACACATATCTGCTTCATCTGTCAGACCTGCCATAAATCGGGATTTTTTACTGCGTGCAATGTACCAGAAAAAGTCTCTGAGAACAATATGCCGGCTCAACGATCTGTCGGCGTTTATTGTGACGAATTCGCGAAATCCGCCGGTAGAAGCGGCTAAATCGGCACAGGGTACGCAGTTGCAGAAAAAATATTAAAAATATGCTTGACTGAAAAAGCCGGTTCTGCTAATATAATTTCCGTTGCAACGCATGGTCGTAAATCACGGGGCGTAGCGCAGTTGGTAGCGCATCTGGTTTGGGACCAGAGGGTCGCTGGTTCGAGTCCAGTCGCCCCGATTGCTTGCAGTAGAAGCATGCGGGAATAGCTCAGTTGGTAGAGCGCCACCTTGCCAAGGTGGATGTCGCGGGTTCAAGTCCCGTTTCCCGCTTTCTTTTTCTCTGGTTGCGCCAGTAGCTCAGCTGGATAGAGCAGCAGCCTTCTAAGCTGCGGGCCAGGGGTTCGAGTCCCTTCTGGCGCGATGGACAGCTTGGAAGCTTACTAAGTTGTCGTCCTTGGACGAAGTAGCACAATGGTAGTGCACAAGATTGTGGATCTTGTGGTTGCGGGTTCGAGCCCCGTCTTCGTCCCTGATGGGCGCTTGTAGCTCAATTGGATAGAGCAACGGACTTCGGATCCGTAGGTTGAGGGTTCGAATCCTTCCAGGCGCGATTATTGAAAAAAGAATTTTTTGGGCCGCTAGCTCAGGGGTAGAGCATCTGACTTTTAATCAGGGGGTCATTGGTTCAAATCCAATGCGGCTCATTCAAACTGAATACGCGCAAGCGTATTCTCGGGGCATTAGCTCAGTTGGTAGAGCAACTGACTCTTAATCAGTGGGTCGCGGGTTCAAATCCCTCATGCCCTAGCGAAAAAACCACCTTCCCGGTGGTTTTTTTGTTGCCCGTCTAAATGCCGCATGGAAAACTGTGAAAGCGGCCGGCAGATTAAGCGAATTCGTCGAGCAGACGCAGGGTTGGCGAATGATCGGCCAGAAGCTCGGCAAGAGGGGCAACATGCTCCCAGCCGGTTATATGACAAAGAGATTCGCCCGGCTGCATCAAAAGACGCCTGATAATTCCGGCGATGCGCTCATCGCATGGCGCACCGGCACGTAATTGCCGCCAGCTGACGCGGGCCTTTTCCCACTGACGCCCGACCTGGACAGGCAAACTCGGAAAGCTCTCTGTTGAAAGATACGCAAGATTTTCCGGCGACATCAACTCTTTCTCGAACATTTCCAGACGACTTCTCGAGTCATCGTTGTCGCCGACGAGTTCATATGCACTGCACCACTCAGCAACCGTCTGAGCCTCGAATGGCACTGCAATCTGCGCCTCGACAGCTTCCAGAGAAGCCGGCAAGGTGCCGTCGGCACGCCTGAAAGCTGCGAGTCTCGCAGCCAGCTCACCTCCGCGGCACTGCCTGAAAGCAACAGCGTAATTGCTGACGTCAACGGTGATGTATGCCGGCCTGAGCTGGTCAAGCGCCGTCTTCAACATCGCGCGTCCGCGCGGATCCAGATGAACCGTGCCTATGATCGTGAGAGTTTTCAAAGCAGTGTCAGTATAGCAATTTGCAGACTGTCGTGCAATTTGATAATGTCGTGCTATCTGAAAACGAAAGGCGTCTCCCATGAAAACGCAAAGACTACGAATTTCAGCTTATGCGCTGATTAACGACCAGGAACGAATTCTGCTCTGCCGCATTTCAAAAGAGCTTCCTGAATGGGAAGGGGTCTGGACGCTGCCCGGCGGTGGGCTCGAATTCGGCGAGAGTCCGGATGCCTCAGTCGTGCGCGAGGTCGAAGAAGAAACCGGCCTGATTATCAGACCTGATCGCGTTGCCGGCATCGACAATCTGTTGGTCAGTCGCGATCATGAAGATTTTCAGGGCATCCGAATCATCTACAATGCCACTGTAACTGGCGGTGAGCTCAGACATGAAACATCTGGAACCACTGATCGTTGTGAATGGCATCGCTTTGACCAGCTTTCTCAACTGAAAATGGTCGAACTCGTCGAAGCTGGCGTCAATATGATCAGGTCTAATGCCAGATATGAATGAGTCTGGCAATGTACAGTTGAATCATGGTATTCTTTTAACTACAGAGAAGAGTTGTTCATAAACGCAATGGAGCTTCAGGAGGAAATATGAAACGTTCGATTTTTCTGGTCCTTTGTCTGTTTGTTCTGGCCGGGTCTTCGCTGATCGCAGGACCGGTTGTTCCGGCCGATATTGATGCCAAAGCCGTCTGGTATGGCCATACTGATATGGAAGCCATCATGCAGATGCCTCTGGTAAAAGAATTTCACAAGTCAGCATCTGAGAAGCAGAGAGGCAAAAGTGTTTTTGCCCAGCTCTGCTACAAAGTCGGCATGCAGCTTATGGGCGAATTTCTCAGCGCCACCATGTACGCCACACAGTATGAAGGTGACTTCGGCGTGGTTCTGCTGAAATTCAAAAGTGACCTGCCCAAAGAAAATCTGCATGCCATTTTTGCCCAGAAATATCAGAAAAGAACCGAAACCAGCTTTGGCAACCGCACCGTTTACAGCTGGAATATGCGCTGCGGCCGCAAGCATATAAGGTTATCAGGTTGTTTCGTTAATGACCGGCAGATATTGATTGGAATCGATCTGCATCATGTCAAAAGGGCACTCGAGGTTCTCGACGGAAAGCAACCGGCAATGAACGCGCACAATCCCCTGTTCAAAGGCCTGACTCCCGGTACTCTCTTCGTTTCGCGGGCTCTCGATGTTCCGGCCGCCTATCAGATGTCCACGTTCTGCCCGATTCTGCGGCATTGCCGCGAAGCATTCGCACGCTGGACCTGCCTTGGCAAAACAGTTCGCGGGCGCTATGAATTTCAGGCAACCGACAGCGATAAAGCCGAACTTTATCAACAGGCGGTCGAAGGCATGAAAGCCATGTTCACGCTGCGTTTTGCTGATTTTGACAAGGTAATGCAGCTGCTCGAAGGTTTCTCCAATGTCCAGGAAGGTCGGGCAGTCATCCTTACCTGGGAAGGCACCACCGATCAAATCAAAGAAGCCATCGAGCAGATTCGCCAAAAAATGCGGTTGATCAGAAAAAAGCGCAAACAGGATAACAAAAAATAATAACTCTTTTCAGAATTAAAAAAGCCCTGAACCTCAAGTTCAGGGCTTTTTACTGCAAGTTCGATCAGCAGTCCTTACTGTTTGAGTGCCTTCTCGGCATACTCGCGATAGAACGCGGCGCGCGCGGCAGCATCGGGAATTTCTTTTCGCGGCACAACAACCACTTTCGGGCCTTCCGGCTTCGAAAATGACTGTTCCATGAACATTTTAACAATCGCCGGCGGCACCGGGTAAAGAATGTCGAACGGGTCCTGTTCGGCTTTTCCTTCGCGAATCGCCTTTGTGCGCTCCATGGTTCGCTCAGTGTTTCTCTGAATGAGATCGAGAATTTTGCAGACATTCTGACTTAAACCAGACCGGTCAACCTTATCCAGATGGTTTGCCCAGAGATTGATGCCCTTGAGCTGACTGACTTCATCAGTTGTAAGGCTTACAGTAGGTTCGAAATACACCAGCTTCATATTGTATGGAATGCCGGCATAGAGCGGGTCAGGGTTTTCCATGGTGATCGGCGATCTGTATTCGAGGTCGGTGTTTACACCGTTGTAGAACACATTGTAGCCGCGACTGAGATAGACATCGGTCAGACGGTTGACGACGAACCATGCCAGCGTGCTTTCCCAGGGCGCGAAACATGGGCCGAAGTCCTTGAAGAGCATGTAGCGGATATTGTCGCAGGAAGCGTTAACGACATTGCCGAGTTCCTGGTAAAACGTTGATTTTCCGCAGCCGGCAGCACCAATTGGAATGATAAGCAGCGGTTTATCGCTGGTGAGACTGTCTTTTTTCCAGTTCGGGTTGTCGCGCAAAGCGGCGGCAATGAAAGCTTCCATGTGCTCTTCGCCTTTTTTGAGCAGTGCGTTAAGATCCTGAGCGGTTATCTGGGCAACAAGAATGGCAAGGTATGTGTTGATTACATGATAAGGGCTCAACTTGAAGCAGAAATCAAACTTGCCAAGCTCGTCTACCGCTTTTTTCGGGTCTGGGTCAGCTTTGATGAGATATTTGCCTTCCTGGGCGTTGATGGCAAAAATCGGGCCGTTATACATGTTTTTTGCTTCTTTGAGAAGCTCCTGAGTTGCACCTTCGGCTTCGACAGCCTTGAGAATATTGGTAATACAGATGGTAACGTCTTTTTTCCAGACGATATGATCGTCGTTCCTGATTATCTGGGCCAGGTTCGGCAGTTTGTATTTGTCGGCTATCTGGTTGAAAACCCTTTTTGTTCCTTCGTGTACAGTCATTTTCTTTTCCTTCCGTCATGAATAAAATAAGTTGGCGGATCAAATCTGTTCTTTCACATTCTACATAGTTAAAGCCCAACTGGCAAACAAACTTGCCAAGATCTATAAACGCCTGCAAACCGCCTCCGTTAGACAGTCTGGGAAACTATCTGGCATGAATCAGTTGATCTGTTACCCGGTTTTCATAAGTCAAAAATAGTCGAACTCGTTGAACCTGGCGAAAACATGTTTGCGTCATCCAGAAGAGCCTGATTGAATCAACAGTATATAGACGATTCACGAGGATGTGGTTGAATCTGATTCACCAATAATTATATTTTCAGTAAGAATTGCATATCATCGGCCAGATTTTAAGACCGAGAAAATACAGAGGTCTACTGTTCTCTATGAGAGAGATCCTATAATTGGAGGCTAATATGAAAAAACCAGGCTTGATTCTGATCTTTCAGTTAGTTTGTCTTCTCCTGATCGGATGTGGCGGAGGTGGTGGCGGAGGCGGCGTTGGTGTTCCCATGACTCCAGCCGAAAACGTCATATTCGAAGCACAGATTCCGAGTTCTGCTCTGAATGCCAGTGTAGTAGCCAACGTTGCACCAGCTCTAAGAGCCGCTCTCGTTGCTGAAGACATCGAAATTTCACTGGCGGGCGTGCCGCTTAAATTTGTCAGTGTATCCGGCGATTCGTTGATTTACCGGCTTGAGTTCTCTGCTGAAAATGGACCACTGGCAGAAATCATCGAGCAGGGCGGCGGTGCAGCCGACTTAAAGATAGCCGTGGGCACCAAAGAAGCGGTGACCCAGCAGCTCGAACTCAACACCAGAACGTACGGTGAGTCTACAAAAAAACTGACCCTGACCATTCGTATCACCAATCAGATTAGAAATGGAATCTATGGCGTGGAAATTATCGGAGGCCCTGGCGTCGGCCCCATTGGTGCGCCTGGACAATCTGGCAAGTCTCTTGGCATAACCGACATAGAGTATCGTGCCGGGGCAGATGAGTATCTACCCTTGTATGATGCAACAGAAGTTCCGGTAGACGGCACTGAATTTAGAATTACGTTCGACGCACTGGTGGAACACGCGACCAACAGCTTCAGGATCACCGCCGACAACGAAAGCGGTTCGTTGCTCGCCATTTCGCAGGAAGACCTTGGCACCGCGATTTCTGCCGAAGTGACTAATGTAGCCGAGACCGAAACTTACCCGGCACACAGCTATCTTACATTTACCTTTCTCAACAGCACTACGACGGGCAAAGCCCTTTTGCCCGCAACAGAGTACACAGTCAAATTCGAATTGCAGACTGTTCGCCGCGTAGACGATCCGATGGTCAAACTGCGCCCCTTCGTTATATTGAAAAGAACATTCACTACTGTTTCACAGTAGCACCATACCGGGTTCTTGCCCCTGAGATAAAAGCTGCCTTTCTAATTCAGGCAGCTTTTATGTTTTAGATTCAAAATTATCTGCCCCCTTCAGGCTCATGATCTTCATAATTCTTATATAAGCATCCCGTCTGATGGCCGAAGCCTATGGCCTGACAAAAATCAATGCGCTTATGTATGGATAAATGCTGTTCAGAATAGAACTCCATTACCCTTGTTACTGCCATGACGGTACAGTATAATGCTTTGAATTCATACAACATCAGCTTATCTTGTCAGGGAGAAACGCTCATGAAACATTTTGAACATCGACTTTTTCGCCAGATTTCTGCCGTCCTGCTTATGTTGTGCGTTCTGGCAGTTATGCCGGCATGGTCGGCACCTGTCGTCGGACAGGCAAGTTTGAGCGATGTATTCGCTTCTTTCCCTTCGACACCCCAGGGTGACGCGGCACGGGTTCGGCTGCTCAGCGGCAACGAAGAGGCCTGGTATGCGCGCTGGCACCTGATCGAGAGCGCAAAAAAGACCCTGACCATCACCTATTTTATCGTCGATCAGGATATTTTCGGCTTCTCGTTTCTCGGGCTGCTGCGCAAAAAGGCACGCCAGGGCGTAACTATTCGCCTGATGGTCGATGACCGCTTCATGCGCAGCGCCAAAAAGCTCAAAGACTACGATGAGCTCGAAGAACTCGCCCGCGAGCCCAATGTCGAGATCAAGATATACAACCCGATCGGGCGCCAGCTGCTGCCGGCACTGGGCGACCTGCGCAAGGTCTTCGCCTCGAACCACGACAAGATCATTATCGCCGACAGTCGCGTCTGCCTTACCGGCGGGCGCAACATCGGGCGCGACTACTTCGTACAGCTCGGCGAATTCACCAACGTTTTTCAGGATCTCGACGTGCTGATGGAAGGGCCCGGCGTGGTCAGCCAGCTGCAGAAGGCTTTCGACGAAGAATGGAGAAACCTGAAAACCCGCATCGTTCGTAAAGACAAAATCAACTTTGTGTCGCAGAGCGCCAAACTCGATCTCGCCTATCACTTGATGAACCGCTACCTGCAGGGAATGGGCGTGCCCGACCTGAAAAAGCTCAACTTTCCGCGCAGCCTCGACAAAACCGCGCAGGAACTCTGCCAGCAGTTGTCAGGGTTCAAGAAATTATCTTCTTTTAACGCATACAAGCCTTTTCGGGGTGAAAGACCAATGCCGGTGCGCATTCTCGACCGCCACTCGCTGCTCGGCACCCGCCGCGATATCGGTGAAAACCTGATTCGCATGATCGATGCCTGTCGCGAAGAAATTCTCATTCAGAACGCCTACGTCGTGCTCGATGAGGCGGCGGAAGCAGCCCTTCGCCGCGCCTCTGCCCGCGGAGTAAAGATCTTTCTCTGCACCAACAGTGGCGAATCAACCAACCACCCATCAACGGTGGCCTATTTCCTGACTGACTGGAAAAGGCTTCTTGCGACAATGCCCACTGCCCGTATTCTGGTTTATCCCAAGGGCATGCCATGCATTCACACCAAGGCTTTCGTTTTCGACCGTCAGATCGCGGTTGTCGGCACCTACAACCTCGACCCGCTCAGCATGGTCATCAATTCAGAAGTCGTCACCGTCATCAATTATCAGCCCCTGGCTAAGCGCCTCGCATTGCGCATGGAAAAAGACTTTGCCAGATGTCTTGAATACAAAATCCGCAAAGAAGCCGACGGCCGCATCACTGTAATCTTTGGCCCCGAGGCTCATACCGAGGCCGAAGTCATGAAAAAACTCGAGCGCTTCGGCAAAATGAAATTTCTGCGTCCGCTGATCTGATTCTGACAACGCCAGTTACTCAAGTCCAAAAGAGGTTTACATGAAGAGATTTCCGGCCTTTCTGCTGATTACCGTTCTATTATTTACCAGCTTCTTCAATTCGACGGTTCTGTTCGCCCGCGATCTGTCAGCAGACGCGATGGAATACATCGAAGTCCGTAACGAAAGAAACGAACGCGTCAAATTTTCCAGACTGATCATGGGTACCGATCACCTCGCCCAGGAAGACTGGTATGGCCCGAACTCGCGCAAAATCACAGAAGAAAGCATCAATGCGGTACTCGACGAAGCCGCCCGCCTCGGCATCAACCTTTTCGATACTTCTCCGATCTATGTCGGCGATATCGAATACAAGCTTGGCAAGTGGCTGCAGTCATACCGGCAGAAAAATCCCGGCAAGAAGATCTATACACTCTCAAAAGGCGGCTTCCCATTCGATCTGTATTGGGCCAAAAAAGCGCCGGAAGGCGAAAATTCATATTGCCTGCTGGAAATGCTCAAAGCGAAAAACATAATGGCCGAAGGCTATGCCGCTCTGCCCAATGTGCCAACCGGCACATACGCCAGCCGCCTGTTCGGCAGTAAAGAACAGATAATCGAGAGAGTTGGCGAAGAGCTCGGACACACGCGCAAAAACCTGATTGGCAACCCCACTGTTTACCTGATGCACAGAGACGACGGCGATTTTATCAATTTCGAGCCGGTAAAACGCAGTCAGAACTCGGTTAAAACGATCATGGAAGCCCTCAGTTCGCAGAATATCCGCGAGAACTACATGTTTCTCGGCTGGTCTAACTGGAAGCCGCACAGAATCACAAGATCGATGACGCTGGCAAAACAGCAGTCGAATCTGGCCAGACCAGTCTTCAACAGTCCGTATTTTTCACTTTTTGAGATGTCGGAAAGGGCCATTCATGCTGGTGGTGTGCAGGTTACCCATGAAGACATGCAGGATGAGAACTTTTTGAAAGGCATCAAGATGATGCCTTATTCACCACTCGGTGGCGTCAGCATTCTCGACCGGCCTGAACCCTGCTGGGAAAACGCTCGAAAAGTCGCCCGCACGAAGTATGCTCAAGGCGATCCCTACTGGAAAAACGTCTACCACTCTATTTTCACCTGCGCCAACGAAGAGCGCTACAACCGGGTTGTCAGCTTTACCGAAGAGTTCAACAAAAAGCACAATACTGCATATACTGTCGATCAGATGGTCAACGCCTACGCGCTTGCCCACAAACGAACCGACTTTCTGGTAATCGGCCCGATCACTGTCGCGCAGCTGCGCCGGACCGTCGGTTCGCTCAAGCTTGCCAGAATGCTTACCAAAGAAGATCTCGATTTTCTCTACTACGGCAAAGAGTAATAAAGGCCGGTACATAGCGGGTTGTGCACTATGAAGATGGCCTTTGCCAGGCCATCTTCTGCTTTACCCGCAGGCGCAAGAACGGCTCTGGAGGCTCGTCTTCGAAGCCTGTTGAATCTATGCAACCGGTATAGATTTTGATGGACAAAATAGAAATTTTATAGCATTTTTAGTTAAAGCTTCACTATAATTTTCAAATATTAAACAAGATAAATATCAGAGAATAAGAGATCTTTTACAGGAGGGTTTTATGAATCCATTCAGAGAGAAAAGTTTATGTACCGCTCTATTCATGCTTTTTCTATTCATCGCCGGTTTACTGCCAGCTGTTGCTGATGATTATACCGGCCCTGCAGGCCAGATTCCTCAGCAAGATATCGAAAACGATGAGTTGAATCAGCCACCTGACCATAAACCGCAGGTGCCCGATCAAATGGGCCAGAAAGGGCAGGAGCTCGGCAAAAAAGACCAGGAGCTTG
>Ga0116143_10000330_pt1 | contig 66124 bp, 43 predicted proteins | sample AD_UKC034_MetaG_FD_89745 | JGI IMG/M metagenome (GOLD analysis project Ga0116143, IMG submission 89745) | Active sludge microbial communities of municipal wastewater-treating anaerobic digesters from USA - AD_UKC034_MetaG | ecosystem: Engineered > Bioreactor > Anaerobic > Digestate | place: USA... | reverse complement strand
CAGTTCCCAGTTGCGACCGATTTTTGTCAGGCTGGCTTCGACGCGTGCGACCAGCTCTTCGAGGCTGTCGATTTCGTTGTAGACGGGTATTGCGACGCTGATGTCAATGTTATCCATATACATTCTTCCATGGTGTAGCTTGCAGATTTTGCGTCGCAATTATACCACAGAATACCTCTCTGCATATGGTATCGTTTTCGTTCTCGTAATCGTAATCGCAATCGTTGTCTTAATCAGCAATTCACTGTCAAAAAGTCGGCTGAATGAAACAGCGCCCTGAAAAGGGCGCTGTTTCATTAGTTCATTTGAGCCTGCTTTACAGCTCACCGGAAATTACTGCGTCGATCCTGTTCGTGTCAGGCGGTCAGAGCTTTGCGCACCTGATCCATGCCGTTCAGGCGGTAGGTGCCTTTGTAAAACTGAAATTTGTGGGCGGGCAGAACGTTTACTTCAGCGGTATCGCCCATTTGCATGACCAGTATGTTGCCCTGTGCGTCGCGGCCCTTGTAGATCATCGAGTGCCCGTAGCGATTATGACCGTAGTCGAGCAGAATCATATCACCGGGTCTGATGTCGGGTGGGGGCGGCGGTTTTACTCCGGGATTGATCGACTTTGTGTATTTTTCTGACCACAAACCGCTGGTCGAAACTCGACCGCTGGTGATCGGGTATTTGACGCCGGCCTGTTGATAGGCATGTTTCTGAACCATCTGCACGAAGCCGCTGCAGTCGATGCCGCCGATCTTTTCGAATTCTTTGTAGGCCGCATTCGAGCGCCATTTCCAGGTTTTGATGTCTACGTATTTTTCGTAGTATTCGTCGGAGTTGAGGCCGAGGCGGCTGCCAGAACTCTTCTTCTGGCGGTAGGTGTTGATATCGTCGAAACCGCCGAATTTGAAGACAACCGGTTCTTTGATATACGGATCAGCGAAAGCCTGCATTTTGCGTTCAAATACTATGTCTTCAAATTGCTTTTCGAGTGATTTCAGAAGTTTGGCGGCGTCTTCGTGTCTGCCAAGTTTGTCGAGGCATTTTGCCTGCAGGTAGGCCGCTTCGATCGGGTTGCCTGATGATTTGCAGGCGAGATCGTAGGCATCTTTGAAGTCGCCCTTTTTGAAGGCTTTGCTGGCGCGATTCAGACGCCAGTACCAGGGGAATTTGTCATAATTCAGCAGATCATCACCAAGGTGGCGATCCCAGCGTTCGAATTGTTTTGCATTAGCGGCTGCAGCAGTTGCTGCGCCAGAATTGGCGCTCGGAGTCGACACTGTGGCGCCGGCAGCCACCTCGAACCCCTTGACCAGATCGCCGCGCACCCAGCCGACCAGGCCGCTGCCAAAGTCAAGCTTGAACCAGCCGTTTTTTTCTTCGAGCTTTATGCCGGCGGTGCCGCGTGGCAGCGTTTTGAGCACGCCATTTCCGGTGCCCGGTCCCGAGCGTACATTGACCCACGAGCCATTTATTTCAAATACTTTTGGTGAGACTGCAGTATCGACGCCAAACATGTCGCCGGAAGCCTGCGGGTTGCTGACTGTCGTCTGTTCTCCAAACGGGTCGTTCTGCGCCATCAGCGCGCTAGAAGAAAATATTGCCCAGACCAGGAATACCGCTGCTAATTTCCTGTACATAATATACTCCATGCTGAAATTATATATTCATTGTACCCGAAAAGTCGTCAGCTGTCGAGACAGCCGCGCTACATTCTGCCGTCGTAGCGAAGAATCCTGAAGCCGCCGGTGGCGGTGCCTTCGAAGCCGTAAAGACGGCCATCACTGCATATTTTCCAGTTGCTGGTGAGAAAGGGCGCTTCGAGAACCGGCAGTTCTGCGCGTTTCTGCGGCTGCTGTTGCTGATCGAGCGAGTAAAGGCTCAAAAAAGCGGGTTTCGATTGTGTTACTACCATAAAGGCCGGACGTTGGTTGAGCAGGCCCGCCATTTTGCTGAAAACTATATTGTCGCCAGCCTCGAACAGCGCGATGGTTTCAGGTTCCTGTGGCTGTTCTGCCAGCTCAGCGCTGACGATGGTGCGAGAGCTGGCCTCAAAATTATACTGCAGGCCGTATAATGTTTTGTTGTCGCCGACCGCCTCGAGGCTGACTGCCGGGTGCAGTTCGGCCTTGCCGTTACGAACGATCCACAGGCCGACACCGGGTTCTTCGACACCGATGATGCCGGCAGCAAAGATTCTGATGCGTCCGGGGTTATTGAAGTCGATTCGCAGCTGCTGTTCAACCTTGCCGCTTTCGGGGTTGATGACTGCAATGCCATCAGGTGCGCGGGTTACCACGAAGAGTTTATTTTCGAAGCAGGCAATATCGCCCATTCTGTCGAAACTGGTCATGATATATGACCATTCTTTGTTTTTAACGCTTTTGAGCATGCGGTTGACCGAATCGGTCAGCCACAATCTGCCGCTGTCATCGACGTCATAGCCGCCGACGCACTGGTAGGGAGCCACCGGCATCACGCCAGGCGACGGAAACCTGATGCCGAGCTGATTGACCTCTTTTCCCCATTCGCCTTTGACAAAGAGGCTGACTTCGGCCCCCTGCGTGATAGTACCTGAAATAAAGAGAATCACGAACGTCATGATCAGAGACATTCTCATGTTATCAACTCCACTCAACTTGATTTAAGTCATTCTATCACAAAACCATGAAGTTTGACTTGCCTGCTGTCAAGCTGTAGTATGGTGTATCCGGAGTAAACCATGTTCAAATATCTGCGCGTTTCGGTAACCGATCGCTGTAATTATCGTTGCATCTACTGCATGCCGGAAGACGGCATCTGCAAGCAGTCGCACGAGCAGATCCTGCGTTACGAAGAAATTCTTTCAGTCATTAAAACAGCTGTCGCCGAAGGTGTGGAACAGGTGCGCATAACCGGCGGTGAACCGCTGGTTCGAGGCGGTATCGTTGATTTTATCGCCGAAGTTGCACGAATACCGGGTCTCAACGATCTAACCCTGACTACCAACGGCGCCCTGTTGACCAGATATGCCGAAGCACTCAAAAAGGCCGGCCTCAACCGCGTCAATATCAGCCTCGATTCGCTGAATCCCGAGACATTTAAAAAGATAACCCGTGTCGGCAACCTCGACGAAGTCATTACCGGAATCGACGCCGCGATCGCCGCCGGCCTCAGGCCGGTGAAGCTGAACACTGTTTTGATTCCCGGTGTTAACGATGACGAAATTCTCAGTTTCGTCGATTTTGTCGTGTCAAGGGCAATCAGCGTGCGTTTCATCGAAAGAATGCCGTTCAAGGCAGTAGAACTGCCACCAGACGACCAGTTCATTTCGGAAGAACAGGTGTTGGCAACGATTGCAAAAAAATATCGGCTCGAAAAAGTCGCTGACGGTTCGTTCGGGCCGTCGAGCGATTATCGCATCGCCGGCAGTCAGGCCGGCGTCGGTTTCATCAGTTCGCGCTCGCACCCGTTTTGTCAGCGCTGCACCCGGCTCAGGCTCACTTCCAACGGTTACCTGCTGCCCTGTCTCGACTCGGAAGTCGGCGTCAACGTCAGGGGCATGACTCCAGTGCAGATCAGCGAAATCATGGCACAGCTGGCAAAAGAAAAATCGTCCTGGCAGAAGCAACATGCGTGCTATGCATCGACTTTTGAGTCGTCACTTTCCAAAATTGGCGGTTAGAGGAGCAAGGGTATGGCTAAAGCAAAAAAATTGAGTCTTGGCGTCGATCTTGGCGGCACCAAAATTGCCGCCGGATTGTGCCAGGACGGAGAAATTCTTAAGAAGGTCATTTTTCCGACGCAGGCCGCTGCCGGCTTCGACAGCGTTATTTCGGTCATTCTCGGTGCTGTCGAAAAGGTGGTTGACGGCCACGATCACAAGGATATCGCAGGTCTCGGCATTGGTTCAGCCGGGCAGATCAACCCGACGACCGGTGAGGTAATTTATGCCCCCAATTTGAAATGGCAGAACGCACCGCTCGGAAGCACCCTGGCGAAGGCTCTCAAGCTCAAGGTGCAGGTGCTCAACGATGTGCGCGCCGCAACTCTGGCTGAGCACAGATATGGTAACGGCATGGGGCTGGAAAATTTTGCCAATATTTTTGTCGGAACCGGCATTGGCTCAGGTTTTGTGCTTAATGGCCAGCTGGTTCACGGGTCAACCAATTCTGCCGGTGAAATCGGTCATATCTGCATGGATCCCGAGGGGCAGGTCTGCGGTTGTGGCAACAAAGGATGCCTCGAATCTTATGCTTCCGGCACCGGCATGGAAAATTTCGTCAAAGCCGAGCTGAAAAAAGGTCGCAAAAGTATTATCAAGGAACTTGCCGAAAGCAGAATCGAAAACGTCAGAGGACCGCTGATCGGCAGGGCGGCAGAGCAGGGCGACGAGCTGGCATTGGCAGCTATCGACAGGGTAGGGCAGTATCTCGGGCTTGCACTGGCCAATATTCATACCCTGATCAATCCTGAAATGATTTTGCTCGGGGGCGGTATGATGGCTCTCAAGCGTTATTTCATGCCGACTTTGTTGAGCACCATGAAAAAACATATTCTGCCGGTTGCTGATCAGGGGCGTGAGCTGGTGCGCGAAGCCCGCTTCGAAAACGATGCGGTTCTTCTTGGCGGCGCCGCAATTTTCGCATGAAACCGCTTTATCCGGCCATATTCAACGAGTCGCAGGCGAGCCGTCTCGCCTGGGCAGAATTACCGGAAAATCAGATCTTTTATCACCATCTGCTCAACAGCTGTCGCAACTTTCCAAGTCTGATACTTGCATATTCGGCCGCTGAAGGCTTGCCAGACCTCGCAGCAACCATCACCGAAAGTCTGCTTTCGGCTGGAATCAACGTGTTCCTGCCCGGCGAAGCTGCGCCGGTCTGTTCGCTGGCGCAGGCGCTGATCAGCCGCAACATGCCGCATTCTCTTTATCTCGACCGTGCCGGAAATGATGCTTTACTGACACTTACTTTGCTTGCCAGTCATGGCGGCCCGCTTGACGAGAAGGACATTCTCGAGGCAAAACCTGCCGCGCCGCCGCCGAAACCAGGTCTGGCCGGCTCGACCGAACTTGACCGCTATTATGTAAACAATCTTGCCGGACTCGTCGACCGTTTCATCGAAGCTGGGCCGGGTTTCAAGAATATCGAGATTCCATTTGCCGGTATAGAAAAGAGCTTGCGTGAAGTTCCCGAACTTTCGATCATTTTCGAGAGCGATCCGAATGGCCCAACTGCTCGGGTAAGCCGCGATGGTCAGGGCCTGCAGATAACCGACAGAAACGGGCGGGAGGTAGAAGCCGGCGAAATTGCCGGTGACATCACACGTTATCTCGTCGGCGAGCGACTTGCTTCTGGCACCATAATCGGCCCGGCTGGGCAAATCAGTGATTTTTCGACTGGTTGCGAAACGCTTGGTGTTGATGGTACTTCGTTTGACATGAGCTACCACGCCGGCTTTTCCGATCTTCTCGTCGGCTGGTGGCACGACGGTGTTTGCGCACACCAGGGCAGCAGCTGTTTTGGCGACGCCATACTGACCGCCATCTATTATCTCGAAGCCCACCGCAGCAAAAAGGCCTGAAGAAAAAGAAAAGCCAGAAGAAAAGCCAGAAGACCTCGCACAAAGGCGCCAAGGCACGGAGAAGACTTGATCCGCAGATTTCAACGATTGGCGCAGATTTTTTAGGAGAGCTGAGCAGGCATCATTAAGATTGAATCTGCGACTCCGCTTCGCTGCGCGCCGAATGAAAACGCGAGGATAACCGTCATCCTACGCGAAGTCGCAGGATCCAGAAAAGAGCTGAAAACATGGATTCTGCGAATTTGCCTGTCGGTTCGCGCATAATGACGTAGAGGGCCCAGTCTGCTTTCTACTTCAGTGAGATTGCTTCGTCACTGCGTTCCTCGCAATGACGGTCATTTCGCATTCATTAGTGCTCGCCTGCCCTGCGTAGCTTCAGCGAAACAGGGTTAGCGAAGCAGGGTAATCGTGCTCGTGCTCATAATCGACAGAGCTCTTTCTTCGTGTCTCCGTGCTTAGTGCGAGGTCTTTTATCTTACGCTACAGTTTTGACTTCTTAGTTATCTCTGTGGCTTCGTGCGAGGTCTTTTTTCTTACGCTACAGCTCTAACTTCTTCGTTGTCTCTGTGGCTTAGTGCGAGATCTTACGTTTTTTTTCAGGCTTTTTCGAACAGGCAGATGAGCTCGACGTGGTGGGTGCGCGGGTAGAGGTCGAGGCCGGCGGCTTCGCTCAGCTTGTAACCGCTTCGGATGATCGCGGCACTGTCGCGTTCGCAGGCGTCGAGATCGCAGAACACGCAGACGATCTTTTTGGGCTGCAGCTTCGCCAGAGTGCGCCCGATCGAAGGGGTGCCGGTGCGCGGCGGGTCGAGCAGCAGAACATCGGGTTCAGGTTTGAAGCGTGAGAGCTCTTTTATCGCGTCGCCTTCGAGCAGAGTTATTCTGTCTTCGAAACCGCTGCGTTTGATGTTGCGGATGCCGGTTCTGACTGCGCCAGGGTGCGATTCGATCGCTTCGACGCGTGCCCCTTTGGCCGCGAGCGCGAGCGTGAAATTTCCGGCGCCGGCAAAGCCCTCGACAATTCTGATACCCTGTGCAGGTTTACATAACTCGACAACCTTGCGAACCAGCACCGGGTTTTGAAAGATATTTCCCTGCACGAAGAAAGATGGCTCGGCATCGTAAGGGCCGCCATCGACATCAGGCGCGATCAGGCCGGTAACGTTTACCGTGCCCTGGACTTCTTTGATTTTTCCCTCATGATTGGCGACTGACAGCCCTTTGAGGTTTGCGGCACGCATGATCTTGGCCAGATCTTTGTAATGATGACCGGTCGGACGGCCTTTCATCAGCACGGCATGCCCGACGACCCGGTCAGAGCGGTGTGACGATGACGACATCAGGGTCAGACTTTCGAGAAAAATCGGAACCTGATTGAGAATCTTGCGTGCAGCCACCAGCCTGCGGGCCAGGGGTTGCGTGATGATAGCGCAGGCGGTAACCGGCACGACACCACCCGGAACCTGCGATGAAAAGCTCTCGGCCGCGAGGTAGCCCGATTCGCGTTCTTCGTAGTTACGGCCCTGATGCAGGCGCACCCGGGGCAGATAGCGAATGATTTCGCGTGATGCCGTAAAGCTGTGTAAATAGGCTTCGCAGCCGCCTGGAATGCGGCTGAGTGCGCGCGCTATCATCGCCTGTTTCTCTTTTTTGCGCCCCTTCTCAGAAAGTTCGAGCAGGTCGCAGCCGCCACAGGGACCATGAAAGAAACAGTCGGGTTTCACGCGTTCGGGCGAAGGTTCGACCATCTGCACGTCAATAATTCTGCCAGAACCATCGAGCTCGATGTCGATCTTGTCGCCAGGCAGAAAACCGGGCACGCGCAACTGAACGCCATTGATGTTAACAAAGGCCTGACCGCTGGCGGTCAGACCTTCGACAACTTCTATCGATCGTGGATTTTTGCCTTTGTTCACTTTTTCGGCACTTTCGGGCATTGCAGGCGCTCATAACTCGGCATACTGCCAAGCAGTGGGCGGGCGTAATTAAGAAAGTCAGTGGTTACACCATTGCCGGCCTCGTTGATGAAGGTACGCGGCATTGACTTGGTTTCGCGCGCAACTGTGTCGAGCGGAGTCAGGAAGTAGTCGACCGAATAATCACCGGTTCTGCGAATCGCGACCGAGCCATCGACGTTGTTCCAGAGTGCGAACTGGGCGGCTTTCTCGCCGACTTCGCGGGCTTCTGCCTGGTCAACTTCAGAGACGATACCAAGGAAGCTGCGCTGCAGGTAGCCGAAGGTATCCGAGCGAACGCGCTTGATTTTGAGACGGTCTTTGATTGTCTTGCCAAGTGCATCGCCAAGCGCACCGGTGCCAGAGAGCTGCACGTTGCCGTGCGCGTCTTTTTCTGAATCGCCACCCATGAGCTGAGTGATGATCGGTTTGCCATCTGCACCGACGATACCTTCTGATACCGCGATGACGCAGCGGCCAAAGCGCTTGTAAACTTCATCGACATCTTTGAGGAAAGTATCGGTGTCGAAAGTTCTTTCGGGAACGTAGATGAGATGAGGGCCGTCATCTTCATACTTCTGTGCGAATGCCGATGCGGCTGTGAGAAAGCCGGCATGGCGACCCATGACGACGCCGATATATACGCCTGGGATAGCGCGGTTGTCGAGGTTGATACCGGCAAAGGCCGAGGCCACGAATTTGGCGGCTGAGCCGTAACCTGGGCAGTGGTCGGTGACGCGCAGGTCGTTGTCGATCGTCTTTGGAATATGAATACATCTGAGTTCGTAACCGGCAGCGGCAGCATTGTCGTTGACTATACGCACGGCGTCAGCAGAATCGTTACCGCCGTTATAAAAGAAATAGCGCACGTTATGCCGCATGCAGACCTTGAAAATCTTTTCGCAATAGTCTGCGTCGGGCTTGTCACGGGTTGAGAGCAGCGCCGAACTCGGAGTGCAGGCGACACGCTCGAGGTTATGAGTGGTGGCCTGGGTCAGGTCGATGAAATCTTCTTCGATAATGCCGCGAACGCCATGCAGGGCGCCATAAACACGGTCAACTTCCGGAAACTTTCTTGATTCGAGAACCGCTCCAACCAGGCTCTGATTGATAACGGCAGTCGGGCCGCCGCCCTGGGCGATGAGAACGTTGCCTACGAGTTTAGCCATGTGGTGATCTCCTTGACAAAAATTAGCTCGATACCGCGCTATTATGCCTCTGTGCCCGGTCAGAGGTCAAGTACAACTTTTTGTCGAACGTACATTGACAAAGGGAGGTGTGAACAATACAATACAGCGCATGTCAGCTGCAAAAGCCAGAAAATCCACGAAAAAAAGCGCAGGGCCGGTAGCCTGTCCGCTGCCCCCGGAAGAGCAGCAGACCCTCATCGAGGCCATTGAACAGGCGCACGGCGCTGAGGTATTGTCGGCTGCTACCTGCCGTGCCCCGGGCACCTGGGACAACCTGCGAGTGCTGGCGCGAGGCAACGACGATTCTGCTCCGGCCATCATCCGAAGCCTGCGCCCCGGCGATGTCATGCTGCACAACCATCCCGATGGCAATCTGCAGCCTTCTGATGCTGACATATCGGTTGCGTCGCTGTGCGGCAAGTCGGGTATCGGGTTTGCCATACACGACAATGAATGCACCGAGTTCTACGTCGTCGTCGAGCCTTTTGTCGAAAAAGCGCCAGAACTGCTCGACAGCAAAGAAATGATCGAATTCATTTCGCGAGGCGGAAAAATTGCCGCGAAGCTTGACAACTTCGAGGAACGCGCCGGCCAGAAACAGCTTATGGGCAAAATCGTCGAGGCACTCAATACCCCGTGCCATGCGATTCTGGAAGGTGAAACCGGCATCGGAAAGAGTATGGCCTATCTGATTCCGGCTGTGCATTACGCCAATAAAAACCGCTGCCGCGTCGCCATCTCGACCAATACGATTAACCTGCAGCATCAGCTGGTCAACAAAGATTTGCCGTTTCTCGCCTCGATTCTGCCGTTCAGCTTCAAATATTGCCTGGTAAAGGGGCGTCGCAATTATCTGTGTCGGCGCCGGCTTGGCGAAGCGCTTGCCGCAACCGAAGGTGAGTTTCTGCTCGAAAGCGACGAGGTAGAGCCTTTCAACCGCCTCGTTGCCTGGTCAGAAACTACAAATGACGGCTCGCTTAGCGATCTCAGCTGGGTTCCGGCCGAACCTCTCTGGGAAAAAATCTGCTGCGACAAAGACAGTTGCCCAGGCATCAAATGTCACGAATACAACGATTGTTTCTTTTATGTTGCGCGTCGGCGCACCTGTGAGGCCGATATTCTGGTGGTTAACCACTCACTGCTTTTTTCTGACCTGGCCATGCGCGCGGTGACCTCTGAATATGCCCAGACTGCTGTCATACCTGCCTGCAAGGCGGTAATTCTCGACGAAGCGCATAATCTCGAAGAAACCGCTACCCGTCACTTTGGCTTCAGAACAACAGCACTGGGTATGCAGCGTCTGTTTGGCAAGATCTATCAGCGTCGTGGTCGCCGCGAAACCGGTACTTTTTCGACAATATATTCGATGCTGTCGGTCGGGCGCGGCGATATTTCGCCATCAGAACGCGCTTCGCTGCTGCAGGAACTCAGCGAAGAGCTTATTCCGACACGGCTTGAAGCTGCTGACATCAGCCGTTTGCTTTTCGACAACATCACGACGTTTTTTGTCGATCCGTCACGCGCTGTGCTCGGTGAACACCGGGTGCGCATTGGCCTGCGTGAAGAAAAGAGAGCTGAATTCAATACTCTGGTGCATCACGCCAACAAGTTGCGCGATGAATGCAAACGACTTGGGGCCCGGATGAAAAAGTTCGCAAGGCGACTCAACAACCTGCTCAATGAGTATGACGACGACGCCGAACATTTTGAAATTCCCATGGTTGAGCTTGGTTCGCTGGCCAGTCGGCTGGATGAGGCGGGCACCGCACTTACACGGCTTTTCGATCTGGAATCAGCCAACCGGGAACTTTATGTGCATTTTTTTACAACCAATATTCGAAAAAGCGGCACATACACAGCCTTTCACTCTCTGCCGATCGAAGTTTCGCAGCCGATGCTCGATTACTGCTTCAAAAAGATTCCGTGTACGATTCTGGTATCCGGAACCTTGACCACAGCGCGCAATTTCAATTTCATCAAAGACCGTCTCGGGCTCGATGACGAAGAGTTGGAGCCACCACCGACGGAAGGCCGTTTTCCGTCGCCATTCGACTATCAGAAGCAGGCTCGACTGTTTGTGCCAACTGATATACCTGACCCGGCCAGCCCGTTGTTCGTCGAAAAAGTGAGCGGCCCCCTGTTCGATATCATTCAGGCATCGCAGGGAGGGGCGCTTGTTTTATGCACCTCATACGGGCACCTCAACCAGTTTTACAACAATCTTTGTGGCCCGCTCTCGGCTGAGGGCCTCGAATGCTACAAGCAGGGCGAGCTCGAACGTCACCATCTGCTCGAACTTTTCAAAGAAGACGGCAACGCAGTACTGTTTGCCACCGACAGCTTCTGGGAAGGCGTCGATATCCCCGGCTCGGCGCTGCGTAATCTCATAATCACGCGCCTGCCGTTCGCCATGCCTAACGACCCGGTGCTCGAAGCCCGCAACGAAAAAATCAAGGAAGCCGGCGGCAACCCGTTTCGTGATTATCAGCTGCCGATGGCGGCAATCAAGCTCAAACAGGGCTGTGGCCGCCTGATTCGCCACAAAGAAGACCGCGGCACCATCTGGCTGCTCGACAACCGCATTGTCAGCAAAAGTTACGGCAGCTTTTTCATCGAATCACTGCCCGAAATGCCGGTCATGCGCGGCAAATTCAACGCGCTCGCCAGCCTCGCCCGTAAATTTTTCGAAGAGTAGAGCAGGCCGCCGCAGATTTCGCCGATAGCGCAGATTATTTGTGGTTGTCGTGCTCGTTCTCGTTCTCGTGCTCGTTCTCGTGCTCGTGCTCGTTCTCGTGCTCGTAATCGTGCTCGTAATCGTAATCGTAATCGAGAGTCGAATCTGCGGCCATCGGCCTGCTCGATCTGCGGTTGCTGTTTTTTTCTTCTTCTTTTTCTTCGTGTCTCTGCGGCTTTGTGCGAGGCCTTCAGGCGATGTTGTGCTGCTTGAGAAATCTGGCGACTTCGTTCTGCTGAAGGCTTTCGGCGATCTGTATCAGACCCATGCCTGCCTCGTTTTTGAGTGATACATCTGAGCCAGCGTAAATCAGGGCTTTAACCATTTCGAGCTGGCCATCTTCGATGGCGCACATCAGAGCGGTATTGCCAGCGTCGTCACGACGGTCGAGCAGCGAGCCGTATTCGAGCAGGAGCGCCAGCACTTCCATGTGCCCTTCGATTACCGACCTGATCAAGGGAGTCTGCCCGAAAATACCTTTTATCTCAGGGTCTGAGCCAGCTTCGAGAAGAATTTTAACGATTTCGGCGTTGCCGATGTTGACCGCCAGAAGCAACGGGGATGAGCCTTGAACGGCTTCGCAGCGGTGCAGGTCGGCATCTTTTTCGATAAGCAGTTCAACGGCACGCCGATTCTCTTTTTGAATGGCCTTGAATAAAAGCGTCATGCCGTTGTCATCGTTCTCATTGATCAGATTCGGGTATTGCGCCAGCAATGCGCCCAGCTCTGTCAGCCGGTTATCTTCGAGAAGGCCGACCGCCTTGTTAAAGTGCCCGGTGACGTTGATAGTGCCGGGTATATTGTTGATCGCGTCGACAAGCTCGACCAGGCGCAGGCGGTCGATGTTGTCAGGCAGTGATTCAAGATAGCCGGCAAGGTCGCCGAGGCTGTTGAGCAGTATGGCGGCGATAGTCAAGCTGCCGGATTGTTTATAATTGGCAAGCAGGCATTCGAGTCCCTGAATGAAGAGCACCGGAATATCATTGCTTTTGCCGAATCCAGTCAGAAACCTGGCAAAGCCGAAATTAAGCCGGTTCTGGCGCAGGCGCTCGCAGTAAATACAGGCGTTCTGCGCTTTCTGTACCCGCGAAATGATGTCGGGGTCGCGAAAAGACATGGTCCAGGCGAGGCGCGACAGCTTGAGCGCGAGCCCGATGTTATCGCTGTTGCAGGCGAGTTCAGCTGCTACTGAAGTCATATAGGTCGTCTGGTTGCGGTCGAGAATGAACGGATGCTGTTCGCTGGTCAGAAAGAACTCGAGCGCTTCGCGGTCCTGTTCCATTTTTACCAGGCAGGTGAACTCGTAAAAGCGTTGCCAGCCGAGCATCATCGGGTCTACCGGCGGGTTGGCGAGCAGACGTGCGCGCATCTCGCGACACAGGTCGAGCGCGGTGCTCAACATGTTTTCTTTTAACTTGGCTGAAATCTGATTCAGATAAAATTCAAATACGTTGCTTTGGTTCATGCTGTTACTCGTAAAAGCCGTGATCGCTGCCGTCGGTGGTCTCGTTGCAGCTGATGCGCAGCTTGTCTTTTTCTCCCTGTATCCAGTATTTTCCGCCTGAGGGGCAGGTTGGCAGCCGTCGTATGTAACCTTCGTCATAGAGCATCTTAACTGTCAGGTTGTTGCCTTCGATGGCTCGTTCGGTCTGGCAGAGCGTGGCTGCCTTGTAGATCACCCGCATGTTTTCGAGACAGCTGGTTTTTCTGATTCTGTCGCGAATGCCGACATAGCTGAACGAAACCAGCATCATCAAAACAGAAATGATCGTGATGACAATCATTATTTCGACGAGGGTAAAACCGCGCGCACTGTCACGCCACATTTTTAATTCGCGTTGCTTCATAACACCCTAGATAATATACTGTTTCTCTGGTAAATTAAAGCATACAAAATTCGAACTAGTATACCGGCAGGAGAAAACCATGAGTCTGACCACAAAACTGGTGCTTAAAGCGATTGAGACCGGCATTGTGCCAGAGCGCGCGACCCGCCTCTGGATTCGTCACCTCTGCCGTAAGGCCAGCGAACGTGGCGCTCTCGGCGACGTCGAGGCCCGCCATGCCGTTTTTCGCCAGCTGCACAAGGAACTGAAGATGGGCGCCGCCATGCGTCAGCCGATTGCTGAAGAACCCGGCAATGTCGATCTCGAAGAAGATTTTTTCTGTCGGTTTCTTGGGAAACGGCTGAACGTCGGTTGCTGCTATTTTCCGACTGGTGCCGAAGACCTTGATGAAGCCGAAGACACCATGCTCTGGATGTCAGCCGACCGTGCCCGCACCCGCGACGGTATGCGCATTCTAGAAATCGGCTGCGGCTGGGGTGCCATGACCCTCTGGCTGGCCCGTCAGTATCCACAGGCGCATATCACTGCTGTCGTCGATTCGACCAAACGCAGCATTCATCTGCAGAAACAGATCGGCGAGCTCGACATCAAAAATGTCAAGATCGTTGCCGCTGAGTTTGAAGACCTCGATTATCGCGAAGAATTCGACCGCATCATCTGCCTCGAACGCTTTGACCTGCTCAGCCCGACCCCCGACTGGGACACCCGCCTCGAAAGGTGGCTCAAACCAGACGGCAAGTTCTTTCTGCAGCAGCAGGTGCATTCATCTCTCGGTTATTACCAGGATTCGGTCGGCCTTGCCGATTTTCCCGGCAATGCCGTGGTCAATCCGCGTCTGGTTATGCCGGCCGAACTGCTGATGTTGTTTCAAAACCGTCTGCATGTCGAAGATTACTGGAAAGTCAGTGGTGAACAATATCGCATGACAGCCGAGCGCTGGCTGGCGCGCTATTACGACAATCGCCTCGATATTCTGCCGCTTCTTGAAAAAGTCTACGGCAAGAAAATGGCCTGGACCTGGTACCAGCGCTGGCGCCTGTTTTTGATTGCTACCGCCGAACAGTCAGGTTTTAACCGTGGCCAGGACTGGATCGTCGCCCAATACCTCTTCTCCCGCCGCTGATCGTTTACTTCTGCAGCTGCTCGTAGGCGCGATTGAGCTGGGTGGTTTTTTCGCGGGCGAGGGCCTGTAATTCAGGGCCAAGGCTGTTTACGCGGTCGGGGTGATACTGCTTTACCAGTTCGTAGTAGGCTTTTTTGATTTCTTCGCGGCTGGCATCGCGGCGCACGCCGAGTATCTGCCATGGATCGGCCTCTGGTTGTGCCCCGGCAGCATGGCTTTTTCCTGCCCCTGAGCCATAACTGTAAGAGCGTCGTTTCGCCATAACTTCGTCGATGAGCGGCTTGATGAACAGCCAGAAAATGATGATCAGCACCACCGCGATATCGTCGATTCGCCCGACACGACCAAGGCCGTCGGGGAGCAGATCGTAAGGCAACAGAATATAAAGAACCGCCAGGATCATCATGGCGATGAACCTGGCGGCGGCTTTGAGTTGATTAATCACGTCGCTGCAGAATCAGCAGCAGACGCAATATTTCGATATACAGCCAGATCAGCGTTACCATCAGGCCGAAGGCGGCATACCATTCGAAGTGCTCGGGTGCATTGTTCTCGGCGCCCTTGAAGATCAGGTCGAAATCGAGAATCAGGTTGAAGGCGGCAATGCCGACAATTATCAGACTCAGGCCTATACCGATCAGGCCACCAGAATGCAGCGGGCTCATGAAGCCCAGCCAGCCGAGAATCATCGAAAACAGATAGGCAAAGAACACGCCGGCAGTTGCCGACAGAACGCCTGCCTTGAATTTTTCGGTGACTGTAACGATGCCTGTTTTGTAAAGAAACAGCATGCCGCCGAGCGTCATGAAAGTCAGCAGAATCGCCATCATGACGATGCTTTCCGCCAGCAGACCTTCAGGCCCGGTTCCGGCGGCAAGTTTGACCATTGCCGACAGAGAGCCCAGCAGCAGCCCTTCGAATACTGCATACAGCGGAGCGGTAAAGCGCGCCTTCGCCGGCGACATGATAGTGATGATCGCCATGATCAACCCGCCAATCAGCCCGGCCATCATCAGCCCGCCGGCCGCTGAATTGTATTCAAGTGTCATTTTCCAGGTGAAGCTCGCCGCTGAGAATACCAGCACCAGCAGAATCGCGATCTTGTTGATCGCGCCCTGCACGGTCATCACAGCGCCACCACCGGTATGCGCCCGTTCAAAATATTCCGCCCGCATGGCGGGGTTCGCACTTCGATCGAATCTGCTCATTTTCTTATTCCTCCTGTCTTATCGTAATCGTGTTCGTTCTCGTAATCGTTCTCGTAATCGTTCTCGTAATCGTGCTCGTTCTCGTAATCGATTCTAGTCTTACCGCCTCATCGTCGCAGTTTCTCCGCTTCGATCAGGCCCTTCTCAAGGTCGTCGAGGCCTGACCTGAGATTTTCGACTTCTTTAACCATATTGTCGCTCGATGCTTCCATCGACATTATGTCAGTGAATTTCAAGGTGTTCATATGGTCCATGAGACTGTTGAACATTTCACGCATCTGAAGTCTTTGCATCTTCACCCTGTTTAGACTCGTCTCGAGTTCATTAAGTTTCAGGTTTCTATCTTCTTTCATTTTGATGGTCGATTCGAGCTGAGCCTTGACCACATCGTCAGTAGCTGTTGCCAGCTGTTGTCTGAGACTTTCGATTTCAGAATCAAGCTTGCGGCGGTCGATCGTTTTGAGAAAGCTGGTCAGGCCGGCGCTGCGAGCGAGAACGGTCGCATGCTTGACCTGCAGATCTTCGACCTGTGCGATGCTTTTATTCAGCAGGTTTTTCATTGCCGGTTTGGCGCTGTGGTGTGTCTTTCTGGCCTTGATCAGCTCGCCTTCGACCTCACGAAACTCACCGAGGTCTTCTTCGAGCAGCAGTTCAGCATCGATATCGCTCTGCGACAGCTTGAGAATCTTGCGACGCAGGTTGCTCTGGCTGAGCGCATCCGCCAGTCCGCTTGCCCCTTCCGAAAGACTCTTCATGGTGACGCCACGCTGGAAGCCGATCACTACGGCGCCGGCGGCGAGCGCTGCGAGTGAGTAAATGCTGAGACCGGCGGCCAGGACTATGTACGGAATATAGAACAGTGCAAAGGCCGAGAAAAAGTAGCTGGCATCTCGCTCTCTGACTGTCACCACCAGCATGACAAAGGCAAGCAGGTAGAAGAACAGTTGTGATTCAGACGATACGCCTTCAGTGGCCTTGAATATCCACATCATGTAGCCGTTGACTGTAAAGCCGCAGAACGAAGCGAGTGTGCGCTTCACCTTGGCGTCGTCTACGGCATCTTCAGTCTGAAGGTTTTGCACGGCCCGCACCGCTATGGGTGCGGGTCGTTTTGGTTGCGGTGTCGACATGTTGCCCCTCCGGGGTTCAGGACTCTTTACCAGAGAACAGAGCTATAATACCGCCGATGATTTTGAACGGTACCGAAAGTATAGCGTACATCACATACAGCGAGAAGGCAAGGCTTATGATGAACAGGGGCACGTTGATCAGCAGGTTGACCACGTCGGCCAGCCAGCTGTTCCAGATGCGGGTGAACCAGGTTTCGCCTTCGTATCTGATTTCGACCACTTCGCCTGATGTCTGGCCGCCAGTAAAGCTCAGAAAAGCTCCCTTGCGAACCTGATCGCGCATTTCGTCGCTGGTGTTTTCGTCGAACGGGTGTTCGGGTGAGCCATGAATGGCGCAGATGACAATTCCGTCCTTGTTCAGCTCGCCAGTAGAAGCGAAGCAGCAGTTTTCTTCTGCCATGACTATATGTGATTTCAGGTATTTGCCCTGCACGAGATCGTTCATGGTATTTTCATCCAAAGAGGTGATCATCGTGTTGTTGTCCATGTTATACATTTCGATTGCGCCCATAAGAACGCGCTGGTTAGCGAAACAGGCCTTTTGCCGCGACTGCTCGCGGGCTTTTCTGAAGTTCGGAACAGCCAGCGCACCAATCGGCAGGAACCCGGTCGCACCCCAGAGTGAGAGTGATTTTGCTTCGGTGCGCTTCACGATCGTGCGGGTCGGTGCCGTGCCGGAAGGACTGGTCGGTCTGGCCATGACTGAAATGTTGCGTGCACTGGCGGACTCGTTGCGGGCGTTACTGCGCGCCGCGGCCTGCTGGCTGACCTGGGGCACCGGGGTAGTTGAGACTGCTACGAAAGAAGTAAACGGAGTGGCGAACTGATACTTTTTGCTGAGCGCGATGACTTCGTCCTTGAGCTCCGGCTTCTGGCCGTAGGTCTGCATCTGCAGCATGAGATCGTCGGCTTTGGCTTTGGCCCAGAAGCGGCTGACGAAAAGATTATCGTTCGATTCTTCTGCAAAAGTGGCTTTGACCGGGAAACTGTGCTTGACCGTATTGAGGTTTCCGGTCAGAGTGATATCAGCCGTAGTGCCTTTCTTGTAGCGACCGGTGATGACGAGCTGTGTGCCCTGATAAATGTTGGGCAGAGTTTTGGGGAAAACATCGGTGACTTCGGCATCACCCCAGTTGAGCGCCAGGTCGACGAGCAGCGGGGTGCTGATGCTTTCGTAGAAGGCCATAAGTTCTTTGTCGATATTCTGTGACTGTTCTGACAGATAAAGCGCTTCGCCGCGGTTTTCTACCGCAATTTTGTTGAGCAGAACAGTGTTGACGCTGCTGCCGACACCGAGAGTGAAGGTGCGAACCTGCGCGGTATTGGCGGCATTGAAATCGCGCACTATTGTGTTGGTGTCGGTGATGCCGGTGCTGGCTTCACCATCGGTCAGAAAGACCAGTGTTCTGGTGCGGCCTTCAGCCTGGTCAAACAGCTTGAGAGCAGCCTGCAGTGAGCCATAAATATTGGTTCCGCCGCTGGCATACAGCATTTCGATAAAAGAACCGGCGACCTTGCGGTTTTCTTCGCTGACCGGGAGCAGCTCGGGCATCCAGGTGTTAACCTGCGACGAAAACGCTACGATACCAAAGCGGTCGTTTTCGTTGAGGCGCTTGACGAAAAAGTCGAAGGCGCGCTTGGTCTGATCGATTTTGCGACCGGACATCGAACCAGAGGTATCGACGACGAAAACGATGTCGCGCATCGCGATATCTTCGGCGCTGATGATTTCGGCGGGTGACAGCATCAGCATGAAATAACCGTCCTGACTGGCTTCAGGCCTTGTTGACAGGAAATTGGCGGCGAGAGCTTCTGCTTTGACGTCGTAGTTGAGCCTGAAGTCGCCGGCCGGCAGATAATTGTTCTTTTCGAATACGACGTTCCAGGTGCCATTTTCTGCTTTTTCGGCATAAATGTCGTGGCTGAGTGATACGACTGTGCTGATTTCCTTCTGGTCGGTGATCGTCACGCTGATAGCTGAGGTTTCCAGGTTGGGTTCCTGATACTGCTTTACGTTGAAAGGCAGCAGATAGCTGACATTACCGCGACTGTAAGGAAGAATTTCACTGTACTCAATCATGACGGTCGCACGTGATTTCGGGCCAATCGCGCCGATACTGGTTTCAAAAACTCCTGGCTGTTTCTGTACGGCCAGCGCCGGCATCATTCCCTCGGCTTTCGCTTCGTTGAAAACCTGGGTGGCTTTGTTGCTTTCTTCGATGGTTCCGGCATAAACGTTGCCTTCACTGTCGGTCAGCGAAAACTGCTGTACCGAAGCCTTCTCGTGTATGGGAAATCTTATATTAGGCTGAATGGTGAAGTCGTTGGGATTATAAAACGACATTTCAAGTCGGGTTACCGCTACCTGGTTGTTGATGTCAACCTTGACTTTCTGGGTTACCATCGGCAGTGTGCCATTCTGGTAAACCAGGTAGGCAGCGTCGGCCGCGCTCGAGCCGAGCATTGCCAGGATTGTGATGATACAGAAGATAAAAGCCTTTTTCATAACTTTCTCCCCCTCTGATAATTTGCCCTGCCTGCATTATACTCCAGAACAATGATGAATAATATAGAACGCGGACTGCAACGCGGGCAAGTATAGTTAAGCAAAGTGTGTGCCAAATGGCAAATGTTGATCAATAAACGTTTTTGCCAGATTATTGTGTCGCAGACGTGACATCTTTGTCACAACTGCGCCAGACCTGCCGTAGAAATTGGATTCTGCGATTGCGCGCAGAATGACAAAAAGGTGTCAGCGGGTGGGCGGGTATTCCGGGAAGACTAGGCTGTGCTTGTAAAGATCTTCGCCGGTCTTGATGCCATGTTTGTCGAGAAGATCGATAAACCCGAACAGTATATCTCTGACGGCACGGGTATCATTCATGGCACGATGCGCGTTCTGCAGGTCGATTCGGAAATAATCGGCGACGCTGCTGAGCTTGTTCGAGCGCAGACCGAGATATTTGCGGGCCAGTCGCAGTGTACACAGTGACGGCATGCGCAGCGGCTTTTTAAGATGTTTGCGGAAGTAAAAATCGAGAAACGCCCAGTCGAACGGAACATTGTGCGAAACGAAAATCGCGCCATCGAGCATTCCGTCGAGGATTGGCGCCAGTTCGCTGATTTTCGGCTTGTCATAGACCATGGCATCGGTTATGCCGGTAATTTTAGTTATCTCGGCCGGAATCGGCCGTTCAGGATTTATCAGAGTTTCAAAAAGCTCTTCGTTGCCGTTTATCAGTGAAATGATGGCGACTTCGGTGATTCCTGCCTCTTCCGGGCTGAAACCTGTGGTTTCGAGGTCAAGAATGACGTAAGGCAGGTCTTTGAGCGACTTTTTCATAAATTCTGGAATGATGGTTTTCATGCTGCTATACTATAGCTAATTCTCGCCAACGTCAAACTATCTCTCTCTCTCTCTTCGTTGTCGTAATCGTAATCGTTGTCGTAATCGTTGTCGTAATCGCAACCGGTCTCGTTCTTCCTCTCTCTTCTCCTGATCGTAATCGCTATCGTTTTTCTTCTATCAGTTCACCGCAAAACGGAGGTTCACCAATGCAGATGCAGAAACTTAAAGGTATTATCGCCCGCCGCGAGGGCAAAACACTGGTTGTCAAATCTGACAAAGGTGGAGCCGAATACCGTTTTAACGCCTCTGATCTGCCCGACGCCGAGACTGGCGAGCGCGTCGATCTGCTTATTGCTCCGGCTGATGACCCCGATGACATTTCCACGGTGCTTTCGATAAAAAGCAAGAAGAAGGTTAAGCCGATAAAGATCGGTAATTTTAACACTCTCGTAGGTCACATGATCAAGACGCGCGATCGTCTCAATGCCACACTGAGCGAGATCGCCGACCCCGATGCCGCTTCCGACCTGCGCGAAAAAATCTCCTGGCTCGACCGCGGCATAGAACTGTTTTCCTGAAAATTATTTTACCGGGGGGCAGATGAGGGGGACGGTCAGATTATCGGTGACCGGAAACAGGCGGTTGGGGCCCATCACGACAAGGTCGTCGATCTTCAGGTGGCGCTTGGCCATTTTGCGTGAGCGCGAGACTGCCCGCATGATCTGATCTTCGTTGTCGGGTTTGAGATCTTTGCTCAGCGTAATGTGCGGTTGAAAATTCTCTTTATCAGCATGCTCGAAACAGTCGAATTCATCAAATTTTTCGCATAGTTCATGGTGCAGGGCGTGCAGTCGCTCGTTTGGCATCACCTTCAAAAATACCACAGTGATGCGGTTATGCTCGTATCTGAACACATCAAAACCGCGCAGATAAATTTTGAGCGGCAGATACCTGGCAGCGATGCGGTGAATTTGAGGCAGCAGTTCGATGATTTTGTCATCGTCGAGGTAACCGGTGGCACGCCCCATGAATTTAACTGTCAGATGTGCGCTTTCAGGAGCCTCGAATGAATTGCAGATGCCGGTCAGTTTCTGCTGGCAGGCAGTCAGATAACTGCGAAAGCTCAACGGCACCCTGAATGCCAGAGTGTAGGGCAGGCTGCGATTCTCGCTGTCATGCTTGTGCGCGTTCATGCTGGCTACAGTTTATACTCTCAAATCGCTTTGTGCAATCCTGCGTTCGTTGACAGGTAAAAATTCTTTAAAACATCGCACAAAGCCGCAAAGACACGAAGAGAGCCGGGAGATCAGGACTGATAAGAAAGCATCGCACAGAGACACGAAGACACGAAGAAAACTCGTAGAGCGGGACTGATAAGAAAGAAAAAGCATCCGCAGAGGGCGCAGATTACACAGATGAAACGGATTTTTTTTGAGGATTTGCAAAAAAAAGAGATTTTTCTCTGTGTCTTAGTGGCTTAGTGCGAGGTGTGAGTGCGCTCAAAAGAACAGCCCCGCCGCATAAAGCGGCGGGGCTGTTGGTGAGAACTTCGCTCAGAGAGTCTTGAGCAGGCCGGTGCGTTCGTTGAAATCGACGATCAGTTCGTCCCATTGTTTGATAACTTCGGGGCTGTATACATCTTCCCAGAATTCCAGATCCCACAGGTTGTTGAGATCTTCAACCGTTCTGGCCTGTTGTTCTACCCAGGTATAATACTTGAAGTGATGCAGGCGCTTGCGATCCTGATAGGTGAGTTCCATCATGTTCTGACTGCCTTCGCCGAGCATGAAACGTTCGAAGTCGGCGAGGGCTCTAGAGGTGTCGAGTTTGCCATGTTCGGTCGCCAGTTCAACCAGGCGGGACTGATACATTTCTGCGGAGTCGGTCAGGCAGGTGAACAGAACGTCGTTTTCGTCGAGGTCATAGAATTTGGCAGCTTTTACCGCAGAAAGAACATTGCTGATACTGCTGATGCCCATGAGCGAAAGTTTTTCAACGACTTCAGCGCTGACACCTGCGTCTTTGAGCATTTCCTGCCCGGCCGGGGTGTTGAACACCCTGAACAGGCGCATGCAGTTTTCATCATCAACGGCAACAACCGTATCAGTATTGCGGGTATTGTGAATCCAGGGCACGTGCTTGTCGCCGATGCCTTCGATGCGGTGTCCGCCAAACCCGCAGTTCAGCAGAGTGGGGCACTGCAGGGCTTCTGAAGCTACGATGCGTGCATGCGGGTGCGCATGTTTGATGCGGTCGCCGGCGGCTATGGTGCCAGCTGAACCGGTGGCCGATACCCAGGCTGCCAGGCGGCTGCGCGGGCCTTTGATTTTTTCATAAACCTCGAGCACGGCATTGCCTGTGAGGTTGTAATGCCAGATAGAATTGCCGAATTCTTCGAACTGGTTGAAAATAACGATGTTTTCGCCACGCTCTTTGCGCAGTTCCCAGCATTTGTCGTAGATTTCTTTAACGTTCGATTCGCAGCCGGGGGTTGCGAAAATTTCGCTGGTGCCGATTTCCTTGAGCCAGTTGAAGCGCTCGGGGCTCATATCCTGAGGGAGAATAGCGATCGCGGGCGAGGCGAGCAGGGCGCAGTCATAGGCGCCGCCACGGCAATAGTTACCGGTGCTCGGCCAGACAGCCTTCTGGCGGGTTGGATCAAATTCACCGCTGACCAGTCTCGGAACCAGACAACCGAATGCTGCGCCAACCTTGTGAGCGCCGGTCGGAAAATACTTGCCGACCAGGCCGACGATGCGCGCTTTGACGCCGGTCAGTGAGCTCGGCAGTTCAACGAAGTTAACATCTCCATACAGGCCGGTTTTGGTGTCATTTTTCCAGGTGATGCGAAACAGATTGCGCGGGTCGACATCCCACAGACCGAGTGGTTTGACCTGCTTTTTGACTTTTTCGGGTATCTGTTCGGGATTCTTCTGCTGAGCGAAGGTCGGAATGATGATATTGCGCTCTTTCGCGCGCTGAACCGTGCTTTTCAGCACTTCTTCGTTTACTTTGAGCTTGAACTGTTTTAGATACTTAGGCACGATACGGCTCCTTGCTTATGGAAATACGTGAGTTCCGGCTTCGCCTTTGACGGCTTTCGCGAGATTCTCGGGATTGGTGATAATGGCGTGTTTGCCGCCAGCTTTGATGAACTTGATGATCGCTTCGCACTTGGGAAGCATCGAACCCGGCTTGAAATGACCTTCTTTGCAATACTTTTCGAGTTCGGCCACGGTCACCTTGTCGAGAGCTTTCTGGTCGGGTTTGCCAAAATTGAGACAGGCTTTTTCGACTGCAGTCGATACGATAAAGGTGTCGGCCTTGATATTAGAAGCCAGCAGTGCCGAGGCAAAGTCTTTGTCGATGACAGCAGCAGTGCCTTTGAGGTTGCCGTTGTCTTCGCGGATAACCGGAATTCCGCCGCCACCTACGGCTACTACGCAGAAACCCTTGTCAGCAAGCGTGGTGATGGCATCTTCTTCGATGATCTCCAGCGGCAGCGGTGAGGCTACGACACGGCGCCAGCCACGGCCGGCATCTTCCACCATATCCCAGCCGTCTTTGGCGATGCGCTCTTTGGCTTCGGCTTCAGTATAGAACTGGCCAATCGGCTTGCTTGGCTTTTTGAACGAGGGGTCGTTCTTGTCGACGAGAACCTGTGTAACAACAGTAACTACAGGTTTTTTGATGCCACGCTTCTTGAATTCGTTGCCGAGAGCCATCTGAAAATTGTAGCCGATGGCGCCCTGAGTGTCGGCGCCGCAGGAATCGAGCGGAACCGGGTGGATCTGGCTGCGGGCGATCTCGCTGCGCAGAAGAATGAAACCGACCTGTGGGCCGTTGCCATGTGTGATGACCACGTTATAGCCGGCTTCGATCATGTCGGCCACGTGAACCATGGTTCTTGCTGCTGCGTTGTATTGATCCGGGACAGTCTGGTGCTTGCTGTCGAGAATCAGCGAATTGCCGCCCACTGCTACTACTGCGAGTTTTCCTTTAGTTGCCATTCATCTTCCTCCGTCAGTTTGCGAACTGACAACGAAATATATTGCATGCAACGAGGCGCCTTGAGCCCCCGTCTGTGGACTGTGAATACTTCTTTCCTTGTGTTCGTATTTATAGCGCTGCAATTATACCCATTTTATTGCAAATTTCAAAGCGAATTCGCTCACGCCGCTAAAAGCCGCTAGCCGAGACTTCTTTACAATATTGTAGTTGGCGCGGAATGGGGTGCTGTGGTAGAATTTTTTCGTTTTCAGAGAGCTGAATACACATGATTCTATAATTGAGAGAATTCTATGAGACCAGACAAACCTAAAATCCGGGCTCCCAAAATATCGTTACAGCAGGAGATAAAGGAAAAGCAGCAGGAAGCGCCGGACGTTATCGCGCCCGTTCGATCTGCCGAACGCATTCGCCCTGAAGGAAGCACCAGTATCGGCGTCGGAGACGCAGTTTCCAGCCTCTTTTCACAGCAGTTTCTGGTGACCCTCGCAATACTTGCTGCGATCGTCGTCGTTGTTCTGATTGGAAACGCTCTGCCCGACTGGCTGGAAGCCCGCAAGCGTCCGCACCATTCGACCGCCGTGGCTTTTGAACTGCCTCCCGAAATCGAAAACCAGCGTGTGCCGGTCAGCGGTAACCCAACGCCATATAATGTTCAGGCCGAAGCCTGCTACATAGAGGGAAACAAATTACTGGCAGCAGGGTTCAAACATCGCGCAGAAAAGATGTTCCGGCAGGCGGCTGAGCACAGCCCTGACAACCAGAAATACTGGGATGCCTGGCAGGCTCTTCGCCGGGAGAGCGATTTTGAGACTTTCAAAAGGCAAATGGAAGCCCTTCTTGCCGCCGGTCGCGCCGACGAAGCCTGGGAAGCCTATGTTAACGGCGTCAAACGCGATCGCCGCTTTTTCAATCACTATACGCCAGATTTTGCCGAACGTCTCATGAAAGCCGGGTATCTCGCCTCGGCCGCTTCAATTCTGATGACCTACAATGAGCTTTTTCCGGTCAATTCCAAGGCCAGACCCCTGCTCGAGCAGATCCGCAAAATACCCTGACGCTCACCATTCCGAATATCGCGCTTTGCCTTCAAGGTCGATTTTATTGTTGGGTGAGTATATCTTTGAACCTTCCCCATATGCTGTCGGCCGGTCGCGGCCATTGGCCTTCTCAAGCTGAACGCCGTCGAACCACAGATCGGTGCCGCTTATGCTCGAGCTGTTGCTGAGAATAAGATAGGTGTTCTTGGTATCGACATGCAGTGCGCCATTGAACCTTAGATACAGGCGATACCAGGTTTTGTTGCCGGTTCTTATGCGGCCGGCTATGCCACCGGCGCCTGCCGGGTCGAGATTGCCGTTCTGATCTATGGTGACATAGATCATAGGCACAGAAGGTGTGTCGTCATTTTTGTCCTGCCGGAAGCCGATGGTCGCTGAAGCCGGCAAGCCATCTTCGAATCCGACATAGGCAGAGAAGATGAAGTCGTCGCCACCGCTGAAGGTTTCGGTAGCGATGCTTTGAAAAACGGTACCAGCTTCAAGATTTTTCGGCCCGGTCTGGGCAACGACCAGAACTGATGGAGCAATATTCACTGATGCAACCGGATATACTGTACTGTCCAGCGTTTGGACACCAGTGTAAGTGCCGGTTGCCTGGGCTGGATCAGCTTCAAATGTGATGCTGGCGATATAGGTCGCGCCCGGCGCCAGAGATGGCAACGGGTTTGGCGAGAAGGTCGGCACCATGGTGCCGCCGTCGCTTCCGTTCATTGTAGCCATTGGCGCTCCCCAGCTCAGGTCGCTTAGTGTGACATTGCCGGTGTTCTGGTAGGTAACGTTCACCGCAACTTTCTGCCCAAGCGAAACCGTCACCGGAAAAGCGGTATCAACCGCCGTAATCGACAATCCTGGACTTTCTGCAACAGTAAGCGTCAGCAAAAATGTGTCTGATGCTTCCCTTATTGGGTCAAGTGCATTGTCGAATGGCGTTAGATCATCATCGAATACTGTTTGAATAGCTGAATATATTCCTGGAGGAGTGTATTGTGGAATGATCACGCTTGCCGTGCAGTTGAGAGTGCCGCCTGCTGCTACTGAACCAGGTGTAAGAGTCGGGGTTAACGTCGCCGTTCCGTCACTGATTCCCTGTGGGATCCATCTTATGCGATTCGTATTGATATTGCCAGTGTTACTTAGTGTGAAATTAGTTGTGGCTGTTGTAGCATGCGCATGTGAGCCCATATTTACATCGTTTACGCTGATCAGTTTGGTTCCAACCAGAACTTTTGTTGTAAAGGTCGCAGTAACTTCACCTGAAGTATAAGAAATGTATGGCGCATCAGTATCGACATAGGCTCTCTGCGTTCCTTGGTAGTTGCCTGTGGCCTGCCCGACAGGAATTGTCAGAGTCGCAATTGCAGGGGATGAGCCGCCAACAGCCAGGTTCGTGGCGAAAGGAATGGGGTCGAACTGAATCTGCGCGTCTGGTATAGGAATGCCAGGCCCAAGCGGCGGTAACCAGCTGGCAATTTCTCTTATATCGCTTGCTATTGGCTGATTGCCAAGATTGACTATGTTGAAACTGACAGCTGAAGACCGGTCTGGTGCAACAGTTCCGAAGTCTAAGGTGGTCGGGCTGATACCGATAACAGTTTTGGCAATAACTCTCAACTTAAGATTGGCAGTATCTGAAGCTTCAGCTGGATCATCTATGTCACTGTTACCATTCGTGTCGTTCCAGACAGTTATTGTGCCTATATATTCGCCTTCCGGGGTGCCGGGCGGAACATTGACCTGCCATGTTCCGGTCAGGGTCTTGTTTTTGATCATGTATTCAAAAACGCTCGGTATAAAAATCGATGCAGTCGCTGGAATGGTCGTAGGCCCAACCAGAGCTGAGGCAGTGGCCATAGGTCGGTTCAAAATCAGCGTGCCGATGTTGTCAATTGTGAATTCGCATGTGTCAGATATGAGTGAAGGCATAGCATCTTCGATCAGCAGATCAGTTTCTACAATATCGATGAATTTAGTACCAACCTGGCAGGAAACGGTGAAAAATGCCTGAGGGTCACCTGTCAGATCAGGGTAATCACCCAGCAGATCATCATATATCGAGGCATATTGGCCAATATAATCGCCGTCAAGAATCGCCGGGTCGTTGGGGACCGTCAATGTCATGGTAGCAGGAAATATTGTGTTTGCCGGCTGGGGCGGCTGCGGATCAAAATCGTAATTGATGTCACTTAATAGTGGCACTCCATCGAGGCTGAGCGGAATTTTCTCCCAGCCAAGATCGCTAAGTAGAATGTTGCCTGTGTTTTTTACACTGAAAGTTGCAACACCAGTTTCAAGTTTGGAAAGAGGGCCGGCATCGGCTATTGGTGTAAGCACGCGTAGGCCACGGTAGGGAACGACATACATTTGTAGCGTCAGGATTTCAGGCGCTTCATTGTCATCGCCAAGATAGGTTCCGTCGCCGTCTTCGTCCTCGAATACGGTAACAATACCGGAATAGGTGCCAATAGGCATGCCGGCAGGTACGTAAGCATTGATATAGGCTGTTCCTGTTGCCAGAACAGTTATGCTGGCCGGAAGGGTTAACTCGATTTCTTCTGCCGGTATGTAGAAGGCCGGGGTAGCGATGTTGTACATGTTGTCAATGATGCATTTGAGACAACTGAGAGTTTTGTCACCAATGTTGGTGATTTTAAAACTGGCTTCTGGCAGCGGAAAGGTCGGTGTCGCATTGCCAAAATCGACAAGAGACGGGGTAAAATGCATCAGCTGGTTCCCGATACCGATTTCGAGTTGAAAGGTTGCGCTGGCACGGCCGTCGTTGGGGTTGCCGTCATCGTTGAGGTCTTCCCAGACGATAAAGTCGACAACATAATCGCCGTCGGTGGCTGCGGCATCTATATAGCCTGATATAGAAGCAATCTGGGCTGCTGTTGTCGTCATATCGCCGGCTGTAGCAGGTGTCACTGTTAAGGTAAAATCAGTGGCCGTCTGTTGCTTGATTTTGACTTTTTCGAGCAATAGATTGCCCCCGTTAAAAATCGTAATGGATTTTGTGGCAATTGTATTGCCTATCTTCCAGTCGCCAAGGCTGACTGACTCTGGGAGTGTGTAGATAACCCGGCACTGACTGGCAGTGACAGTTGAGTTAAAGACATAGTTTGGCTCTCCGGCGTCAAGAACGCCATTATACGGCGGCATATCTTCGAAAACGCTCATTGTTGCAATGTAGCTTCCGGCCGGTTGATTGTAAGGCATGTGCAGTTCTGCATAGGTGCTGGTAGCCGAGGGTGCTGCAACGGGAACAATGAAGCCCGACAACGGATACATGGTCAGCTGCGAAGGATGCAGCAGGTCTGCTGCAGCTGATTCATAAAAACCTTTATTCCAGCTGGTATGTGTCAGATCGGTCGAACCCAGATTGTTGACTTTACTGTTGCCGACGGTCTTATGCTCGCCGCAGACCATTGTGCCAAAATCGAGCGTTGCCGAGGCGTAAGACAGGTCACGATAACGTATTTTCAAAGGAGCAGAAATCGCAACGCCTGAAGTAGCATAACCAGGATCTGTCGATAGCAGATTCGCGTCGTTGCCGGTGGCGCTTGCTATCATCTCCATAGTCCCAAGACCTGTATTCGTTAGCGCTCTGTATGTCCAGGTGAAACTCGCTGTGGCTCCGGCTTTTAGATCAATTGAAGGCGGATCCGGTTCTGTTAACCTCAACAGAGTTCCGCTGCCCGTGGAAAACTTGAGTGGATCGAGCGAAGGAATAATGTTTTCAATCGTAGATCCCAGATTGACGTTGTTTGAAATTTCTAGAACAAGCGTGGTTTCCTGATTTTCTTCAATATCATCAGGTATAAAAGTAAGCTTAGCTGTGATGCTACCAGGGTTTTGCACTTCGAAAAACTGTCTGGAGAGAAAAGTCTGGAGATTACCATTCCCAGAGTTACAGGTATACAAAAGTGTTTTCCAATCGCCGGCAGGACCAGGAATTGTGTAATTTTGAATTCTGACACCTACATTGGCTTTTTCATGGTCTGTAACCGGGGTTGCATTGTTTTCCGTTCCATTTCTTGCCAGGAAAAGTACCCTTATATTGTTTGCTCCCGGTATGTCTGTGTATTTGGCCCAGATCTCCTGCCCGACGTTGAATGTATATTGTTCGGTAGTGAACGCAGAATCTTTCGAACAATATCCAACAATGTTGCTGGCCATGATTAACCATGAATCACTGTCTGCACTGGTAGAACTAATTGCCGGTGAGGTTGACCAGTTTGCATCTATACCTTCCGCAAATCCTCTTATGACAGGTGTTACCCCGGTAGCTGAATCGCTGGCAACAGCTACTTTAAAAGTGAAGGTTACAGGTGTGTTAGCTGCGAGTAAGAAAGGAAGAGCAGGATTTTCAAGCGTCTGATAATGAGTTCCCAGTGAAAAGGTTAAGCTGGCAGTATTTAACCATATAGAAGCTTGCCCGGTATTCTCAATATCCATTGTTACAACTAGATCGTGCTGGTTGAGATAGACTTGCGTTTCTGCGGCTACTATATTTCTTACTTCTAAAACAGGTGGTGTCTGTATGTCACAGGTATTGCTTGTGTCGGTTGCAGCAGTTAAAGAGCGCAGGTCATTCGAATCGACGCCATAACCACTGCCATGAAGGGTAAATGAACCTGGTGTCGCGGCAGTGTAGTTCCATGTTATGTCGGTGTAACTATAAGGTTCAACCGTAACCAGTCCTTGACTGGGACCCGAATTAAAGACAGCGGTACCTACGTTGCCCAAATCGAGGGTCAAAACAGATGCATAGGCTGTATCGACGCGGCTACCACCGCTGTTTACAAGCCGGGATGTTGCCTGAAAGGGTTGATTTACTGTTACTGAATCTGGCAGCAACACTTGAATACTAAGGCTGGCCGGATCGACAACGTCGAAATAGGTTTCGCACAGAGGAATCTCATTGGTTACACGCGAAACGATGACACGCCACTTGCCGAGAAAAGTCGGGTCGTTGCTGAGCGTATAACTGTTGGTGAGAATGCCGGAGGGGTCTGTGAATACCATATCAGCCTGAACCTGCGATCCCCCCGGCTTATACCAGCGCATTCTGTAGTCGCGGTCTGGTTGCAGGTTGCTGCCTTTTGTATAGACGGTAAAGTTGCCGAGATTGAAGCTGTCAGCTTCGATTGTCCAGGCGGGAAATCCAAGTGGGCCGCGAAAAGTTTTCAGTACGCCGGATCTGATAGTCCAGCTGGGGGGAGTGGTATCACCAGTATTATAGACAAAAGAATTGTAGGTGTTTCCATCAACATAACTCATACTGGCGTTTATAGTGCTTGTTCCGGTTGCTGATACTGGCGAAATGTCGATGTCGAATCTGATAACTTTCGTTTGGCCAGTCAATATAGTTTCTGAATAAGGTTCACTTACACCATAAGGACGCTGGTTGAGATAAGTGCCGAGACTGAAATGCAGTTCCGTGTCATTCCAGAGATCCCAGACTGCGGCTGCTTCACCATCGTTGCGCACGGTGATGTAAATGCCGGCTCCACTCTGGTCGAGATATACTGTTGAAGAGGCAGTAATATCAAGAATTTTAAGGTTGGGTGGTTCTTGTATCTGCCAGAATGCTTTTACGTCAGATTCGTTATCTTCGATTGCTGCCAGAGTAATGCTGTTGCTGCCTGTGCACTTTGCGTCTATATAATCTATGCCTGATACGCTGTCGGTGCCTACTCCGACCAGCAGAGTAATGATCTTTGATTCGCCACCTGAGATTGTAACAGGCAAAGCCGGTGATGGCGCGCCTATGATGTAGTCTCCATAAACCGGGGCATCGAAAATCAGTTCGATGGTATTCAGTGTTGCAGAGTTGCTGCCTGTATTTGCTACAGAAACCATTACAGGAAGCCCATTGTGCCCCTTTGTTACATTGGTTGTGGTTGTTTCTACTTTGGTGATCTGCAAACGGGCGCTGCGGTAAACAACTGGTAGAGAAAGCGGGGATTCAACGTCTGTGGTATCGACGTCAGATACGGCATACCAAGCTACATCCTGGGTTGGCGAGGCAGTATAAGTGGTGGATGCAGTTGAAGTGATTGTCGCAATCTGTGTCCATGGGCCATTTTCACTGTCATAGCTGCAATATATACGGTAGGGGTTGGTAGGTTTCAAGCCATTTGCGCCGGTACCCGGCGTGCTGACATCCCAGGTGAGCTGGCAACCTCCTCTGGATGAACCGGAGACAGGAACGCTGGTTTCTACTGCTGTGAGGCCTGATGGACTGATGTTGCAGGTAATATCATCTAACCACAGCTGAATGGTGTAGTTCTTATCGCCGGTAAGAGTCATAAAAAAGTGAACTATATAAGATTCTCCCGCCTCAAATAACATATCTGTTTGATTGGGAGTTGACCATGAGGTCTGGAGCGTTGCACCCGTGTGTGAAATTGCATGAAAAGTGCCACCGTCAATTACGGTGTCTGGAGCCGTAGATTTTCGAATAGTTCCCAGGTGTGCCGTTTTTGTTTCGGCTGTGGGGCTTGAGGCTTCCCGATATCTTAACGACACTCTTGCGTTAACGTTTGTATTTCGGGGGGGGCAAGAAATTCTTGAAAAACAGTGAAATATGCACTGTAACCGAGGGTGGGGGCCTGAGTACCTTTGGTCTTGAAGTAGGACCATAAGGCGTCTACGCTATTGTCCTGGTCAAAGTCTGTTGTTCCTCCATCGTTAGTGGTTACCGGCTCAAGCGTCCAACCTGTTGTATCGGTATCGAAAGTGCTGTTTTGGATCTGATTGAGGGCGAAGGCATGGGATGAAATAAGTGTGAAAGCTATAATGAGCGACAGCAGGCAAGTAAAAAAGCGCAAAGATCGCGAAGTATTTGCGCGAGTGTTGGTGGGTGTTGCGTGGCGGCCAGTAAAAAATGTCGTTTCAGAACCTCTTTGCCTGCCGAATGCCGGCGTGGCGCTTATGTGCTTATCTCTCATCTGTTTGCTCCGCTTATTTAAATCCTGAACCAGCCTTTCTGCCTGTTGCGCAAAAAGACTGCTGTTTTCTTCTATATTCAGTATAACAGACCTCCCGCCCGTACCGCAGCAAAATGTACGAAAAAACACCGCGACCTCTGCAACCGGACCTTTTTCAACGCAGAGTCAAAATATTGCGTCTGCTGGCAGAAAGCCTCAAAGTATCAGCTTAAAATCTCGATCTCGATGCTGCTTGTTTCTGTAGCAGTTTGAAGTCTTTATCGAAAGTGATCAACTTGGAGCAATATTCTTCAGCTGGCTTCAGATGCATGAGATCATTGATGTTTTCAGAAATTGCAGTTCAAGGCCTGACTTGGCTGCCCGAACGAAGATGTCCTGAGAAATTTCCCACGCGATGAATCTGGAGTAATATTCAAAGTCATTTCTGATGAGCTCTTCGTCAACCGATAGTTTTGACAAGGTGAAAAGAAGCTCCTGAAGAACCAGAACAGAGACTCTGAGTTATGATTTTTCGGCAAGCGACCGGATCAAATGAAGTGCAACCCGCTTCTTCTCTGGATCTTGTTCTACACTCGCATACACAAACACATTGGTGTCAAGATATACCATTGTTCATGTCCTGCATCAGACCGTCGATGTCTGTGTCTTTGTCTATCTTGAAATGCCGGTTCTGCCAGGCATCGAAAAACTCTTCGTCTTGTCTGGTCCACTGAGGCTTTTCACAGGCATTATTCTGGGTGCTGGCCTCGGCTTTCAGATGCCTGATCAAATCGAGAAACTTGTTGCGCAGGTTCTCAGGCAAATTTCTGAAGTCTTCCAGAATTCTATCTTCAAGCGAATTCCTCGTATTCACAGGATTCCCCCGATCTGCAAGAATGCGTTGCCGGTAGCATTATTGCTTCAAAACAGGCGTTAGTCAGATCAAACTATTGTTCTACTTTGAACATCATATCACCTTGTTATTAATGTGCCAATTCATCATCTACCCAATCAACAAGCAATTCGTCGCCCCCTTACAACACAAAACCTCTTCGCGGCACAAACTGGTTCAGGCGCGGCCTGCCAGCCTTCCAATCGGCTCAATCGGCCTGCTCAATCTGCGGATAGTCTTCTCTTCTGTCTTTGCCTGCGTTTCTCCGTGTCTTCGCGGCTTCGTGCGGGCTTTCTTTCTTCGCTTTCAGCTGCTGGAAAATTTCGTGCGGCTGTGGTTGCCGAAACGTTGACTCGCAGGTATAATTAGCTTTCAATATCAGCCGATAGATTTGTTCGACTGAGCAAAATACAACAACAGGAGAACGGAATGAGCAACGCTAAAAAGATCATGGAACTGGCTGAAAAATACCGCGATTATACAGCTAAAAATCTCGGCAGCATGGTTAAGATCCCTTCAGAGAGCATGCAGGAAAAAGACGTGCAGGCTGAAGTGGTTCGCCAGATGAAAGAAGCCGGTTTCGACGAAGTTCGCATAGATGGCCTCGGTAACGTAATCGGCCGCATCGGCAACGGCAAAACTGTTCTGGCTATCGATGGTCACGTCGATACCGTCGGCGTCGGCAATCGCGCCAACTGGGAATTTGATCCGTTTTCCGGTGAAGTTAAAGACGGCTTCGTCTGGGGCCGCGGCACCGTCGATCAGGAAGGCGGCATCGCCTCAGCCATCACCGCCGGTCGCATTCTTAAAGATATGGGCTTTGACCGCGACGTCACCTTTTATGTCGTCAGCTCGGTAATGGAAGAAGACTGTGACGGCCTGTGCTGGAAATACATCGTTGAAGAAGAAAAAATCAAACCCGATTTCGTGATCAGCACCGAACCGACCAATCTCAATATCTACCGCGGTCACCGCGGTCGCATGGAAATCGGCGTCGATTTTCGCGGTATTTCGTGCCACGGCTCGGCTCCCGAACGCGGCAAAAACGCGGTTTACATGGCTTCAAAATTTGCGCTCGAAGTCGAAAGACTCAATGAACGTCTCAAGCACGATGACTTCCTTGGCAAGGGCACCGTTACCATCTCTGAATTCAAATCTGGCAGCCCGTCACTGTGCGCCGTGGCCGACTCCGTTCATATTCACCTCGATCGCCGCCTGACCTGGGGCGAAACCAAAGAATCAGCAGTCAAAGAAGTCGAGGAAGCAATCAAGGCTGTTGGTCTCAAACTTGGCGATGAAGCCAAAGTTGAAGTTCTGCACTATGAAGAAGTCGCCTATACCGGCCTCAAATACGGCATGGAAAAATACTTCCCGACCTGGAAGATACCCGAAACCGAACATGTCGTGCAGACTGGCGTGAAGAGTTTCAAAGAACTCTTCAACAAAGACCCCAAGGTCGACAAATGGACCTTCTCGACCAACGGTGTCACCATCAACGGCTATTACAAGATTCCGATCATCGGTTTCGGCCCGGGCAACGAAGTACATGCGCATGCCCCGAACGAAAAGACCCCGGTCGACGATCTGGTCAAGGCGGCTGCCTTCTACGCGCTCTACGCCTACTACATCTGAGTTGTGAATGCGAACCCGGTAAGCGTCTGAACTGACTACTTACCGGGTTTATTGCGAAAATAAAGCGAAAGGTATTACCAAATGAAAGAATTCAAGGCATTGTTGAAAGAGATCAGTGGCTACAAAACGAAAATGTTCGGCAAAGATCTGCTCCTGACCTGGGAAAAGACGACCGACGAACTCAAACAGATTCTGGCGATTGCCGACCTGCTCAAACTCATGCGCGAGAACAACATCTCGGCCCGGGTTTTTGACAGCGGCCTTGCGGTTTCGCTTTTCCGCGACAATTCGACACGCACCAGATTCTCTTTTGCCTCGGCCTGTAACCTGCTCGGTCTTGCAGTGCAGGACCTTGACGAAGGCAAGTCGCAGATCGCTCATGGCGAAACCGTGCGCGAAACCGCCAACATGATCTCTTTCCTGTCTGAAGTAGTCGGCATTCGCGACGATATGTATCTCGGCGCCGGCAACACCTATATGCGCGAAGTCGGCGAAGCCCTCGACGACGGTTTCAAACAGAAAGTTCTGCCGCAGCGCCCGGCCGTGGTCAACCTGCAGTGCGACATTGACCACCCGACCCAGTCGATGGCCGATCTTGGCTGGCTCAAAGAACATTTTGGCGGCCTCGAAAACCTCAAGGGCAAAAAGATCGCCATGACCTGGGCCTATTCACCCAGCTACGGCAAGCCGCTTTCGGTTCCGCAGGGCATTATCGGCCTGATGACCCGCTTTGGTATGGACGTTCATCTTGCTCACCCCGAAGGCTATAACCTGATTCCAGACGTCATGAAGGTTGCCGAAAAGAATGCCAAGGCCAGTGGCGGCAAATTCACCGCTTGCACCAGCATGGAAGAAGCCTTCAAAGGCGCCGATATCGTTTATCCGAAGAGCTGGGCTCCTTATTCTGTAATGGAAAAGCGCACCGTGCTTCTGCGCAAGAGCGACCACGACGGCCTCAAGGCTCTCGAAAAAGAATGTCTTGCCAATAACGCCAAGTTCAAAAACTGGGAATGCACCGAAAAGATGATGAAGCTCACCAACAAGGGCAAGGCACTCTACATGCATTGTCTGCCGGCCGACATCACCGATGTTTCATGCAAAGCCGGCGAAGTTGCCGCTTCGGTTTTCGATCGCTACCGCATTGAAACCTATAAAGAAGCCGGCTACAAGCCCTACATGATTGCTGCCATGATTCTGACCAGCAGATTCGCCAACGTTCCCGAAATGCTCGAAAAGCTCATCGAGAAAGACCGCAAAAGAATCAAAGTCTGATCTGTTAAGACAGATTCGATTCTGTAGAAACTGATTCAAAACCAGGCAGCCCGGTGTCAGCACCGGGCTGCTTTTTTATGCGCAGCTATCTTCTCTGCCATTCTGCGCATGGAGTGACGGAGTCATTCTGCGCGCTTCGCGCAGGACGAGCAAAATCGATTACGATGACGATCACGATCACGAGAATGAATTGACTTATGCTGGTAATAACGTATAATGCAGCTGTGTACGAAGTTTTGATGTCAGAAATACCGGAGATAATTTGATGAAGATGCGATCGTTTGTTTATATGATCATCGCGGCGCTGTTACTTTGCCCGAACTTTGCGGCATGGGCCGAACAGGATGAACTCACTCAGGAACAGCTCAAAGAAATGCAGCTGCAGCCGTCGGGTCCGGTTCTCGAATTTCTCGAAAAAGAGAATACCGCACTTGGCGAAAAGATTCAGGCTAAAATTGGCGATGGCTCTCTCGACCCCAGCAATCAGGAAAACATGCTGAAAGCACTTGGCGGCGAGGCCAAGGGCATTCTCGAGCGCGCTATCGAACTGCGCAAGACCATCAAAGAACCTGGTCAGCGCCTGATTCTCGATATGGAAATGGTAACCCTCGGCTCACAATCCGGTTTGATGCAGGAAGTCATTGCAATCATTGCCAACTGGAAGGGTGATATGCGTGAAGCTATGATTATCACCGCCGCTCAGCGTTTTCAGATGATGAAGGTTGCAATGAGCGAAGATTTCGACGCTCTGCTTAAAGAACTGCAGTCTTCAAAAGATCCACAGATCGTCGAAGCTGCCGGTCGTATGCTCAACCCGTTCTTCAGGAGCCCGGAAGGCAAGCCTTTCCCGGAATTTCCCGCCGGCAAGAAGACGATCGACGGTAAGGATCTCAATCTTGCCAGATTCAAGGGCAAAGTGCTGCTGGTAGATTTCTGGGCAACCTGGTGCCCGCCCTGCCGCGCCGAAGTCGGCCCGCTGGTCAGTGTTTACAACAAATACAAAGACAAGGGCTTCGAAATTGTCGGTATTTCGTTCGATAAAGAACGTGCCGACTTTGACGCTTTTGTCAAAGAGAACAAGATGGACTGGCCGCATTACTTCGACGGTAAACACTGGGAAAACGAAGTCGGCCCGACCTATGGTATTCAGTCGATTCCGACCATGTATCTGCTCGATGGCGAAGGCAAGGTAATTACAACCGACCTGCGCGACGGCAAACTCGAAAAAGAGCTCGAAAAGATTCTTAAATAAGGCATCTGTCAAAAAAAGGCTCCGGGTTAATCTCCGGAGCCTTTTTATTATACTGTCGAAATTACCTGCCTGATCGCTTCCTGCAGGGTTTTGCTGTTATATGGTTTGCAGATGAATGCCTGTGGCTGTTCGGGATGTTCTCCACGCATGACGATGCTCTTATCGTAGCCACTGGCCATAATTGCCGGAATATCCGGGCTGATTTTGCGTAGTTCTGTCAACGTCTGCCAGCCATCGAGGCCTGGCATGACCAGATCGCAGATCACCAGATCAATCTGCTGTCTGAGTGCCTTGAAGATCTCGATTGCATGGGTTCCATCTGTCGCTTCGATTACTTTGTAATCAAAATTTTCGAGAAGGCTGCGGGTGATAAAGCGCACCATCTCTTCATCTTCAACGACCAGAATCGTTTTGACCCGCAAAATTCTGCCAGACCTGATGGCGGGTGTAACCGTTTCCACCGTTGCTGCAGCATTTGAAGGAAAATAAAAGCTGAAGCAGCTGCCATGATCAGGCACACTGTGCAAACTTATGCCGCCGCCGATTCCACGCATGAAACCGAGGGAGTTGGGAAGCCCCAGTCCCCGGCCAAGCCCTTTGGTCGAGAAGAATGGGTCGAACACCTTGCTGATTTCGTCTTCGGGTATCCCGCGGCCATGGTCGAGAATTCTCAGGCAGACATAGGTGCTGTCGGGTAACGGCGTCCAGTCGATGGGAAAACGATGTTCGGACGGTATCGCATCTGAGGCGACTTTGCCGATATCGAGCACTATGGTGTCTGATCTGTCAGCAGAAGCTTCTGAGGCATTGAAGATTGCACTTCTGATGATCTGCAGCAGCTGGTCACGATTAATTCGGATCAACGCATCGCTGATCGAGGTATGCAGCTCCAGTCGATGCCTGGCCGGCAGATGTTGACTGAGTGATTCGATTTGCGTGCGGCAGATCAACGTCAGATCAATAGTGTGAATCTCAGCCTGATATTGGCCGAGATAGGTAAGCATCATCGAACTCATTTCAGATGCCTTGCGAGTGGCGCGCATGGCATCGTTGACGCTCTTTTTGCATTTCTCATCGAGTGGTCGGTTAATGCCGAGCAGTTCGAGATTGCCAAGCACTACCTGCAGCTGGTTGTTAAAATGATGAGCGATTGCAGAAGCCATGCGACCAAGGCTGTCAGCTTTGAGATTCTGCTGTTTTTGTGTCTCGATCTGACGTTTCTGTTGTTCTAATTCTTTGCGCTCGCTGACATCGCGGGTAATTCCGATGATTTCGGCATGGCCCGTCTCTTTGTTGATAACCCAGTTCTGAGTCATTTCAGTATGGATCAGACGGCCATCTTTGCCGAGCTGATCAAGCTCGTCAATATAGCGGGTTTGCAGGTTGTTGCGCAGATTGGCCAGTCGTTTCGGCAGGTAGTCGTTAACGATTTTCAGCGATTCCGGTGGCAGATGAACCTTTATTTCGAGTTGCATCAATTCTTCGGGTGTGAAGCCAAAAATTCTGGTGAGAGTCGGGCTGATGTATCGGTATTTTCTTGTTTCGACGTCAAAAACCCAGATGATATCATTGATATTTTCACTGAGAAACCTGTAACGCTCATCACTTGCGCGAATCATTGTATCGGTTATCCGTTTCAGCAATGAGTTTGAAAAGATCTCGCCAACTACCTTCAAAAGCGTGATTTCTTCGGAGTTCCAGGTGCGGTAGCTGTGGACGCAGTCATAGCCGAAGAGCCCGATGAATTTTCCCTGCGTCAGCATGGGCATGAGCAGAATCGACCTGACGCTATCTTCGATAAGCAGTTTTTTGAACTCTGCCATGCTCTCAGGCATTTTGGTGACGTCGCTGAAATGAAGATAGTCATTCGATTTGCTGATAAAATCTTTCACACCCGGCAGATTTGCGAGAGGATAATTTTGATATTTGGGAATCAGCGTTTGAACATTTGCTGCGCACCATTCATGTGTATTGGTGATAGTTCGGCCATCCGTAGAAACCTGGAAAACATAACCGCGATCGGCTTCGAAGAATCGTGTGGTCAGTTCGAGGGCATTGGTGATGATCTTGTCAATTTTATCGACAGGAGCATTGACCAGACCCTGGGCTATGCTCGAGAGCATTTTTTCGAACTGCAGCTGGTAGCGCAGGCGGTCCTGGGTGACTCTGTTTTCGCTGATATCTTCGACGATCGCTATGCCACCGATTACTTTCGAATCTGCGCCGTATATCGGAGTTGTGATCATTTTCAGCGGTGTCACCTTATCGGAGGTAACTGATCGATAGTAGTCTTCATAATAACCGGACCGGCCATTTACAGCATCGGCCAGTGCCTGTTTAGCCTGTTCGTCGGCAATGTCGAACAGGCTAAGGCCTGCCACCTTCTCAGCGGTAGTTCCGAATATTGTCAGAAACTTGGCATTGTAATCTTTTAGATAGCCATCAGAATCATACTGCATAATAGCTACCGGGGCGTTTTCGAGAATGAATCTGTATTTTTCTGAAGTTTCATGTTGCCGGGTCGCCAGTGCCTGCAGGGGCCATGGTTCGATGCTGGTATCGGCGCATCGTATCAGCTGCGAACCGTGCAGGTGACAGACCAGCGGTATGCCGTCTCTGAGGCAGTAAACTGCGGTCAGTTGACAATTCTGGTTGTCAAAAGCCACACCCTCGGCAGTTTCTCCTTTGACGCTGAAGTTTCCCCAGACCACCGCGCAGATATCATTCAGTCTCTCGACTTTGAAGGAATGTTCTGAAATTGTTATTTCGCAGGGAATCTTTTCTATGTCTGATTGCAGGCTGGTGAGCAGAGCGTCTAGATTGGTCCAGAATTCGCCGGGTGCCGATCCTATGGCTGTGATATCCGGACTCAGATACTTTTTCAGCCTCTCAAGATTGCGTTTGCATGTGTATTCATGCAGCACTGTCATATGAAGCTCAAGAATAGCCTGTTCAGAAGGCATTTTTACGTGCTTTACTGAATCGCTCTCACTATGTTCTTTTGTCGGTTTTTCTGCCATGGTTATAACAAAACCCGCCCGGCTGGTTCAGCGCGGGCGGGCATGTTTCGGTTTAGAATCTTTCCCAGAGGGAATTTGCGAGCTCCCGCGATTTGGCGCAGAGTTCTTCTTCTTCGCCGTCTTCGAGGAAGGTAAGTACACCGTCATCCATCAGGGTTTTTCCCTGGCAGATGGTAGTCTGCACCCTGCTGAACGGCAGGCCGAAGGTCAGGTGACCAAAGGTGTTGGCTGCGGTAAGCGGGGTAGGGGGCACGTAATCCCAGACGACGAGGTCAGGAGCAGCGCCTTCTTCGATAGCACCAATTTTCTTTTTGAACAGTTTGCTGGCAAGACGCGGGCCGTTGACGGCGAACATGCGCCAGGCTTCGCCATAAATCTTGCGCGGATCACCGGCCTGATGCTTATGCAACATATTGGCAACGACGAGGTCTTCGAGTGGCGAAGCCGACATGCCATCTGTGCCAAAGCTGACGTTGATTTTTTCTTCCATCATTTTTTCGAGCGGTGAGCAGCCGACAGCGTTGTTCATATTCGAGCGTGGGTTGTGAATGACATTGGTTTTGGTCAGACCGAGGGTCTGAATGTCAGGAGTATCGCAGTGAACGCCGTGAACGAAAATGCTGTCGGGGCCGGTCAGTTTGAACCGGTGCAGGCGATCGACGACCGAGCGATAACCGCGATTGACGGCATCGACATTGTCAGCTTTGTCTTCGGCAACATGGATGTGAACGCCGGTCTGCAGGGCCTTCATGAGTTCAGCGGCGCGTTCGAGGCTGGTGTCAGAGAGGGTGAAGCTGGCGTGCAGACCGATCATGGCATGAATATCAGACTCGCTTTCGAGCTTGAGGCCTCTGATAAAATTGGCGTTTTCGGTGAAGCCTTCATCGCACTTCTGAAAGCCGTCGCGGTCGGAAATTTCATAGCACAGGCTGCCGCGCAGGCCGCATTTGCGGAAAACGTCGCGTAATACCGATAGCGAACCGGTAATGCAGTTCGGGCTGGCGTGATGGTCGATCAGAGTGGTAACGCCGTTGCGCACTGCATCGAGCAATGGAATCAGGGCGGTGAGATAAAGGTCTTCTTTGGTCAAGGCCTTGTCGAGGCGCCACCAGAGACGTTCGAGAATTTCGACGAAGTTGGTTGGCGAGGCGTCTTTTAAGGCGATGCCGCGGGCAAAAGTCGAATAAAGGTGCATGTGGGTGTTGACGATGCCAGGCATCAGCACGCGCCCCTTGACGCTTTTCATTTTTGCTTTCGGGTATCTCTGCCTGATTTCGTCGGTGGTGCCGATAGCATGTATCTTTTTTTCGTCAAAAGCAACCGCTCCGTTTTCGATGACTCTGTGGTTTTCTCCTAGCGTTACAACAGTAGCGTTACCGATAATCTTCATCTTCTATCAACCTCTTTCTGAATAATGAATTGATTATAAATCAGTTTGTACCTGTATACAATGAGATTACTTCGCTTCGCTCGCAATGACTTGATACCGTCATTGCGAAGGGCGAAGCCCTGAAGCAATCTCCCGGTCGTCGAACTATTTCCTGCATACATGATGGCTTAACATTCAGCCGTTGTAGATCTGTCGGCTGCGCTCGTTCTGGCGTCTGATCAGATCTTTCAGTTCAGCATCGCCGAACCTTGTGAAGCGGCCTTTTTCGATGAGGGTTTCGCCGTGAACGATGCTGAGATCAACTGTGTCGACGGCACAGAATACCAGCGCAGCAAGCGGGTCAGTAGAACTGCCAGCCTGACGTAGACTGTCGAGTCTGAAGCCGACGAGGTCTGCTTCGTAGCCCTTTTCGAGCATACCGATATCATCGCGACCCAGCACTTTGGCGCCGCCAAGAGTAGCAACCTTTAATGCTTCACGCGCTGTGATGCAATCAGCGGTTTTAAGCACGCGCTGCAGCAGCATACAGTTACGCACTTCGAGCATCATGTTCGAGCAGTCGTTGCTGGCACTGCCGTCTACTGCCAGACTCACCGGCACATCGGCCTTGAGCATCTCGACGATTGGTGCGATACCAGAAGCCAGGCGCATATTGCTGGTTGGGCAGTGGGCGACGCCACCCTGCGCTTTGCCCATGGCGACAACTTCTTCGGGAGACATGTGTACGCAATGTGCATAGAACGAATTTTCGTCCATCCAGCCGAGGTCTTCCATCAGTTTGAAGGGGCGCATACCGAATTCCTTGATGCAGAATTCCTCTTCGTCTTTCGTCTCGGCAAGATGTGTGTGAGCCTTGAGTCCCTTGCTGGTAGCGTATTTTTTAGCCTCGATCATCAATTCGCGGGTAACTGAAAAAGGAGAGCATGGAGCCACGATGATTCTCGTCATGCCGCCGCGCTGCGCTTCATGAACCTTGCTGACGAGTTCGTCGGTCTCTTTCATGATGACATCTTCGGTTTGCACGACGGTGTCAGGTGGCAGGCCGCCGTCTTTTTTCGAGCGCGACATGCTGCCACGGCAGAGATGAAAGCGCATGCCGGTTTTGCGCGCGGCTTCGACCTGTCGGTAATAAAGGTCAGACTTGCCGTCAGGAACCAGATAAGAATGGTCGACAGCTGTGGTGCAGCCGCTCTGCAGCAGTTCAAGGGTTGCTATGGTCGTGGCAAGGCCGAAATCTTCAGGGGTTATACGTGCCCACAGCGGGTAGAGTCTGACGAGCCAGGTAAAAAGCTTGGCATCCTGCACCTTTGGAAAATTGCGGGTCAGAGTCTGATAAAAGTGATGATGAGTATTTACCAGACCTGGAATGATGATAAGTTCAGACGCATCGATGTTGCGGGCATCAGCAGCCATTGGTGCCAGCTGCGCGGCATCACCGACAGCTGTAATCTGCGAATTTTCGATCAGCAGTGATACGTTTTCTTTTACTTCGGAGTCGCCTCCGGCCCAGAAAAATCTGGCGTTCTTAACGAAGGTTTTCATACCTGCTCCTTGATGATTTTTTTTATATTACTACAGTCTGCCGGCCGGTCGCATCATTTTTGTCAGCCGACAGGGATCAGCCACCAAAGGGCTTTCCACAGGTGGTACAATAGTATTCTTTTATTGCATTAGCTGCGTTGCAGTGCGGACAAGTCTTTTGCGGGCCGCTGATCGGCGCCCGGGCCGGTGGTTTTGGCTTGATCCCAAGGTCTGGAAAGGGTGGAGGAGGATTGTCTTCGGCAGCATCATTGCCGATGCTTTCGTAGTCCGGCATGCCACCAGGTGCTGTGTTGCCAATATTTTCGTAATCGGGAAAGCCTCCGGGCGTAGTGCTGCCAATGTTTTCGTAGTCTGGCATGCCGCCCTGTCCGGCATTTCCGATGTTTCCATAGTCTGGTAATCCACCGGGGTTGTCGTTGCCGATGTTTTCGTAATCAGGCATGCCGCTGGGGGTATCGTTGCCGATGCTTGCATAATCAGGCATGGATGCTGAACTTGCACTTGAAGGCCGTGCTGTTTTTGTGCCTGATTTACGCGGCTGGCCAGAGAAGGCAGATTCTGCCGGAAAGCGCGCTGCCGCAGTTTCCCGCCATTTTTCGGCTTCCTGCGCGTTGTCGAGGCGGTGACAGGTTTCGATGATCGCTTCGTAGTAAGCTGGAACCTCTGGAGCGATTTTAATGGCCCTGTCGAAAATCTTGAGTGACTGCTGTGAAAATACCTGCCGTTTGATATACAGATCGGCGAGGTAAACTACTGCTTCGCTGTCGGTCGGATTTATCGAAATTGCCTTGAGAATGAAGTCCTGCGCCATTTTGTGGTCAGCCTGCTGTTTCATGTAGGCGTTGGCGAGATAGTTGATGACATCTTTGCGGGCTTCGTCGATTTTAAGCAGGCCCTGGATGTGTTCGAGGCCGGTCGGCGTCGTGTCTTCGAGCAGCAGACAGGCTTCGCCGGCAATTCGTTTTGCGTTGGGATTGCGGCTGTCTTTTTTGAGTAAAGCCGAGACCAGTTCATAGGCGCGTTGCGTATTGCCGGTGCGCAACAGGGCTTCGGCCAGCATGACCGCCACCTGTTTCGGGTTGGGCGTGTCTTCGCGGTCGTAGCGCTCCTGCAGGAACGCAAGGTTGGCTTCGTATTCTCCGCTCTCCTTGATTCGCTCGATTTTTTTGAGGATGCTTGAGGTTTTCCAGCTGGCCAGCACTTCTTTGCCGGTTTTGATCGCAGGAAACAGCATGGCCAGAAGTAAAATATAGATGCCCAGCTGGAACTTGTAGAGGTAGATCCAGAACAGGGTCATCGTGACATCTGATCTGAAGCCAGATTTAAGCTTGCCGAAGTTTTCGAGCGCAAGTGCGTTATCGCCCTGCTTATATGCCACCATGGCTTTAACGTAATGATAAATATCTTTATGCTCTTCGTCTGTTTCGATATGACGCAGTGTTTCTTTGGCTTCGTCGTATTTTTCGAGGCGCAGACAGACTTCGGCATGCAATGGTGCAACGGTCTTACGGTGTTCTTCGTAGTCGGCCAGCAGCTTTTTGCCTGCGGTGTAGGCTTCTTCGAATTTGTTAACCTTGAAATCGTTATCAAAAGCGGCAAAACTTACGAGAAAGCCGTCCTGTCGGGCTTTGGTCTGCGCAGATTTTTCTCGCAGCATGGCTATTTTCTCAGGAATTTCCTTGTCGTCGGGTCTTAATTTGAGTGCATTCTCATAGTCGTTGATAGCAATGTCAAAGCTGCCACGCTTTTCCTTTTCAATTGCTTCCTTGATAAAATTGTCGAACTGACGGTTCAACTCTATCTGCTTTTTCTTTTCCTCAATCTGGGCTGCATTCTTTCTGGCCTGCTCGGCGCGATCTTTTTCGACCTGTGCTGAGATCTTCTTCAGCCTGGTGGTCACTGCCTCTTCTTCAGGGTATGCAGTTGCCAGCTCCTGCAGACTTTCGTGAGCTGCTTCGAATTTGCCTGACCTGATCAGGTCGTCGGCCTTGGCGAGAGATTGCTTCAGGTTGGCTTCGCGCTCGATCTTCTCACGCTTTTCTGAGATTTCGCCAACTTTGGCTCCTGGCATCTTTTCGGCATTGCTCAACAGTTCAAGGGCTTTGCCGTAATTGCCCTCGCTGTAAAATTTCTCGGCTTCGTCGAGAACTTTCTGGCGTTCCTGCTCTGACCGGTTGCGGATCTCTCGACGCATGGCAAACAATTCGTCGTTGGCATGCCTGATTCTGCCTGCAGTATTCAGGAACTTTTCAGCGTTGACAAAATCGTTTTCGCGGTAATATGCCCTGCCGACAATTACCAGAGCAGCCTGCAGGCTCTTGTCGTCAGCCTGTTCAAGCGCCGTGTTATTGCCCTTGACGATCAGGTCGCCTTCCTGCTTTATTTTGTCGAATTCATTATTTTTCCACCAGTTTTCGAGAAGAGTCAGCCAGATTTTGGTGCCACCCGGGTAGGCATGGCAGGCTTTAAGCAGGTATTCATTCATCTCAGTGGGCTTGCCGGCATTCTGGGCGTCTTTGGCCATGTTTATGTACAGTGCCCCAAGCGCTTTCTGAATATCGAGTTCCTGGTTGTTGAGCTGATGGGCTTTGATCAGAAAGCTTTCGGCCTCGAGTGGTTTTTTCTGGCGAAGTAATACAGTTCCGGCGAGGTAAAAGGGTTCCCAGTTGTCGGGTTCGAGCTGGGTCGCCTGCCTGAGCAGTGCCATTGCCTGATCGTACTGGAACAGCGCTATATGGTCACGCGCCTTTTTGGTGACTGAATCAGTGGCACCCTGTGCCAGTAACAATACTGTCAGGCTGCAGAACAATGCTACGACAGCGACATGTCGGAAGAAGGTATGTTTTTTCATTTTTGAACCGTTATTCAGCCATATAGAATAACTTTTTCTGACTGAATAAGTAAATAAAAATTTGAACCTTTCACCAATCTTATGTTAAATTACACCATCGCAAATTTCCCCTCCGGCAAATAATCATTGACTTGCCATCATTGCTTGAATATAATACGTGTCTACTTTGGTCGACCTCAGCAAGGGAGTTTCTGTAAATGAAGAGTAAACATAGTGTCAAAATCATTGTAGTATTAGCAGTATTACTGTTCTCTCTGTTTTATACGCTGCCTTCTACAAAAATGTGGGAAAACGCATTCGGCATCATTTCGCCGGCCGAGCAACATGCGGTTCCACAGCGTCTACTGGAATTCACCGCCGGTGAAGATGGTGCGTCAACGCTGATCAAGTTTCAGGTTGACCGCATGGCCGAGATTTTCAATCTTGCCAAGAACCCGGCGCGCCCCGATGACGTTCTCAACAATGTAGTTGACACTGCCAGAAAAGCCTTTGTCGAAATGGGCGTAGAGGCCCGTGTCTTCAACCCCGATTATGAAAAAGGTGTTGTTTCGCTCAGAGTGGCAGGCAAGACTACTGCAGAAGCGCAGGCTCTTCTTGGTGCTGCCAGACTCTATTCGAAGCTCCCACTTGCAATCACGGCTCTTTTCCCGAGATCGAGAATTACTCTTGGTCTCGACCTCAAGGGCGGTATCGATCTGGTTTATCAGGTTGACCTCAACTCGATCCAGGAAAACGACAGCATTACCGATGCCGTCAGTCGCTCGGTCGAAATTATCAGAAACCGCATCGACATGTTCGGTATCGCCGAACCCAGTATCAAGGCCCAGGATGGCAACCGCATCAGAATTCAGCTGCCCGGCGTTAAAGACCCGGAAAGAGTGAAGCAGCTGATTCAGAACACTGCCATGCTGCAGTTTCACATGGTTAAAGACCAGGCTCTGACCGCCGCTCAGCTGGAGCCGATCAGCCCCGACGGTGAAATCGTGCTGATGCAGCCAGGCACTCCGCGCCAGCAGGCAATGTGGTTCAAACTGGTGCGCCGCCCCGAAGTCACCGGCCGCGATCTCAAATTCGCCAAGGTCTCTTTTGATGAGATGGGCGCACCGATCGTTCACCTTGAATTCAACGCCGAAGGCGCAGCCAAGTTTGCACAGGTTACCGGTTCGCACATTGGCGAACAGCTGGCCATCGTTCTTGACAACAAGGTTCACAGCGCTCCTGTAATTCAGTCTCGCATTACCGGCGGCATGGCTCAGATTACCGGCCGCTTCTCTCTCGAAGAAGCTCAGAACCTCGCTATCGTACTGCGGGCCGGCGCACTCCCTGCCAGCCTGATCGCTCTCGAGAGCAGAGTTGTAGGCCCGACCCTCGGTCAGGAATCGATCAAAGCCGGCTGGAGCGCTGGCGTAATCGGCGCGCTTCTGGTTCTGCTGTTCATGATGTTTTTCTACAAGTTTTGCGGCTTTCTTGCTGATCTTGCCGTGCTTTTCAATACACTGATCATTTTTGGTGTTCTCGTATTCTTCGGTGGAACGCTGACTCTGCCTGGTATTGCCGGTCTCATTCTGACGCTCGGCTTCGCTGTCGATGCCAACGTTATCATCTTTGAACGTATCAAGGAAGAATTCCGTTCCGGCAAAACGGTTCGAGCTTCGATCAATGCCGGTTTTGACCGGGCTTTCTCATGTATCATCGACTCGAACGTCACTACTCTGCTTACTGTCGCGATTCTCTACATATTCGGTTCGGGCCCCATCCGCGGCTTTGCTACCACCCTGGGTATAGGACTCGTCGCCAACGTCTTCACTGCCATCATCTGCGTTAAACTGGCTCTTGACCTCTATTACAGCGGCGACCGTGCCAAGACTCTCAGCATTTAATCAAGGAAGGGTATAAAGATATGAATTTTCAGTTCATGAAAAACAGATATACATTTTTTGGGCTCTCGATCACGCTGGTCGTGATTTCTATTTTGCTGCTGGTGGTCAAGGGGCTCAATTACGGCATCGACTTCAAGGGCGGCAGCATTCTGCATGTGCGCTTCATCGATGAATCGAACGAAAGCAAGATAAGAGACCACTTCAGACAGATCGCCAAAGACCGCAACCTTTATTTTACCGCCGACCAGATCGTCGTTCAGTCGGTAACCGGTGGTCAGAATCGCGAATTCATCATTCAGTATCCGGCGGCCCCAATGGATTCAGCCCAGAATGCTGAAGTTCACGATTACATTCTCGGCGATCTCAAACGCCTTGCACCATTTTCAGATGAGGCTCTCGAAGTTTCGAACGTCGGCCCCACCATCGGCGACGAACTCAAAAAGCAGGGGCTGCAGGCCGCCGTTCTCTCGGTTGTTGGCATTCTGCTTTATCTGGCTTACCGCTTCGAATTTCAGTCAGCAACCGGTGCGACCATCGCTCTCGTGCATGACCTCATCATCGTTCTCGGTGCAATTTCTCTCATTGGCCTTGAATTCGATGTTACCGTGCTGGCAGCGATTCTCACACTGCTCGGTTACTCGGTCAACGACTCGATCGTCATTCTCGACCGCATTCGCGAGAACCGCAAGATCACCAAGGAAACCAGTTTTGCCGCGGTAATCGACTCTTCGATCAATCAGACTCTCGGCCGAACATTGAATACCTCTATTACTACTCTGCTCGCACTGTTCTCGCTTCTGTTACTTGGTGGTATCTCAATCAAAGGTTTTGCAATGACTCTTACCATCGGTTGTATCGTCGGAACCTACTCTTCGATCTTTATCGCCAGCCCGGTTCTTTTTGAAATGACCGGCGACAAACTCGGCAGAGCCAAGCAGTAAGCCGTTTACAGAACTTTGCAGGCGCCCGTTTTCGGGCGCTTTTTTCTTGGAGGCAAAAATGAAAGCAGTTATACAGAGAGTCAAAAGCGCCTGTTTGAGCGTCGAAGGGAAACTTGTCTCGGAAATCGGCGACGGTCTGGTCTGTTATCTCGGCGTCGGCAGGGGAGACAGCGAGGATGATCTGCGCTGGCTGGTCAAAAAGACAGCTGGATTGCGCATTTTTGCTGATGCCGAGGGCAAAATGAATCTTTCGTTGCTCGACTGCGGGTTCGCAGCACTCGTGGTTTCGCAGTTCACTCTTTATGGCAACGTAAAAAAGGGGTTCAGGCCGAGCTTCATCGACGCCGAAGAACCTGAGGCGGCCCGCCTGATGTATGAACGATTCTGTCGTGAGCTTGCCAATGCCGGTGTAAAGAAGGTGGCTACAGGCATATTTGCTGCTGATATGTTGATAGAACAGCAGAACAACGGCCCGGTAACCATTCTGCTCGACTCAAAGCAGCCCTGACCGTTAAGATCAGGCGCCTGGAAACAGCTTTTTTTTGAGCTTGAGCAGATGTTTGAATCTGTTGTTTTCTTCAGGTATCTCACCGCTCTCGTTCAGATCGATCCTGAGATTTTTCTCGACCTTATTGAACACATCCGGGTCGATGAAAATATAGCCGGGTTTGGCCTTGTACGTCAGCGCCAGCTCAAGCAGAAAGTCGCGGTCGAATTCTTCGAGTCCCTTCTGAAGCCGCGCAGTATCGATAAATTCCATATCCTTGGCCGGAATCGACTCGAACGGGTTGGCTGACGACTGACGACTCTTGATGAAAAAAAAGAAAATGACCATGGCGCTGACTGGCAGGATGAACAGGAGGATGATTTCAGCCTCATAATCACCCTGGCTGAAAAAATCGCTGATACTGCGCAACAGTTCGCGGCCACTCATTTTCATTATAGCACCTTGAAGCTGAGTTCAGTCACCAGCTTGCGAATCTTGGCAGAAGTATCCTTGCGCAGAGCGGGAAGATACTGTGAGAGCATCTGCGGGTTGATGCGGCTGATTGCTTTGACGGCGTTGAAACGCAGCAGTTCGTCGCGATCGTTGAGAAATGGAAAAATGTAGTTGAGAAAGTTTGCGTCACCGATTTCACCCATGGCCCAGAGCGCACTGGCGCGCATGTTCTTATCTTTGTGTGTCAGCATTTTCTGCAGGACTGGGATCAGGTTGAAGTTCCCGATTTTGCGTATGCCAACGATGGCATTGGCGCGAATGCGGTTATTCGAATCATCGAGAAACGGCAGAAGAACCTGTATTGCCTGGCGATCTCCCAGCGAAGCGATGGCTTCTATGGTATTGGCTCTTACGCGAGGGTCGGGGTCATTGAAGAAGCCAATCAACTGCTTGATCAGCTGCGGATCACCCATGACCCCGAGGGTCTTGACCACAGCTGCCCGCACCAGCTTAGATGGGTCTTTCATCGCTGCCAGCAGAGCGTCTTTGCCTTTTTCGTCGAGCTGAATGTTTTCGAGCAACAGGGCTGCCTGTAAACGGGTCTGTGGGTCAAGTGATGAAAGATCTTGCACGATCTGGTCAGAGAAGCCCTGATCGAGCTTCTGAATGACTTTTGCCGCGAGTTTGCGGGTTTCGGGCTTGAGGTTGTTGAAATTGGCTTTGAAACGTTCTTTGCTGAGCTGCGCAATATGTTCGAGGGCGAAGCCCCGCAGCTTTTCGTTGTTGCTGTTGATGAATCGCACCAGCAGAGGAGCGAGCTGGCTGGCTGACAAAATAGTTTTGAGATGCTGCAGTGCGTTGAGAGCGACTCTATCTTCAGGGTCTGCGAGGGCTTCGACGGCAAAGTTTTTGAATTGGGCGAAGTGTTGCAGACTCATACAATTGAGAGCGGCCATACGCACTTCTGGGGAAGGGTCTTTGCTCGAGTTTTTAAGAAGCTCGGTAAGGCCGTTGATCTTGCATTCGCTGGCAAACTCGATCGCGGCGACGCGAACGCCGACATCGCTGTCCTTGAGAAACTTTTCTATTGAGATATTACGATTACGCGCTACCAGATTGCGTTTGAAAAGCTCGCGATCTTCTTTGTCGGCTATTATGGCCAGCAGCTTGAGCACTATTCGCCAGAGATTGTCATCGACGTTGCCCTGAAGTGCTGTCAGCAGTAGTGAACCAAAAGAAGGATCGCTGCTGATAAGCCATTCAAACAGATTGAACTGTTCTTCAAAAGGCCATTCTTTTAAAAACAGATAGGTCTCATGGAAATTTTTCTGAAACAATTCTCTTATAAACGGCCTGACCAGAGCGTGTCGATTGTTGGCGACGGCGTAAAAAAGACGGCGGGCCAGTTTACGCTGCTCGTCCTGCAGCTGCTTGTCGCGCATCATGCTCAAAATCGTTTTTTCCCAGGAGTCGTAAAGACTCGCCAGAGTAATGCGGTTTGGCTCATTCTTGTCGTTCATGCGTTCGAACGTTTTTTTGATAAGCTGAGTAAGGGCATTCACCGCCAGGGTTCTGAGCTCAGAGGCACCGTCACGCAACAGATCGAGAACCTTCTCGAAGCAATAAGGATCGATTTGTTTGAGAAGCTCGGGGATGACGCGATAGCGGTATCTGGTGTCGGCAATATTGGCGACAAAGGTCAGAATCTCACTTCTTGCCTTGCTGAATTGCGGAATCAACAGGCGGTCGCAGAGCTCGGAGATTCCTTCGAAAGAGCCCTGAACCAGTCTTTCGTTGAAGTATGGCAGCAGCTCGGCAATCGAATATTCAGAAAATATTTCGAGCATTTTGTCTTTGCGAGCCTGAGATGCTTTGCCGTAAAAATCAAGATAGAGCGGGATAAAATCGAGTCGGGTGAATCTGGTCAGGGTGTCGAAGTAAAAATCTTTTATCTTGAGATCCGGGTGCGAAAAATTGGCTTTGATGTCGCTGAACAGATCAAGATCTTCGAGAATTCCGACAATTTCGAAATACAACGGCGAGTTGCGATCCTGGGGCAACGCTCTGATCAGGGCACCCAGAGCCTCTTTGCCAAATTCAGCGGTGATGGCAGTCTGTACCTTCTGACGGATTCCGGGGTCGGGGTCGCTCAGGCAAGAAATCATTACGTCAAGGCTTTCCTGAGTGCCGAGTGCCGAAAGAGCCTGCAGTGCGCTTTCGCGCAGCTGTGAATCGGTGCCTTTGAGAAGGGCCCGGAATACTGGCATGGCTTCTTCGATCTGGCGCTTGCCGGCGATATCGATAAGCGGCAGTATCAGGTCGCGTGAGCTTTCGTTAAACGATTCGAGTGCGGCCAGGACCATCTGATCGGTTTTTTCGTCTTCATGATCCAGTAGCTCATGAAAAGCGGCTTCACGCACCTTCGGGTCGGTGCTTTCCAGTTCTTTGAACAGGATTTCAGGGTCTCGATTTGAATTTCCAAATGGCCAGATCATTGTTGTGGTGGCGGAGTCGGCTTGGCCGAAAGCACGGCCATGACCTCCTTCCTCACATTCTCGTCAGGGTCGAAACGAAGCGGTCTGATATAAGGCGCCAGCAGCATCGGGTTGGTGATTTTGCCGAGCGCTTTGATGACATTTCGTCGGACATCGGGTTCTGGGTCGCGAATAGACTGAATCAGTATCGGAAAGAACCTGGTGTCTCTGAGTTCGCCGAGTGCGAAGGCGGCTGAAGCTCGCATCCAGCGGTCAGGGTGGCGAAGCATTTCGATTACTGCTTCATAAATCTGGTAATAGCCAAGCTTCCATAGAGTAATGATTGTATTGGCGCGAACACGGTTGTGATCGTCGTGCAGCAGTGGAAGAATTTCTTCGACGAGCGACAGGTCGCCGACGACTCCCATGGCTTCGACGGCGTTGGCGCGCACGCGGTCATCCTGATCTTTGAGGAAGCCGACCAGCATGCCTGAAACTGATGGGCCGCCGATCTTACCGAGACCCATGATGACGACCGCGCGAACGTGCGGGTCGGGGTCCTGGATGGCGACGATCAGGTGGGTTTTGAGTTCGGGTGGAATGAAGTCACAGAGAACCTCGAGAATCTTGGCCGAGAGAACACGGGTGCGCTGATCAGAAGCCGAGAGGTCTCTGGTAATGTCTTCCATGAATGACGTATCCATTTTGATCAGCGAGGTGCCGATGGCAAGTCTGGTCTCTTCGCTCATCTTGTCGAAGCCGGTCATGTATTTACGACGGGTAATATGCGCTATCGCTTTATGCGCGGCCTGTTTCAATTCGACGACGTTGGAAGACAGCAGCTTGGTGAGACTGCTGATGATCGCCGGATGGTCGCGCTCCTTGAGTCTTTCTATCGCCTGCAGGACGATGCTGGAATCTGAATCCTTCAGCAGATTGAGCAGCATTTCGCAGCCGGCGGCATTCTGAAAATGCGGCAGATCGAGGATTTTGAGGATATTTTCGCGCACCGAATAATCTGGGTCACGCAGCTTGGTTTCGATGATCTGCAGGGCATTCATCGAGCCTGATTCGCCGAGAATCCAGAGAATACGTGAACGCAGGGTGGGATCCTGGTGGTAGAGAACTTCGGTGACAAAGCGCTGCAGACGGGGATCCATCATCAGATTGATGACTTCCGACTGGACTTTCTGTGGTACTTCCATGAAGTGTTCGAGCAGAAGAGTGTTGAGCGTTTCGATTATATAGTTTTCAGTCGGGTCGCCGAGGATCTTGAGCGCGGTTCTGCCGGTTTCGATGTCGTGATAACAGCAGGCATCGATCAGGAGTTTTTTGCGTATCTGGCCATCGAGGCCCTTGAGAAAACTCTTGAGGTAACCTTCGTTATAGCGGAAAATTTTTGAAAAATTACGTAGAATGACATCCTGGTCGTAGCGGCCCAGACGCAGCAGACATTCAGTCAACAGCTTGATACTGTGAAAATAGCGATCGTTGAGATTGGCTTCGAGCGGATCGGTAAAATACTTGATTTTGTCTTTGACTTCCTGGCTCTTTCTTTCGTCGGGGGACATGGATTCGAGTTTGTCGCAATAGTCTCGCACTATTTTGCCGATGGTATCTGCGACAGTAACCGGAATGCCCTTATAGGGATCCTGGAGGAAAGGAAAGAGGTTCGGATAAGACATCGGGTCGGAGAGCTGCTCCATCAGCTTGAGGGTGTGCTGGCGGAATCCTTCGCTCTTTTTACCGAGGCCATCAAAAACCTTTTCAAAAAAGACTTTGCCGTGCATCTGCAGGCATTTGAACACCGGGTAGCGCATGTTGGCCGCTATGGCAGGCAGTTCACGTATGCAGAGGTCGAGAAAATCAGGGCTTTTGATTTTGTCGACATGTTTGGAAAACTCGACCTGGATGATCTTCTTTTCTTCTTTTTTTGCCTCGACCACTTCTTCTTTCAGGATGTCGAGGAAAATCGGGTAAGTCTTGGGATTCTGCAGTTTGACGATTTCTTCGAGGTAAAGAATCTGCTCTTTGACCGTGTATTTGTTCCATTTGTTAAGGAGTTCGGTCAGCAGTCCAGATGCTTCGATGCCGTGCTGAATCGTGCGGTGGATGTCTTTATCGAGAGTATTGGCAAGGGCTTCGGTAACCGCCTTGACATTCTCTTCGTTAATGCTCGAAAGAATTTCCTTGAAAGTTTCGCGCAGCAACGTGTCGGGATACTTGATCAAGGTCAGTATCAGGCGCAAATCGTCTTCGTCAAGGGATTTGCGAGCGTCGGCAAAAATTTCGAGGATCTTGAGTCTGGTCTCGAGATTGTCGTCGGCTTCGAACTTCTCGACGAGAAATTCAATGAAACCGTGATTGAGGTTGCTGACAAAATCGCTTTTGGCGCGATCAGAAACCTTTTTGTCTTTCTGGATCAGCCGACTGTAAGCTTCTTCGGGGTCTGTAAGCTTTCTTGAGAACCAGCCCATTATGTACCCTGCATTCTTTGATTTTCTCTGGTTATCGACCTAATTCTGACATTATTGAATAGAGAGGGTCAAGTTTTCAGTATACCCTATTTTGCTCTTGAGCACACGAATAAATTTAAACTTTACTTTCTCGCGAAAGTGGATTATTTACAACTGAATGATAGTCTGGTATAGTCGTTTCATCAAGTAACTATAAGTGAGGAAATTCAAAGTGTGGTTCATTAGAAAGATATTCTGGATGCTGACTCTTCCTTTCGTAGCACTGACTGGCGTTCTCATGTTTGCATTTCCCGAAGAGATGAAAGAATTCAAGAAAGACCTCGTAGACATGCTTGAAAACTCATGGCTGCGCTGGATCGGTTTTGTGCTGTTTATCGGAGCCATGGCTCACATTGCCAGAATATTCGATGGTAAGCATACCATGGTCAGACTGGCTGATCCCAACAGCTGATTACTCGTAAGTTGTAACCTCAACCCTGAATGATTTTCCGCCTGGCGGAAACTTCTTGAAGGGGATCTCGAAAATAGAGCTCTCGTTCGGCATCAGGCCTCGCTCCGGAATCAATAGCGTGCCTGTTTCGCGGCGGAGCTCTCTTTTATTTTCGTCGAACATTTTTGCGGTAAGCACGATTTTCTGGCGTGTTCCCTTTGAAATGTTCTGAATCGTTCCAACTACGTAGAGGGTGTCAAGTTCGATGTAGCTGTCGATACGGTCGATCGAAAAAACCGGAGCGATGTCAGCATCGATAATCGGGCTGAATTTTTCGCGGCGTTTTTTTTCAACGTAATCTGCTGAAACTGTTTCGTCGTAGAGTGCCCATATTTCAAGATTCATCGGGGCAATGCGCAGGGCGGTGCGTAGCGCCTCTTTGGCCTGGTCGTATTTTTGCTCGACGATCATGGTTCTTGCCGATTCTACAAAGGGCAGGGAAGGATCGACCGGCGCCGTTGCCGTAATGTTCTGAATCGCTGCCGGACCAGGGAACATGCGCTGCGGGTTGCGTTCGATGCTGAGTTGAGCCGAGGCGCTGCCTGGCAGCAGCAGGCAGAAGAGCAGCGGACAAAGTAGTCGTTTCATAGTGCTTCTCCTTATCTGCCGAGTTTTCGGGCAAAAGCTTCGAGTATCAGCCGGTAGAAGCTTTCAAAGCCAAACATGATCAAGCCTTCGTGCAGCATGCTGTATGCCGAAAGACCAGCTTCGTTTTCGTTTTCGGTGAACATGCCCAGCAATGTGTTGCGATCGAGAGCCATACTGGTGACTTTTACCGGCGCGCCAGGCGGCAGGACGGCAGCAGTAACCGTTTCGGCAGCTGTTTCGTCGAAGCCTTCCCCTGAACAGATATAAAACAGGTCCAGGGTCAGATCCTGGCTGGTGACAGGTTCTGTGGTCTGAAGGCTTTCGGGCAGAAAGCTGCCGATGGCTTTAAGCTGGCCAGGAGTCAGTAGAATCGCGGTAATCAGAACATTGGCAAAATTGCTTTCAAGGTTGGAGCGAATGTCCTTGAGCAGTTTGCCAGCTGTCGGGTTTTCCTTGATATACATCTCGGTGAGCTGGGCTGAACCGAGAGCGAGCAGACATGCGGTCATCGGGTTGTCGGGGTTAAGGGCGCAGAGTTTGGCCTTGCCCTGCGGCAGCATCTGCACGATCCCCTGATCATGCAGAAGATGAATGCGGTTATAAGCAGTGCCGTAAGGCAGTTTGAGCCGGCGCGACAACTGGTGAATCGACAGCACGCCATCGGGGGTTTCCATAAACGCGCGTGAAATTTCAATGTTGGTTTGCATGGCAGGATTATACCAGTATTTATTCAAATTATCAATTAATTGAGAGCCTGTCTGCTGGTGCGATAGTACGAGCTACAAAAAAAAACATAACAAAAAGTTGACTCGTAAAGGTATAGATGTTATAATCCGAGACCATTTCGCGAATGGGCACATTATTTGCTTAGTTTTCGGAGTAAAGCCGGCATTGTTAGCATTAACTGCAAAAAAAATATTACTGTCCGGAAAACTGGAAGTCTCAAAAATTCTTTTTTACGTACGATCTGCGGGTGTTTCAGGCTGATGACTGGATACCCGTTTTTTGTTGTCAACTTTTTTTAAACTGTGCGCAAGCATGTAACTAATTTAAGGAGCAAGGCAGAATGATGGTCACAAAGCAACAGCCTGCAGCCAAAAAGTATCTGATGGCGAAAGAGCGGTTATTCGACAGCATACCCAATCTTATCGACATCCAGCTTAAGAGCTTCGAATGGTTTCTTCAGGCGAGCAGAGAACCTGGCAAACGGTCCAGGCATGGGCTGGAAGAAGTATTCAGAGAAGTTTTTCCAATCCAGGATTATGTCGGTAATCTCTGCCTTGAATACAACGATTACAGCCTCGGCCTGCCGATGTGCAAGAATTGTCCACAGATCAAGCTTCGCAAAAAATGCCTGTTCGACGACTGCAGTTTTGTCGAAAAGGAATGTGAAATCGCGTTCATCGGCGATTCACCCTTTCGCGTCAAGCACAGCCCTGATCAGTGCCGCAAGAGAGACCTCACTTATTCGATTCCGCTGAACATCAGAGTTCAGCTGATCATGCAGCAGACCGGCGAAGTTAAAGAACAGGAAATCTTCCTGGTTAACCTGCCCTGCATGACCGATCGCGGCACCTTTATCATCAATGGCGCCGAACGCGTCGTGGTCAGCCAGTTGCATCGTTCGCCCGGTGTATACTACAGTTTCAATCGTGCCAAGAAGCTCTATTCAGCCAAAATCGTGCCTTACCGCGGTGCCTGGATGGAATTCGAACTCGACCTCATGAAAGACGCCGTTTTCGTGCGTCTCGATCGTAAACGCAAAATCCCGATCACCACTTTCCTGAGATCGCTTGGCTACTCAGATGACGAAAAGATTCTCGAACTGTTCGACAATAACGAAACCATCGCCAGTTCGCTTAAGTTCGACAAGCAGTCGGTAAGCGCTTCTGAAGGCCCAGAAAAGGTCAGCAAGGCGGTTACTGATGCACTCAAGGCCATTTTCAGCAAGCTTCGCCAGGGCGACCTCTTCGTTGAAGAAAACGCCCGCGGCCTGATCAAAAGCCTGTTTTTCGATGCCAAGAAATACGATCTCGGCGATGTTGGCCGCTACAAGGTTGATAAAAAGCTGCGCCTCGTCGATCGCCTCTCTGAACAGGTTGCTTTCAAAGATATCGTTAACCCGGCCAACAAAGAGCTCATGGTTGAAGGTGGCAAGCGCATCAGCAAGGCTGTTGCCGCTCAGCTCGAGTCGCTGCAGATTCCGTCATTCATCAGAATCGGCGAAGACAATCGCGGCTACCGCATTATGTTCAACCCGAAGTGCGCCGAAGTAAAACTTGCCGATGTCGAAAAAGGTATCGTCGATCTCGTTGGCCGCACTGCTTTTGAATCGATCACCGACAAAAAGTCCGGTGAAATCATCGTCGAACAGGGTGACCAGATTTCTGACGAAGCTTTCAACCGCATCAAGGAACTCAAACTCGATTTGATCAGAGTTAAAAAAGACCGCGTGCTCTGCGTTGAAGATATCGTCGGCGTAATCAGATATCTCATCGATCTTTCGAACGGTATTGGACGCCTCGACGACATCGATCATCTTTCCAACCGCCGCATCCGCCGCTGTGGTGAGCTGCTGCAGAACCAGTTCCGCATTTCGCTCTCGCGCATGGAACGCGTTATCAAGGAAAGAATGACGATTCACGATCTCGACAGCTATACACCACAGCTGCTTATCAATACCCGCCCGGTTTCGGCCGTGGTCGATGAATTCTTCGGCAGTTCACAGCTGTCACAATTCATGGATCAGACCAACCCGCTCGCCGAGCTGACACACAAGCGCAGGCTTTCAGCCCTCGGGCCTGGCGGTCTCAAGCGTGAACGCGCCGGCTTTGAAGTGCGCGACGTTCACCCGACCCACGACGGCAGAATCTGCCCGATTGAAACACCGGAAGGTCCGAACGCCGGCCTTATCGCAAGTCTTGCCGTTTATGCCCGCGTCGATGAGTATGGTTTCCTTACCACTCCTCTCTGCCGCGTTGACCCCGAAACCGGGAAGATCGCATACAATGAAGTAGAATATAAAGACGCCTACGATGAAGATCGCTATCGCGTCGCTCAGCCTGACGTAAGAATCAGTGAAGACGGCCAGATTCTGCAGGATATCATTCCGGCCAAGTATTTTACCGACGACTACGAATTCGACTATCTGCCGATCAAGGAAATCGAATACATCAAGTTTTCGCCGCTGCAGATGGTCAGTGTTGCCTCGGCACTCATTCCGTTCCTTGAGCACGACGACGCCAACCGCGCCTTGATGGGCACTAACATGCAACGCCAGGCTGTTCCGTTGATTCAGACTGAACCGCCGTTCATCGGCACCGGCCTCGAAGCTCGCGCCGCTCACGACTCAGGCGCCGTGCTTCTCTCAAGAAGTGCCGGCACCGTATCCTATGTCGATGCCGAATGCGTCAAAATCAAGCGCGCCAGCCGCCGCAAAGATGACGAAGAAATTCCGGTCACCGAACAGTCCTTCAGAAAAATCCAGGGTCGCAAGATCATGGATACAATAGTAGACGGTCTCACCGGTGAAATCATCATCGAAGCCGGTCAGACTCTTGATATTACCTTCCTGTCACGCATCAAGGCAATTACCGACAAGGTTCGCCTGCAGCAGGAATCGATCGACGTCTACCGCATGCAGAAGTTCATGCGCTCCAATCAGGGCACCTGTATCAACCAGAAACCGCTGGTCAAGATCGGCGACAAGGTTAAACCCGGCACCGTTCTTGCCGACGGCCCAGCTACCTCTGCCGGCGAACTGGCTCTCGGCCGCAACGTTCTGGTTGCCTTCATGTCCTGGGATGGCTACAACTTCGAAGACGCCATCATCCTCTCTGACCGACTGGTAAAAGACGACGTCTTTACCTCGATTCACATCGAAGAATACGAAATCGATGCCCGCGACACCAAGCTTGGCCCCGAAGAAATCACCCGCGACATTCCGAACGTCGGTGAAGACGCTCTGCGCAACCTCGATGAGAATGGTATCATTCGCATCGGCGCCGAAGTAGAAGCTGGCGATATTCTGGTAGGCAAGGTTACCCCGAAGGGCGAAACCGAACTTACCGCAGAAGACAAGCTGCTCAGAGCCATCTTCGGCGAAAAGGCCCGCGAAGTCAGAAATACCTCGCTGACCGTTCCGCACGGCGAAAAGGGCAAAATCGTCGACGTTATGGTGTTCTCACGTGATAACGGCGATGAACTGCAGTATGGCGTTAACAAGCTGGTGCGCGTATTCGTCGCCCAGAAGCGCAAGATCACCGTCGGTGACAAAATGGCCGGTCGCCATGGTAACAAGGGTGTTATCTCAAGAATCGTCCGCAGCGAAGATATGCCGTATCTCGCCGATGGCCGCCCGATCGACATCATTCTCAACCCGCTCGGCGTTCCTTCTCGAATGAACGTCGGTCAGGTTCTCGAAACCCATCTTGGGTGGGCCGCCGAATGTCAGAACCGCCGCTACAGCACCTCTATCTTCAACAAGGGTCGTCTGATCGACGGCGTCGAAGTGAAGAACGAAGAATTCGTCATGAAGCAGCTCAAGGAAACCTACGATAGAGACCCGCTCAAACTCGTCGATATCGAAGGCAAGACCACTCTTTACGATGGTCGCTCCGGTCAGCCTTTCCACAAGAAGGTCATGGTCGGTATCATCTACATACTCAAACTCGCTCACCTGGTCGACGACAAAATGCATGCCCGCTCGACTGGCCCATACAGCCTGGTTACCCAGCAGCCGCTCGGTGGTAAGGCTCAGTTCGGTGGCCAGCGTTTCGGAGAAATGGAAGTCTGGGCACTCGAAGCCTATGGCGCCGCCCATGTGCTGCAGGAAATCCTGACAGTCAAGTCCGATGACGTCGAAGGCCGTGTGCAGGTATATGAAACCATCATCAAGGGTCGCACCATCATGAAGCCCGGCATTCCTGAGTCATTCAAGGTTGTCGTCTCTGAACTGCAGAGCCTGGGTCTCCAGGTCGACCTCAAGAAAGACGCCAAAGAAGTGCAGATCGACGAGGGTGGCGAGCGCGTAATGGTTGCCGACACCGAAGAAGACTGGATGGAAGAAGCTTCTGACGAAACCGAAGACGATCTCATTGGCGCCGACATCGGTGAAGATGCCGACGAAGATGAAGAAGAAGAAGCTGATGACGAAGAATAAGCCCGATTCCGGTATAAGCATAAGGAAGGAGACATTTTAACATGTTAGATATGGACAAATTTGATGCTCTTCAGATAAGCATCGCTTCTCCCGAGAAGATCAGAGCCTGGTCCTATGGAGAAGTCAAAAAACCCGAAACCATCAACTACCGAACGCACAAACCGGAACGCGACGGGCTCTTCTGCGAAAGAATTTTTGGTCCCCAGAAGGACTGGGAATGTTTCTGCGGAAAATACAAGAGCATTCGTTATCGCGGCATCATTTGTGAACGCTGTAATGTAGAAATCACCAAGGCCGCCGTTCGCCGTGAACGCATGGGCCATATTCAGCTGGTAACCCCGGTTGGCCACATCTGGTATTCCAAGGGCAGCCCCAATTATATAGCACTGTTGCTCGACATCTCAGCCAGAGATCTCGAAAAGGTACTTTATTTCCAGAGCTATATCGTTATCGATCCGGGTAACCTGCCGCTTTCCAAAAAGCAGCTGCTGCCAGAAGAAGGCACAGCCGGCGAAATGGGCTACCGCGAACTGCGCGAAAAATACGGTGACATGTTCACCGCCAAGATGGGCGCCGAGGCGATCAAAGAACTGCTGGCCGAAATCGACCTGCAGAAGCTCGAAAAAGAACTTTCTGAGCAGCTCAAGACCTCAACCGGCACCAAGAGAACTCACCTTCTCAAGCGCATGGAACTGGTAAAGATGTTTGCCCGCTCCATCAGCCGCCCGGAATGGATGATTCTTGATGTCATCCCGGTCATTCCGCCCGATCTGCGCCCGATGGTTCAGCTCGACGGTGGCCGCTTCGCGACTTCTGACCTCAACGATCTCTATCGCAGAGTCATCAACCGCAACAACCGCCTGAAAAGGCTGATCAAGCTGCAGGCCCCCGATATCATCATCAAGAACGAAAAGCGCATGCTGCAGGAAGCAGTAAACGCGCTGATCGACAACGGTCGCCGCGGCAAGCTGGTCACCGGTCCGAACAACCGCCCGCTCAAATCACTTACCGACATGCTCAAGGGTAAGCAGGGCCGTTTCCGCCAGAACCTGCTGGGTAAGCGCGTTGACTATTCAGGCCGCTCGGTCATCGTCGTCGGCCCGACTCTCAAGCTGCACCAGGCCGGTCTGCCCAAGAAAATGGCTCTAGAACTGTTCAAGCCGTTCGTCATGAACCGCCTGCAGCAGGTCAATCTTGCGGCCAATATCAAGAGCGCCAAGAAGATGATCGAACGCGAACGCAACGAAGTCTGGGACGTTCTCGAAGAAGTCATCAAGCACCACCCGATTCTGCTCAACCGCGCACCGACTCTGCACCGCCTCGGTATTCAGGCTTTTGAACCAGTTCTTATCGAAGGCAAGGCCATTCAGATTCATCCGCTCGTCTGCGCTGCCTACAACGCTGACTTCGACGGTGACCAGATGGCCGTGCATGTGCCGCTGATGCTTGACGCTCAGGTCGAAGCCAGAATGCTGATGCTCTCGAGCAACAACATTCTCAAGCCGGCTGACGGTCTGCCGATATCGGCTCCCAGCCAGGATATGACTATCGGTCTGTTCTATCTGACTATCGAAAAGCCCGAAGGTGAAGGTTATCCGACCGCAGAAATCAAGCTCAGCAAGGGCACAACCTGGGAAAAACTGCTGCTCGATGAAGGTCGCCCCTATAACTTCAGGCTGGCCGAAGATCTTACTGAAAAATTGCTCACCGGTACAGTTTTCGATTCAGCCGAAACCGTAGAACTGCTTAAAAAGGCCAAGGTCGACAAGATTACCGTTTATCGTTCACCGGTATTTCAGAGTGCTTCTGAAGCAGTTAATGCCTATGAAACAGGTAAGTTCAATCTGTTGTGGCCGGTTTACCTGAAAAAATCTGATATCGCCAAGGTCAAAGATTCCGACAAGCATGCGGCAGTTCGCGAACACTATTTGCGCACTACTATCGGCCGCGTCATTTTCAATGACAACCTTCCGGCTGATTTCCCGTATCAGAACATTCAGATCAAGAAGGGCAATGTTTCTTCGCTGATCAAGCGCATGTTCAATGAGTATTCACTGACTGTAGTCGGTGAAGTGCTCGACAAGCTCAAAAACCTCGGCTTCAAGTTCGCAACCGTCAGCGGTCTGACCATTTCAATCGTTGATATGATCGATCCGCCGAAGAAGAAAGAAATTCTTGAACAGGCCGACAAAAAGGTGTTCAAGATCCGCGAGCGCTGGTCGAAGGGCGAGATTACCCGCGATGAACGCAAACAGGGCGAAGTTGACGTCTGGACCAAAGCAACTGAAGACGTTACCGACGATCTGTTGCAGAAATTCGAATCAACCGCTCACCTCGGCGAATTCAATCCCGTTTATATGATGGCGTTCTCAGGAGCCCGCGGTAACATGCAGCAGATCCGTCAGCTGGCCGCGATGCGCGGTCTTATGTCGAATCCGCGCGGCGACATTCTTGCCTTCCCGATCAAATCGAACTTCCGCGAAGGCCTGAATCAGTCTGAATACTTCATTTCGACATACGGCGCGAGAAAAGGTCTCGTCGACACCGCTCTGCGCACCGCCGACTCAGGCTACCTGACCCGCCGTCTCGTCGATGTCGCTCAGGATGTCGTTATCACTATTCCTGACTGCGGCACCGAACTGGGTGTTGAAGTGTCGCCGATTCGCCAGAACCGAACTTCTAACAATATCATGATCGACGATATCGTCGTGCCGATACGCTACCGCATTGCCGGTCGTGTGCTGGCGAAGAGTATCACTCACCCGGTTAACGGTGAAGTGCTTGATATTGAGCACGAAGGCAAGAAGATCATGCTCGAAGCCGGGCTCTACTGCACCGATGATATCGCAGCCGAAATCGAAAACCGCTGTGAATTCCCGGTTCCGATCGAAGAAGTCAAGCTTGAAATGATCTGTGCTGAACAGATCATCGACCCCAAAACCAATCGTATCATCGTCAGACCCGATCGCCCGATCAATGAATACGTTCTCGATCGTATCCGCGATTCAAATTTCCCGGAACTGAAGATTCGCAGCCGCATCATTATGCGCTCACCGCTTACCTGCCGATCCAAGGTCGGTATCTGTCAGTGCTGCTATGGCGCCGACCTTGCTACCGGCAAAGTCGTCGATATCGGCGAAGCAGTTGGTATCATCGCAGCCCAGTCAATCGGTGAACCCGGAACCCAGCTGACCATGAGAACGTTCCATCTTGGTGGCGTCGCTCTGGCACAGCGCTCTTATATCAAGTCACGCAGCGCCGGCACGGCCCGCTTCGACTCGCTCAAACTCGCAAAGATTTCCGACCGCTCGAAATTCGAAATCGGTTCAGGCACAGAAACCTTTGACAAGAGCGAGTTCGGTTCCAGCATCAAGACGGTTGTCGTTGGTGGTCACCTGATCATCGAAGGCAAGAACAATCGCAAAGATCGCCTGCATATTCCGGTTGGCTCGGAAATGCGTGTTGAGCCTGGTGAAAAGGTTACCCCGGGCAAAGCCGTTGCTGAATACAACCCGAACAACATCGTCACCGGCTACACCGGCGAAGTAATCTTCGAAGGAATCGAACAGAAAGACGGTATGGTCGTTTCTGAAGCCGGTATCATCAGAATCCTGACCCAGGATTTCGACCCGGTCACTAAAGATTTCATCATCGAAGACTACAAGATTCCTCAGGGTTCTACCCTCAAAGTTGACGACAACGAAATCATTCACGCCGGCAACCTGCTCGCCGAAATCTCAGCCCAGCCACACGCTGCTATCTCGCGTATGGACGGTATTGCCAGATTCGAAAACATTCGTGTTAAAAACAAGCAGGTCATCAGCGACAACGGTATGGTCTTCATCTTCCCGGTTGGCGAAAAGCATGGTGAACGCAAGGAATACAGTCTGCCCAAAGGCGTCAAGGAAGCCAAAGAAGCTGCCATCAAAAATGCCGGCATGATTCTCAATGTTAAGAACGGTGACGAAGTGTTCCCGAACCAGAAACTGCTGTCGGTTATCTCTGAAGTTGACGGAACAGTCTCACTCACCGCAGGTGGCACCAAGATTTCGGTATCGAAAGAAGCCGAAGAAGAATACGAATTCAAGGGCGAAATGGCAGCGGCTATCGATGAACAGAACAAGATGCTCTCTCTGATCGCGCCGATCTCCGGCCTGGTAAGAGTAATCAACGAAAAGAGCGCCGCTAACAAGACTCTTGACCGCAAACGTGTCATCGTTAAGAATGAGATCGAATACCCGGTTCCGCGTGGCGTCATCCTGCGCCCCAAAGAAAACTGCAAGATTCCGAACGGCGGCGATGTTGCCGAAAACGGCGAACTGACAACCAAACTGTTCGTTCAGGCTGAAATCGACGGTGTTGTCGAAATCACCAAGATCAGCTCGGAAACCCGCATCCATCTGATCAGTGAAGACATTGAACTGATCAAATATGCCACTCTGGCTCGTGCCGCGGTAAACCGCGAAACTGACGAAGTTATCGCCGAAAGCGGCACCGAAATCGATGACGACCTGTTTGCCATTATCGATGAAAACCGCGCCGCCGTGCGTGAAGTCTACATCGTGAAAGGTGAGCAGAAGGCTGTTAACGTCATTGGCGAAGACGACATGAAGGTTCAGTATCCGGTTCCGCGTGGTGCTACCATCAATGTCGACAACGGTCAGGTTGTCAAGGCCGGCGACAAGCTGGTGAGCGACATCGAGCCGATGACCAGCGAAATTTCGGGTAAGGTCAACTATATCTACGGCTACAACAAGATCATCTGCGAAGAAATCATCGAGAAGGTTCTTGTATACAGCGGCGTGGAATTCAGTTACCCGGCATCTCTCAGCCTCAAGTTCCCGCCGACCGTAGTAAAAGATGGTGAACTCACCGTCACGCCGATTCCATTCGAAACCTATACTCAGGTAGAAGACAGCGACGGCGCCGGAATCAGAATCTGCCAGAAGGTGCTGCGAGAAAAGAAATACGCGATTACCAAGGAAATGGTTTCCAGTGGCGCGCTGGTCGTCAATGACGGTCAGGAAGTCAAGGAAGGCCAGGTTATTGCTGTTCTCAAGGCAGCCAACAAGGGTGTTGTTCTGCTCGACCACGATTCTTCAAAAGAAGGCAAAGTCAAGAGCACCATCAAGAGCATCATCGTACAGCCAGGTGAATCGCATCAGATTCTCGATGGCGCTGAGCTCAGAGTGGAAGACGGAGCCAAGGTCAAGAAAGGTGAGATCCTCGCCAAGT
>Ga0116143_10000329_pt1 | contig 66149 bp, 77 predicted proteins | sample AD_UKC034_MetaG_FD_89745 | JGI IMG/M metagenome (GOLD analysis project Ga0116143, IMG submission 89745) | Active sludge microbial communities of municipal wastewater-treating anaerobic digesters from USA - AD_UKC034_MetaG | ecosystem: Engineered > Bioreactor > Anaerobic > Digestate | place: USA... | reverse complement strand
GAGGCGATAGCGGGGCTTTCACAGAAAAACCTCGAACTCTGGCATCTTGAAGACGAGGCCAGGAGAAAAGATGTCCCGCTGTCGTATATCGGCGGGATCAAACGCCGCATTGATCTGGCAAACCAGCAGCGCAATGATTATATCGATAAGATCGATGAGCTCTTTGAGAAAACGGTCAAGGATGCGCGCATGCGCGGCGGTTCGAAGGGCACATGTCAAAAATAAACGCGGTCCTCATTATCAATCCGTTCGGCATCGGGGACGTGATCTTTTCGACGGCGCTCATGCGTTCCCTGCACGCAAGCCTGCCGGATGCGCGCATATATTATCTGTGCAACCAGAAGACCGCGCCCGTCATGCGCGCGGATCCGTTGATAACGGATGTCTTTGTCTACGAGCGGGACGAGTTTCTCGCTGCTCAAAGATCGTCCTTCATCCGATGGTGGGCGAAGATGGGTTCGTTTATACGCGCGATCCGGGCCGCGCGCATAGATATCGCTTTTGATCTGTCCCTGAATACACAGTACGGTTTTTTTGCCTGGTGGGCCGGTATCAGGCGGCGGGTGGGATTGGATTACAGGAACCGGTGTTTGTTCCTGAATCGGCGGCTGTCCATCGCGGGATATACGGACAAGCATGTGGCCGAATATTATCTCGATCTATTGCAACTGGTCGATCTACCTGTTGCTGACAGACGGCTTGAGGTACGTGTCGATCCCTCGAGCAGGGCGTGGGCCACTGATCTTTTCAAGCAGCGAGGGATAGGGGAAGACCGTTTGGTCATCGGCATTGCGCCTTTGGGAGGCGACGCTTTCGGCAAAGATGCCTATATCAAACGCTGGCCCGCGGAGTGCTTCAGCGCGGTCATCGACCGGTTGGTCGAAAAATATAACGCCGTTATTCTTTTGTTTGCCGGGCCGAAGGAGAAAGAAGAAATCATGGGTATTGTCGATGGGGTGCGCGCAAAGTCGAATGTTTTCGAATTCAGCAGTGCGACACTGCCCCAGATGGTCGCCCTCGTAGACCGGTCTGAGCTGTTTATCGGCAATGATACGGGCCCCTTGCGTTTTGCAGACGGCTTGAAAAAGAAGATTGTCGCGCTGTTCGGCCCTGTCGACGACCGGGTTTACGGCCCGTATCCGCCCGAAAAAGGCCGCACGGCGGTTTTAAAGAAAGATATGCCGTGCCGGCCGTGTTACAGAGGCTTCAGGCTTCAGCAATGCCTGCTGGATAAGAAGTGCCTTCTGGATATAACAGTGGATGAAGTAATGCGCGCTGTCGATGGTCTTTTCAGGGGGGACGGGGTATTATGATCTCCTGCGATATCGTCCTGACCGTTTACGATAAGATCGATCTTACCCGTAATTGCCTGGAGAGCGTCGTTCGGCATTTCAGGCCCTACGACAGGATTATCGTCGTTGATAACGGCAGCGGCGAGGAGACGCGCGCGTTCCTCGGCCGCTACGCATGCGGCCATCCTGAAGCGGCCATCGAGATCGTGCGCCTGGAAAGGAATCAAGGGTATCTGTGCGCGGCCAATGAAGGCCTGCGGCGCTCGAGCCGGGACGCCGTGTGCCTTTTAAGCAACGATACGGTCGTGACCGCCGGCTGGCTTGACAGGATGTGCGGCCTTATGGAGTCGCAGCCTCATATCGGGATCGTTAATCCGATGTCCACGACGTTCGGCTTGTATCCGCACGCGGGGCAGACGCCGGAGGACGTGGCGCGGTCGCTCGCGCGGGAGCGGGGTCGGTATACCGAATGCGCCGGCTGCGTCGGTTTCTGCATGTTGATCAAACGGGAGGTTATCCGCGCGGTCGGGGTCCTTGACGAAATTTATGCGGACGGTTATTTCGAGGATACGGATTTTTGCCGCCGGGCGATCGCGTCGGGATTTACCTGCGCGATAGCCCGGGACGCGTACGTTTGGCACGCTGAACATGCGACCTTTGACTCCGGAGAGCGCGAAACGCTGTTTGTCAAGAATCGCAGGATATTCGAGGAGCGCTGGGGCAGGCCCACACGGAGCATTTATGTCGCCTCGGGAAAGGCGCGGGACCGCAGCCGGATCATCGATGAGTGCTTGCAGGACGCCCGCCGCGGCAACTGGATATGGCTGCTCGTTCCGCGGGACGAAAAAAGCGCATTCGCGCCGTGCGCGGTTCACGGCAATATCCGCCTTATCGGCGTGGGCCGGTATGCGCTGTGGCTCTATCCCTGGTTCCTGTATCTTTGTAAACGGAAGAAACCGATCGATAAAGTGCTGTTCAGATAAGGAGACCCGTCATGTCTCACAAGCATGTTCCCGTTGTCATCCTATGCGGCGGCAGGGGCACCCGGCTGAAAGAAGAGACCGAGGTCAAGCCAAAGCCCATGGTCGAGATCGGCGGCAGGCCGATCCTCTGGCATATTATGAAGCGCTACGCCTATTACGGGTTTCGGGACTTTGTTCTGTGCCTCGGGTATAAAGGCGATAAAATAAAGGAGTATTTCCTCAACTACGAGGCGATGAATAACGATTTTACCGTTACTCTCGGCAAGCAGAACCGGATCACGTTCCATACGGACCACCGGGAAAAAGACTGGAGCATTACCCTTGTCGACACGGGCGAAGATACCATGACCGGCAGTCGTGTCAAGCGGATCGAGCGGTATATTACCGGCGATGATTTCATGCTGACCTACGGCGACGGGGTATCGGATATCGACATGAAAGCGTTATATGCGTTCCACCGCGGCCATCGCAGGATCGGCACCGTGTCAGCGGTCCGGCCGTCGTCGCGGTTCGGCGAGATCATTGTCAAAGGCGCGTTCGCGACGCGTTTCTCGGAAAAGCCGCAGACCACCCAGGGTCTGGTCAACGGCGGTTTTTTTGTGTTCAAGAAGAAGTTTTTTTCGTATCTGTCCGATAAGAGCGATTCTTATCTTGAGCGCGAGCCGCTCGAGCAGCTGGCAGAGGACCGCCAGCTTTGCGTGAACGTCCACACCGGTTTCTGGCAGTGCATGGACACCCAGCGCGAGCTGGATCTTTTGACGCATTTATGGAAAAGCGGCAATGCGCCGTGGAAGGCATGGGAATGAGCCGGCGATTCTGGAAGAACAGGCGCGTTTTGATCACGGGTTACGAAGGATTCCTCGGATCCTGGCTGACGAAATTCCTGCTTGCGGAGGGAGCGGCCGTCGCAGGCATCGATATCCGCACCCGGCGCGCTGAAACGGTATTGACGAAGAAGGAGCTCGCTGCGGTCAGCATCGTCAAGGGGACCGTCGAGCATTACAGCCTGCTTGAGCGCGCGGCGCGGCTGCATAAAACGGAATTCGTGTTTCATCTCGCCGCGAAGTCTCTTGTCGGAGAATGCTATCATGACCCCGCGGAGGCGTTTTCGGTCAATATCAGGGGTACATGGAACGTGCTTGAGGCCTGCCGTAAAACAGGGTCGGTTCTTGGAGTGATCGTCGCTTCGAGCGATAAGGCATACGGCACGCATGCGCGGCTGCCGTATAAGGAAGATTTCGCGCTCAGGGGCGACCATCCGTACGATGCATCCAAATCGTGCGCGGACCTTTTGAGCGATACGTATTTCCATACGTATCAGGTCCCGGTATGCATAACCCGGTGCGGCAATCTTTACGGCCCGGGTGACTACAATTTTTCGCGCATTGTGCCCGACGCGGTCCGTTGCGGCCTGACCGGCAGGCGGCTTTTTATCCGCAGCGACGGGAAATTCGTCAGGGACTATGTGTTTGTCAAGGATATCGCCCTGGCCTACATGCTTCTGGGCCGCAAGATGCTCAGTGAGGGGATCAGGGGGGAAGCCTTCAATTTCAGCAATGAGGAGCCGCTTTCCGTCATACAGATCGTGAATGCGGTGTATGGCAGTCTTCGGCGCGCGCCTGATTACGCGGTTCTGAACCAGGCGGACCACGAGATCAAAAAGCAGTATCTATGCGCCGCCAAGGCCCGGCGTATGCTCGGATGGAAACCGCGCTATACTTTGCGGCAGGGCCTTGAGGAAACGGTCCGGTGGTATAAAACCATATTTCCGGGGAGGAAAGGATGATACACGGTGTTCAGATACATCCGCTGCGCCGGATCCCTGATGAGCGCGGCAAGATCATGCATATGTTGAAATCCACGGACGCTCATTTCGAGAAGTTCGGGGAGATATATTTTTCAGTGGTGAATCCCGGCGTGGTGAAGGGATGGCATTTGCATAAAAAAATGGTCCTGAACTACGCGGTCGTTCAGGGCATGATCAAGCTGGTCCTTTTTGACGACCGCAGGAATTCATCGACCAGAGGCCAGGTCCAGGAGGTCTTTATGGGCGAGGATAATTACTGCCTTGTCAGGATTCCGGCGGGCGTATGGAACGGGTTCAAGGGCGTCGGGGTCGGGCCCGCTATTGTGGCGAATTGCGCGACCATTCCGCATGACCCTGCAGAGATCGTTCGTCTTGACCCGTTCGACAACAGCATCCCCTATTCGTGGGAACTGAAGCATGGTTGATATGAACCCTTTGCTCATCACGTCCTGCGGCCTGGTCGGGGCCACGTTCGTGCGGGCCCTTGCTGCGCGGGGATGCAGCTGCGTTGAGTCGCATTATCCGGGGGTTGATGAGCCGCGCGGCGCGCCGGTCGATATCGCCTCCGAAGACTCGGTCGGGGAATTGTTCGCGCACGCGCGACCGCGCACCGTTGTCCTGTCCGCTGCGCTGACGAATGTCGAGTTTTGCCAGGAAAACCGCGAAACGGCCTGGAAGATCAATGTCAACGGCGCGCAGAACGTGGCGCGGGCGTGCAAAGCGAACCGGGCCAAGATTGTTTTTTTCTCAAGCGACTACGTGTTCGACGGCGCTGACGGGCCCTATTCGGAGGCCGATGCCCCGCATCCGATCAGCGTGTACGGCGAGACGAAACTGGCTGCCGAGTCGTTCATACGCGAAACACTCGACGATCATCTGATCGTCAGGACGACGGTCGTTTACGGATATGAAGCCCGCGGCAAGAATTTTTGTTACCGTCTTATCAATACCCTGAAAGCCGGGCAACGCATCAGGGTGCCGTCAGACCAGATCGGTTCGCCGACCTATGCGCGCAACCTGGTCGAGGTCGTCGTCGACCTGTTCGACAAAGGAAGGACGGGGATATACAACGTCGTGGGTAAAGACCTTGTGGACCGGTACGAGTTCTCTCGACGCGTATGCCGTGTGTTTGGCCTTGACGAATCGCTTCTGGAGCCGGTCTTAACGAGGGAGCTTGCGCAGAAAGCGCCGCGTCCGCTCAATGGGGGATTGCGCATCGACAAGGTCACTCGTGAGAGTTCCGTTCCGGTCATGGGTGTCGATGAAGGCCTTGCGGCGTTCAAAAAGGAACTGTATGGATAAGCTTCGCAGAGACATATTGGCGCGCGTCAAGGCATATCACCGCAAGGCCTTCGCGCAAAAAAAATTCGTCCCGGGCAAGACCTATATCCCGTATGCCGGCAGGGTCTTCGATGAGCGAGAGCTGGTCAATCTGGTGGACGCGTCGCTTGATTTCTGGCTGACCAGCGGCAGGTTCGCAGACGCGTTCGAGCATGATTTTGCCGCGTTCCTCGGCCGAAAATACGCTTTTTTGTGCAATTCGGGATCTTCGGCCAATCTTCTTGCGCTTTCAGCGCTGACATCCGCGTATCTCAAGGATCGAAGGATAAGGCCTGGAGACGAGGTCATAACTACGGCCTGCGGTTTTCCGACGACACTCAACCCGGTACTCCAGAACAACTGCGTGCCGGTGTTCGTCGATGTGGAGATCGGTAATTATAATATACGGACCGATATGCTCGAGAAGGCCTTATCGAAGAAAACCAGGGCTGTGTTCGTCGCGCATACGCTCGGCAATATTGCCGATCTGGGCCGTATAACCGCGTTTTGCAGAAAGCGCCGTCTCTGGTTTATCGAGGATTCGTGCGATGCGCTCGGGTCGCGCTTCCGCGGCCGTCTTGCCGGAACGTTCGGGGACATTGCTACGTTCAGTTTCTATCCTGCGCACCACATGACCATGGGAGAGGGCGGGGCGGTTGTGGCAGACGATCCGCTGTTGCGCAAGCTCCTGCTTTCGTTTCGCGACTGGGGCAGGGATTGCTGGTGCCCTTCGGGCCGGGACAACTCGTGCGGTAAACGCTTTTCTCAGAAATGGGGCGATTTGCCTCTCGGGTATGACCATAAATACGTATATTCCCATGCGGGCTATAACCTCAAGGCAACGGATATGCAGGCGGCGGTGGGTTGCGCTCAGCTTGAAAAATTGCCGGATTTTATCGCAAAGAGAAAGTTGAACTTTGAGGCCCTTTACCGGGGATTGAGCAGGTATTCCGTTTTTTTTCTTCTGCCTACGGTGCCGAGAGGGGCGGATCCGAGCTGGTTCGGCCTTCCGATCCTGGTCAGGCCGAACGCTCCGTTCAAAAGGGCGGATATCGTGCGATATCTGGAGGATCATAAGATCGCTACCCGCATGTTGTTCGGAGGCAACCTGCTCAGGCAGCCGGCGTATCTGCGCATACCGCATCGCGTCGCGGGCGGCCTGAAGAACACGGACCTTGTTATGAACGCGTTGTTCTGGATCGGCGTATATCCCGGGCTTACCGGACCGATGATAGAATATATCCTTTCCGTATTCGATTCCTTCTTTGAGGAGAAATATATACATGTGTGATATCGTACTGCTCGTGTATGATAAACCGGATTACACCAGGGCCTGCGTCGAAAGCATCCTTGCAAATACGGAGGCGCCGTATCGCCTTATTATCGTCGATAACGGCAGCGTTCAGGATGAGACGAAGAAGTATCTGGCATCGATCGAAGCCGCGCACCGGCCCCGGGTATACGTCGTGCGCATCGAGAAAAATCAAGGATATGTCAACGCGGTCAATCTCGGCCTTGCCCGGACCTCAGCCGAGTTCGTCTGCGTCATCAGCAACGATACGGTCGTGTTTCCGGGGTGGCTCGGCGAGGTGATACGTATTGCGCAGAAGGATGCTTCCATCGGCATCGTCAATCCGCTCTGGGAGCTGCCCAAGGGGTATCACGGCAGCAGGGAGAGCTATTTTGCGTCTGTCGTCAAGCGGAACCGCGGTCTTTATATCGAAAGCGATTGGGCGCGCGGCTTCTGTTTTCTGGTGAAGCGCGCCGTTATCGATAAAATAGGGGGGCTTGACACCGCTTTTGCACCGGCGTATTATGATGATTGGGATTATTCAGTGCGCGCGATCCGGGCGGGGTTCATCTGTGTGCGCGCGCTCGGCGCGTTCGTCTGGCACCACCGAAGCGTCACATACAAGAGCATTCTCGGCGCTCAGAAACTGAATGAGGCGGTCGGGGAAAAGGCAAAAGTGTTCTGTAAACGCTGGGGCAGGCCGCTCAAGCTTCTGTGCGTGTTCGGGAACATCGAAGATGCGTGCGTCCTGAAAGCGCGCCAGACCGTCATACACCTGCTTCGCGACCAGCACAGGGTCGTGTTTGTCCAGAAGAAACCTGACGTTCATATACAGCACACGAACTGCCATAACAAGCTGTTTCCGCCATCGTTATTCGTCGCAAGCATCTTTATTCTGATCCTGAGCAACGCGCTTCGCGGCCGCAACAGGAGGTTCAGCCTCATTATTGCTGACGAAAAGACCGCGTCGCTGCTTGCCAAAATCGGGGTTGTCCGGCGCAATTATAAAATAACAAGCCTCAACGCCTGCTTTGATAATGTGCAGGAATTGTTCGATACGGTCGATCGTATCAAAAAGTTTCAATAAGGACGTTATATGAAGATTCTCGGTATTGCGGCGCCGTTCGGCCATGATCATTCTGCCTCGATATTGGTCGACGGCAAAGTCGTTGCCGCGGCTGAAGAGGAGCGCTTTACGCGTAAGAAGCACGCAGACGGCCAGATGCCCGTCAATGCGGTGCGGTTCTGCCTCAGGCAGGCAGGGCTGCAGCCGGCAGATATCGATCGCGTTGCGTTCCCCTGGGCGGTACAGGCGCTGCGCGATCATCGGGCGGAATATCTCCGGCGCACTATCTTTACCAGGCCCAGCAGGGCGTTCAAAAAATATTTCCGCAACAAACGTGAATTGCGGGGAGAGATCCGGCACATATTCGGAACCCTTGAGCAATGCGGTTTTGATCCGCTTGCGGTAAAGCTGGAATGGGTGGAGCATCACCTGGCTCACGCCGCCTCGGCGTTTTATTTCTCGGGGATGGATCGGGCTGCCGTGATGTCTATCGATGCCGGCGGAGAATTGACCTCTACGCTCCTGGGAACTGCCGCAGGCAGGGAATTGCGTAAGATCAAAGAGATCATTGCTCCCGATTCCATGGGCGATTTTTACGCAACCATGACCGATTACCTTGGATTCGAGCGCGGAGACGGCGAATACAAGGTCATGGGCATGGCGCCGTTCGGCGACCCGTCCAGGATCGATCTCAGCCGCCTGATCCGCTGGAACGAACCGCGCAAAACCTACGATTGTAACGACGAGTATGTGTGGGTGCAGCGGGGAAAGCGTTTTCGTGTTGACAAGGTTTATTCCCGGCGCATGGTCAGAGAATTCGGCCCTGAGCGCCAGGGGGACGGTTTGTCCGAGCCGTATATCCATATCGCGGCGGCGACGCAGAAGGCGCTCGAACACATCAGCATCAAGCTCATCGAAACATATCTGAAAAACGAATTGACGCGCCACGGCAACCTGTGTTTTGCAGGCGGATGCGCCCTGAACGTGGCGATGAACCGCGTACTGCTCGAGCTTCCCTATGTCAAACGTCTCTGGGTGCAGCCGGCGAGCGGGGATTCGGGCGGTTCGCTCGGGGCCGCGGCGTATGTAGCGGCGAGGAACAACGAGACGATCGAGCCGATGAGACACGCGTATTACGGCCCTGAATATTCCAACAAGGAAATCGAGGCGGCATTGCGGGGAACGGGGTATTCGATATCGCTCGATCGGGATATCGCTCTGAAAGCGGCGCAGCTTTTGCATGATGGTAAGATCTTCGGCTGGTTCCAGGGCCGCATGGAATGGGGGCCGCGGGCGCTGGGTAACCGCAGTATTATCGGCAATCCCACAATCCGGGGCACTGCGGACAGGATCAACGCGATCATCAAGTTCAGGGAGACCTGGCGGCCGTTCTGTCCGTCCATACTGAAGGAGCACGCGCGGGAAATCCTCGGCTCCGACCACCCGGCTCCGTTCATGACCATTGCCTTCAAGGCAAATCCGGCGTGGAAGGATCGTATCCCTGAAGTGATACACGTTGACGGCACGTGCAGGCCGCAGGTCGTGGATAAAGAGACTAATCCGAGATTTTATAACCTGATCAGCAATTATCACCGGTTATCGGGAGTTCCGGTTGTTATCAATACATCGCTTAACCGCAGGGGAGAGCCCATGGTCTGTTCCCCGCAGGACGCGCTTGTCATGTTCAAGGAGAGCGGCCTCGAGTATTTGATCATGGGCGATTACCTTGTAAAAAAGGCAAAGGAGGCGGTATGAAGGGAATAGTCCTTGCGGGCGGTAAGGCGACACGGCTCTATCCTATTACCAAAAGCGTGTGCAAGCAGATGCTGCCCATCTATGACAAACCCATGGTATATTATCCCCTGTCCGTGCTCATGCTCGCAGGCATACGCGATATCCTGATCATTTCCACTCCGAACGACCTTCCCCGTTTCGAGGACCTTCTCGGAGACGGTTCGGACCTGGGCATCAGGCTGTCCTATCAGGAGCAGGAGCGCCCCGCAGGCATTGCCCAGAGTTTTCTGCTGGGTGAGGATTTCATAGGAAAAGACAGCGTCGCGCTCATACTGGGCGACAATATCTTTTACGGCAATGATATGACCGGCATCCTGTCAAGGGCGGCCCGTTTGAAGAGCGGGGCGATGGTGATGAGCTATTATGTCAAGGACCCATGGCGTTACGGCGTTGTGGAGTTCGATTCCCGCTGCAGGGTGAGGTCCATTGTCGAGAAGCCCAAAACGCCCCGATCGAATTGGGCAGTGACCGGCCTGTACTTCTACGATAATAAGGTGGTCGAGATCGCCAAAGGGATTAAGCCTTCGAAACGGGCAGAGCTCGAGATTACTGACGTCAATAATGCGTATCTGAAAGCCGGAAAGCTAACCGTGCTGCCGCTCGGCCGCGGATATGCGTGGCTTGACACAGGCACATACGAATCGTTGATCGAGGCATCCATGTTTATCAAAACCGTCGAGGACAGGCAGGGTCTAAAGGTTGGCTGCATCGAGGAAGTGGCGTACCGCATGGGATACATTGATCGCGAGCGCCTTGGCAGACTTTCCGCAAACATCCGCACCAGTTACGGGGAATACCTGAAGAACATATTGAAAGAATAGGAGAGCGTGTTGCAATGACGCAGACAAAACGCACCGTATTAGTATTGGGCAAGGGCTTTATGGGCCAGAGGATCGCGCAGGAATTCGGCTGGGACGTATGCGGCGAGCGGATCCTGTCGCTTGCCGACGCGCAGGCCGTTATCGACCGGTATAAACCGTCGGTCCTGGTCAATTGCATCGGCCATACGGGCGCCCATAACGTGGATGACTGCGAGATCGACAAGGACAAGACGCTTTTTGCAAACACGTTCGTGCCGATCATTCTTGCGGAAGCCTGCCTTCGCAACAGGGTGAAGCTCGTGCATATCTCCAGCGGCTGCATATTTCATTTCGATTACACGGGCCAGAAGCCCGTAACGGAGGAGCTGGCGCCGGATTTCTTCGACCTGTACTATTCGCGCTCAAAGATCTATGCTGAAAGGGCGCTCGATATCATGGCGAAGGAATACAAGATCCTGACCCTTCGCATACGCATACCGCTGGACAACAGGCCGCATCCGAAGAACATCCTTACCAAGCTGATCAAGTACGTCAAGGTGATCGACCTTCCCAACTCGGTGACCTATGTGCCTGATTTTTTCAAGGCGCTGAAGCATCTGATCAAGATCGACGCGTACGGCACGTTCAACGTCGTCAATAAGTACGGCCTTCGGTATCCCGATCTGATGGACGTCTATAAGAAGTATGCGCCGGAATTCAATTATACGATCGTTGATTACCGCACGCTGGGCCTGATCCGGACCAATCTGGTCATGTCAGTGAAAAAACTGGAAAAGACGGGTTTTGCAGTGCGGCCCATCAAGGATGTTCTGGACGAATGCGTAAAGGAGTATGTGCGATGAAGGTACTGGTCACCGGCGGCGCGGGCTTTATCGGAAGCGAGTTCGTGCGGCAGGGCGTGAAAGCCGGGCACAAGATCGTTGTGGTTGATAAGCTGACGTATGCGGGAGATCTGCGGCGCCTCGCAGAGGTCCAGGGCAAATACTCATTTTATAAAACTGATATCTGCGATAAAAAGATGATGGACGCGGTAATAAAAAAAGAGCGGCCCGGAGCGATCGCCCATTTTGCCGCTGAATCACACGTGGACCGCAGTATAGAAGATGCTTCCCCGTTTCTGGAAACGAACGTTAAAGGCACGCAGGTCATGCTCGACTGCTGCAGGAAATTCAAGGTCAAGCGGTTCTTGCATGTTTCGACAGACGAGGTGTACGGAGAGATCGAAAGGGGGAGTTTTACTGAGAGTTCGGCTTTTAACCCGAATTCCCCGTATTCGGTCAGTAAGGCTGCGGCTGATATGCTGGTACGCGCCTATTACCGCACGTACGGGGTTCCGGTCGTCATTGTCAGGCCCAGCAATAATTACGGGCCGTGGCAGTTCCCTGAAAAACTCATTCCGGTGGCGATCAACCGCCTGCGGGCGGGTAAAAAGATCCCTGTGTATGCCAGAGGCCATAACGTGCGCGAGTGGCTGTATGTGGGTGATTGCGCAGAGGCGATATGGCGCGTGCTGAAAAAAGGCAGGACAGGCGAAGCGTATAATATCGGAAGCGGCCAGGAATACCGCAATATAGATACTGCAAGGATGATCCTTAAGATCATGGATAGTCCTGCCAATATGATCGAGTTCGTCAAAGACCGGCCGGGCCATGACATCAGGTATTCTCTGAGCACTGCCAAGATCCGGCGTGAGCTCGGCTGGAAGGCCGGCACCCGGTTTCCACAAGGGCTTACAAAGACCATTGACTGGTATTTGAAGCATTGATATGAAAATCCTCGGTATATCCTGTTTTTATCATGACAGCGCTGCGGCGCTTATCAGCGACGGCACGATCGTCGCGGCCGCTCAGGAAGAGCGGTTCACGCGCATCAAGCATGACGCATCGTTCCCCAAAAATGCGATCGCGTACTGCCTGCAGGCAGGGGGGATAACGGCCGATCAGCTCGATCATGTGGTTTTTTACGAAAAGCCGCTTTTGAAATTCGACCGGCTCGTTGAAACATACCTTTCGTACGCGCCGGTCGGCATCAGCCAGTTCATCCAGGCGCTGCCGGTGTGGCTGAAAGAAAAGCTCTGGATCCCGGATATCATCGAGCGGGAACTATCGTATAAAGGGAGTATCCTTTTTGTGCCGCATCACGAATCGCATGCGGCAAGCGCGTTCTATCCGTCCCCGTTCTCCCAGGCGGCTTTCCTGACCATGGACGGCGCGGGCGAATGGGATACGGCAAGCTACGGCATCGGCCACGGCAACCAGATCGAGATCATGGCGAGCGAGCGTTTCCCGCATTCCCTCGGCCTGTTATATTCCGCGTTCACATATTACTGCGGTTTTCGCGTCAACTCGGGCGAATACAAGCTCATGGGGCTGGCTCCGTACGGCGCGCCGGTCTACGCGCAGAAGATCCTTGACGAGCTGATCGATCTGAAAGACGACGGTTCATTCAAATTGAACATGAAATATTTCGCGTATTGCTACGGCCTGCGCATGGTCAACCGCCGTTTCGAAGCGCTGTTCAACGGTCCGGCGCGCGATGCGGAGTCCGCGCTTGAACAGCGCCATATGGACATTGCCGCGTCGATACAGCAGGTTACCGAAGAAGCCATGTTTCGCATGGCGCGCCACGTGCGAAAGGCGACAGGGCTGGAAAACCTCTGCCTTGCAGGCGGCGTAGCCCTGAACTGCGTGGGTAACGGCAAGATCCTGGCTCAGCGAATTTTCAGGAACCTCTGGATACAGCCGGCAAGCGGTGATGCGGGAGGCGCCCTCGGCGCCGCGCTTGCCGTATGGTACCGGTATTGCGGCAATAAGCGCCTCACGTCCGAGCGGGACAGCCAGCGCGCAAGCCTTCTGGGGCCGTCATATACGGACGCGCAGATCGAGTCGTTCTTGAAGGAAAACCATATCCCGCACAAACGGGCCTCGAACGGCGATCTTCCTGCCCAGGCCGCTGAATTAATAGCTCAAGGCAACGTGGTCGGATGGTTCCAGGGCCAGATGGAATTCGGACCGCGCGCGCTCGGCAGCAGGAGCATACTCGGAGACAGCAGGGACCCGCAGATGCAGTCGAAGATGAACCTGAAGATCAAATACCGCGAATCGTTCAGGCCTTTTGCGCCGTCGGTCGTTGCGGAGAAAGCGTCGGATTGGTTCGATCTGAACGCGGAGTCGCCCTATATGCTGCTCGTCGCTCCGGTCAAAGAGTCCCAGCGCCTTGACGTTGACGGCAACGGCACGGTGCAGGGGCTGGCGCGGCTTGCGCTGCGCAGGTCGCGGGTCCCGGCGGTGACGCACGTGGATTATTCAGCACGGGTCCAGACCGTGAGGCGCCAGGACAATCCGCTGTATTACGATCTTATCAGCGCATTCGAACGCAAGACAGGATGCCCGGTGCTCATCAATACGTCATTTAACGTGCGGGGAGAGCCGCTCGTGTGCTCGCCGCAGGACGCGTATGCCTGCTTCATGCGCACGGAAATGGATTACCTGGTCATGGGAAGCTTCATCATCGATAAAAAGGAACAGAAGGCCCTTGCCCGGGATGCATCCTGGCAAAAGCAGTTCAAACTGGACTGATATGAGACCGCACACTGCAGACCAAAAGCTTCGATCGTTCGGCCGGACCATGGCTGTATGCCTGGTCATCGTCGGCATTGTTTTGTTCCTGCGCAGGAACCCGGGTTCTTTGCCGGTATGGGTGACAGCCGTTCTGTTCTATGCGACCGGCATGGCCAGGCCGCAGTGGCTGTCGCTGCCCTATGACATCTGGATGAAGCTGGCGTTTGCGCTTTCCTGGATCAATTCGCGCATCCTTTTATGCGTTATCTTCTACGGTATCATGGCGCCGGCAGGGCTTGGGATGCGGCTGTTCAGGTTCGATCCGCTGGACCGGCGCATTGAAAAAGGGAAACAATCCTATTGGCTCGCGCGCAAGCAAAAAACATTTACAAAAAAGGATTACGAACGCCTGTATTAAGGAGGGGATCGTGGGAAAGATGCGGGTTTTGACTGAATTCTGGTCGTTCATGATGGAGAACAAGAAGTGGTGGCTCGCGCCCATTGTCATCATGTTCGTGCTTCTGGGCGCGTTGATGTTCTTTGCCCAGTCATCTGCGGTCGCGCCGTTCATCTATACGCTGTTTTAATATGAACGTACCATTTCTCGATCTTAACGCGCAGTATCGGGCATTGAAGCCTCGAATTGACCGGGCAATACGCGCGGTCGTCACGAGGCAGGATTTTATCCTCGGCCAGGATGTCCGGAAATTCGAAGAAGAATTCGCAGCGTATTGCAACAGCCGCTATTGCATCGGCGTCAATTCAGGCACTGACGGCCTGTTCCTGTGCCTCAAGGCCATGGGCATCGGACCGGGCGACGAGGTCATCGTGCCGGCATTCACGTTCATTGCAACGGCGTTCGTCGTAACCTGCGCCGGAGCGCGGCCGGTATTCGTCGACATCGACGGCCGCACGTTCAACATCGATATTGAAAAGGCAAAAGCCGCTGTTACGGCCCGGACAAAGGCGGTCATTCCCGTGCATCTTTTCGGTCAATGCGCGGATATGGATCCCCTGCGGCGTTTTGCCCGCAGCCGCGGCATCGCCGTTGTCGAAGACGCGTGCCAGGCGCACGGCGCTTTGTATAAGGGGGAAAAAGCCGGCACAATGGGAAATGCGGGGGTGTTCAGTTTTTACCCGACCAAGAACCTCGGAGCATGGGGCGACGCGGGCGCGATCGTAACGGACAATATGTCTTTGTATAAGAAGCTTTTCATGATGCGGGATTGCGGAAGGAAATCCAAATATGAGCATGTGATCCTCGGGTATAACTCCCGTCTCGGCACGCTTCAGGCAGCGGTCCTGCGCGTCAAGCTTGCGTATCTTGACCGGTGGAACAGGAAGCGCAAAGCGTGCGCAGCCGCATATACGAGGTTCCTGTCAAAGGTTCCCGGGGTAAGGGTGCCGTTCGAAGCCCCGCATAACAGCCACGTGTACCACATATACGCGATCCTTGTCGAGCGCAGGGACGCTGTTGTCGATCATCTGAAAAAGCGCAGGGTCGGATGCATGGTCAATTATCCCGCGCCGCTTCATCTGCAGCGCGTGTACAAAAACCTCGGGTATCGCACAGGCGCGTTCCCCGTGTCTGAAGATGTGTCGAAACGGATCATTTCCCTGCCCATGCATCCGTTTTTAAGCATGGGGCAGATATCGTATGTCGTTCAAACAGTCAAATCCGCCTTGAAGGAGGCCTGATGCCGTCGACAATACCTTTGACCGTGGTTATCTGCGCAAGGAACGAAGAGAACAATATCGAGGAAACGCTTCAAAGCGTGCACGGCTGGGCTGACGAGGTGATCGTCGTGGATGACGGTTCGACTGACCGCACCCGGGAAATTTCCAGGAAATACGCGAAGGTGCTCAGCCGGAGGATGGAGAACGAGGGCATCCATCGCAACTGGGCCTATGCGCAGGCAAAGAACCGCTGGGTACTGAGCCTTGACGCGGACGAGAAGGTTTCGGATGAATTAAAGCCCGAGATCGCTTCTGCGATCCGGGATCCTGATTTTGTCAGCTATGATATACCCTTGCGCAATTACATCGGAACGTTCTGGGTCAGGCACGGCGGCTGGTATCCGGCTTCGAAAGTCCGCCTGTTCTGCAAGGACAAATTCAAATATGAAGAGGTGCAGGTGCATCCCCGCGTTTTTATCGACGGAAAGAACGGCCATCTGAAATGCGATATCATACACAAAGGATACCCTGATCTGGAGCATTTTATGGGGTCGGTGAACCGCCAGACCACGCTTGAAGCCGCAAAGTGGCTTGCGACAGGAAGGAAGTTCACCTGCGGCCATATGATGTGGCGCGCGCTCGACCGTTTCTTCCGAAGGTATGTGCGCAAGCAGGCGTGGAAGGACGGAATGTACGGTTTCATCATCGCATATTTCGATTCCCTCTATCAGTTCCTTTCATACGTGAAATACCGCGAGATGGTCAACGCCGGAAAAAAATGAAGAAAGTGCGCGTGGTATTCCTTGACCGGGACGGTGTGATCAACGAATATCCCGGCAAATATAAATATGTCACTTCGGTCGAGGGTTTTCGGCTTTTGCCCGGAGCCAGGGAGGCTCTGGCCCGGCTCATCAAGGCGGATTTCCGGCTGTTTGTCATTTCAAACCAGGCAGGCGTGGCAAAGGGGCTGTTCTCACAGCGGACGCTCGATGATATCACGCAGGCTATGCTGAGCGGGCTCGGGCCCGATATACGGTTCGAGAAAATCTTCTACTGCACGCATTTGCCTGATGCGCAATGCAGCTGCCGCAAGCCGGGGACAGCGTTCATCGATGCGGCAGAAGCGCAGCTCAACGCGCACGGCATGCGGATCGACAGGCCGAAAAGTTATTTCGTGGGCGATTCCATCAGGGATATCGAGACAGGCAGGAAAGCCGGAGTGCGCACGATCCTGGTTTTTTCCGGCAGCGAGCATCCCGATAACGAACGCGAATGGCAGGTCAGGCCCGATGCCTGTGCCGCGGGCATTTCCGAGGCAGTTGACCGTATCCTATCCTGAATGAAAATAGTCGTCGTATATGCCACCGCAGGCGCAGGCCATAAAAAAGCCGCCCGATGCATCGCGGACCACATCGGCGCTTCGGCGCACGTCGAGTGCCGCGATATCATCGACGGTTCTTCGTGGCTGTTCAGGCTCGTATATCTGCGGGGTTATGATTTTCTCGTCAATCACTGCCAGTGGGCGTGGTCCGTTCTGTTCTGCCTGACCAACCGGGCCGCATCCCTGCCCGCAGCGGCGTCTTTGCGTTCTACGCTGCATTATTTCAATACCAGGCGCTTCTGTTGTTTTCTTATCGAAGCCCGGCCGGATGTCGTCGTATCCACGCATTTTCTGTCGTCGGACGTCGTATCCTATCTGAAGGCGAAAGGCATGCTGCGATGCAGGCTCGTCACGGTCGTCACCGATTTCGGCGTGCATCCGTTCTGGATATGCGCGGCCACGGACGTGTATTGCTGCGCCTCGGCCGCAACGGCGCGCATGCTCGCGGACAGGGGCGTTGGGCCTGAGAAAATACGCGTGACCGGCATTCCGGTCGAGCCGAAATTCTCGCAGGCGCATGATGTATCGGCGATCCGCAGACGCCTGGGCATTTCACCGGGCATGAAGGCCGTGCTGATCATGACCGGTTCGTTCGGCATCGGCCCGATCGAGGATATGACGCGCAGATTGTGCCGGGAGTATGCGGTGCTGGCCGTATGCGCGCGCAACAGGCGGCTGTATGCGCGCATGAAGGCGCGGGCATATCCCCATGCGTGTGTGTTCGGGTTTGTCGATTTCATAGACGAACTGATGGCCGCTGCCGACGTTATCATAACCAAGCCGGGCGGGCTGACCATATCCGAACTGCTGTGCATGGAATGCGCGCCTTTGTTCATTGCCGCAATACCCGGGCAGGAAACGGCCAATGCGTCGATCCTCGGATCTGCGGGCATCGGAAAAGGGGTTTCTCAGACGCGGCTGATCAAAGAGCAGGTGGATGAATGCATCCGTGACGCGGACAGGATACGAAAGTCCATCCTGGATTTCAGGCAGATCAGCGCAGCCGCACGTATCTATGACATACTACGCACAAATAGTCCTGGATGTCCCGGTTGACGGGCCGTTCGATTACAGTATCCCCGCAGACCTCGTGCCGTTGGCCCGCGCCGGATGCCGCGTGAAGATCGATTTCAGGAACAAGCGGCAGACCGGCTATATCGTTTCCCTCTCCGACAGGACCGATGTCAGGACGGTCAAGCCCGTTATCGCCGTCATCGATAAGAACGGGCCTGTGCTTACCGCATTTGCGCTTGAGTTCGCCCGGCGTTTGAGCGAATACTATTACTGTTCATGGGGCACTGCGATAGCGGTAAGCCTGCCTGCTGTATTGCGCCGCGGTTCAGCCATTGATGCGCCGCAGTCCCGGCCCGACGCGGCAGCGCCGTTGACAACCGGAAGATCCCTGCTGGTCCATGACCGCGGCTGCAGCGGCCGCATCCGTGTTTATAAGGAGCTTATGGCCGGCTGCCATGAGCGCGGCTTGAGCGTCATACTGCTCGCGGCTGATAAAGATGCGGTCGAGCGCATGCGGCTGGCCCTTGAGCCAACGTTCGGCCAGCGGCTGTGCGTGCTGATCAGGGAAGGGAAAGAGGAGATCGCTCAGTGGATGCGCGCGCGCAATGCCGGGCCGTGCACGGTCATCGGCACCAGGTCAGCGGTATTCGCGCCGGTCAGCCGGCTCGGCTGTATCATCGTCGATGACGAGCACGACTACGGCTATAAACAGGACCAGGCGCCGCATTATCACGGACGCACGGCGGCCATGATGCGCTGCGCTGTCGAACACGCGCATTTCGTCGCCGGAAGCCCGGCTCCGTCTTTGGAGATGATGCATGCCGTGGAGTCCGGGATCGCGGAGCTCCAGGCGATCCCCCGCGACCGGCCCCTGCCCCTGATCAAGATCGTGGACATGAAGCGGCTGCCGCTTGTCTCAGCGAAACAGAAAATATCCATATCGGGATACCTGCAGGAAGCTGTCCGCGCCGCGATCGCATCAAAACAAAAAACGCTTATTTTTTTCAACAGGACAGGGTATGCGACGCTTGCGGTGTGCTCGCATTGCGGGAAGATCTTTCAGTGCCCGCGGTGCAGCGTCAATCTGCATTTTCATTATGAGGCAAAGGCCCTGCGCTGCCATTACTGTAATTTCTCCATGGAGCCGCCGTCCATCTGCCCGGAATGCAATGCGGGATATGTCAGGTTCCTCGGCGCAGGCGCGGAAAAGCTCGAAAGCGAGCTTTTCCGGATATTCCCCCAGGCAACGGTCAGGCGCTGGGAATCAGGGATGCCGCTTACGAACGGTCCAGCCGATATCATCATCGCCACGCAGGCAGGGATCCGCCATTGCGACGCGCGTTTCAACCTTGTCGCGCTTCTGGGCATCGATAATGCACTGAATCACGCGGATTTCCGTTCTGCGGAAAAAACCTTCCAGACCGCCTCGTGCCTTGCAGGCCTGGCGGACGCACAGTTCGTCGTCCAGACGAATATGGCCGACCATTATGTTCTGCGCGCGCTTGCCCGGGATGATCCGGATATTTTTTACCAGGAGGAATCGCGCCTGCGCAGGCAACTGTCATTCCCTCCGTACCGGCATTTCTGCCTTGTCAAGGTGCGCGCCGCTGTTGAGGAAAAGGCGCGCGCTGCGGCGCAGGCTTTGTTCGACAGGCTTAATGCCGCCCGGAAGCCCGCGCGGGTCAACGTGCTCGCGGTTTCCCCGGGCCAGATCCCCAGGCTCAGGGGCAATTACTATTGGCAGGTCCTGTGCTCCGGCAGTGACCCTGTCCGCGTGAATGATTTCCTGAAAAAGCAGTTACCGTCATTCAGGCATTCGGGTATAATAGTTACCGTGGATGTCGATCCGGTTTAGGAAAGGGGCGGTCATGAACATCGTTTTTATGGGCACCGGCTCGTTCGGTGTTCCGTGCCTCGAAACGCTTGTCAGAAGCGGCCATACGATCCGATGCGCGGTCAGCCAGCCGGATAAACCCCGGGACCGCGGTATGCGCGTTGAGCCGACCGCGGTCAAACGGGCCGCCTCCAGCCTCGGGCTGACGGTATATCAGCCTGACGATATCAACAGCGGGGCAAGCGTTGAATATATCAAAGGGCTCAGGCCCGATGTGCTGGTCGTCATAGCATACGGACAGAGATTGTCGCAGGCAATCCTTGATATCCCTTCAATGATGCCCGTGAACATCCATGCGTCATTATTGCCGGCATACCGCGGCGCTGCTCCGGTCAACTGGGCTCTTATCCGCGGAGAACGGACAACGGGCGTTACCCTTATGAAGATCGTCCTGCGCATGGATGCAGGGCCGGTCATACTGCAGAAACCCCTGGCCATACTCGATACCGATACAGCGCTGACCCTGTCTGAAAAACTGTCGTTTCTTGCTGCTGACGTGCTGGACCAGGGCATCCGGCTCCTGTGCGGTCCGGGGCTGCGGCTGACCGAACAGGATGAACCGGCAGCGACATATGCCCCGAAGCTCACAAAATCTGACGGTTCGATCGACTGGAACAAACCTGCCTGCGAGATCGTCAACCGGGTCAGGGGATGCGTGCCCTGGCCGGGGGCATTCACCTTATATAGAGGAAGATCGGTCAAGATCCATAGCGCAACGGTTCTGCCGGATGCGGCAGTCAGGCCCGGCGCAGCCGGACAGGTCATCGGCCTGTCCCGGCAAGGCATTGCGGTTTCTGCAGGAGCAGGCGCTGTGCTTGTCACATCCCTGCAAATGGAGGGGAAACGCATTGTCAGCGCCGATGAATTCATTGCCGGATACCGGGTAAAGGATATTGACAGATTCGGCTAAAAACGCTTGCATATGCATGATTGTATGGTATAATCAAAACCCTGTAAATCTCAAATACCGGCAAATCACTCGCATCTCACAACTTAAAACCCGAACATGCCAGAATTACGCAGGGATCCGATAGTCGGACGATGGGTCATCATAGCCACCGAGCGCGCGCGCAGGCCTGACCAGTTCATCCAGGCGCCTTCAGAGCAGACAGCGGAAAAGCCGTGCCCGTTTTGCGAAGGCATGGAATCCCATACCCCTCAAGAGATCTACGCGGTCCGCAGCAAAGGGTCTGCGCCCAACGGCCCCGGATGGGACGTGCGGGTGATCCCGAGCATGTCCCCGTTCCTGCGCATCGAAGGCGACCTTGACCGTCGCGGCAAGGGTATCTACGACCTGATGAACGGCGTCGGCGCGCACGAGATCGTCGTCGAGACGAACAGCCATGTTGCGAACATGGCAGACCTTGCGGAAGAGCAGATCGCAAAGATCATCGGCTGTTATATCAGCCGCATCCAGGACCTCGAGCGCGATGAACGGTTCAAATACGTGCTCGTGTTCAAGAATTACGGGGTCTCTGCCGGAGGCAGCAGGGTCAAACACAGCAGGTCCCAGCTTATCGCCACGCCCGTGAATCCCAAACGCGTCAAGGAAGAACTCGTCGGAGCGCGGAATTATTTCGACGCTCATGAGCGCTGTATCTTTTGCGACCTGATCCGCCAGGAGATCGAGATGAAAAGCAGGGTCATCGTCGAGATCGACGGGTTCATTGCGATCGTGCCGTTCGCGGCGCGGTTCCCCTTCGAGATATGGATCCTGCCCAAAAAGCACGCAAGCGATTTCGTGCATCTGACCGATGCGCAAAAAGGTGCGCTGTCGAAAATAATCAAAACGGTGCTCCAGAAGCTCAAAATAGGGCTCAATGACCCGCCGTATAATTACATCATACATACCGCGCCGTTCCGCAGGCAGAAAACTGGATACTGGCGCACTATATCCGAAGATTATCACTGGCACATGGAGATCACGCCGCGGCTGACGCGCGTTGCAGGCTTCGAGTGGGGGACCGGCTTTTATATCTGCCCGGTCACGCCCGAGGCGGCGGCGAAATATCTGCAGGAAGTAGCTACATAAAGGCAGGACATGTCAGAATTACGCAGGGATCCGATCGCGGGAAGATGGGTCATCGTCACGACCGACGATCCGAACAAACCGGGGGATTACGACCACGAAGAGCCGCATAACTGGCGGCCCGGCGCATGCCCGTTCTGCTTCGGCAACGAATCGAGCACGCCGCCCGAGATCGTGGCGATCAGGGACAACCATACGGGGCCGAATACGCCCGGCTGGCAGGTGCGCGTGGTGCCGAACAAGTTCCCCGCGCTGCAGATCGAAGGAGACCTTGAGCGCAGGCCGCTGGGCATGTACGATATGACAAGCGGCATCGGCGCGCATGAGATCGTCATCGAAAGCCCGTATCATCACAAAGACCTCTCGGATCTGCTCGATTCCGAGGTCACCAATATCGTGCACATGTACTGCCAGCGCACGCTCGACCTCGAGCGCGACAAGCGGTTCAAATATATCATGATCTTCAAAAATTACGGGCCCGGTGCGGGCGCGTCGCTGGAGCATCCGCATACGCAGATCATCGCTCTCCCTATGGTGCCCAAGAGCGTCAAGGAGGAGATCCAGGGGGCGAAGAACTATTTCGAGTACCGGGAACGCTGCATATTCTGCGATATACTGCGCCAGGAATCCGAGGATAAGGAACGTATCGTGCTCGAGAACAAGAATTTCATGGCGTTCTGCCCGTTCGTTTCGAGGTTCCCGTTCGAAATATGGATCATGCCCAAAAAACATACGGGGCTTTTCTGCCAGACGCCGTACGAGCAGATCCCGGATCTTGCGGTTTTGCTCAAAGGGATCATCGCCAAAGTCAAAAAGGTGTTCGGCAGCCCCGCGTATAACTTCATCATCCATACGTCGCCGATCAATTCGGACGCTCATTCCATGGACAGTTATCACTGGCACCTGGAATTCATGCCGAAGCTGACGCGCGTTGCAGGATTCGAGTGGGGGACCGGGTTCTATCTTGTTCCCACCCCGCCTGAGCTCGCCGCTAAATTTTTACGGGAAGCGTAACGGTACAACACGCAAACAAAGGAGAGGCAACCATGGCAGTGAAAGTCGGTATCAACGGTTTCGGAAGGATCGGCCGCCTTGTCGCGCGGGCTATCCTTGAAAAAAAGAGCAAGAACATCGAACTGGTCGCGGTGAACGACATCACCGACGCCAAGTCGAACGCATACCTGTTCCAGTACGATTCCGTGCACGGCAGGTTCCCCGGCGTTGTCAAGGCGGCCGGCGAGGACCAGATCTCCGTCGACGGGAAAATGATCAAGGTCCTGTGCAAGCGCGATCCGGCTGAACTGCCCTGGAAGGACCTCGGGGTCGATATCGTGGTCGAATCGACCGGGCTGTTCACCATCAAGAAGGACGGCGTGAACAAGAAGGGCAAGGAGGTCAAGGGGGCGGAGAACCATATTACCAAAGGCGGGGCGAAAAAGGTCATTATCTCCGCGCCCGCGCAGGACGAGGACATCACGGTCGTTCTGGGGGTCAATGAAAAGAAATACGACCCCAAAGCGCACCACGTGATATCCAATGCGTCGTGCACGACCAACTGCCTTGCGCCCATCGCCAAGGTGCTCAACGACGACTTCGGCATCGTCAAAGGCCTGATGACGACGATCCATTCATATACCAACGACCAGCGCGTGCAGGACATGGCGCATTCCGATCTGCGCAGATCGCGCGCGGCAGCGGTTTCCATGATACCCACGTCCACCGGAGCAGCCAAGGCGATCTCCCTGGTCATCCCTGAGCTCAAGGGCAAGCTTGACGGCTTCGCCATCCGCGTGCCGACGCCCAACGTATCGGTGGTCGATCTGACCATGCAGCTTGCGAAAAAAGCCGATGCCGCGGCCATCAACGCGGCGTTCAAGAAGGCGTCCGAGGGCGCGATGAAGGATATCCTCGGATACACCGAGGACCCTGTCGTTTCGATCGATTTCAACCATTGCAAACTGAGCTCGATCGTGGACGCCACATTGACGAAGGTCATCCAGGACGATTTCGTAAAGGTCCTGTCATGGTACGACAACGAGTGGGGGTATTCAAACCGCGTCGTTGACCTGATCGATTACCTGATCGAAAAAGGACTCTAAAAAAAGGGGGACGCTTCCCTTTTTTCTTCGGGCCGGTCGCCTGAAAAAAGGGAAGCGTCCCCCTTTTTTACCATGCTCGCTATTGTTATACTTATTATCGGCGCAGGGGGGCTTGTCGCGCAGACGATATTGCTGCGCGAGCTTTTCGTTTGTTTTTTCGGCAATGAGCTTACCATCGGCCTTATCCTCGGGGCGTGGATGTTCGGCGAAGCCCTCGGCGCGTGCGCCGCCGCATACGCCGCGCGCCGGCTCAAAGATACTGCGGCAGCGCTGAGTGCACTGCTGGTCGTATTTGCCGTTTCCCTTCACTTTTGCGCCGTCGGCGCGCGCCTGTTCAAACCTCTGTTAAATATCCCCGCGGGCCAGGGCATCGGCACGGCCATGATACTGGCCGGCAGTTTTATGCTCGTGCTCCTGCCGAGCTTCTGCCACGGCGGATTGTTCAGCCTGGCCTGTACGCATACGCGCCCGTGGCGCGCATATGCGCTTGAAACATGCGGGACCCTTGCTGCAGGGATCGCGCTCACGTGGTGGGCAATACCGAATTATCTGCATTTTGACATTATCAGGTTTGTTTCGATCATCAGCATTTGCGCCGGGATAACGCGCATGTGGTCGATGCGGGGAGCATGGCGCAAGGCGATCCTCTATCCGCTTGCATTCGGCGCGTTGCTCTTCTTTTTGAATACGAAGCCCGCACAGGTTGAGCAGAATACGATTGCCCGGCAATATCGTCAGGGCAAGGTTCTGGATCAACGGAATTCCTGGTACGGGAATGCGGTGGTCACCCAGCGGGAAGGGCAGAAGACATTTTTTTACAACGGGGTGCCCGCGGTCACCGCGCCGATACCCGATGTGGTCTGGAGCCAGGATTTCGCTCATTTCCCGCTTGTTTTTTGCGAAGATCCGAAGGATATACTGGTGGTCAACGCGGGCCTCGGAGGGCTGGTCGCGGAAATACTCCGCCAGCCGGTCGCGCGCGTGGATTACTGCCAGCAGGACAGCCTTCTGGCCGATATGCTCCGGAAGCATCCCTCGCGGCTGTCGGGTCAGGAGTTCTCCGACGCGCGCCTGAACGTCATCCATGCAGATGCGCGCGCGTTCCTTGCCTCTGCGCGCCACACCTATGACGCGGTGTATATCGGCTCGTCAATGCCCGGCGACCTGGCGTCCAACCGTTTCTTTACCGATGAATTCTTCAATGCGGTCCATAGCCGTCTTTCGCCGGGCGGGGTCGCGGCCGTGTGCCTGCCCGGTTCCGCGGCGTATGTCAGCCCGGAACTACGCGACATGAATTACATGATCATCAATGCGATCAACCTTCATTTCAGCCGCGTGCGCGTTATTCCCGGCAATTATAATATCATACTCGCTTCAGACGCCGCGGATTTTACCGTAAAGCCCGCCGTTCTGTACAAGCGTTTGGTGCGAAGGGGCGTGCGCGCGTCGATGCTGAATCCCGCGTATTTGAGGGAACGTCTGGCGCCCGGGAAAGCGGATTGGTTCCGCCAGTCGGGCGCAGGAGCCACGGGATTGGTCAACAGCGACGACAGGCCCGTTGCCGTGTATCAGGTCCTCATTCTGTGGAACAAGCAGTTTTCCGCGCGGACCACCGCGATCCTTCAAAGGCTGTCGGGGATACGGCTGTGGATGGTCCTGTCTGTCATCGGGCTGATCGCCGCGTCCGCGGCGGCGGTTTCAATACTGCGCCGCAGGCCCGGGATGAAGGCGGCGGTATTATATGCGATGGCGACGACCGGATTTTTCGGCATGGCCATGAACCTCGTCCTGATCTTCAAGGCCCAGTCTCAGTTCGGCCATGTGTACCAGATGATCGGCGCGCTGACCGCATTGTTCATGGCCGGCGCGGCCGCGGGAAGCATTGCGGCCGAATACGCGACGCGCGCGCTCATCAGGCCGCTGCGCGCGATCGGTCTCAACGATTCGTTTTCCGTTCTGTTCTGCGCCATCGTGTTTTTTTTGATCGGCCGCAGCGGTGCGCCTCCGGTGCCCGCATGGGGCTATGGCGTGCTGTTCTTTTTTTCAGGCATGATCGTCGGCGCTGAATTCCCGCTTGCATCCGGCCTGTACGGCGCAGGAGGGAAAAGCCTGCCGCAGGCCCCCGGGATCGTGTTCAGCGCTGACCTTGCCGGCGGTGTATGCGCCGCGGGCCTGGCAGGCGTGATATTTCTGCCGCTTCTGGGCACTTCGGCCACGGTCATCGCCCTCGCTTTTTTAAAGGCCACAGCCGCGCTTATTATTATAATAAAAAACTTAAAATAGTATTTGACAAAAAATGGTTTTTAGTGTATATTTAAAACCTCTGCCAAAACTACCTGAACCTATCGTCGTGCATTCAGTTAAAGGCTAAGAGAAAAAATCAACAAGAAGAACATTCTTGGAGGGATTTTTTTTACTTATGCTGAAGTAGCTCAGTTGGTAGAGCACGTCCTTGGTAAGGACGGGGTCACGAGTTCAATTCTCGTCTTCAGCTTAAATTTTTCGATACGCCCGGCGCTACAGGAAAAATATCATGCGAGAGATCATAACGTTAGAATGTACCGTGTGCAGGAACAGGAATTATACAACGTACAAGAACAAGAAAAAGCATCCGGATAAGCTCGAGACCAAGAAATATTGCAGGGCGTGCCGCAAGCATACGGCACATAAAGAGGTTAAATAGCCGGATCCTCTGAAGGCGGAGTGGGGAGGCGTGAATTTTAGGGGCGTCCGTTAATGGCAAACGGCGAGACTCCAAATCCCGTCCTGGGGGTTCAAGTCCCTCCGCCCCTGATAGACAGTCCAGAGGCACATATACAAGGCGATCCATGATCAAACGCATCAGCACATTTCTGTCAGAGGTGAGAGGGGAACTGGCGAAGGTTTCATGGTCGACGCGCGAGGAATTGATGGGGTCGACCGCCGTGGTCCTTGTGTTTACCGCGCTCATGGCGGCGTTCATCGGCATAACGGATTTCGTTCTGTCGTTCGCGCTCAAGATCATTTTCCGATAATTATGAAAAATTGGTACGTCGTTCATACACAGACAGGGTTCGAAGACAGAGTCAAGACGATACTGCAGACGCGCATCGCATCCCAGGGATTGCAGGATGCGATCACGCGGATCGTGATCCCCACCGAACAGATCTCGGAGGTGCGTTTCGGCAAGAAACGGGTATCGGAACGCCATTATTTCCCCGGGTACATACTGGTCGAGATGGAAATGGCCGATAATACGTATTCTCTCGTCAAGGCCATCCCCGGCGTGACCGGATTCATCGGATCAGGCAAAAAGCCCACCCCGCTGCCCCCGGGAGAGGTCGATAATATCCTCAAACGTACCGAAGAAACAAAGCTCAAGCCCAGCCCCAAGGTCATATTTGAAAAAGGCGAATCAATCAGGGTCAAGGAAGGCCCGTTCATGAACTTCAACGGCACCATCGACGACATATATCCGGAAAAAGGCAAGGTCAAGGTGAACATCTCGATATTCGGACGGTCAACGCCGGTAGAGCTCGAATACTGGCAGGTGGAAAAGGTGTGAGAGTGCATGATTTATGGAGTCCGTAAGGACGACATAAATCATATGCACGAACACATCCCGTGTTTCGCGAAGCGAAACAACGGGATATCAGATAGAATACAGCATCAGTACTAAAGGCTAATCCCATGGCTAAAAAAATAACCGCACAGATCAAGCTTCACGTCGCGGCAGGAGCGGCGAACCCCGCTCCTCCCGTCGGGCCGGCGCTCGGCCAGCACGGCGTCAACATCATGATGTTCTGCAAGCAGTTCAACGACCAGACAAAGAACAGGGACGGGCTGACCCTGCCGGTCGTCATATCCGTGTATGAGGACAGGACATTTTCCTTTATAATAAAGAGCCCGCCGACGTCGGTATTGCTCAAGCGCGCGGCGAACCTTGCCAAGGCGTCCGGATCGAGCGGCAAAGAGGTTATCGGCACGGTCACGATGAAGCAGGTCGAGGAGATCGCAAAGCAGAAAGAAAAGGACCTGAATACCGCGAACATGGCCCAGGCGGTCAAATCCATCAAAGGGACTGCCCGGAGCATGGGAATACAGGTAGAGGACTGACTATCATGAAAAAACGAAGTAAAAGATACGCTGAATCGGCAAAAGATCTGACCGCGGACAAAGGATATTCGCTCAGGGACGCGATCGCGCTCCTCAAGGCGATGAAGATGACGAAGTTCGACCAGTCAATGGACGTTCATTTCGCGCTCAATGTCGACCCGAAAAAGGCCGAGCAGATGATCCGCGGCACCGTCGTCCTGCCGCACGGCACGGGCAAAAAGGTGCGCGTTGCGGTGTTCTGCCGCGGCGAGCACGAGCGCGATGCCAAAGCGTCGGGCGCGGAGATCGTCGGAGGCCAGGATCTTATCGACAAAGTGGCGGGAGGATTCCTCGATTTCGACTGCGTCATCGCCACCCCCGAGATGATGAAGGACCTGAGCAAGCTCGGCAAGGTGCTCGGGCCCCGCGGCCTTATGCCCAGCCCCAAGACCGGCACGGTCACCAACGACATCGCCAAGGCCATCGAAGACGTCAGGCGCGGCAAGGTCGAATACCGCGTGGACAAGCAGGGAGGCATCCATCTTTCGGTCGGCAAGATCTCGTTCGACGGGGATAAACTCTACGATAACGCGCAGTGCGTTATCAACGCTATTACCGAAGCAAAGCCCGGCACGGTCAAAGGCAAGTTCGTCCGCAGCCTGTATGTCTCGACCTCGATGAACCCGGGCCTCAAACTCGAGATGTGATCATGAAAAAAGTCAGCCTTATCGTCAAGGAAGTTTCGGAAAACCGGATCAAGGAAAGCATACGGCAGAGCGGCAGTTTCCTTATTGTCAAATACTCGGGTGTTTCATCGCCCGATATGTCGTCTTTGCGCATGGCGCTGCGCGCAGTTGAAGCGGACATGTTCGTGGTCAGGAATACGACCGCGCGCCGCGCGGTGAAGGATTTCGGCAACGATGACCTTATGAAACTGATCGACGGGCCGTGCGGTTTCGTTTTTTTCAAGGACGAGCCGGTTGCGGCGTCAAAGGTCCTGTACGGATTTGCGAAAGATCACGAGAAGCTGAAGCTCGAGGGCGGCCTGCTCAAGGACAGGGTTCTCGGCGTCAAAGACATCGAACAGATGGCGAAGCTGCCGTCCCGGGAGATGCTGCGCGCCCAGGCGGTCATGGCCCTCAAGTCGCCGATCAACGGCATTGTCGGCGTGCTCAAAGGCAGCCTGCGCAAGCTCGTGTGGTGCATGGTCGAGATAAAGAATAAAAAGGAAAATAAACCTGCGTAATCAATGAAGGAGGAGTCAAAATGGCGAACCTGGAAGAGATGATCAAAAGTATCGAAGGCATGACCGTTATGGAGCTTGCGGACCTGGTCAAGGCCCTTGAAGAGAAATTCGGGGTTTCCGCGAACATGCCCATGATGGCAGCCGCGCCTGCAGCGGGAGCGGCAGCAGCGCCGGCAGCCGAGGAAAAGTCGACCTTTACCGTCGTGCTGGCAGCGGCGGGCGCGAACAAGATCGCCGTGATCAAGGAAGTGCGTACGATCACCAGCCTCGGATTGAAAGAAGCCAAGGACCTCGTCGACGGCGCTCCGAAGCCCATCAAGGAAGGCGCGACCAAGGAAGAAGCCGAAGAGATCAAGAAGAAACTCGTTGCCGCAGGCGCAACCGTCGAGCTGAAATAACACGGTCTGCCGGAACCGCACGCATTGAACGGCCGTGAAAGATAAAGGCGAACACAGCATGCTTAAAAGAAAGAACTTCGCAAAGATCAAGGACGTGTATGATTTCCCGAACCTGCTGGATATCCAGACAGAATCCTACCTGGAATTCCTGCAGATCGATACGCCGCCTGACAAGCGCCTGAACCGGGGGCTCGAAGAGGTGTTCTCTGAGATCTTCCCGATCGAGTCGAATGACCGGTCGGTCAGGCTCGAGTATGTCAGTTATTCCCTCGGCAAGCCAAGGTACGATATCGCGGAGTCGAAGGAGCGTTCCGTTTCATATGCGTCCCCGCTCAAGGTCCGTTTCCGCCTGACCACCCCGCACGAGACAAAAGAACAGGACGCGTATTTCGGCGAGATCCCGCTGATGACCGAGACCGGCTCGTTCGTCATCAACGGGGACGAGCGCGTCGTCGTTTCGCAGCTGCACCGGTCCCCGGGCGTCTCGTTCGAGGAGGAGAACCATCCGACGGGCAAAAAGATATTCTACGGAAGGATCATCCCGTACCGCGGGGCGTGGCTCGAGTTCAAATACGACCTCACCGAAACGATCCTCGCGTACGTCGACCGGCGCAAGAACTTCCCCGCGACGCAGATCCTGCGCATCATGGGGTTCTCGACGGACAACGATATTATCGCCGCGTTCTCCAAAGACTACCCGGAGATCCGCAACACGCTGAAAAAAGACAACACCAAAAGCAAGGAAGAGGCGTACATAGATTTTTACCGCAAAATGCGGCCGACCGAGCCGGTCACCAAAGACGCGGCGGAGATGCTTTTCTTCAGGCTGTTCTTCGATCCGGCGCGCTACGACCTTGAGCGTTCGGGCAGGTTCATCCTGAACCGCAAGCTCGGCATGGATGTTTCGATCGACAAGCGCGTCCTTGATACCGAAACGGTCATCAAGGTCATGGAATACCTGATCCGCCTCAAGGAAGGCGTGGGCAGAATCGACGATATCGACCATCTCGGCAACCGCCGCATCAAAACGGTGGGCGAGCTCGTCCAGAACCAGGTGCGTATCGGCATCAGCCGCGTCGAACGCTCCATACGCGAACGGTTGAGCGTCATCGGCGACATGACGAACCTGAACATCCATTCGCTCATCAATTCAAAGCTTTTCTCGACCCAGATACACGATTTCTTCGCGCGTTCCCAGCTGTCCCAGTTCATGGACCAGGTCAATCCCCTGGCAGAGATGACCCATAAGCGCCGTTTGAGCGCGGTCGGTCCGGGCGGGCTGTCTCGCGAACGCGCCGGCTTCGAAGTGCGGGATATCCATCCGTCGCACTACGGCAGGATATGCCCCATCGAGACGCCCGAAGGCCCGAACATCGGCCTGATCGCGTCCCTTTCCACGTACGCGCGCGTCAATCAGCTCGGGTTCATTGAAACGCCGTACCGCAAGGTCGACAACGGCAAGGTCACCCGCAAGATAGATTATCTCACCGCCGATGTCGACGAAGAAAAGACCATCGCGCAGGCGAACATGCCGATCGATTCGGACGGGACCTTTACGGAAAAAGAGGTCGGATGCCGCTACAAGGACGATTTTCCCAAGGTCGCGCCCAAGCAGGTCGATTATATGGATGTGTCCCCGCGTCAGCTCGTGTCCGTTGCGGCCTCGCTTATCCCGTTTCTCGAGCATGACGACGCCAACCGCGCGCTTATGGGATCGAACATGCAGCGGCAGGGTGTTCCCCTGATGATAACCGAGGCGCCGGTGATCGGCACGGGCATGGAATCCAAAGTCGCCTATGACACCGGCGCGGTCGTCAAGGCGCTGGAAGCGGGCAAGGTCAACGCGGTGGACGGCGGGTCCATAACGATCGGCAAGCGCACGTACGCGTTGAAGAAATTCCTGCGCACCAACGCGGATACCTGCCTGAATCAGCGGCCGATCGTCAAGCTCGGCGAACACGTTGAAAAAGGCCAGGTGATCGCCGACGGAATGTCCACGAGGCAGGGGGAGCTCGCCCTCGGCAAGAATCTGTTCGTCGCGTTCATGCCGTGGCGCGGATACAATTTCGAGGACGCGATCCTCATCAGCGAAAAGGTCGTGCGCGAGGATGTTTTCACGTCGATCCACATCAAGGAATTCGAGATCGAATCCATCGAGACCCGTTTGGGCAATGAAGAGATCACCCGCGACATCCCCAATGTCAGCGAGGAAACGCTGCGCAATCTTGATACGACCGGTATCGTGCGTATCGGCGCCGAGGTCGGGGCCGGGGATATCCTCGTGGGCAAGGTCACGCCCAAGACCGAGTCCGAGCTTTCTCCGGAAGAACGGCTCCTGCGCGCCATTTTCGGCGAAAAGGCGTCCGACGTCAGGGATACGTCCCTGCGCGTGCCTCCCGGCGTCGAGGGATTCGTCGTTGACGTCCACCTGTTCCAGCGCAAGGAACGCGGCAGGAAATCGAAAGAAGAAAAAGCCAAAGAACTCGCCAAGATAAAGGAACTGAAGGCGTATTACGCCCAGGAGGTCGAGTTCGTCCGGGTCGAAAAGATCAACCGCCTGAGCGACCTGCTCGGCGTGGATAAATCGAAGCTCGAGCGCATGAACCTCGAGAACAACGAGGAGGCGAAGATACTTTCCTCTTCCTTCGACGACCAGATACAGGAACTGCTCAACGAGGAGGAGCAGGAGATCGAAAAGGTCAAGCGCGGGGATGAGCTTCCTCCCGGCGTGCTGAAACGGGTCGTCGTGTACATCGCGACCAAGCGCAAGCTGTCGGTCGGCGACAAGCTCTCGGGACGCCACGGCAACAAAGGCGTCGTCGCGCGCATCCTTCCCGAAGAAGATATGCCGTATCTGCCCGACGGCACGCCGGTCGAGATCGTCCTCAACCCGCTCGGCGTACCTTCGCGTATGAACATCGGGCAGATCCTCGAAACGCACCTCGGATGGGCGGCAAAGGCGTTGAACCTGCACATCATGACACCCGTATTCGACGGGGCGACCGTGCCCGAGATAAAACATATGCTCAAAACAGCGGGGCTTCCGGAAAACGGCAAGGTCCGCCTCCATGACGGCCATACCGGTACGGAGTTCGACCAGGAGGTCACCGTCGGCATCATTTACATGATGAAACTGATACATCTGGCCGACGAAAAGATCCATGCGCGTTCCATCGGGCCGTATTCGCTCGTCACCCAGCAGCCGTTAGGCGGCAAGGCGCAGTTCGGCGGCCAGCGGCTCGGCGAAATGGAGGTGTGGGCGCTTGAGGCATACGGCGCTGCCTTCACCCTGCAGGAGATGCTCACCGTCAAAAGCGATGACGTTGCCGGCAGGACGCGCATATACGAAGCCATTGTAAAAGGCGAACAGAGATTAACCCACGGCATCCCCGAATCCTTCAACGTTCTCGTCAAGGAACTGCAGGGATTGGGGCTTGATATCCGTATGGAAAAGGCGGCATAATGGCAGAGACCAACATCGAGTTCGACAATATATCGATCAGGCTGGCATCACCCCAGACCATCCACGGCTGGTCGAAAGGCGAGGTGAAACGCGCCGAAACGATCAATTACCGCACGCTTAAACCGGAAAAGGACGGGCTCTTCTGCGAGCGCATATTCGGTCCGGTCCGCGACTGGGAATGCAACTGCGGAAAATATAAAGGGATCAAGTTCAAGGGCATCACCTGCGACCGCTGCGGGGTCACCATCGACCGGTCCGCGGTCAGGCGCGAGCGCATGGGGCATATCGAGCTGGCCGCTCCCGTGACCCATATATGGTTCTTCAAAGTCGTGCCGAGCAGGCTGTCCGCATTGCTCGATATGACGCTGCGGGACCTCGAACGGGTCATCTATTATGAGGAATACGTCGTCCTTGATCCCGGCCCGACGCCTTTGAAAAAGAAGGACCTGCTCAACGAAGAAAAATATCAGGAAGCGCTGAATAAATACGGCTCCAAGTTCAAGGCAAAAATGGGCGCCGAGGCGGTCGGCGAATTATTGAAAGAGCTCGACCTCGACGCATTATGCAAGAAGATGCATAAGGATCTTGAAAAATCAAAGGACAATCTCGGCAACCGCAAGATATTGAAGACGCTCAAGGCGGTTGAGGATTTCCGCAAGTCCGACAACAAGCCGGAGTGGATGATCCTCGAGGTCCTGCCGGTCATCCCGCCTGACCTGCGGCCGCTCGTGCCTCTTGACGGCGGAAGGTTCGCGACATCCGATCTGAACGATCTGTACCGCCGCGTCATCAACCGCAACAACCGGCTTAAGAAACTGATGGAGCTCAACGCGCCCGAGATCATCATCCGCAACGAAAAGCGCATGCTGCAGGAAGCGGTGGACGCATTGCTCGATAACGGCAGGCACGGCCGCGCGGTCGTCGGAGCGAACAACCGGCCGCTCAAGTCGCTTGCGGACATGCTCAAGGGCAAGCAGGGCCGGTTCAGGCAGAACCTTCTGGGCAAGCGCGTCGATTATTCGGGCCGGTCGGTCATTGTCGTCGGGCCGGAGCTCAAGCTCCATGAATGCGGCCTGCCCAAGCAGATGGCGCTTGAGCTTTTCGAGCCGTTCATCATCAAGAAACTGAAAGAAAAAGGGTTTGTTCACACGATCAAGGGCGCCCGCCGCATGGTCGGTCACGGCAAGATCGAGGTCTGGGATATCCTTGATGAGGTCATCAAGGACCACCCGGTTCTTTTGAACCGCGCGCCCACGCTCCACCGCCTGAGCATCCAGGCGTTCCAGCCCGTGCTCACGGAGGGCAAGGCGCTGCGCGTGCATCCGCTCGTCTGCGCGGGGTTCAACGCTGATTTCGACGGCGACCAGATGGCGGTACACGTGCCGCTTTCTCTCGAGGCGCAGATGGAATGCCGCATCCTCATGCTCTCGATCAACAATATTTTTTCGCCCGCGCAGGGCAAGCCTATCGTCACCTCGACCCAGGACATCGTGCTCGGCCTGTCGTATCTGTCAAAGGAAAAAAGCGGCGTGAAAGGCGAAGGAATGATCTTTTCGAACGCGGACGAGGTCATCGTCGCGTACAACGACAAAGAGGTCGATATCCACGCGCGGATAAAACTGCGCGTCGAGGGCATGTTCGACCTTGACGAAAAGGCCTATACCGACGGACGTCAGATCATCACGACGACCCCGGGCCGCGTCCTGTTCAATCAGGTGCTTCCCGAGAAGTTCGGGTTCGTCAACCGCGAACTCAATAAGGGCAACGTCGGCGTCATCGTCGCCAATACGCACAAGCGTTTCGGCCATGCGCGGACCATCCAGCTTCTCGACGACCTTAAAATGCTCGGGTTCGAGATGGCGACGCTCGGAGGCATCTCGATCGGCATCGACGACCTGGTGATACCGAAAGCGAAGCCCGAAGTCCTCAAAGAGGCGCGTCAGGAAGTCGCCCATATCGAAGACCAGTACCGCAACGGCGCGATCACGGACCGCGAGCGGTCGAACAAGGTCATCGACGTCTGGACGCGCGTGACCGACCGGATATCGGATATGCTTTTCAAGGAAATGCATCCGTTCAACCCGATATTCATCATGGCTGATTCAGGCGCGCGCGGCTCAAAGCTTCAGGTCCGCCAGCTGTCCGGCATGCGCGGCCTTATGGCAAAACCGTCGGGCGAGATCATCGAGAACCCGATCACCGCAAATTTCAAAGAAGGGCTTACCGTCCTCGAATATTTCATCTCCGCGCACGGCGCGCGCAAAGGGCTTGCCGATACGGCGCTCAAGACCGCCGACGCGGGGTACCTGACCCGCCGCCTTATCGACGTCGCGCAGGAGATCATCGTTACCGAGGATGACTGCGGCACGCTCAACGGCATCACGGTCGAAGCGATCACCGAAGGCAACGAGGTCGTCGTCACGCTCGCGGAACGCGTTATCGGCCGCGTCGCCCTTGACAATATCGTCGATATCATCACCGATCAGGTTGTCGTCGAGCAGGGCCAGGAAATAACGGAAGAAAAAGCCGAGCAGATCGAACGCCTGGGCATCGAAAAGATCCGCATCCGTTCGGTCCTCACGTGCGAAGCGGAACGCGGCGTATGCGTCAAATGCTACGGCAGGAACCTGGCGACGGGGCGTCTCGCGGAGCAGGGCGAAGCGGTCGGCGTCATTGCCGCGCAGTCCATCGGCGAACCCGGCACGCAGCTGACCCTGCGGACGTTCCATATCGGCGGCACCGCATCGCGTACCATCGAGCAGTCATTCATCAAATCCAAGAACGAGGGCACGGTCAAGTACCATCTCATGAGGACCGTTCCCAAGAAGAAGGAACAAGTCGTATTGAACCGCAACGGCGCCATATCCATCAACGATACGGACGGCCGCGAACTCGAACGGTATCTCATACCGCAGGGCTCGTTCCTCGCATTCCAGGACGGCGAACACGTGAACGAAGGCGTCGTTTTCGTGCGCTGGGACCCCTATACGGCGCCGATCCTGACCGAAGTCAGCGGCAAGGTCAGATACGAAGACCTCAAGGAAAAAGAGACGTTCATCGAGGAATATAATCCGGCGACCAAGCTGACCGAGGTCGTCATCGTGGACCATAAGGCCGAATACCATCCGCAGGTCATCATCATGGGCGACAAGGGAGAGATCAACGGAATTTACCCGCTTCCTACGGGCGCGCATATCATGGTGAAGGACGGCGTGACCGTCGAAGCGGGCGACCACCTTGCCAAGATACCGCGCGTCACGGTCAAGACAAGGGACATCACCGGAGGCCTTCCGCGCGTCGCCGAGCTGTTCGAGGCGCGCAGGCCCAAGGACCCCGCCATCATCAGCGAGATCGACGGTTTTGTCGAGTTCGGCCAGACCAAAAAAGGCCAGGTCGTGATCATCGTCAAATCCCCGACCGGAATGGCCCGGGAATATATCGTGCCGCACGGCAAGCATCCGAACGTCTATAAAGGCGACCGCGTGAACTCCGGACAGCAATTGACCGACGGGCCCGTGGTCCTCCAGGATATCCTGCGCGTCTGCGGGGACAAGGTCCTGCAGGAATACCTCGTCAACGAGGTGCAGGAGGTGTACCGTCTTCAGGGCGTTCACATCAACGACAAGCATATCGAGGTCATTATCCGGCAGATGCTCAAGAAAGTGCGCATCGAGGATCCGGGCGATACGGATTTTCTGCCCATGCAGCAGGTCGACAAGATCATTTTCCAGCGCGAGAACTCGCGCGTCGCCAAAAAAGGCGGCAAGCCGGCGCAGGCGACGCCCCTGCTTCTGGGCATCACCAAGGCGTCTTTGACGACCGAGAGTTTCATGTCGGCGGCGAGCTTCCAGGAAACGACACGCGTCCTCACCGAGGCCGCGGCGTCCGGCAAACACGATGAATTATTTGGATTGAAAGAGAACGTCATTGTCGGCCATCTGATACCCGCAGGTACCGGGTTCCACAGCCACCGCTTGATCGACGTGGTCAAGGTAGGGGCGGAAAAATCGGAAGACCAGGCAGAACAACCGAAGGAATAACCGTATGCCAACGATAACACAACTGATACGCCATGGGCGCATCGAGAAATCGAGGAATACCAAATCCCCGGCGCTCAAGTCATGCCCGCAGCGCCGCGGCGTCTGCACGCAGGTGCGCACCATGACGCCCAAAAAGCCCAACTCCGCCCTCCGTAAGATCGCGAGGGTGAGGCTCACGACAGGCATCGAGGTGACCGCGTATATACCGGGCGAGGGCCATAATCTCCAGGAACATTCGATCGTCCTGGTGCGCGGGGGCCGCGTCAAGGACCTGCCGGGCGTTCGCTACCACATCGTACGCGGGACGCTCGATTCGGCGGGCGTCAATACGCGCCACAAGTCGCGTTCGAAATACGGGGCAAAACGGCCTAAGGAAGGCGCTGCTCCGAAGGCAAAATAAACATATTCGTGAAAGAGCGGTCATAACTAATTATGAGAAGACGACACGTTTTTAAAAAGGATACCGCCGCTGACCCGAAGTTCAATTCGAAGGTCGTCGGCAAGTTCATCAACATGGTCATGCTTGAAGGCAAGAAGGCCGTTGCGGAAAAGATCGTATACGACGCGTTCGAAAAGGTCAAGACCGTTCTCAACGAGCCGGACGCGCTCAAGATATTCCATAAGGCCATCGACAACGCGCGGCCGCGCGTCGAGGTCAAACCGCGCAGAGTCGGCGGCGCGACGTACCAGGTGCCCATCGAGGTCAAGCAGGAACGCGGAGTATCCATCGCCCTGCGCTGGATCAGGGATTTCGCCCAGGCGCGCAAGGGCAAGCCCATGGTGGACAAGCTTGCCGACGAGATCATCGCCGCGTACAAGGCAGAAGGGTCGGCGATCAAGAAGCGCGACGACACTCATAAGATGGCCGAATCCAACAAGGCATTCGCCCATTTCCGGTGGTAACGCCGAAAAAAATATAAAAGGAACATGCGTAAACACGACCTTCATAAATTACGGAACATCGGGATCATCGCGCACATCGACGCGGGGAAAACGACCACGTCCGAGCGGATCCTGCTCTACACGGGCAAGAATTACAAGCTCGGCGAGGTGCATGACGGCACCGCGACCATGGACTGGATGGTCCAGGAGCAGGAGCGCGGAATCACGATCACCTCCGCCGCAACGACGTGCATGTGGAACGGGCATACGATCAATCTGATCGATACGCCCGGCCATGTCGACTTCACCGTTGAAGTGGAACGGTCGCTGAAAGTGCTTGACGGAGCGGTCGTCGTTTTCTGCGCAGTCGGCGGGGTCCAGCCCCAGTCCGAGACCGTATGGCGTCAGGCTGACCGGTACGCCGTGCCGCGCCTGGCGTTCGTCAACAAAATGGACCGGACAGGCGCAAACTTCCAGGCGGTCATCGCGCAGATCATCGAGCGCCTCGGCGCGAATGCCGCTGCGATCCAGCTGCCGTACGGGTCAGAGGATAAATTTAAAGGCGTCATCGACATCGTCGAGCAGAAAATGACCCTGTATAAGGACGATCTCGGCAAAGACCTTCAGCTTGTGGATGTGCCCGATGAGATGAAAGAGGCCGTGCACAAAGCGCGCACGATACTCGTTGAGCGGGTCGCCGAGGTGGACGATCCGGTCATGGAATTGTTCCTCGCCGGCAAAGAGGTCAGCGCCGGGGAATTGAAGGAAGGCATCCGCCGATCGGTGTGCGCGTGCAAATTCACGCCGGTATTATGCGGTTCGTCTTTCAAGAATAAGGGCGTACAGCGTCTTCTCGACGCGGTCGTCGATTATCTTCCCGCGCCCATCGACGTGCCTGCTGTCAAAGGCACGAACCCGGACACCGGAGAGTTCGAAGAGATCAAGGTGGACGACAAGGCCCCGCTCGTCGCGTTGTGCTTTAAGGTCGCCACAGATCCGTTCGTGGGCAAGATATACTATTGCAGGATCTATTCCGGATGCATGTCTTCCGGCAAATACATATACAACGTCAGCAAGCGCGAACGCGAACGCGTGACCAAGCTTTTGCGCATGCATGCGAACCGCCAGGAAATCATTGACAGCGCGTATACAGGTGATATAATCGCCGCAGTCGGTTTGAAGGAAACGCGCACGGGCGACTCGCTGTGCGACGAATCGACGCATATCCTCATCGAGGCGATGCGGTTCCCTGAGCCGGTCATTCAGCAGGCGATAGAGCCGAAGGTCAAGAACGATCAGGAAAAACTCGGCCTGGCGCTGCACAAGATGCTCGAGGAAGACCCGTCGTTCAGGGTTATTTATAACCATGAAACGGGGCAGACGGTCATGTCGGGCATGGGTCAGCTTCACCTCGAGGTCATCGCGGACCGCATCAAGCGCGAGTTCAACGTCGAGGTGCAGGTCGGTTATCCGGAAGTCGCCTACCGCGAGACGATATCGAAAAAGGTCAATGTTTCGGGCAAGTTCGTCCAGCAGTCAGGCGGCCGCGGCCAGTACGGCCATTGCGTGCTCGAGATCGAGCCGCAGGAAGTCCCGGGCGCGGGCGTGACGTTCGAGAACAAGATCAAAGGCGGGGCGATCCCGCAGGAATTCATCCCGTCGGTCAAGCAGGGAGTTTTCGATACCGCCAAATCGGGGGTTCTGGCCGGATACCCCGTCACCGACATCAAGGTGACGCTTGTCGACGGTTCGTTCCACGAGGTCGATTCCTCCGAAATGGCGTTCAAGATGGCGGCAGGCATGGCGCTGACCGAGGGGCTGCGCAAGGGCCATTCGAAGATGCTTGAACCGATCATGGACATGGAGATCACGACGCCCGAAGAATTCATGGGAGCCGTTATCGGCGATCTTTCGAGCCGCCGGGCCAAGATCGCGTCGATCGCGCCGCGCGCCAATATCCGCGCGATCAGGGCGGATGTGCCGCTCGCGGAGATCTTTAATTATGCAACAGTGCTGCGCTCATGCACCCAGGGGCGCGCATCCTATACAATGGAGCCCTCGTTCTATACCGAGGTGCCTTCACATATAGCGGAAAAGATCATTGCTGGGTCCACACATCAGACAGCACGCAGAACCTAACGTAAACAGGAGGAGGCTCACATGGCGAAGGAAAAGTTTGTACGCTCAAAACCGCACGTGAACATCGGGACGATCGGGCATATCGACCACGGCAAGACGACCCTGACCGCAGCGATCCTCAGCGTCCTCTCGAAGATGGGGCGCGCGACCGCAAAAAGCTATTCGGACATCGCAAAAGGCGGTACGGTGCGCGACGCATCGAAGATCGTCACGATCTCCGTTTCGCACGTCGAATACGAATCCGAAGGCAGGCATTACGCCCATATCGACTGCCCGGGCCATGCGGATTTCATCAAGAACATGATCACGGGCGCCGCGCAGATGGACGGCGCGATCCTCGTCGTATCGGCGGTGGACGGCCCCATGCCTCAGACCCGCGAGCATATCCTTCTTGCGCGCCAGGTCAACGTTCCTTCGATGGTCGTATTCCTGAACAAGGTTGACCTCGTGTCCGATAAGGAACTGATCGACCTCGTCGAGATGGAAGTGCGCGACCTGTTGACCAAGTACGGATTCCCCGGCGACAAAACGCCGATCATCAAAGGTTCGGCGTCAAAGGCGCTTGCGGCGACCGATCCGAATTCCGAGGACGCCAAGCCGATCGTCGAACTCATCAAGGCATGCGATGATTTCATCCCCATGCCGACGCGCGAGACCGATAAACCGCTCCTGATGGCGGTCGAGGACGTATTCTCAATCGAAGGCCGCGGCACCGTCGGCACGGGCAGGATCGAGCGCGGCAAAGTGCACGTCAACGACGAGGTCGAGATCATCGGGCTGCGCCCCGAACCGCAGAAATCGGTCGTTACCGGCATCGAAATGTTCAGAAAGCTCCTTGACGAAGGACAGGCGGGCGACAATGTCGGCCTGCTTCTGCGCGGCATCGACAAGGACGCGATCGAGCGCGGCATGGTCATCGCGGCGCCGAAGTCGATCACGCCCCATACAAAGTTCAAGGCGCAGATCTACATCCTGACCAAGGAAGAAGGCGGACGCCACACCCCGTTCTTCAAAGGGTACCGGCCGCAGTTCTATTTCCGTACGACCGACGTCACCGGCGCGGTGACGCTCCCGCAGGGCGTGGAAATGGTCATGCCCGGGGATAATATCAACCTTGAGGTCGAGCTTATCATCCCGATCGCAATGGAAAAAGAATCCCGTTTTGCCATCCGCGAAGGCGGGCATACGGTCGGCGCAGGCGTCGTGACCGAAGTCATCGCCTAAACCGGGTTCGTTAACGCGGTGAGCCCGCGCGTGACGCGGGCTCACCGCAATAGAAGTAAACGCACAGGAACGACACATGACACAGAAGTTCAGGATAAAACTTAAGGCATATGATCATCGGCTCCTCGACCAGGCTGCGGGTGAGATCGTTGAAGCTGCAAAGCGCACCGGCGCCAAGATCGCCGGACCTTTGCCTCTGCCGACAAGGAAAGAGACCTATACCGTCAACAGGGCATCGTTCATCGATAAAAAGTCGCGGGAGCAGTTTGAGCTCAGTACGCATAAACGCCTCATCGAAGTGCTTGAGCCGACCTCAAAGACCATCGATGCGTTAAGGAAGCTGAATCTGCCTGCCGGTGTGGATGTCGAAATAAAATAAGGGGTTACTGCCGCTGCCGTTGAACGACGCGTCATGGGCTGTCCGATAATGACAGGCCGGGTCGCGGACGGCAACCTGCGGTACGAAAAGACTATGATCGCATTACTCGGAAAGAAAATAGGAATGACCCAGCTCTTCAATGAGGCCGGCGATAAGGTAAGCGTTACGGTCATCGAAGCAGGGCCGTGCGCGGTGATGGCTGTCCGGCCGAAGGCAGTGCAGCTGGGATTCGATGCCGCGAAGGAAAGATCGCTTCGCAAACCCGAACTCGGATATTTCAAAAAGCTGGGGATCACCCCCCGGTCATTCGTGCGCGAAGTTGTCTCGGACAATGCGGCGGAAGTCAAGGTCGGCGATGAGATCAAAGCCGATATATTCGCCTGCGGTGATTTCGTCGATATTACCGGCGTGTCGAAAGGCAAGGGCTTTCAGGGCGGCATGAAACGCTGGCATTGGGGCGGCGGCCCGGGATCGCACGGGCACACAACGCACCGTCGCGTCGGATCCATCGGTTCGTCAACCACTCCCGGGCGCGTATTCAGAGGCCACCATATGCCCGGCCATATGGGCAGTGACCGGGTAACAACCCAGAACCTTATGGTGGTGAGGGTTGATGCGGCGAACAATCTGCTTGTCGTCAAAGGAGCGGTCCCCGGGCACAATAATTCGTATTGCATCATCCGCACCGCGAAGAAAAAAAAGGCTAAGAAATAACTATGTTTACGCTACCGGTATATAATTGCGAAGGCAAAGAAATAGAGTCGATAAAGCTTGACGAAAAAATTTTTTCTGATAAGATATTAACTTCTCCGATGTATCAGGCGGTGCGCCAGTTCAGGGCGTCGCAGCGGGGAGGACACGCTGCGACCAAGACGCGCGGCGAGGTAAGCGGCGGCGGCAAAAAACCCTGGAAACAGAAAGGGACCGGAAGGGCGCGCGTGGGTTCGACGCGGTCCCCGCTCTGGCGGCACGGCGGCGTCGTGTTCGGCCCTCATCCGCGCGATTTTTCGTTTTCAATCCCGAAGAACATCAAAACGGTTGCGCTGCGCAATGCCGTCAGCGTTAAAGCTCTTGAACGGAAGCTCATCGTCATAGATGAGCTGATAGTGGCGGAACCGAAGACCAAAGCGGTCGCGGCCATACTGCGCAACCTCAAGGCGTATCACCCGGGCAAAAATGTGCTGGTGGTGGCGCCGAAGATCGACGCGAAGCTCAGGCGTGCATGCGGCAATATATGCCGACTGACGGTCGATGTTCCGTCCCGGATCAACACCTATCAGGTCCTCGCCGCGGATACGGTCATCGCGACAACGGACGCTTTGAAACAACTGACCAAACGGATTGGATGATCTCATATGAAAGCAGCCCAGGATATCATTAAGGCACTGATCAGGACCGAAAAATCGACGAGCGCCGAAACGCAGGGAAAATATCTTTTTCTCGCGGCATATTCGTCCAACAAGGTCGAGATCAAGCGCGCCGTGGAACAGATCTATAAGGTGAAGGTTTCCGCCGTGAACACCATGATCGGCAGGGGTAAGATGAAGCGGGTGCGTTACCAGGTGGGCAAGACCGCGGACGTCAAGCGCGCCGTCGTTACCCTGAAACCAGGCCAGAAAATAGAGGTAGGTCAATAATGGGCATTATCAATTTCAAACCGACGACACCGTCCCGCCGCCATATGGTCGGCCCGGACTTCAAAGAGATAACCAAGGACGCTCCCGAAAAAGCGCTCGTACAGCCGCTTCCGCAGTCAGGAGGACGGAACTGTTACGGCCGCATCACCATCCGCCACCGCGGCGGCAGGCATAAGCGCATGTACCGGATCATCGATTTCAAGCGCGACCTGCTCGATGTGCCGGGCAAGGTGCTGGCGATCGAATATGACCCGAACCGCTCAAGCCGCATCGCGCTTGTCCAGTATCCGGACCAGCATAAGCGCTATATCATCGCGCCGGTTGGCCTGGCGGTCGGCGACGAGGTCATCGCGACAAAAGAGAAGGACGCTGACATCAAAGCGGGCAACTGCCTCATCCTGCGCAATATCCCGCAGGGAACGCTCATACATAATGTCGAAATGACCCGCGGACGGGGCGGGCAGATCGTGCGCTCCGCAGGCAGCGCCGCCCAGATCATGGCGAAGGAAGGCGCTTTTGCGCACGTGAAACTGCCCTCCGGCGAGATCCGCCTTATCGGTCTCGACTGCCGGGCGACCATCGGACAGGTCAGCAACGTCGACCACGACGCGATCATACTCGGAAAGGCGGGCGCGTCGCGCTGGCGCGGCCGCAGGCCGCAGTCGCGCGGTTCGGCGATGAACCCCGTTGATCACGGCCACGGCGGCGGCGAGGGCAAGGCGGGCCAGGGCAATCCGCACCCGGTCACGCCGTGGGGCAAGCCGACAAAGGGATACCGCACCAGAAGGCCGAAGCGCTATTCGAATAAGTTCATCGTGAAAAGGAGAAATAAATAATGCCGCGTTCAGTAAAAAAAGGTCCGTTCGTCGAACAGAAGCTGGTTGACAAGGTCGACCGGGCGCGCAGGTCCGGGTCGCGCGTCGCGATCAAGACATGGTCGCGCGCATCAACGATCGTGCCTGATTTCGTGGGAACGACGTTCGCGGTGCATGACGGGCACAAGCACGTTCCCGTGTTCGTGACCGAGAATATGGTCGGCCATAAACTGGGCGAATTCGCGCCGTCGCGCGTATTCCGCAAGCACGGCGGCGTCAAGGCCAAGAAGGCCGTCGAGAAAACATAATCTAACCACGGGACAGGACCATGATCGCGAAAGCTGAAATTAAACATGTCCGCATAGCACCGCCGAAGATCCGGCAGGTCATCGCGTTATTGCGCGGCAGGGACGTGACATCGGCGCAGGCAACGCTCAAGGCGCTCAACAAGCGACCGAGGGAATTCATATCGAAACTGCTTGATTCGGCAGTCGCCAATGCGAAGGTCAAGGGATTCGGCGTAGAGCAGTTGTATATATCGAAGATCATCTGTAATACGGGGCCGAGCTGGAAACGGTTCAAGGCCGCCGCGTTCGGCAGGGCGGCTCCGATCCTTCGGCGCACGGCGCATTTAAAATTGGAACTCGACGTAAAGTAAAGGAGAAGCATGGGACGTAAAATCCACCCTTTTTTGCAGAGAATAGGCATCATCAGGACCGAGAACTCGCGCTGGATCGCAACGCGCAGGGATTACGGCAGGTTCATATATGAGGATTTCGAGATCCGCAAGCTTATTTCATCGAAGTTCAAGACCGCGGCGGTCGCGCGCATCATCATCGAGCGCCTTGCAGACAAAGTGCGGGTCCGCATACGTTCCGCCAGGCCCGGCATCATCATCGGCAGGCACGGCGCCGATATAGAGAAGCTCCGGGAGGACATAAACGCCCTGACCAAAAAAGAGGCCAGCATAGACATAGAAGAGATCAAGAATCCGGGGGTCGATGCCCAGCTTGTCGCGGGCAACATCGCCAATCAGATCGAAAAGCGCATCGCGTTCCGCCGGGCGGTCAAGCGCGCCGTGGAGCAGACGATGATGGCCGGCGCCAAAGGCGTCAAGATCAGCGCGGCGGGTCGGCTTGACGGCGCCGAGATGTGCAGGACCGAGACCTATAAGCAGGGAAAACTGCCCCTGTCGACGTTCCGCGCCGACATCGATTACGGTTTTGTCGAATCGCTGACGACCTACGGCCTTATCGGCATCAAGGTCTGGATCTATAAGGGAGATATTCTTGTAAAGGGCGGCACGGACCGCGCACCGGTCGAGGTCAAAGAACAGCGCCCGCACCGGAGCAACCAGCCGCAGCAGCCGGCGCAGGGCAGATAAATAAAGGAAGAATAACCTATGGTCATGATGCCAAAGAGGGTGAAATACAGAAAGCTTCTCAAGGGGTCCCGGCGCGGCATCGCGACCCGGGGAGCGAACCTGGTGTTCGGCGAATTCGGCCTCAAGGTCCTTCAGAACGGCTGGATCAAGAACACCCAGATCGAGGCTGCGCGCGTCGTGCTCGCCCGCCAGCTTCATAAGGGCGGAAAGCTCTGGATCAGGGTGTTCCCCGATAAGGCGATCACCAAAAAACCGGCCGAAGTCCGCATGGGAAAGGGCAAAGGCGATATCGACCACTGGGTGTGCGTGGTCAAGCGCGGCAAGATCCTCTTCGAACTGGGCGGCGTTCCTGAGGAATACGCGCGCATCTGCTTCAGGCTGATCGCATACAAACTGCCCCTCAAGACCAAATTCATCACCAGAGCGAGCGAAAAAGAATAATACTATGAAAATGACCGAACTCGAAGCGCTGTCGAAAGAAGAACTGCAGGCGAAGATCCTCCAGCTGAAGAACGACCTGTTCAAGCTGAACGCCGGCAGGTATACCGGTAATGTCGAAAAACCGCACCTGTTCGGCGCTATCAAAAAAGATATCGCCAGGATCCACACGATTTTAAACAGGAAAGAGAAGAAAAATGGGTAAAAAGAAGGAATTAACGGGTATCGTAGTGAGCGATAAGATGGCTAAGACCATCGTCGTAAAGGTCACGCGCAAGGAAAAGCATCCCCGGTACGACCGCATCATCAAGACGTTCAGCAAGTTCAAGGCGCACGATGAAAAGAGAATCGCACATGTCGGAGATACGGTGACCATCGTGCAGACACGGCCGCTTTCCAGGGAAAAGACCTTCAGGCTTCTTGCCGTCGTCAATAAATCGCAGATGGAACCCGTCGAACTAAAGGACGCAGGCATATGATACAGCTACGATCGATACTGGACGTTGCCGACAATACCGGCGCCAAGCGCGCGTCGATGATCGGGGTCCTCCATAAAAAGGACTGTTTTATCGCCGGCGTGGGCGACATCATCAACGTGAACGTGAAGGAGTCGAGCCCGAACGCCGTCGTGAAAAAAGGCGAGAAGGGCAAGGCGGTCGTCGTGCGCACGAAAGCCGGAATCCGCAGGCCCGACGGATCGCTTTTGCGCTTCGACCGCAACGCGATCGTCTTCATCGACGCGGCGAACAATCCGCGGGGCACCCGCGTGTTCGGCCCCGTGGCCAAAGAGCTGAGAGAAAAGAACTTCACCAAGATCATTTCTCTGGCGCCGGAGGTCATCTGATGCGCACGATACGAAAAGGCGATACCGTAGCGGTTTTAAAAGGCAAGGACCGCGGCAAGAAAGGCAAGGTCATCACGGTGTTCACGGCGTCGGGCAAAGCGCTTGTCGAAGGATGCAATCTCGCCAAAAAACACCAGCGCCAGACGCGCCAGGACCAGAAGGGCGGCATCATCGACATCGAAGTGCCGATACCGCTGGCCAACGTGGGAATCGTCTGCAAGGCCTGCGACAGGCCGGTCCGCGTCGGCTTCAAGACCGCAAAGGACGGCACCAAGGACCGCGTCTGTAAACGCTGTGGAGGAGCGCTCTGATCATGATACCGAGAATGCAGGACAAATACCGTAACGAGATAGTCCCGGAGATGATGAAGGCCTTCTCCCTTAAGAACCGGATGGCCGTGCCGCGGCTCGATAAGATCGTCATCAATATGGGCGTCGGCGAGGCGCTGACGGACGTGAAAATACTCGACAAAGCGATGGAAGAGCTTGCGGCGATCGCGGGCCAGAAGCCGATCATGCGCCGCGCGCGGATCGCGATATCGAATTTCAAGATCAAAGAGAACAATCCCATCGGCTGCAAGGTGACGCTGCGCAGGGCGAAGATGTACGAGTTCCTCGACCGGTTCATTTCGGTCGCGCTGCCGCGCATCCGCGATTTCCGCGGCGTACCGAACGAGTCATTCGATAAAGCGGGCAATTACAGCATGGGGCTCACCGAACAGCATATCTTCCCCGAGATAGAGTTCGACCGTATCACCCGCACTCAGGGCATGGACATAACCTTCGTTATCAAAAATTCGAAAAATTCCGAACAGTCCCGCACGCTGTTGAAATTATTCGGGATGCCGTTCCAAGTAAAGGAATAATATCCGATGGCAAAAAAGTCATGGATCAACCGCTGGAAAAGGACGCCGAAATTCTCGACGCGCAAGTACAACCGCTGCCCCATATGCGGCCGGTCGGGCGCGTATCTGCGCAGGTTCTCGCTGTGCCGCATCTGTTTCAGGGAGCTTGCATGGAAAGGGATGATCCCCGGCGTCAAGAAAGCCAGCTGGTAACAATAAGAACAGGAGCAGGGAGATGTCACGATCAGATCTAATCGCCGATACGTTCACGATGATGCGTAACGCGATCATGGCACACAAAGATTCCCTTGATGTCCCCGCGTCGAAGGTCTCCTCTGCGATCATGGAGATCCTCAAGAACGAGGGGTATATCGATAATTACAAACCGATCGAGGATAAGAAACAGGGCATTTTGCGCATATATCTGAAATACGTTTCGGGAAAGCCGGCGATCATGACCATCAAGCGCATATCGCGCCCCGGACTGCGCCATCATGTCCGCGCCGGGGATATCCCCGAGGTCCTGCGGGGCAGAGGCCTGGCGATCCTATCCACATCGAGCGGCATCATGACCGGGAAGGCTGCCAGGGAAAAGAACGTCGGCGGCGAGGTCATCGGCTACGTCTGGTAATCATTCAAGGAGTATTTACATGAGTCGCATAGGCATTAAGGCAATAGCGGTCCCGTCCGGGGTGAAGATCGAGGTCAGGGACGGAAACGTCCATATCGAAGGGCCGAAAGGCAAAGCGGTGCTGAAGATCTCCGACCGCATCCAGGTCGAGGTCAAGGATAATTCCGTAAAGGTAGGCCGCACGGGAAATATCGCCACGGACCGCGCTCTGCACGGGATGACGCGGGCGCTCATCAACAATATGATCATCGGGGTCAACCAGGGATATACCAAAGAGCTTGAGATCATCGGCGTCGGTTTCAAAGCGCAGGTCCAGGGGAAGAAACTGACCATGGCGCTCGGTTTTTCCCATCCGGTCGTGTTCGAGATGCCCGAGGGCATCGCCATCGAAGCGCCCAAACCGACGAATATCGTCATACGCGGCGTTGATAAGATGCTCGTGGGCGAGATAGCGGCGAAGATACGCGACGTGTATCCGCCCGAGCCGTATAAAGGCAAGGGCATCAGGTATTCCGGCGAGCAGGTGCGCAAGAAGGTCGGCAAGGCGCAGGCGACCTCAAAATAAATCATAACCGCACAAGGCAGATAAAATGACAAAAAATAACAATAAGGTCCAGTTGAGAATGAAGCGGCACAGGCATATACGGCGCAGGATGTCGGGCACGACGGAGGTGCCGCGGCTGGTCGTGCGCCGCAGCCTTTCGAACATGTACGCGCAGCTCATCGACGACGTCAAGGCGCACGTGCTTCTTTCAGCCTCGACAAACGACAACGCTCTGAAAGCGCAGCTGCCGTACCGGGGCAATATCAAGGCCGCGGCCGCTTTCGGCGAGATGTTCGCGAAAAAGGCGATCGACAAAGGGTTCACGAAGGTCGTTTTCGACCGCGCAGGCTATCTGTACCACGGCAGGGTAAAATCGTTCGCCGACAGCGCACGCAAAGGCGGATTGCAGTTCTAATGAGGAGGGGGCACACACGTTATGCGAACAATGAGCATTGACCAGAAGTCCGAACTTGTCGAAAAGATCGTCGCGATAAACCGCGTCACCAAAGTCACCAAAGGCGGCAAAAAAATGTCTTTTTCGGCGCTGGTCGTCGTGGGCGACCGCAAGGGACATGTCGGATATTCGCTCGGCAAGGCGAACGAGGTCGCCGACGCGATCCGCAAAGGGCTGGCGGCGGCGAAGAAAGAGATGCGCGCGATCCTGCTCGAGGGAGGATCCATCCCGCATGAGGTGCTTGCGGAGTTCAACGCGGCCAAGGTGCTTCTCAAACCCGCATCCGAAGGCACGGGCATCATCGCCTGCGGTCCGGTGCGCGCCGTATGCGAAGCCGCGGGCGTCAGGGATATCCTTACGAAATCGCTTAAATCAAATAATCCGATCAACGTCATCAAAGCGACAATGGCGGGTTTCAGCCAGTTAAAGGGTTAAGACATGGAAAACAAACCGCACACAGGGCTTCATAACATTCCCGTTCCCGCAGGCAGCCGCCATAAGAAGAAGCTTCTGGGTAGAGGCCCGGGTTCCGGCCACGGAAAGACGTCAAGCCGCGGCAGCAAAGGCCAGACATCGCGCGCCGGCAGGCATTTCTATCTCGGGTTCGAAGGCGGCCAGAGCCCTCTGATCAGGCGCGTCGCAAAACGCGGTTTCATCAGTAAATTCCGCGCCGTCTACCAGATCGTCAATCTCGACCAGATCGCCAAGATCAAGGCCGAAGCGGTGACGCCGGAACTGCTGTGGGAAAAAGGGGTCGTCGCGCGCAGGAACGTCCGCGTCAAGATACTCGGCCGCGGCGAGGTCAAGGCGGCGCTCGCGGTCAAGGCGCACGCGTTCTCGCGGTCGGCTGAGGAAAAGATCAAGAAAGCAGGCGGTACAACCGAGGTCCTCAATGCTGTCGGCGCTCGTTAATTCGTTCAAGATCCCGGATCTCAAGAAACGCCTCGTCGTTACCGGGCTTCTTTTCATCGTATACCGTATCGGCTGTTTTGTCCCCACGCCCGGGATCGACGGCGCGGCGCTCAAGGAGTTCTTCGCCCGCATGGCCCAGTCCCAGGGCGGCACGCTCTTCGGCATCATGAACATGTTCTCCGGCGGCGCCATGGAGCGGCTGACCATTTTCGCGCTCGGGATCATGCCGTACATATCAAGTTCCATCATCATGCAGCTGTTGACGGCGGTCATCCCGTATTTCGAGAAACTTTCCAAGGAAGGCAAGGCCGGATACGAGGTCATCAACCAGTTCACGCGCTACGGCACGGTCCTGCTGTCGATCATGCAGTCCTTCTTCATCGCCCTGTGGCTCGAGAACCCGGCGCGTTTCGAGGGACTGCGCATCGTCATATTCCCCGGCTGGGGATTCAGGCTCCTGACCGTGCTGACGCTGACGACCGGCACGATCTTCATCATGTGGCTCGGCGAGCAGATCCAGGAACGCGGCATCGGCAACGGCATATCGCTGATCATAACCGCCGGTATCATCTCGCGCATCCCGACCGCGCTCAACCAGCTGTATTTCCTGATAACCAAGCACCAGATACAACCGATCACGCTCATCATCATGGCGGTGCTGCTGGTCGGCGTCGTATTCTCGGTCGTCATGATCACGCAAGGGTACCGCAAGATACCGGTGCAGTACGCGCGCAGGATCGTGGGCCGCAAGATATACGGGGGCCAATCGACCTATATCCCGCTGAAGGTCGATACCTCAGGCGTCATCGCGATCATATTCGCGCAGTCGCTGTTATTGTTCCCGGCGACCATCGCGTCGTTCGTTCCGAATGCCGGGTTCCAGCAGTGGGCAATGGCGTTCGCCCGCGGGCACTGGATGTACTCATTCGCCTATGCGCTCCTCATCATATTCTTCTGTTATTTCTACAACGCGATCGTGTTCAACCCGCTCGACGTGGCGGAGAACATGCGCAAGTACGGCGGTTTCATCCCCGGCATACGCCCGGGAAAGCCGACGTCGGATTACCTGTATTTCGTCATGAACCGTATCACGCTCGCGGGCGCGATATTTATCGCGATCATCGCGATCTTCCCCGACTTTATCATGGCCTGGCTCAAGGTACCGTACCTGGTCGCGTCTTTCTTCGGCGGCACCGGGATCCTTATCATCGTCGGCGTCATGCTCGACACGATCAGACAGATCGAGTCGCACCTGGTCATGCACCACTATGAGGGGTTCCTCAAAGGCTCCCGGGTAAAAGGACGCCGCGTATGAGGATCGTGCTGTTAGGGCCGCCGGGAGCGGGCAAAGGGACGCAGGCCAAGGCAATGGCGCAGAAATTGCAGCTCGCGCATATTTCGACCGGGGACCTTCTCCGGCAGAATGTCGCCGGTGCGACACCGCTCGGGCTCGAGGCCAGGGATTACATGAACAAGGGGCTTCTGGTGCCCGATACGCTCGTCACGAAGATGCTCGAGGAGCGGTTCGGCCAGCCTGACGTCAAAAACGGATTCATACTCGACGGGTATCCGCGGACGCTCAACCAGGCGCAAACCCTCGATACGATCCTTGCCGCACGTTCCATGAAGATCGACGTCGTGTTCGACCTCGATTCGAGCGAGCCGGTCATCGTGCAGCGCCTGTCGGGAAGGCTCGTGTGCAGGAAATGCGGCGCACTGTTCCACCGGACGAACATGCCGCCGAAACAGGCTGGCCGCTGCGATCACTGCGGCGGCGAGCTGTACCAGCGCGATGACGATAAAGAAGAAACGATCAAGAAGCGCCTCGCGGTCTATCGCGGGGAGGCAGCGTCGCTGCTGGAATATTACCGCGCGGCGGGCGTCCTGACGACCGTATCCGCTGACGGCGATGCGGCGGTCGTGCTGGAAAAGATCATTGATACAGCGCGTTCTTTGCGATGATCCCGGTTAAATCCCCGCAAGACCTGGCGGTCATGCGTTCGGCGGGAAAGATCCTGGCGGATATCCTGCGCGCGGTCCAGCAGGCGATCAAAGCAGGGGTCACGACCGGGGAACTCGACCGGTGTGCCGCGCGCCTTATGGAGTCCGCAAAGGTTGAAAGCGCTTTTTTAGGCTACCGGGGATACCCCGGCACCGTGTGCGTTTCGATCAACGACGAGGTCGTGCACGGAATTCCGGGAAGCAGGCTGATCCGTGAAGGCGATATCGTGTCGCTCGACATGGGCATCAGATACAAGGGATTTTATTCGGATGCCGCGGTGACAGTGCCCGTTGGGAACGCGCCCCCGGATGCAAAGCGGCTCATCGATGTCACGCGTAAAAGCCTTTCCGCGGGAATACGGCAGATGCGCGCGGGCAACAGGCTCTCTGATATTTCGCACGCGATACAGCAGTGCGCCGAACAGGCCGGATACGGCGTCGTGCGCCAGTTCGTCGGACACGGCATCGGCGTTGCCCTGCACGAAGACCCGGAAATACCGAATTTCGGCATGAAAGGCCGGGGGCCGGTCCTCACGGAAGGCATGGTGTTCGCCATCGAACCGATGATCAACCAGGGGACATGGGAATGCGAAGTCCTCGACGACGGCTGGACCGCGGTGACTGCAGACGGTAAATTATCGGCGCACTGGGAACATACGGTCGCCCTGACCGAAAAGGGCGCGGAGATACTCACGCTCTGCGCGTAACAGGGCAAGGGTCCCACAACCATGCCAAAAGAAGAACATATTGAGACCGAAGGCGTAGTCCTGGAAGCACTGCCCAACGCCGTGTTCAAGGTCGCCCTTGAGAACGGCCATACGGTGCTCGCTCACGTATCCGGAAAGATGCGCATGAACTTTATCCGCATACTGCCGGGCGACAAAGTGAAGCTTGAACTGTCGCCGTATGACCTGACGCGGGGCAGGATAACCTTCAGGGTAAAATAGGCGATCGATACTCGAAAGGAACCGGACGGTGAAAGTAAAAGCATCCATCAGGAAGATCTGCGACAAATGCAAGATCATCAAGCGCCGCGGGGTCGTGCGCGTCATCTGCACGACAGCCAAGCATAAACAGCGCCAGGGATAAGGCGCCCGTATACGAATTGTAAGAGGAGGAACCCGTGCCAAGAATCTTAGGTGTAGATCTGCCGAAACATAAACGCATAGACGTCGCGCTGACGTATTTATACGGCATCGGCAGCTATAACGTCAAACAGATACTCAAGGACGCCAATGTCCCCGCCGAAAAGCGCGCAAAGGACCTGAGCGAGGAAGAAATATCGCACATCACCAATACGCTTCAGAAAAGCACGGTCAAGGCCGAAGGCGACCTGCGGCGCGACATCTCGCAGAATATCAAGCGCCTGATGGATATCGGGTCGTACCGCGGATACCGCCACAAAAAAGGCCTGCCCGTCAGGGGCCAGCGCACCCGCACCAATGCCCGGACGAGAAAAGGCCCGAAGAAAAGCGGTTCGATCATCGTAAAAAAAGAAGCCACCAAGAAGTGATAACGAGGAGATAGTACATGGCAGGTGAAAAGAACACACAGTCGCAGTCAGCGGCACCCGCGGCGCATGCTCCGGCAGGTACCCAGAGCGCGCCGTCCTCAAAAAAGAAAAAGACCCTCAAAGGCGTGACCGCCGGCATCGCGCATATACTGGCGAGCTTCAATAATACGGTCATCAATATTACCGACAAGCAGGGCAATACCATCACCTGGTCCACGCCCGGCATCGTCGGCTACGGCGGATCGCGCAAATCGACGCCGTTCGCCGCGCAGGTCGCGGGCACCGACGCCGCCAAACGCGCAAAGGACATGGGACTCAGATCGGTCGACGTGCTCGTACGCGGACCGGGGCCGGGACGCGAATCCGCCATCCGCGCGCTTCAGGCGGGAGGGCTTATCGTGACTTCGATAAAGGACATCACCCCGATACCGCACAACGGCTGCCGGGCGAAGAAAAAACGCAGGGTATAACCCAAATATAAAGGGACGGAGTAAACACACATGGCTCGATATACAGATTCAGTATGCAGGCTCTGCCGCAGGCAGCAGGAAAAATTGTTTTTGAAAGGGACCCGGTGCAATACGGACAAATGCGCGGTCAATAAGCGTAATTTCCCCCCGGGCCAGCACGGTTCTGCCAAGACCCGCATGAAACTGTCAAACTACGGCCTTCAGATGCGCGAGAAGCAGAAAGTAAAACGCATCTACGGGGTCCTCGAGAGCCAGTTCAGAGGGTATTTCGCGCAGGCATCCAAATCGAAAGGCGTCACCGGCAAGGTCCTTTTGCAGTTGCTCGAGCGCAGGCTCGACAACGTTATATTCAGGATGGGGCTGGGATTATCCCGCTCGCACGCGCGGCAGATCGTCAGGCATAATCACGTGAGCGTCAATAACAGGCGCGTCAACATCCCGTCGTATCTCATCAGGACCGGCGATGTCGTCGCCATAACCGGAAAAGAAACGGGGAAAAACCGCATCAAGGAGAACCTGGAATACACCAAAGAGCGCAGTGTTCCCGCGTGGCTTGAGTTCGCGCCGGCGCAGCTGACCGCGCGCGTGGTGCGGCTGCCGGAAAAAAGCGATATCCTGCATCCGATCGAAGAACAGCTCATCGTCGAATTGTATTCGAAATAACGTCATATACGTCCCCGCTGAAGCTGCGCAGGCAGGCCGCGCGGGGAATAAGGGAGGAACCATGGGAGTAAAGTGGAGAGATTTTCAGCTACCGAAGAAATTGGAATGCGACGAATCCAGCTACACCAATACGTACGGCAGGTTCTCGGCGGCGCCGTTCGAGCGCGGCTACGGAGTGACCATCGGCAACGGCCTGCGCAGGGTCCTGCTTTCGTCGATCGAAGGGGCGGCCGTCACCTCGGTGAAATTTTCGGGCGCATCGCATGAATTCACCAATATCCCCGGCGTGCTCGAGGACGTGACCGAGATCATTCTCAACATCAAGAACCTGATCCTGCGGTCGCATTCAAAAGTCCCCAAGACCGTCACCATCAAGAAGAGCTCAAAAGGCCCGGTGACGGGCAAGGACATCGAGACCGACGAGACCATCGAGGTCATCAATCCGGGGCTCCATATCTGCACGCTCACCAAGGATACGAAGTTCTCTCTTGAGATGGAAGTCGCCCGCGGCAGGGGGTACGTGCCGCAGGACCTCAACAAAAAAGAAGAACATTCCATCGGCACGATCGCGGTCGATTCGATATTCAGCCCGGTCAGAAAGGTCAATTTCGCCGTGGAGAACACGCGCGTGGGCCAGCGGACCGATTACGATAAGCTGAACCTCGAGATCACGACCAACGGCGCCATCAGCCCCAAGGACGCGCTTCTCTACGCGTCGAATATCCTCCAGCGCCATGTCGACATATTCGTCAATTTCGGCCAGCTGCCCGAAGAAGAGATCGAAGAACCGGAGATGACGCAGGAAGAAGCCGCGCTGTATGAGAAACTGCGGCTGCCGATATCGGAGCTCGAGCTTTCCGTCAGGTCGTCGAACTGCCTGCGCGAAGCGAACATCAAGACGATCGCCGATCTTGTCAAGCGCGGCGAGGACGAGATGCTCGGTTTCAAGAACTTCGGCAAAAAGTCCCTGACCGAGATCAAGCAGCTTCTCGGCGGCATGGGGCTGACGCTCGGCATGCAGATCGACTCGAAAAAACTCAAGAAATAATATCACGGGCAAGATAAGGATCAAACCATGAGACATAGAAAAGCGAAACATCAGTTCAGCCGCAGGACGGCCTGGCGCACCGCAACCGTCAAAAGCCTCATCCGGGCGCTGTTTGCGCACGGGTCCATACATACCACGCTGACGCGCGCCAAGGCCGCGCAGCCGGTCGCGGAAAAACTCATATCATGGGCAAAGGACGGTACGCTCGACAAAAAGCGCCGTGCGTTCTCGGAGCTCGGCGAGCATGCCCTGGTGAAAACGCTCTTCGGCGATATCGCCCCGCGGTACAAATCTCATGCGAGCGGGTTCACGCGGATATTGAGGATGGAGAACAGGCGCGGCGACGATGCGCAGATGGTCCTTTTCCAGCTCACGGAACTGCCCGTGAAGGAAAAGACCGAAAAGCATAAAAAGAAAGAGAAAGAATCAAAAGGGGCTTCATCCGGAGAGGGCGCCGCAGCGAAGCAGCACGAAGAAAAATCGAAGCCCGGGCATCCTGAAGCCGCAAAACCGGCTGCACCGGAGATACAGCCTCCCAAAAAACAGGCCAAACCTCCGAAGAAATTCCTCGGCGGCATACGCGGTATTTTCAAGAAAGAACGAGATTCTCTATAATCTCCATGCGTATCGACACACGGCTGTCCGAACGTATCAAGAAGATACATCCGTCGCCGACTTTGTCCATTACGTCAAAGGCAAAGAAACTCGCGGGTGACGGTAAAGACGTCGTATCGTTCGCCGCAGGAGAACCCGATTTCGACACTCCTGATGTTGTCAAAAAGGCGGCCTGCGAGGTGATCGCGTCGGGGTTCACCAAATACACCCCCACCACCGGCATACCCGAGCTGAAACAGGCAGTCTGCGAGAAATTCAAACGCGACAACGGCCTTGTGTACGCGCCGCATCAGATCGTCGTATCCTGCGGGGCCAAGCACAGTATATTCAACGCATTGTTCGCCCTCCTGGACCCGGGAGAAGAGGTCATCATCCCCTCGCCATACTGGGTCAGCTATCCGGAAATGGTACATCTGTGCGGCGGCGTCCCCCGCATCGTCAAGACGGGCGCGGACAGCGCGTTCAAGATCACGCCGGACGACCTGAAAACGAATATTACCCCGAAGACGCGGGCGCTCATACTCAACAGCCCTTCCAACCCGACCGGCTGCGTCTACAATAAAAAAGAGCTCGCGGATATCGCTCATATCTGCGTTTCCCGGAAGATCTTCTGCATATCCGACGAAATTTACGAAAAGATCATTTTCGACGGGAACAACCATGAGTCCATCGCGGGTCTGGACAAGGACATCTACGACCTGACCATAACGGTCAACGGCCTTTCCAAGAGCCATTCGATGACGGGCTGGCGCATCGGATACCTCGGCGCGCCCTCAGACGTCGCGCAGGCCATTTCGAACCTCCAGGACCATACGACGTCGAATCCGGCGTCCATATCGCAAAAGGCGGCTGTGGCCGCGCTTGCCATGCCCGGGACCTTCTCGGAAAACATGTGCTCCGAATTCCGGAAACGAAGGGATTACATCGTTGCGCGCCTCGCGAAGATGCCCCGCATCGCGGCGGTGACGCCCGGCGGCGCGTTCTATATTTTCTGCGATATCTCCAAGACCAAACTTGATTCCATGTCATTCGCGGCAAAATTCCTCGATGAACAGCTTGTCGCGGTCATACCGGGCATCGCGTTCGGCGATGACCGGTATGTGCGCATGTCCTACGCGACCGGCATGGCCCGGATCGAGAAGGGAATGGACAGGCTCGAACAGTTCCTGAATACCATATAAGGGTTGCATTCATGGGCAAGACAATCGCCGAAAAGATATTGAGCGCTCACGCAGGCAGGGACGTAACTGCGGGCGATTTCGCCATATGCGCGATCGACTTCGCCTTCGGCCAGGACGGGACGTCGTCGATCATCATCGACCGCGTGCGTGAAATGGGCATCAGAAAACTGAAAACCCCGTTCTGCATGGTCATCGACCACAGCGCTCCGTCCCCGAACGAAGGCGTTTCGCGGGTACACAAGAAAATGCGCGCATTCTCGGCTGATTTCAACGTCGGCCTGTTCGATATCGGCTGCGGCGTCTGCCATCAGGTCATCCCTGAATCAGGCAGTGTGCTTCCCGGCGACCTTGTCCTCGGAGCCGATTCGCATACCTGCACGTACGGGGCGCTCGGGGTGTTCTCGACAGGCGTCGGTTCGACCGACCTTGCGGTGGCGCTTGCTGCCGGAAAGAACTGGTTCAAGGTCCCCGCGACCATGAAAATATCCGTCACGGGCGCGGTCCCCGCGGGCATTTATCCCAAAGATATCATCCTCCATATCATCGGCGCAGTCGGCGCCGGCGGCGCTACCTACAAAGCGATCGAATTCACCGGACCGGTCATAGACGCCATGGATATCGACGGCCGCATGACCATGTGCAATCTCGTTGTCGAAATGGGCGCCAAGGCAGGGTTCATGCCGCAGGACGCAAAAACCCTCGCGTGGCTGCGCGCGCGCGTTCCTGCAGGCGCACAGATCAAGACCGTCAGCCCTGACCGGGACGCCGCGTACGAATCATCAATGACGTTCGACATATCGAAACTGAAGCCTCAGGTCTCGGTCCCGCATAACGTCGATACCGTGACGACGGCCGCCGCACTGAAAAAAGTCAGGATCAACGAGGCGTTCCTCGGCACGTGCACGAACGGCAGGCTCGCCGACCTGAAGGTAAGCGCAGGGATCCTCCGGAACAGGCGCGTTGCCGATAACGTCCGTTTTATCATCGCGCCCGCATCCAGGCAGATCATGCTCGAGGCGCTCAAGGCCGGGTATATCGATACATTCATCAAGGCGGGCGCGGTGGTCGTCGCTCCCGGATGCGGGCCGTGCGTGGGGACCCACAACGGCGTGCCCGCCGACGGGGAGACCGTCATTTCGACCGCCAACAGGAATTTCAAAGGCAGAATGGGCAATCCGACCGCCAGTATCTATCTTGCGTCGCCGGCCACGGTGACCGCATCGGCGATAACGGGACGGATCACGGATCCGCGAACGTATCTGTAAAAAAGGAGGGACGAATGGATATTAACGAATTGATGATGCTCTGCGTCAAGAAACGGGCCTCCGATCTGCACCTCACCGAGAACGAACCGCCCATTTACCGCATTGACGGAAAACTCCACCGCCATGAAGCGATCAGCCTCACGCGCGATGCGATAAAAAAGATGATATACGGGGTCCTGACCGATACGCAGAAAGAGATGTTCGAGCGGGACCTGGAACTCGATTTCTCGCTCGCCCTGCCCAACCTCGACCGTTTCCGCGTGAACATCCACATGCAGAAAGGATCGGTCGAAGGGGCGTTCCGCCGCATACCCCTTGAGATACCGAATATCGAAACGCTCGGGCTTCCGCCGGTGGTCCTGGACCTTGCGCGCCGGCCCAACGGGCTCGTGCTCGTGACGGGCCCGACGGGCGTCGGCAAGACCACGTCGCTTGCTTCGGTCATCAACCTGATCAATAACGAGCGCGAGTGCCTGCTCATCACGATCGAGGACCCCATCGAATTCATCTACACGAACAAAAAAGCGATCATCAAACAGCGCGAGGTGTACGCGGACACGCATTCCTTCTCCGAGGCGCTGCGCCACTGCCTGCGCCAGGACCCCAATGTCATCGTGGTCGGCGAGATGCGCGACCTCGATACCATTTCGACGACGCTCACCGCGGCGGAAACGGGCCATCTCGTGCTTGCGACGCTCCACACGCCGGACGCGCCGCAGACGATCGGCCGCATCATAGACGTTTTCCCGCCGCACCAGCAGCAGCAGGTGAGGCTCCAGCTTGCCGACTGCCTTCAGGGGATCATCTCTCAGACGCTCATACCGCACGCATCGGGGCAGGGGCGCGTGCTCGCGTGCGAAACGCTCGTCGCAACGCCGGCTATCCGCAATCTTATCCGCGAGCAGGAGATCGAGCAGATCCCGACGATCATGCAGACCGGTTCCCAGTTCGGAATGAAAACGATGGATAAATGCCTCAAGGAATTGTACAACAAAGGGCTGATCACTATCGACGCGGCGATGTCGAAGGTGAAAAACCCGGAAGAGTTCAAGCAGATGTAGAGGAACGCCGGGGTCAGATCTATTTATTTCCGGCGTTAAGGCGTGCGTGAAATAAAAAGATCCGACCCCGCAATTCTGGAAAAGACTAATGGAATTCAAAGGCGCAGCGCTAAAGCTCGGCGATAACATCAACACCGATTTTATCATTTCGGGCCGGTATAAATTCTCTATCACCGATATCAAGGAGCTGTCAAAGCATATCATGGAGGATATCGACCCGGATTTTTATCAAAAGATAGCGCCGGGATCGTCCATTCTGGTTGCCGGCAAGAACTTCGGCATGGGCTCGTCCCGCGAGCAGGCGCCGCTGGTCATAAAGGGCGCCGGCCTTGTCGCGGTCGTTGCCGAATCGTTTGCGCGCATATTCTTCCGCAATGCCTTCAACGTCGGCCTGCTTCTCATCGAAACGGATACGTCCGGGATACAGGAGCGCGATTCGCTCGACATAGACCTCGACCGGGGCATCGTCAGGAACGTTACGCGGGGCCGGGACCTGCGGATCAAGCCCTTGCCGCCGGTCATGCAGGGATTCCTCAAAGAAGGCGGCGTGATCCCGTTCATCAAGAAATACGGCGGATTAAAGATCCCGTAAGAGGATTGTCAATATGGCACACACAGTGACGCTTATACCCGGAGACGGCATCGGCCCGGAGATCAGCGAAGCGGCGCGGCGCTGTATCGAAGCGACCGGGGTCGACATCATCTGGGACATACAAACAGCGGGGCAGACCGCGCTCGACAAGGCCGGAGAACTCCTTCCCGCAGCCACCGTCGATTCGATCAAAAGGAACAGAGTCGCATTAAAAGGCCCCATAACCACTCCGGTCGGCAAGGGGTTCAGGTCGGTGAACGTCGCCCTCCGCCATGCCCTCGACCTGTACGCGTGCGTCCGGCCCGCCAGGACCTATCCGGGGGTCAAAAGCCCGTATAAAGACATCGACCTGGTGATCGTCCGGGAGAACAGCGAGGACCTTTACGCGGGCATCGAGTTCGAACAGGGCAAACCGGAAACCGCCGAGCTCATCAGAACGATCGAAAAATACACCAGAAAATCCATCCGGCCCGATTCGGGGATATCCATCAAGCCCATTTCGATATTCGCCACCGAACGCATCGTGCGCTATGCGTGCGAATACGCGCTCGCCCACGGCAGAAAAAAAGTCACCGCGGTCCATAAGGCCAACATCATGAAATTCACCGACGGCCTGTTCCTCAAGGTCGCCCGCGCAGTCGGGGCGGAATATGCGGGCCGGCTCGTGTTCGAAGATGCGATCGTGGATAATATGTCAATGCAGCTGGTGCAGAAACCGCATAATTACGACGTGCTCGTTCTGCCGAACCTTTACGGAGATATCCTTTCCGACCTGTGCGCCGGCCTTGTCGGAGGGCTCGGCGTTGCGCCGGGCGCCAATATCGGGGAGACGAACGCGGTTTTCGAGGCGGTGCACGGGTCAGCGCCCAAATACGCCGGCCTGAACAAAGTCAATCCGACCGCCATGATCCTTTCAGGGGCGCTGATGCTGCGCCATCTGCGCGAGCAGGCCGCGGCCGACCGGCTTGAGTCAGCGGTCAGGCAGGTGCTTGCCGAAGGACGGTCCGTTACCTACGATCTGAAACCGAGCCGCGACGACCCCTCTGCTGTCGGGACCAAAGAGATGGCGGACGCGGTCATACGGCTCGTCAAAAAATCATGAAGATATCCGTTATCGGCGCAGGAAATGTGGGAGGGCTTGCGGCAGCGCGCATCGCGGCAGAAAACGACGCATCGGTATACCTGATCGATATCGCCCCGAAACTCGCCGCAGCCAAAGCGTTCGATATCGAGGATTCCCGCGCGCTCCTGTTGCGCGATGCAGCGGTCTGCGGAAGCGAGCACCTGGAGGATATCAAAGATTCTTCCGTCATTGTGGTCACCGCGGGCCTTGCGCGCAAGCCGGGCATGACCAGGGAAGACCTGCTTCAGAAGAACTGCCAGATCCTGGCCGGCATCAGCGCCCATATACGACGGCATGCCCCGCAGGCGATCGTCATCGTGGTAACGAACCCGCTTGACGCGATGACGTATTTCATGTTCAGAAAACTCGGCTTCGGCCGGTCGAGGGTGTTCGGCATGGGCGTAACGCTCGATGCAAGCCGATTCGCCAATCTCATCGCGAAAGAATTGTCGCAGCCGGTGACCGCAGTGCGGGCCTCGGTGATCGGCAGCCACGGAGAGGCCATGATGCCGCTGCCCCGGTTCTCGACCGTCAACGGGAAGAAACTGACCGATATCATGACAACCGGCCAGATCGATTCCCTGGTCAACCGGACCGTCAACAGAGGCAAAGAGATCGTATCGCTCTACGGCACCGGATCAGCATATTTCGCGCCGTCAGCCGCGATCGCGCAGATCGTCAAGGCCGTTGCAGCGGACAGCCGGATACAACTGGGCGTGAGCGCATATCTCGAGGGAGAATACGGCCTGGACGGCATCTGTGTCGGCGTCCCCTGCGTCATCGGCAAAAACGGGATCGAAACAATCGTCCCGCTTGAATTGAACGCGCAGGAACATGCGCAGATGAAAGCATCCGCAGATTCCATCAAAGAATTAGTCTCGCTCTTAGCCCTTTAAACATCCGTTATGTATGATCTTGTCGTCATAGGCGCTGGATGGGCAGGGATCTCCGCGTGCATGGAAGCGCGCAGCCGCGGTATGAAATGCGCGTTGATCGAAAAAGGCGCGCTCGGCGGCACCTGCCTCAATACCGGATGTATCCCCACCAAAGCGCTCATCCAATCCGCAAAAATATTCAGCACTGCAAAAAAAGCCGCATCGTTCGGCGTGAGCCTGCAGGCCCCGGAGATCGTCTTTTCCCAGGTCCAGGAGCGTAAAAACAAGATCATCGCCCAATTGCGCAACGGCATCAACGCCATGCTCACGGGCGTCGATATCATACAGGCGCAGGCCCGCGTCCTCGGCCCGGATCGCGTACAGGCAGGAAATGCGGAATATAAAACAAAATGGATTCTCGCCGCGACCGGCTCGGTCCCGGTCCAGCTCAAGGACCTTCCGTTCGACGGCACATCCGTGCTGTCGAGCGACCAGATCCTGGCGCTGACGGACATACCACGGTCGCTTTTGATCGTGGGGGGCGGGGTCATCGGGTGCGAATTCGCAAGTCTTTTTGCGTGCCTCGGGGCCCGGGTGACGATCGTCGAGTTGATGGCGCAGCTTTTACCCGGCATGGATGCGGACATTGCATCGAAGCTCGCCGTGTGCTTCAAGAAAAAAAGGATCGATGTCAAAACCTCATGCGACGTCCGGACCATAGACCGCAGCGGGTTCGAAAAGACCCTCGTGTGCGTGGGAAGGAAACCTTTTGCGGCAGATCTCGGATTGGAAGCTGCCGGGGCAGTCGTACAGGCTAACGGAGCCTCTGCCGTGAACGATATGATGCAGACCGGCGTTCCTTCGATCTATGCCGCGGGAGACTGCACGGGCGGCATCATGCTTGCGCATTACGCCGCGTTCCAGGGACGCGGCGCCGTCAGTGCAATGGCAGGCGCCTTCACTGCCGCGTCCGCACCGTGCGGTCCTGTCGTGCCTTCGTGCGTATTCACCGATCCCGAGATCGCGTGTACCGGCCTATCTGAGGAACGCGCCAGACAACTCGGCATGAGCATACGGCCGTACCGGTTCGATTTTATGGGTTCCGGCATGGCGCGCATCCTTGACGAGACCGAAGGATACGTCAAGATCCTTGCAGAGGAACAAACCGGCAGGATCGTGGGCGGATCTATCATCGGCCCGAGGGCGACCGAACTCATCGGCACGATCACCGTCGCGGCGCAGTCCGGAATGACCGTCGAGCAGCTGCGCAACACCATACTGCCGCATCCGACTTTGTCCGAATCGATAACCGAAGCCCTGCACGGCTAAAAACGGGGTCAGAATTATTTATTGCCGACGCCGGACAGAGCTTCAATAAATAATTCTGACCCCGTTTTTAGCATTGACCGCGTTTTCAACTTTTATGCATATCATAGACCTGGGACTGGTGGATTATTGCACGGCGCTGGAGGAACAGCAGCGCGTCCATGCGCGCGTCGTTGAGGGCAGCCTGCCGGCGACGCTCATTCTGTGCCGGCATTATCCGGTCATCACCGCAGGCCGTTCGTCAAAACCGGACAGCCTGCTTTTGCCCCGGCACGAGTATTTCGAGCGCGGCATCGAGGTGATCGATGCGGACCGGGGAGGGGACGTGACCTATCACGCTCCCGGACAGCTCATCGCGTACCCGATATACCCCATGGCCGCCTATGGCAACGACCTGCACGCATACCTCAGGTCGCTCGAAGAAGCCGTGATGGAAACGCTCAAGCCTTACGGGATCGATGCGGGGCGCAGGAAAGGCCTTACGGGCGTGTGGGTCGAAAACCGCAAGATCGCGTCCATCGGCATCGCGGTCAGGCACTGGACCTCGTACCACGGAATATCGCTCATTGTAAAATCGAAAGGGCTTGAGGAATTTTCCCTCATTCGCCCGTGCGGATCGGATGCGGTAATGACATCGATCGAAGCCGAAGCAGGCCGCACGGTATTGTTCGACGATGTCGCCCATTATCTGATAAGGAGCCTGTCACATGACCAATGTTATGCTGCCGCCGCTCGGTGAAGGGGTGAACAAAGCGACTGTAACCTTCTGGTTCTGCAAAGCAGGGGATACGGTCAAGGAAAAGGACGACCTGGTCGAATTGACGACGGACAAAGCCGCGTTCAACCTGCCGTGCCCGGTTTCCGGCGTGCTCACGCAGATACTCAAGGAAGAGGGCTCGACCGTCCTCGTCGGAGAAACCCTCGCCGTCATCGAATAAAAATCCCGAAAAAAATTCTTGACAACGGTGCGGGTTTGGCTATAATTAGCACTCTGGGGATGGGATTGCTAACTTGAAAATAACCATTATCAACCGGTTAAAGGAGGTGGAGAAATGAAGATTCAACCCCTGGGAGACCGCGTCGCGGTAAAACCGCTCGAGGCCGAAACCAAAACAAAAGGCGGCATCGTCCTGCCCGACTCAGCGAAGGAGAAACCGCAGGAAGGGCTCATCGTCGCAGTGGGCAAAGGCAAGGTACTCGATAACGGCACCGTATCCGCGCTCGAGGTGAAGGTCGGTGACAAGGTATTATACGGAAAATATTCGGGCAACGAGATCACCACGAAAGACGGCGAAGAGATCCTTATCATGCGGGAAGAGGACATACTCGCCATTGTAAAATAACAGGAGGAACCATGGCAAAGCAACTGCTGTACCAGGATGAAGGCCGCAGGAAGATACTGTCCGGCGTCGAGCAGCTCGCCCGGGCGGTCAAGGTGACCCTCGGCCCCAAAGGACGCAATGTGGTCCTTGATAAAAAATTCGGCTCGCCGACCATCACCAAGGACGGCGTGACCGTGGCGAAGGAAGTCGAGCTTGAAGACCCGTTCGAGAACATGGGCGCGGCGATGGTGAAAGAAGTCGCCGAAAAAACGTCGGATATCGCAGGCGACGGCACCACGACCGCGACCGTGCTTGCCGAAGCGATCTATCGCGAAGGATTGAAAAACGTGACCGCCGGCTCAAATCCGATGGAATTAAAGCGCGGCATTGAAAAAGCGGTCGAGAAGGTCGTTGAAGAGCTGCAAAAGCTTTCTAAGCCGATCAAGGATAAAAAAGAGATCGCGCAGGTAGCTACTATTGCAGCCAACGGCGATACCGTCATCGGAGAGTTGATCGCCGATGCCATGGAAAAAGTCGGCAAGGACGGCGTCATCACGGTCGAAGAAGCAAAATCAACCGCAACTACATTAGAGGTTGTCGAGGGTATGCAGTTCGACCAGGGATACCTTTCCCCGTATTTCGTCACCGACGCCGAGCGCATGGAAGTGGTCCTCGATGATCCGTATATTCTCATCCACGAGAAAAAAATATCGAATCT
>Ga0116143_10000322_pt1 | contig 66547 bp, 62 predicted proteins | sample AD_UKC034_MetaG_FD_89745 | JGI IMG/M metagenome (GOLD analysis project Ga0116143, IMG submission 89745) | Active sludge microbial communities of municipal wastewater-treating anaerobic digesters from USA - AD_UKC034_MetaG | ecosystem: Engineered > Bioreactor > Anaerobic > Digestate | place: USA... | reverse complement strand
GGAACTGGGCCACCGGGTCTTCTTCCTGGTGGGCGACTTCACCGGCCGCATCGGCGATCCGACCGGCCGGAGCGAAACCCGAACGCTGCTGGACGCCGAAACGGTCGAGCGGAACCTCCGCTCCTACCGGGAGCAGGTCGGCCGCATCCTGGACCTGAACCGGATCGAGTTCGTCCACAACGCCGACTGGCTCGGCAAGCTGACCCTCTCGGACGTCATCAAGACCGCGACCTCCTTCACGGTGGCCCAGATGCTGGAACGGGAGGATTTCAGCCGCCGTTACGCGGGCGGCAACCCGATCTCGCTCCAGGAGTTCCTCTACCCGCTGCTCCAGGGCTACGACTCGGTCGCCCTGGAGAGCGACATCGAGATCGGCGCCACCGAGCAGAAATTCAACCTGCTGGCCGGCCGGACGATCCAGGAGATCTACGGCCAGGAGAAGCAGGTGGTCATCACCATGCCCATCCTGGAGGGGACCGACGGGGTGCGCAAGATGAGCAAGAGTTACGGCAACTACATCCCGGTCAACGCCCCGGCCAACGAGATGTTCGGCAAGTTGATGTCGATACCCGACGCGGTCATGGAACGCTACTTCCGCTGCCTGACCGACCGGAGCGAGGCCGAGATCGGCGCGCTCCTGGCCGGCCACCCGAAGGAAGCCAAGGAACGCCTGGCCCGGGACGTGGTCGCCTTTTACCACGGCGAGCCGGCCGCGGCGGCGGCCGCCGCCGAGTTCAGCCGCGTCTTCAGCCAGGGGGCCGCGCCCGATGACATCCTGACCGTCCGACGTCCGGCCGGCCAGGCGACGCCGCTGCTCGAACTGCTGGTCGAGGCCGGCCTGGCGCCCAGCCGCAGCGAGGCCCGCCGGCTCATCCAACAGGGCGGGGTCCGGGTCAACGACGAGCGGGTGGCGGATCCCGGGCAGACCATTTCCGGCCCGGGCGAATTTCTGATCAAGGCCGGCAAACGCCGTTTTCTGAAATTGATCAAGGAGTAGGGGAGGGGCCTGGTGAAACCGATTCTCAAGGAGCTGACCCGCTACGGAAAACTGCTGGTGGAGAAGGGGCTGACGACCGGCCCGGGCGGCAACATCAGCGCCCGCGACGGAAACACGATTCATCTTTCACCGAGCGGCTACAGCCTGGCGGAGATCGGGCCGGACGACTGGGTGAGCCTCGACCTGAAGAGCGGCCGGCGCGTTGGCCGGGATAACGGCCTGCGGCCCACCTGCGAGGTCTCGATGCACCTGGCCTGCTACCTCAGCCGCCCCGAGATCCGGACCGTCGTCCATACCCACCCGGTGACCGCCACCGCGGTGGCCACCGCCGGCGTGAAGTTCAAGGCCCTCTTCCCCGATTTCGTCGCCCTGCTCGGCCGCGAAGTCCCGGCCGTCGATTTCGTCACGCCCGGCGGCGAGGAGATCCGGGCGGCGGTCGCCGGAAAGGTCAAGCAGGGGCACAACGTGGTGCTGCTGAAGAACCACGGCGCGGTGGCGCTCGGGGTAACCCTCAAGGAGGCCTACTTCCGGAGCCTGCTCCTGGAGAATGCCGCCGCCTTCCTGCTGGCCATCCTGGCCGCCGGCGGCCGGCCCCGTTACCTGACCCCGAAGGAGATCAGGTCGATCGAGTGCCTGGAGGCCGAGGATTACCGGAAGCTCCTGCTGCAGAAAGGGGTTTGAGGCCGGTCCCCCGGCTCGCTTGACACCGGGTGGCCCTTTGGCTAAAATTGTTGACGGGAGGTTTCCATGAACTGTTTTCCCATGAACTGTTACGTATCCGTCTGCCTCGGCATCATCACCCTCTTCATGCTGGTGACCGGCATCCTGGCGATCAAGGTGCTGCTCAGGCTTAAGAAACTGGCCGATGAAATCGAGGAAGTGGTCCACAAGGCGCGCCGGGTCGTCGGCCTGGCCGACCCGCTCTTCACCATCGTAAACAGAGTCTACGGAATCGTTCATCTTTTCTCAAGGAAAAGGGAGGCTGGGAAAAATGGCTGAAGAAAATGGCGAAATGAAAGGTCTTCTGCTCGGGCTGGCGCTCGGAACGGTCCTGGGCGCGGTCCTGGGCGTGATACTGGCCCCGGCCTCCGGCAAGGAGACCCGCGGCCGGATCAAGGATGTCTGGGATACGCTTCCCGAGAAGACGCGCCGGACGGTGGACAAGATCCGGGAGAAGCTCCAGAAGAAGGAGGACGAAGGCCTGCCGGAGGGAGAAGCCCGGGGCTGAGTCGGAAAGAGGCTGATTTTCAGGGGCCGCCGGATTCGAGGGTTGAATCCGGCGGCCTTTTTTCATGTCTTTTGTGGTAAATATCGTCCTTAAGGGTAAAAATGGCTTATTTTTGATCCGCGGGCTGAAAAACGGCCTTTTGAGCCGGCCGGGAAAGGAGAATGGAGGGGCTGAAGGCGGCCCGGAGCCGGTCAGCCGGGCGCGAGCGGCGCGGCCGGCCAGGGCCGGCGGCGGCTGGAAGCCGGCGGGCGGCGGAAGGAATCAGACGGCGGCTGGCCTGACGAACCGGGAGGCATCCTTTTCAGAGCCGGAGAATCGACCGGCGGAATCCGACCGCCGGTTCCGGCCATGAGTTTGACCGGGCCGGACCGGAGTAAAACCCAGCCGGCCGACCCCCAAATCGAACGTCGCATAAGAAATCTTATGTTAACTTTATGGTAGTCCGAAAGACCCGGGCGCCGGCCTGGCACATCGCGGGTTCCTGGGGAAAAACGGCTTCTTTTAAGGGGCGTCTCCGGTTACAATCGTTTCTCAATCAAGAAATACGATTGTGAAGTATTTCAATCATTTATTATTGTTGCGCCGGACGGAAAAGCCGAACAAAAAAGAGGGCGATTTCGTAAAGCAGAAGGAGGGGAAGGGCCATCAGGACCTGGGTAAAAGCGTCCGGAGTCGGGGTGATTACGGCGGCCAGCAGGAAGGCGGCCACCCAGAAGAACTTGCGGCCGGCGGATAGTTGGGCGGCGCTGACCACCCCGAACCGGGCCAGGAGCACGATGAAACCCGGAAGGGTAAAGATCAGGCCGAAGCCAAGGACAAAGATGATCAGAAAGGTCAGGTACGAGTTGAAGGAAAGGTAGGGACGCAGGCCGGCCGGGGCGACGCCCAGCAGAAAACGGAGGCTGGCGGGCAGGACCAGGAAGTAGCTGAAGGCGGCGCCGGACAGGAAGAGCAGCAGGAAGCCGGCCATGAAGGCCAGCAGCGGCCGCCGTTCGGCCGGCTTCAGGCCCGACTCCAGGAAGGCCCAGGCCTGGTAGAGGAAAAAGGGCAGCGCCAGCAGGAAGCCGGCCGCCAGGGCCAGCTTGACCAGGGCGAAGAAGGGTTCGTAGGGGGTCAGGTAGACCAGGAAGTCCGCCCGGCCCCGCATCGGGTGCAGAAGCACCAGGTCGAAGTGGCGGACGGTCACCCGGTAAATGGCGAGGCTGGCCGCCAGCCAGGCGGCCAGGAACCAGAGCACCCGGCGCCGGAGCTCCTCCAGGTGGCCGGTCAGGGAGAGGTCCCTACTCCTTTGGTTCGGACCGGTCATCCTCTTTGGCCGCTTCGCCGCCCTCTTCCTTGAACTCCTTCTCCGCCTCTTTCATACCCTTGCGGAACTCGGACATGGTCCGGCCCAGCGCCCGGCCGATCTCGGGCAGCCGGCGGGCTCCGAAAACCAGCAGAACGATAAGGAAGATAACCAGCAGTTCCTGGAAACCGATTCCAAACATTCGCCGCCTCCTTTTTTGAAAAGCAGAAAACGATTTTACGGCCGGCCGTCAGCCCGGCCGGCCCCGGGAGAAGCCAAGGCGGCGTCCCCGCCTCTCCCCCTCCCGGAAGACCACGATGGCCGCCGCGCCGGAAACCGGGCAGTTCTTTTCACAGGCCCCGCAGCCGACGCAGGTATCCGGAGTCACGTGGGGACGCATCCGGCCGTCGGCATCGATGGCCGCCACCGGGCAGTACTCCATGCAGATCAGGCAGAGCTTGCCCTCGGCCCAGGCAATGCAGCGGTTCCGGTCAATCCGGGCCGTCCCGATCTTGAATTGACCGTGATCGGTCGGCTGGATGGCCCCGGACGGGCAGACCCGGCCGCAGAGGAAGCAGAGTTCGCAGGGCGCCTCGCGCGGGGTGAAATGGGGCACGGCCAGGCCGGAGAGGCCGGACTCCAGGCCGGCCGGCTTCAGGCATTTGGCCGGGCAGACCTTCAGGCATTCACCGCAGCGGACGCAGGCGGACCGGAGTTCCGATTCCGGCAGCGCGCCGGGCGGCCGGAGCAGGCGGGGTCCCGGTTGGCCGCCGCCCTCTTTCAGGCGCAGCCCGGCGGCGGCCGCCACCCCGGCGGTCATGATCCCGAGGAACTGGCGCCGGGTCAGGCCGCCGGCGAAGGCGGGGTCGCGCCGGCGCAGCCGGCGGCCGAGGCGGCGCGTCCATTCCAGCAGGCCGCCCAGCGGGCAGATGGTGAAGCACCAGAAACGGGGAAAGACCAGGCTGATAATCAGTATCAGCAGGCCGACCAGCAGACCGGGCCGGGAGAGCATCGCGCCCAGGGAGATGGCCAGCGGATCGAAGCGCTGCCCCACTCCGCTGAACCCGAAGAGGGCCAGCAGTAGAAAGACCAGGAGGAAGCCGGTCTGGACCGCCGGCCGTCCGGCCACCCGCAGCTTCAGCGGCCAGAAGCGTCGGCCGAGCAGCCAGTAAGAAAGATCCATGGCCGCCCCCATCGGGCAGAGATACCAGCAGAAGAAGCGGCCCCAGATAAAGGTCAGCGCCAGCAGGAGCAGGGCCGGCCAGAACTGGAGAACCGGGCGCAGGGCGGCCAGCGAGGCGCCCAGGCCCAGGAAGGGGTCGAGGTGAAAGTAAAGGCTGCCCCAGCCCTTAAGTCGCAGGGGGTAACGGGTCGCCCAGGCCAGCCAGAAGAAGAGCCCCAGCGAAACCGCCTGGCAGAGCAGCCGCAGCCAGAATCTTTTCGCCTTCATCAACCCAGCTTGATCTTCTGAACCTTAAGCGCGTCAAGGTTGGACTTGCCCAGCCCGGCTTCGCCGGCCAGCCGGATATGGCCGATCTCCTGCGGGTTGAAGCCCAGGATGCGGGCGCCGTAGGCATCGGCGGCCACCGGGTCGGTGCCGGCCACCAGCTGGTTGAGCACGGTCAGGTCACCGGGCCCCTTCGGCCCCCGGGAGGTGAGAATCCGGGTGGCGTCCAGGAGGACCAGCCTGGGCTTGACCACGGTCGAGATATCCACAATCGCCTGGTGCAGGTCGGAACGGTGCAGGGCGCCGCGGTCCCAGACCACGCCCATCCAGTTCTTCATGCCCAGGGTCACCCGGCTGCTGCCGTGCACCTTGACCACCGGCAGGTTGATCAGCACGTCGCAGTCCAAGACTTCCTTGAGAACGAGGGCCGAGGTGAGCGCCTTGCCCTTGGGAATGGCCACCTCGCGGTAGGCGTCCTTCTGGTCGGCGTGCAGAACCTCCGCTCCGGCCGCGCGGGCGGCCGCCTCGATACCGCTCTGCGGGTAGGTGAGCTGGGCCTTGTCGCAGGTGTGGTCCATGACCACCACCCGCTTGGCGCCGGCCTGGCGGCAGGCGGTGACCACTTCGGCCACGATCTGCGGATCGGTATCGGCCCCCTGCTCCGGGTTCCGGGCCCAGGCGATGTTCGGCTTTACCACCACCGTGCTGCCGGTCGGCACGAACTTCTTGATTCCGCCCAGGGCCTTGAAAGCGGCCGCCACCCGTTCACGGGGCGTGCCGCCGGTCACCTCGACCAGGTCCGGAACCGGTCCGGCGCTCCAGGCCTTACGGCGTCCGAAGAGGCCCATGAGAAAGGCCCCGGCAAGCGAAACCGAAGATAATTTCAAAAAATCGCGTCGATTCATGCCGTCCTCCCTTTCCAGTCAGCAACTTTAATCGATCAGTCAACCCGGCCGTTTCGTCAAAAAAAGAAGAATTCAGAAAAATTATTATTACCTTGCTCATATTATACTTGCCCCTTCCCGCCTTGTAAAGGGGCCGATCGAACCGGAACGGCGCCGGAGACGGTCAGGAAGAAACAAGAAAAATAAAACGCTGTTTTTCAATACTATATGTTGGTTAATTTACACCTTTTTATAGGCAGGCGCCGACGGCCGGAAAGGACCGGACGAGATTCCGGAAGGGCTTCCCGGACGGTCCCGGAGATTTTCATCCTTCACCGGGCGCCCTTCCCGGTCAATCCGGAGAACGTCCCCCGCCTCCCCTCCGACCCGCACCTTCCCCCTCCCCTCCCCCCTTCTCCGCCACTCCCCCCTTCCTTCTCCCTCCCCCACACCGCCCACCCGCCCCGCCTTACCAGATCCAGGCAACTTCCCGCCCTTCCCGATCCTGGAAACCGGCGGCCGGCTCCGGGAACAGCCGGCAAAACAGGCGCCAAAGATTCCCGGAGGGTATAAACCCCCCTCACCCGGATTGGTTTGAGGCCTTAAAAACGACGGGGCGGCCGAAATCCGGGGAAATCGACGGATTGAAGCCGGTAAATTATCAAAAACCGGCCGGGAGAGAGGGCGGGGACGGGTTGCGGGCAATCAGAGTTCGGTCATCACCTGGTTCAGGTAGCCCAGGTAGAAGGAGATGATGACATACCCGATGTAAACGGCCACCAGCAGGTAGACGATCACCGGCAGGAGGGAGACCAGCTTGGCCGTCGTGTTATCGACATCCTCCTGGAGATAGCCGATGACGCTGGTAAGGGTCTCGTCCATCTTGCCGCTCACCGCGCCCACCCTGATCATGTCGCGGAGGACCGGGGGCAGGAAAGGATTTTCGGCGAAGGCCTCGGAAATGGTCGCGGAGTTGCGCAGCAGAACCACCGAATGGAGCATTTCCTCCTCCATGGCCGCGTTGCCCATCGTGCGGGCGGCCAGTTCGACCGCCTCCCGCACCTCGATGCCGGCGGTGTAAAGGCAGACGAAGGCCTGGAGAAAACGGAGCAGGGCCAGTTTCCTGGCCAGGGACCCGACGACCGGAATCGCGAGGACCACCCGGTTGAACCGGGCCGAAAAGGCGGAAGCCGGCCCGGATTTCCTGGCCAGAAAGACGACGGCCGCGGCCAGGCCGTAAAGAATGGCCAGGGCCGGCAGCGTCGCGGCCAGGAAGGCGCCGAAGCCCTTCGTGAAGAGGAGCGGAACGGCGGGAATGATGATCGCCGCGTGCAGCAGAAAGGCGGGATAAACCAGGCCGTTGATGATCCGGGAGCGGGCCCGGTGTATGAAGTCGAAATAATCCCCCAACCGGTTGAGCACCTCGGGCAGGTTTCCGGAGGCGTCGCCGGCCCGCAGGCTCGCCGTCTCGAAGAGGCTGAAGCTCGGGGAGGCGAGCGAAGCGGCCGTCTCGGAGAGGGAAACTCCGGAGACAACTCCGCCGTAAAGGGCCTCGAAGAGACGGCCGCCGGGGCCCGCCGAGCCCTTGAGGTGCTCGAGGGCGTTCACCAGGGGCAGCCCCGCCTTCAGCATCGAGCCCAGCTGCCGGTAAAAGACCGCCCGGGCCTGGTAGGTCATGCTCCGCCGCCTTGCTTCATCATCTTATGATATCACAATCCCGGCCGTCCTTTCCGATCCGGCCGGAAGCGAAAACCGGCAAGGCCCCGGCGGTGATAAAAAAACCGGGCCCCTCCCCGGAAAGGAAGGGGCCCGGATCTTTCCGGTTCGCCGGCGCCGGACTTACTTCCGGCCCCGCTTCCGCGGGGAACCGGCCTTGCCCTTCGCGGCCGGTTTCTTCTGCCGACGCTGATCCTCGATCGCCGCCTGGGCGGCCGCCAGGATCGCGATCGGCACCCGGTAGGGCGAGCAGCTGACGTAATTCATGCCCACCCGGTGGCAGAACTTGACCGACTCGGGTTCGCCGCCGTGTTCGCCGCAGATGCCGACCTTGAGGTGGGGCCGGACGGAGCGGCCGCGCTGGACGCCCATCTCGACCAGCTGGCCGATGCCGGCCTGGTCCAGGACCTGGAAGGGATCCTCGGGCAGGATCTTCTTGTCCAGGTAGGCGGGCACGAAGCCGCCGATGTCGTCGCGGGAGAAGCCGAAGCCCATCTGGGTCAGGTCGTTGGTGCCGAATGAGAAGAACTCGGCCGTCTCCGCGATCCGGTCGGCCAGCAGGGCCGCCCGCGGGATCTCGATCATCGTCCCGTAGAGGTAGGCGATCTTCTTCAGGCCGTACTTGGCGCAGACCTCGGCGTAGACCCGGTCCACGATCTCCTTCTGGTCCTGCAGTTCGGCGGCGAGGCCGACCACCGGAACCATGATCTCCGGCAGGGCCTTCTTGCCCGTCTTGACCAGCTCGGCGGTGGCCTCCAGGATGGCCCGGACCTGCATCTCGGTAATCTCCGGGTAGGTAACGCCCAGCCGCACGCCGCGGTGGCCCATCATCGGATTGGTCTCGTGCAGGGCGGCAACCCGGCGGTTGAACTCGGCCGCGTCGATGGCCAGGCTTTCGGCCAGTTTCCGCCGCTCATCCTCCCGGGTCGGAACGAACTCGTGCAGGGGCGGATCAAGCAGGCGGACGGTCACCGGCAGGCCGTTCATCACTTGCAGGGTGGCCTTGATGTCGTTCTTGACGAAGACGAAGAGATCGGCCAGGGCGGCCCGGCGCTCCTCGACGGTGCTGGAAAGAATCATCTTGCGCAGCAGGAAGAGCGGTTTTTCGCTGTTCTTGCCGTAGAACATGTGCTCGGTGCGGAAGAGGCCGATGCCCTCGGCGCCGAATTCCCGCGCCCGGGCGGCGTCGTCGGGCGTGTCGGCGTTGGTCCGCACGCCCAGCTTCCGGAAGGAATTGGCCATCTTCATGAAGTGGACGAAGCGCGGGTTCTCGGTGGCGTTGATCATCGAAAGCCGCCCCTCGTAGACGTAGCCGCGGGTGCCATTCAGGGTCAGGATATCCCCTTCCTTGAAGGTCCGGCCGTCCACGGTCAGCCGGCGCTGGCCGGCCTCGATGTGGAGGGCGCCGCAGCCCACGATGCAGCACTTGCCCCAGCCGCGGGCCACCAGGGCCGCGTGGCTGGTCATGCCGCCCCGGCCGGTAAGAATGCCGGCCGCGGCCCGCATGCCCTCGACGTCCTCGGGGTTGGTCTCCTCGCGGACCAGCAGGACCGTCTTGCCCTGCCGGGCCCATTCGACCGCGTCGGCGGCGGTGAAGACGATCTGGCCCACCGCTCCGCCCGGACCGGCCGGCAGCCCCTTGGCCAGCGGCTTGTTGGACTTCTCGGCGGCGGGATCGACGATCGGATGCAGCAGCTCGTCCAGCTGGCCGGGGGCGACCCGGAGCACCGCCTCGTCCTGGCCGATCAGCTTCTCCTTGAGCATGTCCATGGCGATGTTCAGGGCCGCGGTGCCGGTGCGCTTGCCCACCCGGCACTGGAGCATCCAGAGACGCCCCTCCTGGATGGTGAACTCGATATCCTGCATGTCGGTGAAGTGCTGCTCGAGCCGGTCGCGGATGTCGTGCAGCTGCTTGTAAACCTTGGGCATCGCCTTCTCCAGGGAGGCAAGGTGCCTGTTCTGCTCGGTCTTGGTGGCCTCGTTGAGCGGGTTGGGAGTCCGGGTGCCGGCCACCACGTCCTCGCCCTGGGCGTTGATCAGCCACTCGCCGTAGAACTTGTTCTCGCCGGTGGCCGGGTTGCGGCTGAAGGCGACGCCGGTGGCCGAGGTCTCGCCCATGTTGCCGAAGACCATCGCCTGGACGTTGACCGCGGTGCCCCACTCGTCCGGGATGCCCTCGATCCGGCGGTAGGAGACGGCCCGGCGGCCGTTCCAGGAGGCGAAGACCGCCTTGATGCCGCCGTAGAGCTGCTCGCGCGGATCGTCGGGGAAGGCCCGGCCCAAAACCTTCTTGACCCGTTCCTTGAAGCGTTCGCAGAGGTCCTTCAGCTCCTCAGCGGTCAGGTCGGTATCCGCCTTGTAGCCGCGGGCCGCCTTGAGCTCCTTGAGCAGCCCCTCGAGCTGAACCCGGATCCCCCGCCCCTCTTCGGGCTCGACGCCGGCCGCCTTCTCCATGACCACGTCCGAGTACATCATGATCAGGCGCCGGTAGGCGTCGTAAACGAAACGCGGGTTGCCGGTCTTCTTGACCAGGCCGGGAATGGTCCGGGCGCAGAGGCCGACGTTGAGTACCGTCTCCATCATGCCCGGCATGGAACGGCGCGCGCCGCTGCGGACCGAAACCAGCAGCGGGTTGACCGGGTCGCCGAAGCGGTAGCCCATCGACTTTTCGACCCGGGCCAGGGCCCGGTCGATATCCGCTTCCACTCCGTCGGGAAGCTGGCGGCGGTTCCGGTAATAATGGGTGCAGACCTCGGTGGTGATGGTGAAACCGGCCGGAACCGGGATGCCCAGGTTGACCATCTCGGCCAGATTGGCCCCCTTGCCGCCCAGCAGCTCCTTCATGTCGCTCCGGCCGTCGGCCTTGCCGTCGCCGAAATAGTAAACGAATTTCTGCTTCGCCATAAGTCCTTCCTCCTCTGGGTTAAGAAAACCTGATCAGTAAATCAGTTTAAGCTCTCCAGATCGCGCCGGATGGCCGCGGCCAGCTCCTCCGGCCCGGCAAACGCCGCCTCCGACCGCAGGCGGCGCCGGAAATCGGCTGCCAGCCGCCGCCCGGCCAGTTCCCCGGAAAACCCGGGATGTGAATCTCCAGCACCGGCTTCTCGAGGCGGCCGAAAGTCGGGTTGTGGCCGTAACTGGCCAGGGCCCGAACCCGGCCGGAAAGGCCGGCGGCCGCGTCCAGGGCTTGAACCTCGACCGCGTAAATGCCGGTCCCGAGCAGAATCGGAACGTCGGGCTCCAGGTTGGCGGTCGGGTAGCCGATTTCGCGGCCGCGCCCCCGGCCGGGAACCACCCGTCCCCGAACCTGGTAGGGGCGTCCCAGGAGCCGGTCGGCCTCCTCGACCCGGCCGGCGGCCAGGCGGTCGCGCACGCGACTACTGCTGACCACCGCGCCGTCCAGGCTGACCGGCTTGACGACCTTGACCCGAAAACCGCACCGGCCGCCCCACTCCGCCAGCAGACCGGCGTCGCCGGTTCGTTTCCGTCCGAAGCGGAAGTTGAAACCGATCACCACTTCCCTTACGCCCAGGCGGCCAACCAGGATCCGCTCCACGAACTCCTCGGCCGAAAAATCAAAGACCGACTCCTGGTCGATGATGACCGTATAATCAAGCCCCAGGCCGGCCAGGATCTCCCGGCGGATCTCCGGGGAGTTGATCAAAAAAACCGGTTCGCGCTTGAGCAGGATGCGCGGGTGATCCATGAAGGTGAGCAGCAGGCTCCGACCCGGCAGGCGCCGGGCATCCCCGGTCACCTGCTCCAGGATGGCGCGGTGGCCGAGATGGATGCCGTCGAAGGTGCCGATGGTGGCCACCGTATCCTTCAGCCCATCCAATCCGCTCAGTGGTATGACTTCCATAGCCGGGACGCCGGACGGCCGGCCGCTCCTCAATCGTAAACGGACTCATAAAAACGCAGGAAATCGGCCTCGGTGAAGTTCCGCCCCATGTTCTGCATGGCTCGCTGGCAGCCCACCACCGCCTCGGCGGCCAGTTTCGGAAGATCGGACCGGCCGATACCGGCGGCCTTCAGGCTGGCCGGCCGGCCGAGGCGGCCGCAGAAATCGCGCAGCTGCCGGCCGGGTTCCGTCCAGCCGGTGACCTCGCGGATCACCGGGCCGTACTCGTCGGTGACAATCAGCTCGTCCAGGATGGCCGGCATCGCCATGACACTGGCCAGGCCGTGCTGGATGCCGTAATTGATGGTCAGGGGGTAACCCATGCCGTGGCCGATGATGGTGCCGGTCTGGTTGATGACCATCCCGGCGGTCAGGGCCGCCAGGCTCATTCCCTCCCGGCCGGCCAGGTCATCAGGCCGGCGCACCAGTTCCGGCAGGTGGCGCGTGATCAACCGGACCGCCTCCCGGGCCAGCGCCAGGCTGACCGGGGTGCGGGCGGCGGCCAGCGAGCCCTCCACCGCGTGGCAGAAGGCGTCCAGGCCGGTCTCGGCGGTCAAATCGGCCGGCAGGGTCAGGGTTAACTCCGGCTGGACCAGGGCCAGCCGGGGATTGATCGAGGCGGAGCTGATGGTCTTCTTGGTCCGGGCCGCCGGGTCGACGATGACCGCGTAGCGGGTGACCTCGCTGCCGCTGCCGGAGGTGGTCGGAACGGCCGCCACCGGCAGAGGCCGAACCCTCAGCTGTTCGTAGCCGAAAAGTTCTTCGATCGGCCGGGCTGGGTCGGGGGCCGCCGCCGCGATGCCCTTGGCCACGTCCATGGCGCTGCCGCCGCCGGCGCCGATCACGAAATTGCAGTTTTCGCGCCGGCAGACCTCGGCCCCGGCGGCCACGGTGCCGATCTCCGGATCGGGAATCGCGCCGTCGAAGACCGCCCAGGCGACCCCGGCCGCCTTGAGCCGCTCTTCAATCCGGGTCCGCAGGCCGCTCTTTGCGGCAAAACTCCGGCCGGTGACCAGCAGGGCTTTGCGGCCCAGCCCGGCGGCCTTTTCGGAAAGGACGTCGAGGGCGGAGACGCCGAAGAAAACCTCGGTCGGCAGGTACCAGTAAAAACGGGAAGACATCTTTATATTATACTACAGAAACGGCGGAACCTGGAAGGCGCCGCCCCGGCCGCGCCACCGGGCGGGCAGGGATCAGAAGGGCTGGGCCTCGGTGAGGCGGCGCAGGGAGAGGGCCTCCTGGGAAAACTCCTCGCAATCCATCTCCCGGATGAAGTTTAATCCGCGGCTGGCGCGCAGGCGCGGCACCGGGTTCTTGTAGAAAAAATCCCGGCCGAGGCAGTGCATGACCATGGTGTACTGCTCGACCATGATCCGTCGGGCCAGATCGCAGAAGGGTCCGTCATACTCGTAGCTGGGGAAGGAGGCGCTGCGCTGGGAGCCGAAGCAGGTGTGGAAGGCCTCCTTCATGATGGCCAGCGAATTCATGGAGACCGGCGCGAAGATATTGGCCTCGGAGGGATGAAAACGGTACCAGACGTTACGGTAACCCCAGATCTTCAAATCCTTTTGCGGCGTTTCGGCCCGGTAGACCCGGACCGCTTCGGCGACCGCCTGGAGCACCTTGTAATGGGTGTCCGGACCGCTGCCCTCCGGGTCGAGCGCCAGGGTGATCACGTCCGGCTTAAGCTCGCGCAGCAGCTTCAGGACCGGCCGGACGTCCCGTTCCAGCTCCGGCTGCGGGGTGAAGATATCGCCGGTGTAAAAACCGAGGCGCAGGTGGAAGATGTTGTCGCTGTTAAAGCCCAGGTGACCCCAGAGCAGCTCCTCCTCCCACTCCCGGATCGTCCCCTTGATCTGCTGGATGGCCGGGATGTCCTTCTTGCCGGGATAGGAACCGCGCAACTCCTGCTCCAGGCCCTCCAGGGCCGCGGCGGCCGCCGCCTGATCCGCGGCGCCGGTCATCTCCAGCAGAACACGCAGGGCGCGGCGCGCCTCGGCCTCCCGGCGCATCTCCGGGCTGTCGGCGGCCACGCCGTCCAGGTAATAGTAGACGTCCTCGTTGCGGGCCGGGGTCCGGCCGGGCGCGAAGTAGCCGGCGGCCAGCAGAGGGGCGAAGGTCCGGCGTTCCAGGAAGCGCCGGAGATTAGACAGGGCCGAAAGGGTGTAGTCGTTGGTCACCGAGGTGAAGCCGCTGGTCAGCGTGGCAAAATAGTGGGTGTTCTTCGGACTGCGCACCAGCCGGATGATGTAGGGCAGGTAGCCCAGCATGATATCGTCGTGGTGGGGCGCGGTGTGCAGGAAGGTCAGTCCCTCCTTCTCCTCCAGGCCGCGGGCCACCTTCTCCCTGAGCAGCGCCTCGACCCGGACGGCCTGCTCCTTCAGGGCGCCGGCTCCCTCGAACCGCCCCCCGAGCACCCGCCCGATCCGGTCGCCTTCGAGATCGGCCGGCGTCAAGTCGAGCAGGCGCTTGCGCCGGCGGGAGCTGAGATCGATCAGGATGCGCTCGACGGACCGGTCCGACAACGGCTTCTCCTGAACCAGGGCCTGGCAGCGGCGCTCGACCAGGTCCCGGGCCGCCCCCTGCGTAAGGTAGAAACGGGCGCCGGGCAGTCCCTGGAGCGCGGTGGCCGGATAGAGCACCGAGGGCGGATTTTCAACCGCGTTCCGGACCACGGCCGCCTTGCTCTCGCCGGCGGCGGTGACCAGGACGGCGGCCGTCCGGTTCCGGGTGATGCTCCGCAGGCCGACGGTCATCACCACCCGGTCCCGGGCATTCTCCAGGCCGCCCAGGTCGGTCGCGGCGGCCGCGGCCGTCTCGTAGTTGATCGGGGTCAGCCGGGTGGTGCTGTAATGGTCCGAACCCCGGATGTTGAAGCCGATGTGGCCATCGGGGCCGATGCCGCCCAGAAAGAAGCCGATGCCGCCCAGCGACTCGATCCGGGCCTCGTACTCCATGGCGTACTGGTCGGCGGCGTGGATGGCCCGGTACTGCAGCTGCTCCAGCTTGGAGGCCGGCTGGCGGTACCGCAGCAAAAGATCGACCCGGCCGCCTTCGAAGACCTGGCCCAGGTTACGCTCACCCGGGCAGCCCAGCCGCCAGGTATCCATCAGGATGACCCGGTCCCGATCCAGGCCGAAACCCTTGACGTAGAACTTCTGGATGTAGTGGTTGAAACTGTTCTTCTGCTGGGGGTTGATCGGGTAGAACTCGTCGATCTGGACGAAGGTGACCGCCTCCATCCGGGGCCGCTGTTTCGGATCCAGTCCCCAGGCGGCCAGTTCCTTCTGGACCCCGGCCTCTTTCCAGGCCTCCAGGTAGTAGCCGGTCCACTTGATGAAGTACTCCGGGGTCTTGCCGGTGGGCAGGGAGACCACGCCTTCGGGATTGAGCTGCAGCCACTCCAGGAAACGCAGGGCGGTCAATTTCCCCAGGCTGGGAAAGTCGGGCACCTCGATGATCCGGATCTTCTCGGCCGGCGGGTAGCTGGCCGCCCGGCCCGAGCGGGCCAGGGCGATCGGCTCCACCCGGGAATGGTAGTCGTAGCGTCTGGTCATTTCAGCGGGTAATTGCCGTTTTCGACGAAAGAGCGGGCCATGGCCTCGATCTTGACCGGGTCGTGGTTGACCGCCTGCGGCGAGTTGTACCACTTGGAGATGAAGCCGCCGTTGTAATTCCCGAAGGTGTAGATGAGGCGCCGGGCGTAGGCGGCCACCTCGGCGGGGCTGCCCTTGATCATCGTCTGCTGGATATCGACCGGGCACCAGAAGCAGAGGCGGCCGCCAAAACGCCTGGAAAGCAGATCCAGGCCCATGTTCTCCTGCTGGTCCATCTGGATGACGTCCAGCCCGGACTCGATCAGGTCGTCAAGCAGCTCGACGATGTGGCCGCAGCTGTGCAGGAAGGTGACCAGTCCGAGCCGGTGCGCCTCGCCGTAGGCCCGGGCATAACGCGGCTTGAAGAAGCGGCGAAAGATCTCCGGCGAGAGCATCGGCCGGTCCTGGAGGCCCCAGTCGTCGCAGGAGATGATGCCGTCGACGCCGATTTCGGCACCGTGCCGGATGGCGTCAATGGAGATATCGGTCAGGTGGTCGAGCAGGAATTCCAGTTCTTTCGGGTAAAGGTAGGGGTCGGTATAGGCCTCGACGTGGCCGCGCAGGTACTCCAGCCGGTGGATCAGGCTCAAGGGGGTGTTAAAGAGGACGAAGCGTTCTTCCCGATTCTCCTTGATCCGATCCCGGGCCGGCTGGTAGCGGCCCGGCCGGGTGTAATCGGGGAACCGGTAGTCGGCCAGCCGCCGGTAATCGGAGAGCGGGTGGACCTTGACCTGGCCCATGGTCCGGTCGCCGGGCAGCTTCACCCAGACGCAGCCGAATTCGTCCTCGCCCTCGACCCGCGGCTTAAAATCAGGATCGACGCCGGCGCCGAGGCCGAAGAAATCATTGCCCCAGGGTTCGGGCAGAAAGCGCGGCACCCGCTCCGGCCCCTGGAAACGGGCCGCCCGCCGCACCAGCTCCCGGCCGGTCACGCTCCCCTCCCCGGCCGGCCTCTGAGTAACGCCGTCCGCCATTTATCCGACATTGGTTCCACTCCTGGTTTGATTTCCGGTGCCTATAAATTAATTTTACCACGCCGGTCAACCGCCGGACCCGGCCGGTGCGTCCCGGCCGCTTCTTTGACAAACCGGCTGGACAGGTGGTATTTTAAAATTTCTTGAAATACTAAGCGCGTCCGGTCGGTCTAATGATACAAAAAAGGTGGCGCGCGCCGCTCGTCACCTTGATGAATCCACCCACTTTTTCTTTTTCCGACCGAACTGGAGGAAAGATGAAGCAGACCGAAGTGGAAACGAGGGTGAAACAGGTAGTGGCCCGGCTGCTGAAGGTGCCGGAGGCCGAAATCAAGTCGGAGTCGGATTTTGTGAAAGACCTGGGTGCGGAGTCGATCCAGAGCCTGGAACTGGTGGCCTCCTTTGAGAGCGAGTTCGAAATCGAGATGGATGAAGATGCCGCCCTGGCGGTCAAAACGGTCGGTTCCGCGGTCGAATTCATCAGCCGGATTCTCCAGACCGAAGGCCGGCTGGACTAACTAACGGGAGGCGCGATGCAGATCATCATCAAAACCGGCGTGCCGGAAATGAGCCGCCAGGCGGCCCGGATCGTCAAGGCCCGCCTGCAGGAAAAACCGGACCTGGTCCTCGGCCTGGCCACCGGCAGCACCCCGCTGCCTTTACCAGGAACTCATCCGCCTGCACCGGGAAGAGGGCCTGGATTTTTCGCGGGTGACGACCTTCAACCTCGACGAGTACCTCGGCCTGCCGCCCGAACACCCCCAGAGTTACAACTACTTCATGTGGGAGCACCTCTTCAGCCACATCAACATCCGAAAGAAGAACGTCCACCTTCCGGACGGCCGCACCCCGTACAGCCGGACCGCCGCATACTGCCGCGAGTACGAGGAGCGGATCGTCAAGGCCGGCGGCATCGACCTCCAGATACTGGGCATCGGCCGCGACGGCCATATCGGCTTCAACGAGCCCGGTTCGGCCCTGGCCTCGCGCACCCATGTCAAGACCCTCACCGAGGAGACCATCCAGGACAACGCCCGCTTCTTCGCCGACCCCGGCCAGGTGCCGCTTTACGCCATCACCATGGGTGTGGGAACGGTCATGGACGCCCGGGAAATCATCCTGCTGGCCAACGGCGCCAACAAGGCCGACGCCATCTACAAGGCCATCGAAGACGGTATCACCTGCCAGGTGACCGCCTCCATCCTCCAGTTCCACCCGAAGGCCACCTTCATCATCGACGAGGAGGCCGCCAGCCTGCTTCAGCGCAAGAGCTACTACAAGTTCGTCGCCCAGGCGGTCGAAGAGTTCGAACGGCGGGCCGCCGGGGAATGCCGCCCGGGGAAATAGGTCCATGAACCTGGTCGAAGATTTCAAGGAGAAGGCCCGCCGTTCGCCCCGGCGGATCGTCTTTCCGGAGGCCGGGGACGAACGGATCCTGGCCGCCGCCCTGGAACTGGACCGGGAAGGAATCGCGGTGCCGGTGCTGGTCGGCGACCGTCGCAAGATAGCCGAAACGGCCGCCGCGGCCGGACTGGCCGACCCGGCCGGCCGGCTGGAAATCCGGGAACCGAAATCGGATCCGGGTCTGGAACGGTACGTGGATTCCTACCTGGCCAAGCGGCCGCTGGCCAGGGAGGTGGCCCGCAAGCTGGTGGCCAAGAACCTAGCCTTCGGCTCGCTGCTGGTCAAGGAGGGCGAGGCCGACGGGCTGGTGGCCGGGGCCGAGCATCCCACCGCCACCATCATCCAGGCCACGCTGACCACCATCGGCACCGCTCCCGGCATCTCAACCCTCTCCAGCTGCTTCCTGATGCTCCTGCCTGATTTCCTGGGCGAAAAGGACCGGGTCCTGGTTTACGCCGACGCCGGCGTTAATGTCGACCCCACACCCGATCAGCTGGCCGATATCGCCGTGGCCTCGGGCCGGACGGCCCGGAAGCTGCTGAGAGTGGAACCGCGGGTCGCGCTGCTCTCCTTCTCTTCCAAGGGAAGCGCCGCCCACCCGATGGTGGACCGCGTCATCCAGGCGGTCGAGGCGGCCCGGCGGAAGGACCCGTCCCTCCTGATCGACGGCGAGCTGCAGGCCGACACCGCCCTGGTGCCGCGGGTGGCCGCCAAGAAACTCAAGGAGCCGGGCCCGGTGGCCGGCCGCGCCAACGTGCTGGTCTTCCCGGACCTGAACGCCGGCAACATCGCCTACAAGCTGACCCAGTACCTGGCCGGCGCCAGCGCCTACGGGCCGCTCCTGCAGGGCTGCGCGCGGCCGGTGAGCGACCTCTCCCGGGGAGCGACCAGCGCCGACATCGTGGGCATTGCCGCCATCGTGGCGGTCCAGGCGCAGGAGCCGGCCGGATGAAGGTACTGGTTATCAACTCCGGGAGTTCCTCGATCAAGTACCAGCTCTTCGAGATGCCCCGGTCCGAGGTGATCGCCCGGGGCCTGCTCGAGAAGATCGGGGAGGAGATTTCTCCCTTCCGGCAGAAGAGCGGCCGCGGCGAAGTTGAGATCAAAACGCGGGTCCCGGACCACGAAGCCGGCCTCAACCTGATCATCCGAAGCATCACCGATCCGGAGACCGGGGTGGTGGCCTCCCGGAACGAAATAGCCGCCGTCGGCCACCGGGTGGTACACGGAGGCGAGGAGTTCACCGGCTCGGTCCTGATCACCCCGCGGGTAATGGCCAAGATCCGCAAGTACGCCGACCTGGCCCCCCTGCACAACCCGCCCAACCTGATGGGCATCCGGGCCGCCCGCAAGTTCCTGCCCGGGGCCGTGCAGACCGCCAGCTTCGACACCGCCTTTCACACCACCATACCCGACAAGGCGGCCCTTTACGCCATCCCCCACCATTTCTACCACCGGTACCGGATCAAACGCTACGGCTTCCACGGCACCTCGCACCGCTACGTGGCCAGGCGCCTGGCCGAAATCCTGAAAAGGGACAAAACGGAACTGAACCTGATCACCTGCCACCTGGGCAACGGCTGCAGCATCACGGCCATCGAACAGGGCCGGTCGGTCGACACCAGCATGGGCCTGACGCCCCTGGAGGGGCTGGTCATGGGAACCCGTTCCGGCGACCTGGACCCGGCCATCATCTTTTACCTGGCCGACAAGGGTTACAACCCCAAGGAAATCAATAACATCCTGAACAAGCAGAGCGGCCTGCTCGGGCTGTCGGGCCAGAGCAACGACATGCGCAACCTGGTCGCCCTGCGGGAAGGGGGCGATCCGCGGGCCGCCCTGGCCATCGACATCTTCTGCTACCGGCTGCGCAAGTACCTGGGCGCCTACCTGGCCGTGCTGGGCCGGACCGACGCGATCATCTTCACCGGCGGCATCGGCGAAAACAACCCGCTCATCCGGACCCTCACCCTGCAGGGACTCGAGGGTCTGGGCATCCGGCTGGACGAAAAGCGCAACCGGCTGACCCGGGCGGTCGAGGGGGAGATCAGCGCGCCGGGCGCGCCGATCCGGGTCTACATCATCCCGACCAACGAAGAGCTGCGCATCGCCGGAGACGCCTACGAAATCGCCAGCCGGCGGCCGGGAAACGCCATCGGACCGGCCGCCTCAAAGAAAAGGAGACGGAAATGAGGACCATCATCTTCGAGGATGACGGTTTCCAGGCCCTTTACCCGCTGACCTACCTGCGGCCGGTCTTCGGCCTGCGCTGCGGGGCGACCACGCTCTACGAGAAGATCAGGCGCCACTTCGGAGCCGGGCTCCCGGCCGCGGCGCTCCGGCCCGGGCTGGCCGCCCTCTGGCGCCGGGAGCATCCCGGCGCCGGGACCATCGAAACCGACGCTCCCTTCCAGGCCGGCCCCGAGCCGATGCTCCTGGTCAACGGCCGCTGGCTGGCGGAACCGCCCGGCATCCCGGCAACCGGCCCGGAGGAGGCCGCCTTCGCCGGCGGCGACCTGGCTTATCTCCGGCTGCGGCCGGAGACGGCCGCCGCGCTTCCGGCCCAGACCTGGAACGGCTTCCTGGCGGCGGCCGTCGAAAAACTCCCGCGCCGGGAGGTCGAGCTCAAGCTGATCCGCCACCCCTGGGACCTGATCAACCACAATCCCGACGCCATCCGGACCGATTTCCAGCTCGCGGGAAAGAGCGGCCTCGAAGGCGAGTTCCACCCCCAGTCGGTCATCTTCGGGGATCCCGGCCGGGTCTACCTGGCCGCCGGGGCCCGGGTGCACCCGGGCGTGGTCCTGGATACCGAACACGGCCCGGTCACCATCGACGCCGGGGCCGAAATCTTTCCGTTTTCGCGCCTGGAGGGTCCCTGCTACATCGGGCCCGGCACCCTGATCACCGGGTCGGCCAAGATCCGGGAAGGCACCTCGATCGGCCCGGTCTGCCGGGTGGGCGGCGAGGTCGAGGAGAGCATCATCCAGGGATACTCCAACAAGTATCATGACGGCTTCCTCGGCCACGCCTTCGTGGGGGAATGGGTCAACCTGGGCGCCTTCACGACCAACAGTGACCTGAAGAACGACTACGGCAGCGTAACCGTTTACCTGCAGGGCAAGCCGGTCGACACCGGCAGCACCAAGGTCGGCTCCTTCATCGGCGACCACACCAAGACCGGCATCGGCACCCTGCTCAACACCGGCACCGTGCTGGGGGTAATGTGCAACGTGGTCGGCAGCGGCAGCCTGCCGCCCAAATATGTCCCCTCCTTCTGCTGGTTCATCGAGGGCAAGTTCCTGAAGTACAGCCTGAACGCCCAGCTGGAGACCGCGCGCCTGGCCATGTCGCGCCGGAAGGTCGAATTGAGCCCGGAGATGGAGACGCTCATCCGGCAGACGCACGAACTGACCCGCGAGGAGAGGCTGAAGGCGGTGCGGCGGACGGCCGGATGAATCGGCCGGGTCAGGAGCGGAGCAGCCAGACGCCGAGCAGGATGATCGGAACCAGGACGACCAGGACGAAGACGGCTGCCGGCGGCAGGACGCTGAGCAGGAAGACGAAAAGAATGATCAGCAGGACGGCCCCGGTTGCGCCCAGCAGGTAAAGCGGCAGGCGCTTCAGTTCCTTCCCGACCACGCCCAGGTCTTCCCGGGTGAAGGCGGGCACCAGCTCCATCTTCTTCTCCAGGAATTCGATCTTCTTCTGAATGGCCGGGTCCTGCGGTTTTAATTCGAGGGCCTGGTGGTAATACTCGGCCGCCTTCTCCCGCTCGCCGAGACGGAGATAGAGGTCGCCCAGCATCACCAGGGCGCCGACGTGGCCGGGATCCTTGAGCAGGGTGGCCTTCCAGACCCCGATCTCCCTCAGGCACCATTCCGCCTCGCGCCGCAGACCGTAACGATTCTCCAGCGACCGGAATATTCCCAGGCAGATCAGCGGCAGGAAGAGCGCGGCCAGGTTGACCGGCCAGGGCAGGGAAGAAATGGTCTCCCCGCCGCCGCCCGGCAGGCTGAGAGCCGCCACCAGTATGCCCGGCGCGAAGGAGACGAGTACGGCCGCGAAACGCCACCAGCCGATCTCGCCCTCGAGTTTCAGGCTGACCAGGTACCAGCCCTGGATCCCCATGACCAGCAGCAGGCCCGCCAGAATGATGCCCTGGAAGAAACCGCCGCCCATTTGCCCTCCCCTCCCCGCCCGCTAATAACCAAACGCCAGCCGCCGGGCCAGCGCTTCCGGCAGCCCGGCCCGGAGGATCTTCTCCTGGGCGGCGGCCACGTCATAACTGACCCGCTCGAGGCGCACCGTGCGCGCCGCCGGATCGAAGACCAGGTAAGCGGCCCGGGGATCGCCGTCGCGCGGCTGACCGACGCTGCCCGGATTGACCAGGTAGCTGGCCCCCGGGTCCAGCCGGACCGTTCCCTCCAGGGAACGGGCGGCAAACCGGCCGGCCCGCCACTCGTAGAGGCCGGGCCGGTGGGTATGGCCAAAGAAGCAGATTTCGCCCGGCGCCAGCGCCCGCAGGTTCGCGGTCAGCTCCGCTTCCTCAACCAGGTAGGGCCAGGTCTCCGGCTCCAGCGGCCCGGCGTGAACGAAACGGAGGCCATCCCGGGCGACGGTGCCGGGAAGCCCGTCCAGCTGATCCCGGTCGGCCGGAAAGAGGTGCTCGATCGTCCAGAAGACGGCCTGGCGCGCCTCCGGGGTGAAGATCGAAGTCAGGCCCGGGTGCCGTACCGCCCGGTCATGGTTGCCGGCCACCAGCGGCACGCCCGAATCGCGCAGCAATTTCAGGCACTCGGCCGGATTGGCCCCGTACCCGACCGCGTCGCCCAGGCAGAAATAATCGGCCGCCTCCGCTTCGGTGGCGCGCAACACCGCGTGCAGCGCCTCGAGGTTGGCGTGGATGTCGGCCAGGAGCACCAGGGAACGGTCCACGGTTTCTTAAATTATAATTATAATCGTTATTAAAATAATCAAAATCCGGGGTTTGACCGGCCGGGACAACGGTGTTAGAATTATTGCTTCCATTATATGGCATCCCGCACCGGGAGACAAACATGATCGAGATCTCCGCCGCCGGCTGGATAACGGCCGGGCTGGCCGCCCTGATGTTCGGAATCTCCAAGACCGGCCTGCCCGGCCTGGGCATGCTGGCCATCCCGCTGATGGCCGACATCCTCGGGGCCAAGACCTCCACCGGCATCGTGCTGCCGATGCTCATCTTCGCCGACATCTTCGCGGTCGCCTACTACCACCGCCAGGCGGTCTGGAAGCACCTGCTCCGCCTGGCCCCCTGGGCGGCGGCCGGCGTGGTGCTCGGCTACCGGCTGATGGGGCGAATCGATGACCGCCAGCTCAAGCCGCTGATCGGCCTGATCGTACTGGCCATGCTGGCCGTCCATCTCTGGCGCAGCCGGCGGCCCGACGCCCCGATACCGACCCACTGGCTCTTCAGCGCGGTCATCGGCATCCTGGCCGGGGTCACCACCATGCTGGCCAACGCCGCCAGCTCGATCCTGGCCGTCTACTTCCTCTCCCTGCGCCTGCCCAAGAACGAGTTCGTGGGAACCGGCGCCTGGTACTACATGATCCTCAACTGGTTCAAGGTCCCGTTCAGCGTCAGCCTGGGGCTGATCAACCCGGATTCGCTGCGTTTCAACCTGATGCTCTTTCCCCTGGTCGGCGCGGGCGCGCTGGCGGGAATCCTGCTGCTGCGGGTCATCCCGGAGCGGCCCTTCAACCGAATCGTCCAGCTGCTCACGGCCGCCGCGGCCGTCAAGCTTCTCTTCTGACCTTTTCCCCGGCCTCTCAACCTTTCTTGAGCCCGAGCCAGATCCGGCGCAGCGGCAGGCGCGACAGGCTGATGGCCCGGGCCGGGCACATTTCGTGGCAGCAGTAACACTGGATGCAGCGGGCGCGGTGCAGGACCGGGCGGCCGCCGGCGAGCTCGACCGCCCTGGGCCGGACCGGGCAGATCCGGACGCACTCCCCGCAGAGACGGCAGACCGGGGGCGGGGCGAAGACCGGAAAGGGGACCACCAGCCGCCGCAAGGCCCGCCGCAGGAAACCGGGCAGCGGGATAACCGCGGGCAGCGGCTTCAAACCCGGCGGCGGCTCGAAAGACGGCGCCTCGATTTTCCCCAGGCGTACCACCTCGAAAACCGGACCGGCCAGCCGTTCCCGCAGGTGCTCGACCCGTTCCGGGGCCAGGCCGACCTCCCGCATCGCCGCGATATCCAGGGCGGCGCAGTCGGCCGAGGCGGCCAGGAAACCGGCCGCCTTCGGCCGGCCGCTGGACGGCCCCTCCCCTTCCATGCCGATCACCCCGTCCATGATGCCCAGGCGCGGCCGGACCGCATCGTGCACGTCCAGCAGCAGCCGGGCGAACTGGCCGGACTCCCGGAAACGAAGGTGGTACTCGGGCTTGATGGTCCCGGGCAGGCACCCGTAAAGGTTCTTGACGCTGCCGGTGAAGTAGGTCTGGCCGTGGGTCTTCAGCTTGGCCAGCGAGATGACGGCGTCGAAATCATCCAGGACCGCGGCCAGCGGCAGCCGTTTGACGATCCGGCCTTCCGGCAGCGGCCACTCGCCGACCGCCGAGAACTCGGCCACCGACACGCCCAGCTGCTTCAGGGGCCCGACGAGGCCCTTGCGCTCCAGGACGGCGGCCAGGCTGCCCCAGCCCGGGCTGTCGCCCAGGGCGACCCGACAGCCCAGATCCAGCAGCATTCGGCAGCAGACCAGGATGACTTCCGAGTGGGTGGTCAGCGGCCGGTCGTCCCCGGCGGGAAAGAGGAAATTGGGCTTGACCAGGACCCGCTCGCCGGACCGGAATCGCTCGGGCAGGTCGAGGGCCGCGGCCAGCCGCTCCAGGGCCGCGGCCACCGTCTCCGGCCGGTAATCGGCGCAGCCGGCCAGCGCCACCCGGCGGCCGGTCTCTTCTTTCCGGTTTTCGGAAAAGGAAGGCGTGGGTTTCATGATTCGCATCCAGGGGCAAGGCAAGGGAGCGGCGCGGCCGGCCGGAGCCGCCCGGCCTCAGGCGATGATCGAACCGAGCGCCGCTTCAAAGCCGGGGAAGGAGACGGCCACGCACCCGGAGTCTTCTATGACGGTTTCGCCGGCGGCCGCCAGGCCGGCCACCGCCAGGCACATCGCGATCCGGTGGTCGCCCCGGGAATCGGCCCGGCCACCCCTGAGACGTTGGGGACCCTCGATGATGAAGCCGTCCGGTCGCTCGGTTATCTCGGCCCCCAGGCGGCGCAACTCGCCCACGATGGCCGCGATCCGATCGCTCTCCTTGACCCGCAGTTCGGCGGCGTCCCGGACCTCGGTGCGGCCCCGGGCGTTAAGCCCGAGAACCGCCGCCAGCGGCAGTTCGTCGATCAGGTTCGGAATCTCCGGGCCGGAAATCGTCACCCCGCGCAGGGGATGGCCGCCCCTGACCACCAGGCGGCCGGAGGGTTCGCCGGCGGTCTCGCCGCCGGGCTCCGCCTCGATCACGGCGCCCATCCTCCGGAGCAGCTCCAGGAAGGCGGTCCGGCTCGGGTTCAAACCCACCTCCGGAATCACCAGTTCCGCCTCCGGCACGATGGCGCCGGCGGCCAGGAAAAAGGCGGCCGCGGAAAAATCGCCGACCACCCGGACCGGCCGGCCGGCCAGGCGCTGCCCGCCCTCGATCGAGAGGGTGCGGCCCGCCCGTTCGACCCGGCCGCCAAAGTATCCCAGCATGCGCTCGGTGTGGTCCCGGGTTTCAGCCGGTTCGATGACCGTGGTCCGGCCGGCGGCCAGCAAACCGGCCAGCAGCAGGCAGCTCTTCACCTGGGCGCTGGCGACCGTCAGCCGGTGTTCCCGGCCGGTCAGGCGGCCACCCTGGATGATTAGGGGCGGCAACTCGCCCGGCTCGGCCTGGATCCGGGCGCCCATCTCCCGCAGCGGAACGGTCACCCGGGCCATGGGCCTTTTGCGCAGGGAGGCGTCGCCGGTCAGGGAAGTGGCAAAGGGCAGCCCGGCGGCGATGCCGGCCATCAGGCGCATGGTGGTGCCGGAATTGGCGCAGTCGAGGATCGACGGGGACGCCCGGAAACCGGCCGGGCCGCTTCCGAAGACGGCGACCGAGCCATCGGCAAGCGTTTCGATCCGGACACCCAGGCCGGCCAGGACGCGGCGGGTGGCCAGGCAATCGGCGCCGGACTGGAGGCCGGTGATGATTGATTTTCCCTCGGCCAGGGCCGAGATAAGGAGGGCGCGGTGCGAAATGGACTTGTCGCCGGGCAGCCGGATTTCACCGGCCAGGCGGTCAACCGGCCGGACCGTCAGTTCCGACATGTTCGGTCCCGGATTTCCCTCAAATCCGGCGCTCCAGGACGGGCGCCAGGGTTTGAAGCGAGGCCATCAACTTCTTGAAATCATCGAAGCGCAGCGATTGGAAACCGTCGGAGACCGCGGCCTCCGGCTTGGGATGCACCTCGATCAGCAGGCCATCGGCCCCGGCGGCCAGCGCCGCCCGGGACATCGGGGCGATCAGGTTGCGCCGGCCGGTGCCGTGGCTGGGATCGACCACGATCGGCAGGTGGCTGAGTTCCTTGACCAGGGGCACCGCCGCCAGGTCGAGAGTGAACCGGGTGGCGTCCTCGAAGGTGCGCACGCCCCGCTCGCAAAGAATGACCTGGTAGTTGCCCTGGGAGAGAATATACTCGGCCGACATCAGGAACTCCTCGATCCGGGCCGACATGCCGCGCTTGAGCAGGACCGGCCGCTTCGCCCGGCCGACCTCCTTGAGCAGGTCGAAGTTCTGCATGTTGCGGGCGCCGATCTGGATGATGTCGGCATACCGGCAAACCAGTTCGACCTGGCGCGGATCCATCACCTCGGTGACGGTGGGCATCCCCAGTTCCTTCCCCGCCTCGGCCAGGTACTTGAGCCCCTCCTCGCCCAGGCCCTGGAAGGCATAGGGAGAGGTGCGCGGTTTGAAGGCGCCGCCCCGCAGGACCCGGGCGCCGGCCGCCCGCACCGCCCGGGCCGTCTCCAGGATCTGTTCGCGACTCTCGATGGCGCAGGGTCCGGCGGTCACCACGAACTCCGAACCGCCGAACTCGACCCCGCCGGCGGTGATCACGGTGTTCTCCTTCTTGAACTCCCGGCTCACCAGCTTGTAGGGGCGCGAGATGGGGGTCACCGATTCGACGATGAACATCGCCTCGAACTGCTCGCGGGTAAGAATGGCGTTTTCGCCGATCACGCCGATGACCACCCGCTCCTTGCCCGAGGAGAGATGGGGGGTGAAGCCAAGGTCCTTGATCTTCTCAAGAACCTCGCGTACGCCTTCTTCAGTCGTGCCCGGTCGTAAGGTTATGATCATCTTCTCTTCCTGTTTCAAGAAAACCGAAACCGGCCTTGACGCCTATTAGAATTATAACCAAAACCAGCAGCGAATTCAACAAAACCGGCGTTCGGGGAAGCGCCGCCGGCCAGAGCCGGCCCCGGAATCCGAGCCACCAGGCGGCCGCCAGCGCCAGGAAATGGAGTCCCTGGTCGATGACGTTGGCCAGCCGCTTCTCCCGCCGCTGGAAACAGCACCGACGCTCCAGGCCGATCTTAACCGCGTCGATGGCCAGGTGGCTGGCGGCCACCGCCGTCAGCAGAAGCAAAACCGCCCGTCCCGGGTAAAGAATGGCCAGGGGCCAGAGCCAGGCCAAAACCACCAGTCCGTGCAGCAGCAGGAAGACCGGCCGGCGCCGTTTCAAAAAGGTCAGGGAGCGGGGCTGGCAAAGGTAGTCGGCGACAACGTGTCCGAAGAGCAGGAGCAGCAGCGGCAGCCGCACCTCAGGGTTCATCGGCCACCGGGTAGGAACCGAGAACTCTCAGGAAAAGGCAGAGTTTTTCCAGTTCCGACAGGGCCTCGCGAACCTCCGGGTCGTCCTTGTAACCGAGAAAATCGACGAAGAAGACGTACTCCCAGGCGCGGCGCTTGGTGGGACGCGACTCGATCTTGGTAAGGTTCAGGCCTTGCCCCTGGAAAGGCAGCAGCATGTCGTGCAGGGCGCCGACCCGGTCCTTGATGGAGAAGAGAATGCTGGTACGGTCCCGGCCGGTCCGGCCGCTGAAGTGGCGGCCGATCACCAGGAAGCGGGTGTAATTGCGGCTGTGGTCCTGGACGTCGCGCACCATGATCGGCAGTCCGTAAAGGGTGGCGGCGATCTCCGAGGCCAGCGCGGCCGCCCCCTTGCGGTTGCTGACCAGGCGGGCCGCCTCGGCGGTGCTCTCGGTTTCGTGCAGGGTCACCTTGACCAGGTTCTCCTCCAGCCAGCGCTGGCACTGGCCCAGCGCCTGCGGATGGGAGTAAACCTCCCGGACCTCCTTGAGGGAACCGAAACCCAGCAGGTGGTGGCGGACCGGCAGCAGGACCTCGTTGACGATCTTCAGGTCGGAATCCATGAACATGTCCAGGGTATGGCTGACCACGCCCTCGGTGGAATTCTCGACCGGGACCACCCCGTAATCGGCCCCGGATTTCTCCACGGCGCTGAAGACCGAGGAGGTGCTCTTCTGGGGAAGGAAGAGGGCCTGGCTGCCGAAAGTCTTCAGGGCCGCCTGGTGGGTGAAGGTGGCCTCCGGCCCCAGGTAGGCGATCCGGGTCGGGTACTCCAGGAAACGGCAGGAGCTGATGACCTCCATGAAGATGGCGCCCACCGCCTCGGAATTCAGGGGGCCGGGGTTCTCCTTCTTCAGCCGTTCCAGGATGCGCCGTTCGCGGGCCGGGTCGTAAAAGGTAAGGCCTTTCTCCTTCTTGAGCCGGCCGATCTCGACAATCCGGGCCGCCCGCTCGGAGAGAAGCTTCAGCAGCTGGCTGTCCAGCTTGTTGATGGCCTGACGCCGCTTTTCGATTTCCTTGTCCATAACTTAGAATTATAATGCAGAAGCTGAAGAAGCGTCAAACTTCCGCGCCCGAATCAAATTTACCAATAGATGAAGCGGTTGAAGAGGGCCTGGTCTTCGCGGGGCAGGGCCGAAACATCGCGGACGATATAGCGGCAATCGTAAACGTCGAGCAGAACCTTGCCCTTCTCGCCGAGGCTCAGGGCCCGGTCCCCGCGCCAGCGCATCTCGAACTGGCGCGGCCCGAAGTTGGTCAGCACGTCGAACATCAGCAGGTTGTATCTGAATTCGATGCTCACAATGCGTTCGATCTCGAACTCGAAGTAATACTGGGCCAGGCTCTTGGCCAGCTGAATCCGGTCCTCGCGGGGAAACTCGATCGGCTCCCGGATCACCCCGATCTCCTCCTCCTGGCCGGAGGGATTCACGTAGCGCAGCGATATGTAGCGGTCCGGTCCGGAGACCGGAAAGCAGAGGACGGCGAAAACGCCGCGGTAAAGCCGGGGCGTCTCCAGGCCCGCTTCGGCCACCTCGGCGTAGAGAAGGTTGTCGATATCCCGGTAGATCTTGACCCGGTCGGCCTTGAGGATGCGGATCCCCACGCCGCCGTAATCCATGACCTTCTTGACCACTGCCGATTCCCGGTTCTTTTCCATGATCTCAGGACTTGAGGTCGAGGCTGGCCAGGGTGGACTGGATCTGGACCAGCCGGTAATAGGTGCCCTGCTTTCCCATCAGTTCGGCGTGGTTGCCGGACTCGACCAGCTGCCCCCGGTCAATGACGTAAATCCGGTCGGCGGTCTTCAGGGTGCTGAGCCGATGGGCGATCGAGATCAGCGTCCGGCCGCGGCCGATGACCTCCAGCGCCCGCTGGATCTCCTGCTCGCTTTCGGTGTCCACGCTGGAGGTGGCCTCGTCCAGGATCAGGATGCGCGGGTTGCACAGCAAGGCCCGGGCGATCGAGATGCGCTGCTTCTCACCGCCGGAAAGACCGGCGCCCCGTTCCCCGAGCGGTGTGTCGTAGCCTTCGGAGAGCTTCATTATGAAATCGTGGCAGTTGGCCGCCTTGGAGGCGTTCAAAATCTCCTCGAAAGTGGCCTCGGGCCGTCCGTAGGCGATATTCTCCCGGACCGAACCTCGGAAGAGGAAAGGCTCCTGCAGGACCAGCGAGAGGTGCTGGAGCAGCTGGGTCTGCTTGAAGTGGCGAATATCCTCGCCGTCGATGAGAATTCGGCCCCGCTGGACGTCATAAAAACGGCAGAGCAGGTTGATGAGCGTGGTTTTGCCAGAACCGCTGCGGCCGACGATGCCGATCTTTTCGCCGGCCTGGATCTTGAGCGAAATGCCCTTCAGAATCGGGTTGTAGGGATCGTAGCCGAACCAGATGTCCTTGAACTCGATGTCGCCCCGGATATCCGGGCAGTCGATCGCGTCCGGAGCGTCCAGGGTCTCGGAGGGCATGTCCAGGATTTCGAAGATGCGCTGGCTGGCGGTGGCGAACTGGGTGACCCAGTTGGAGAACATGGCCAGGCTGCCCAGGGGCGCGTAAAACATGCCGATGTAACCCAGGAAGGCCATCAGGGTGCCCAGGGTGATCACGCCCGAGAGCACGTCCCGGCCGCCCACGAACCAGATGATCAGGCCGCCCAGTCCGAAGAAATAGGCCATCACCGGCGAAAAGGCGCCGACCCGGGTGTCCACCCGGATGCGGGCCTCGCGCAGGTAGTCGACCGAACGGTTGAAACGGCTGGTCTCCCGCTGCTCCTGGCCGAAAACCTTGACCAGCCGGATGCCGCTCAGCACGCCGTTGAGCATGGCGCCCAGCTTGGAGTTGCTCTCCCAATACTTGTAGTAGTTCGGGTAAATGCGGTTCCAGAAGAAGAGGGTCCCGATCACCACGAAGGGGATCGGGATGAGCACGAAGAAGGCGAGCCGGGCGTTCAGGTAGAAGAGCATGACGCCGATGAAGAGGATCAGCAGCAGGTTGACCAGGAAGCCCTGGGTGACCTGGGTGACGAAGCCGTGCATCACTTCCACGTCGTTGATGACCCGGCTCATCAAACTGCCGACCTGGACCCGGTCGTAGTAGGCCACCGACATCTCCTGGAGCTTCTGGAAGAGGCGTTTGCGGATGTCGTTGGTCATCGCCGTCCCGACCCGCGGGGTCAGCTGGCTGATGATCACGTCGATTCCGCGGCGCAACAGGGCCGCGCCGGCCAGGGAGGCCACCAGCCACAACAACCATTCCGGGTGGGACTGGCTGCCGAGCACGTTGTCGACCAGGATCCGGGTCAGGTAGGGCGGCAGCATGTCCAGGACGATGCCGGCGATCATGCAGAGGAAGAGGGCCAGCATCAACCACCGATAATGCCAGAGGATGGCGAACATGCGCTGGAAGACCGCCCCGTGCTTGACGCAGCGGCGGCAGGGGGCGCCGGAACGGGGCAGGATCAGGCCGCACTTCGGGCAGAAGTCCTCATTCAGCTTGAGCAGGGCCTCCGGCTGGATCGGTTCGTTGTTTCGAATCCGCTTAAGTTGAACCACCACCCGCTGGAAGCGTTCGCGGAACTCGTTGGTGAACCGGACCAGTTCGAAGGGAGTCTTCTCCACGAAGACCCGGACCGAGGTGGAGCCGATGCTCGGGTGGAGGTCAAAATCGTTGGTGACCGCGTAGGCGTAAGGACCGCGCAGGGGCCGGTCCGGGACGGCCGGAACGGCGACCACGTGCTTCGTCCCGGCCAGCAGCCAGACCGGCTCGATATGGCCAAGTTCGTCAAGGTCGGCCTCGGCCGCCAGCAGGATCTCTTCGTCCTGGATGGCGGTGTCCTGGAGACGCTGGAGAATCAAGCCTGGGATCCGGTCCACCGACCCCAGGACGATCGGCGTCTCAACCGGGCCGGCCGGCTCGGGGGCGTTGTTCACTTGCCACCGCGGCCGGAGGGACGGCGCGAGAGGAGCGTCCGTTTGCGGCCGGTGAGTATCTGCACCTCGACCCGGGTGCCCAGGAGCAGCGGAAACGGCGGCTGGTCGACCGCCACCTTGGCCGGGATATAGGTCTGAAGCCCGGGGCCGGATTGGCTGCGGGCATACGTGCCCAGTTCAATCACCCGGCCGCTCGCGTAGCCGTAACGTCGCGAGAAGAGGCTCGAGTAAACCCGGACGGGTTGGCCGACCTCCACGCGCAGGGAATCGACCGGGTCGATCCGCACCGAGAGACGGCGTTCCCGGCCGGTGGAGAGGACAAAGATGAGATCGCCGTTGCCGACCCGGTCGCCCAGTTTTTTCTCCTGCCGGACGATCTGGCCGTCGGAGGGGGCGGTGATCAGCATCAGCTCGGCCCGCTTGCTGGCGGCCTCCAGCATGGAGGATTTCTGAACCTGCTCGGCCTCCCACTGGCCGGAGGAGATCCGGCTGACCGAAAGCTCCTTTTCGGTCATCTCGATGTCGCGGGTGAGCTGCTCTATCCTTATGGCCCGTTCATTCTTCAGGGCGTGCAGCCGGGCTCCAGCTTCGGCGTAAACGGAGCGGGACAACTCCAGGTTGGCCAGAACGTTTTCGTACTCGGCGGCGCTGACCACACCCTGCTGGAAAAGGTTCTTCGAGCGCTTCTCGTCCTTGCTGCGCTGGTCCAGGGTGACGCCGGCGGCCTGGATGCGTTCCTGGAGAACCCGGACTTCCGAGTCGTCGCCCTCAAAGATCGCCTTCTCCCGCTTCAGGCGTTCGTACTTGACCGCCAGCATTACCAGCCGCTCGTTCTCCTTCTGGAATTCGCGGTTGGCGTTTTCGAACTCGTAGCGCTTATTCTCAACATCGCGGAAAATATCCAGTTCCTCGGGCCAGATGCTTACCAGGAGCTGTCCCTGCTTGATCTCCTGCCCCTCGGAAAAGGGCAGCTGATCGATGGTGCCGGTAAGCGGAGCCTTGATATAAAGGATGTTGAGCGGTTCCACCTCGCCGCCGGCCCGGACCACGTCCTCAAAGCGGAAGAGAAGCAGGAAAAGCACAACCGCGGCCAGGACGGCCAGCCCGATCGTCATCCGGCGGCGGCCCGCCCGTTTCCGGGCGGCCGCTTCCTCCTGGCCGTTGCGCATCAGGCTCGATCCGTCATACAACCAGGGCGGCTCGTCGCTCTCCTTCTCTTCCTGCCACTTGAAACGGCTCTTCTTCATTGCTTGCGCCTCGGTGAAAAACAGTAATTTCTTTTTTCAGTTTATGAAAATCTTCAGAACAGCCGCCAGCTCAGCCTGGGCGACGTCATCGCAGGTAACCGTCCGGCCGATGGCCGCCGGCAGGACAAATTTAACCCGGCCATCCTGCTTTTTCTTGTCATGAAGCAGGGCGGACAGGACTCCTTCCAGCGGACACCCGGCGGCCCGGGTCCGGAAACCGTAGGCGGCCACCAGCCGTCCCAGGCGGTCGGCCGCGGCCGACGCCAGCAGTCCGCGGCGCCGGGCCAGTTCCGCCTCCGCCAGCATGCCCAGGGCCACCGCCTCGCCGTGGCGGAAACGCCGGTAACCGCCGGCCTTCTCCAGGCCGTGACCCACAGTGTGGCCGAAGTTCAACTCCCGGCGCAACCCGGTTCTTTCGAGCGGATCGGCTTCGACCAGTGCGCGCTTGACCCGAACCGCGGCCGTAACCGCGCGCCGAAGCAGGTACGGATCCCGCCTTTTAAAACCATCGATCCCGCGCTCCATCAGATCGAAAAGGTCCGGGTCGCGGATGACCCCGCACTTGATGATCTCGGCCAGGCCGCTCCGGTAATCGCGGAACGGCAGGGTCGCCAGGGTATCCAGGTCGCAGTAGACCAGCCGCGGCTGGTAAAAGGTTCCGGCCAGGTTCTTGCCGGCCGGCAGATTCAACCCGTTCTTGCCGCCGATGGCCGCGTCAACCTGGCCCAGCAGGGTGGTGGGAACGTTTACCAGGGGCAGACCGCGCAGGAAGGTGGCCGCGAAGAAGCCGGCCAGGTCGGTGACGACCCCGCCGCCCAGGGCCAGCACCAGCGAAAGGCGTTCCAGGCCGGCCTCGACTCCGGCCGCATAAAGACGTTCGAGCCGGTAAAGCGACTTGGTCCGCTCACCCGGCGGCAGGACGGCCGCGGCCGTCCGCCAGCCGGCTCCGGAAAGATCCCGGAGAAGTTTCGCGCCGTAAAGTTCGTGGACGCGCCGGTCGGTGATCAAAAAGAGCCGTCCGACCCCGAAAATTGAGAGGCGGCCGGCCAGATCGTCCAGGCGGCCGCCAATCACTACCGGGTAACTTTCACGCCCTGATTTTATCCGGATCTCGGATTCGTTACCGCTATCCTGAGAATTTCTAACCATTTTAAAGGGCTACCAGACTTCTCCGCCCTTCCCCGCTTTCAAAAGCGGCCCGGGAAAAGCTTCCCGGGCGCGCCTCCTTAATTATTATATAAATTTTAACCTCAGCGCAGCTAAAAATCAAACCGCCGGCCGCCGGCGCCCCTTTCTGCAAGTCAGCGACAGATAATGGAAGCTTCCGACCAGGCAGACGGAGGCGCCGAAGATCACCGCCGCCGGGGCGCCCCAGAACTGGGCGATCGTACCGGCCAGGAAGGTCCCAAAGGGCATCAGGCCCGAAAATACCATGGTGTAGACACTAACCACCCGGGCATGCAGATGTTCCGGCGCCATCTGCTGAAGGAGAGAGTTGATGGTCACCGCCTGGACCACCGCTCCCCAGCCGACCAGCAACAGCATGCCCATCGAAAGCCACAGGTACCGTGAGCAGGCCAGTCCGAACAGGCCGGCAGCCATTACCAGGCCGCCCAGGCTTACCTGGCGCTCCCGGTTCGGGTGGTGGCTGAAGAGCATGCCGCTGAACGCACCCAGCAAAGAACCGATTCCCAGCGAAGACATCAGGTGCGCCAGGCCCTTGACCCCGGCGTTGAGCACGTCGCGGGCGAAGACCGGCATCAGCGTGTGGCCCATGAAACCGAAGACGCTCAGAATCGCGGCCTGGAAGAGCAGCGTCCGGACCGGCCGCTCCCGCCAGACATGCTCCAGTCCCTCCTGGAAGAGTTCCCGGACCGGCCTGCGGATCGACGGCCGGGGCCGGTCGGTATCTTTGATCAGCACCAATGCCCAGATAGCGGCCAGGAAGCTGGCCGAGTTGATGTAGAAGACGCTGGCCATGCCGAAGGAGGCGATCGCCAGGGCCGCCAGCACCGGTCCGATGATCCGGGAGGTGTTGAAGTTGGCCGAGTTAAGGGCGATGGCGTTGGAGAGGTCCTCCCGGGAGGCCAGGTCAACCACGTAGGACTGGCGGACCGGCGCGTCGAAGGAGACCAGGACGCCGGTCAACCCGGCGATCAGGGCGATGTTCCAGAACCGGACCAGGCCCAGGGTGACCAGAACCGCCATCACGAAGGCGCTCACCATCAGGCCGCTCTGCATGACCAGCAGCAGGCGCCGCTTGCTGACATGGTCGGCCAGCACCCCGGCCGGCAGGGAGAATAAAAGCAGGGGCAGCCCGCTGATGCTGCTGACCACGCCCAGCATGAAGGCCGAGTCGGTCACCTGGAGGGTAAGCCAGCCGAAGACGGTGTTCTGCATCCAGCCGCCGCAGGAACTGATCGCCTGGCCGATCCAGAAGAGGCGGAAGTTGCGATGGCGCATCGCCGAGAAGGCGCGGCCAAACCCGTTTAATAACGGCCCGGCCGAGTCCGGCCCGGCCGGTTCGGTAACCTCTGTTTTTTCACTCATGTCGATGTTGCCAAGCGCAACCTGGGTAAGCAGGACGGGCGCCGAAGACGGGGCGTTCGAAACACCCGGGGCCTTGAATGAACGAAATCGGCGGCGGACTTTTTTCGGGCGGACGGCGGCTATAAAGAAATCGGCCGGGTCTTCAAACCCGGCCGCCGATCGCTGGTCCCACGTTGAGATTTTACCTCTTTCCGGCTCAAAAATCAAACCGGCGGCCGCCGCCGCCGGCAAAAAATCCGCGGCCGGAACTGATCGGCGGCCCGATCCGGAAGCGCCGGGATCGGTTCGGTTTACAGCAGGTCCTGCTCGGTAAAGCTGAAGTACGGGGGCTGATCCCCGAAGATGACGTGGTCCAGCAGCTTCAGCCCGAGCAGTTCGGCCGCCTCGTTGAGACGGGCGGTGAACTCGCGGTCCTCACGGCTGGGCGAAGGGTCGCCGCTGGGATGGTTGTGCATGGCCACCAGTCCGGAGGCGAATCGCCGGCTGGCTTCGTTCAGTATCTCGCGAAGGACGGGATAGGCGCCGTTGGTGGTGCCCTGGACGATCTCCCGGTCCTCGATGATCCGGTTCCGGCCGTCCAGCAGCAGAACCTTGAAGACCTCGTGTTTCAAATCGCGCAACCGGTCCCGGTACGCCTCGACGATATCGGCCGGGGCCGAGATCTTCCGGCGGGAGGCGCGGACCTCAACCTCCCGGAACCGGCGGCCGATCTCGAGGGCGGCCCGGATGCGGGCCAGCTTGGCCGGCCCCATCCCCTTGAATTCGAGCCAGTCGCGCGGGTCGGTATGGCTCATTTCGCGGAAGGTTTTGAAACGGGCGAGAATCCGGCGGGCCAGGGTCAGCGCATCTTCGCCGACCCGGCCGCTGCCGATCAGGATCGCCAGCAGTTCGGCGCCGCTCAACTGGTGCTCGCCCTGGCGGAAGAGTTTTTCACGCGGACGGTCGTCGGAAGGCCCGGCGGCGATGCCGGAACGCCGGCCGCCCTTACCGGCCGCGGTTGACGGTCTCCTGTTGTCGGCCATGTTGAAGCCCCCTGTCTTCAAGTTTTTTTGACTCTTCCGGGGGACAGGGCCTCAAACATCGCCGCCAGCGGCGCCGGCCGGCCGGTCCACAACTCGAAGGAAATCGCTCCCTGGTGGACCAGCATTCCAAGCCCATCCACCCGCTTCAAACCGCGCGCGGCGGCCGCTTTAAGCAGGTCGGTTTCCCGGTGATAGATGAGATCGCAGACCGTCAATCCGGCCCCCGGCAGTTCACCAGCCGCGAAGAGAGGCGGATCACCCGGTTTCAGACCGACCGAGGTGGCGTTGACCAGGACCTCGATCCCGGCCCGCTCCAGCAAGGCCGCCCTCGTCTCGAAGGCACCGACGTTGATCCGGCCGGCCGGATGGAAACGGGCCAGTTCGCCGGCCAGCCGTTCCGCCCGGCCGGCGGTCCGGTTGACCAGCCAGAGTTCGGCGCCGGCCTCGGCCAGGGCGAAGGCCAGGGCGCGCCCGGCCCCGCCGGTTCCCAGCAGGAGCACTCGGCGGCCGGCCGGGTTCACTCCGGCCGTCTCTTCCAGGGCGCGCAGGAAACCGCTGCCGTCGGTCGTCTCTCCCCGCAGCCGGCCGTCCCGGTTCACGACCGTGTTGACTGAACCGGTGCGTTCCGCCAGCCGGGAGAGTTCGTCCAGACAGACTCCGGCCCGTTCCTTGTGCGGAATGGTCAGGTTGGCGCCCAGCAGGTCCAGGCCCCGAACCGCGGCCAGGGCCGCGGGCAGCCGTTCCGGCCCGACGTCGAAGGCGAGGTAAACCGCGTTCAGGCCCGCCTGGCGGAAGGCCGCGTTCTGGAAGACGGGCGAGAGGCTGTGTCCAACCGGGTGGCCGAAAAGCGCCGCCAGCCGGGTCCGGGAATCCGCCCCCGATCTTCCGCTGTTCATCCTGGCGTCTCCGGTCATCACAGGCCGGCGGTCTCGGGAAGGCCGGCCATCAGGTTCAGGTTCTGGATCGCCTGGCCGGCGGCGCCCTTGACGAGGTTATCCAGGGCCGCCACCAGCAGCAGCCGGCCGCCCTTGAGCGGCTGCCAGCCCAGGTCGCAGAAATTGGTGTTGACCACGCCCTTCAGTTCCGGCAGCCGGCCGGCCGGATGGACGCGCACGAAAGGCGCCGACCGGTAGGCCTTCTCCAGTACGTCGGCCGTCGAGGCCGGTTCGAGGTCCGGCTGGAACCGGCAGAAGATCACCTCCAGGATGCCGCGCTCGAAACCGGCCACCTGGGGAATGAACTCCAGGTCCAGGGGATGCCCGGTCAAGCGGGAGAGCACCTCGAGAATCTCGCCCTGGTGCGGATGGTTGACCACCTTGTAAGGACGCAGGTTGTCGACCACCGAGTAGGCGGTGGTGGTACTGGAAGGCGTGCGGCCGGCCCCGGAGAAACCGGAGACGGCGCTCACCAGCGCCTCGGGCTCGACCAGGCCGGCCTTCAGCAGGGGCAGCAGGGCCAGCAGAACGCCGGTGGCGTAGCAGCCGGGATTGGCGACCAGCCGGGCCGCGCGCAGCTCCGGGGCCAGGAACTCCGGCAGGCCGTAAACGGCCTCCTTAAGAAATTCCGGGGCGCCGTGCTTTTCGTGGTACCAGCGTTCGAACTTCTCCGGGGAACCCAGGCGGAAATCGCCCGAAAGATCGATCAGCCGCACCCGGCCGAAGAGTGCGCGGACCTGGGCGAAGGAGTTCGGCTGGGGTTTGGCCAGGAAGACGAAATCGCACTCCCGCGCCAGGCGTTCCGGATCATAGGCCTGGAAACGGCGACCCTCGTACCCGGGCAACCCCGGGTGGGCGGCCGCGTAAGGTTCCCCGGCCTGGCTCTCGGAGGTCACCAGGGTCACCTCGAGGGAGGGGTGGCGGAGCAGCCAGCGAAGCAGTTCGCCGCCGGTGTAGCCGGCGCCGCCGACAATTCCTGCGCGCACTTTCTTCATCTTTGCCTCTCTCAACTGTGCCAGGGGCCGGCGTAATTTTCCAGCGCCCGGCAAAGCGCCTCGATATTAGCCAGCGGCACGTCGTGGGCGATTTCGGCGTGCAGCAGCAGGCCGCCCTCGGGCCGGTTCAGAACGCGGACCGCCTCCCGGACATGCGACTCCAGCCGGGCCGGTTCGGCAAAAGGGAACAGCTGGCGGTCAAGGTCCAGGCTCAGGCAGACCCGGCCGCGGAAGGGCCGCAATCCCTCCAGGGTGTTGGCCCGGAACTGCGGGTTGAGTATGTCCACCCCGGTCTCAACCAGGTCACCGATGATATCCACGATCCGGCCGTCGGAGTGAAAATAGACCAGAACCCCGGCCGCCCGGCAGGGTCTCAGGACCCTCCGGTAGGCCGGCTTGAGCCATCGGCGCCAGGCGGCCGGGCTGATGGCCAGCGACTTCTGCTGGCCGAGGTCGTCACCGAAGTATATCATCTCGGTGCCGACGCCGACCATTTTTTCGACCAGTTCCAGGTTATGGGCAACCACCAGCTCCAGCAACTTTTCAAGCCGCGGCTCTTCGGAACCCAGGTCAAGCATCAGGTTGGTGAAGCCCCGCAGATAGTAAAGCCACATGTAGATGAACCCGTGCGGCACGGTGGTGCAGGCCAGGCCGCCCCGGCCGGTCCGGGCCGCCAGGGATCCGGCCAGGGCCTTCCAGTCACGCCGGCCGCCGGACGAATCGAGGTCCGGCGACGGCGGCCGGTAATCAGCCAGGTCCTTCCAGTCACGCAGCGGCGCTTCGGCCTCGCGCGGAATCGAGCCCAGCCCGGCCTCGATATTATCCCAGACGATGCCCCAGCCATCGCGCCGGGTGCCGGGAGCGAAACGCGGACGCGAGACCGCCCGGCGGAAATCCCCCGGCCGGTAATTGGAAAACATCACCGGGTGGGCCAGCACGATTTCCTCGAGGGCGGCGCCGTGCCTCAGCCAGGCCGAGAGCTTGATGTCGATCACCGCCGGCACCCAGTCCGGCCGCTCAAAGGAGACGGCCTTCAGGAAGTTGGCGGTATTGGGGTCGCGGGATTGTTTCACCTGCTTTCCGGCCGGGGAAGTCATCGCCGGCTGACCCCGCGCCGGGCCGGTTCCTGACCGTACCCGCCGCCCTGGTAACGCCGGTTCCACTTCCGGACTTCGGCCGCCGCCAGGCCGGTCAACTCGCGGCCGGCCGACCGGCCCAGCAGGAGCGCAAAACAATTCAACCGGGCGAAATACTCCGCCAGCCGGGCGGCCTTGACGGCGGCGACCGGGTCCGGGCCGAAGGCAAAAAGGCCGTGTCCGCCCAGGATGACCGCCGGGCAGCCCGGCCGCCGGGCCTTGAGAATCGCCCGGCCGATCCGATCGCCCCGGTTGTCGGCGTAAGGGGTCGCCGGAATCTCGCCACCGAAGACGTCGGCCTGGCCGGTGGTCAGGCAGGGGACGGCCAGCCCGGCGGCGGCGAAGGCGGTGGCGAAGGGCGAGTGGGTATGCACCACGCCGCCCAGACCCGGAACTTCCCGGTAAAGAAAGAGATGGTGCGGCCAGTCGACCGACGGCCGGCCGCGGCCGGCCACCACCCGGCCGGAAAGATCCAGGGTGACCAGATCGGACCGCTTGAGCCGGTCGTAGGGCACCCCGCTCGGCTTGATGATCATCCGGCCCCGGCCGGGATCAAAACCGCTGGCGTTGCCCTGGGTGGAAACGACCAGATCCCATTCCGGCAGCAGCCGGTTCGCCTCGAGAACCGCCGATCTCAGGTCAGCCATCGCACGCACCCTCAGGAAGCGTTCGAAGCGCGCTTCAATTTAAGCAGGTCCTTCATCACCCCGGCCAGCGGACCGGCCGGCCGGCCGAAGCCGTCGTGAAGCTGGCGGTAGAGCCGGTAGAGTTCCCGGTAGACCGGGACCGCCGCCGGTTCGGGCCGGTAATCGGCGGCTTCAAAACGGCAGCAGCGGTCCTGCCCGGCCGGGATGTCTTTAAAGGCCCCGGCGGCCACCGCCCCGGCTATGGCCGCGCCCAGGGCGCAGGTCTGTTCGGAACCGGCCACCCGGATCGGCCGTTCCAGGATATTGCTGTAAATATGCATCAGGAAAGGGTTCTTGCGCGAGATGCCGCCGCAGGCGATCACCGCGCCGATCGAAATGCCGCCGGCTTCGATCTGGTCGACGATCACCCGGGCGCCGAAGGCGGTGGCCTCGACCAGGGACCGGTAGACCTCCTCGGGACGGGTCCCCAGGGTCTGCCCCACCAGGAGACCGGTCAGCCACTGGTCGACCAGGATCGAGCGGTTGCCGTTGTTCCAGTCCAGGGCCAGCAGCCCGCTGGATCCCGGCTTCAGGCGGGCCGCCTTCTCCGTCAGCCACTGCTGGCCGTCCCGGCCGGCGGCGGCCGCTTCGCGCTGGTAGCCGGCCGGCAGAAAATGGCCGGCGAACCAGGCGAAGATATCCCCGACCCCGGACTGGCCGGCCTCCAGGCCAATCAGGCCGGGTATGATCGAATCCTCGGCGAAACCGCACATGCCCTCGATGGCCTCAAGCCGGGCCTCGGCCGCCGCCGGGAAGACCATCAGGTCGCAGGTGGAGGTGCCCATCACCTTGACCAGCCCGTTCTCCCGGATGCCCGAACCAACCGCGCCCAGGTGGGCGTCAAAGGCTCCGACGCTGACCGGGCAGCCGGCCGGCAATCCGGTGCGCCGGGCCCATTCCGGACTCAACCGACCGGCGGAAGCGCCGGCCGGAAAGACCCGATCGTAAAGACGGGCGCGCAACCCGGCCAGGCGCGGATCCAGCCCGGCCAGAAATTCCTCGTCGGGCAGGCCGCCCCATTTCCGGCTGTAAAGGGCCTTGTGGCCGGCGGCGCAGGCGCTGCGCCGGATTTCTCCCGGCGCGCCGGCGCCGCAAAGCTGGGCCGGGATGAAATCGGCCAGTTCCACGAAACCGGCCGCCGCCCGGTAGACCTCCGGATCCTGCCGGGCCAGGCGGAGAATCTTGGCCCAGAACCATTCCGAGGAGTACCGGCCGCCGCAGTGGCGCAGGTAATCCGGCCGGAGACGGCCGGCCAGTTGGGTCAACTCCTCGGCCTCGGCCACCGCGGTGTGGTCCTTCCAGAGCCAGGCCAGGGCGGCCGGATTGTCCCGGAAGCGGTCCTGAAAGCAGAGCGGCCGGCCGGCACCGTCCACCGGAATGGGCGTGCTTCCGGTGGTGTCGACCCCGATGCCGAGCACCCGTTCCGGCGCGAAGTCCGGATCGGCCGCCTTCGCCCGGGCCAGAACCTCCTTGAGCACCGCCGCGCTTCCGTCCAGGTAATCGGCCGGGTGCTGGCGGGCCAGGTGCGGGTCGTCGGCCGCACCGATCACGCCATCGGTTCCGTGCTGATAATTCCAGACCGCCGTGGCGGTCTCGGCGCCCGAATCAAGCGAAATCAGCAGCGCCCGAACCGAGGCGGTCCCGAAATCGAGGCCGAGGCTGTATCCGTTGCCCATGCTTCAATAAATCATTTTTTTGACCACGTCCAGGGTCCGGCCGGCGTCGCCGGTGGCCTGGGCGGCAACCAGCGCCTTGCGTTCCCGCCAGATGAGGAGCGCCTTCTTGAGACAGTTGGCAAACAGCTCGCGTGACAGGGACATGGCCTTGACCGGGTCCAGCCGGTAGGTGAACTGGTCCTCGCCGAACCAGCCGCGGTAGCCGGTATCCAGGGCCGCGTAGCAGAAGTCGACCATCTGCCAGAGGTTGGCGGTCCCGGCCACCCGGTCTTCGTCGTTGGAACGCCACTTGGCCGAATTGACGTGGAAGTTGACCACCGGTACCCCGAACTCCTTCGCCACGTAGAGATTGAAGGCCGGTTCCAGGCCGTTCATCATCTCGTGACCGTAATCAACCGCCACTCCCATGTTCTGCCCGCCGCAGGCCTGGTTGACCTTGCGGGCCACCAGGACCGCGCAGTGGGTGGTGGGAATGATCATGTGCCCCTCGCGCGGCTCCTTCATCTTGGCCTCGATACCGAAACGCAGGCCGAGTTTCTTGGCCCGACGGTTGATCTCGATGCAGGCCTGGACAAACCGTTCCAGCAGAACACCGTAATTGGCCTCGAAATTATAGTCCCAGCCGTCGGCGCCCGGCCAGAGAGCAACCGAGGTGCAGCCCAGTTCCCGGGCGATCTCGGCCCCCTGGATGGTGATTTCCAGCGCCTCCTCCCGCACCTTCCGGTTCGGATTGGTCACCCCGCCGAACTTCCAGTGCGGATCGGTCCAGAGGTTGGTGTTCATGTTGGTCGGCACCAGGCGGTACTCCTTGAGCGCGTCCTTCACCTCGGCGATCCGGGCCGGATTCTTGCGCCGCCGGGCGTCGATGAAGATGTTTTCGTGAAACTCGACGCCCTCGATGCCGGCGGCCGCGATCCGCTTCAACTGGCTTATGATGTCGGACTTCAGGCCCGGGTTGTAGCCCACGGTGGCGAAGCGGTCAAGGAAACCGCCGGCGCACCAGTGGCCGGCCGCGAACTTGACCTCAAACTCCTTGAAGAAGACCCCGATCCGGTCACCCTCGAGATAGCCGGCAAACTCGACGTCCAGTTTTTTCAAGCCCCGTTCATTGACCTGCATCGCTGCCTCCCTTTTTCTTTGGGTCCGCCGCCCCGGATCGGAACCGGATGGCCCGGCCGTCGAAATCAATCGTCACCCGGCCGCGGCGGGAGATATTGCCGGAGATGAGTTCGCGCGCCAGCGGGTTCTCGATCTCCCGCTGGATCAGGCGCTTGATGGGGCGGGCGCCGAAGACCGGGTCGTAGCCCTCCCGGGCCAGGTACTCCTCCACCGCCGCGGTGGTCTCGATGGCAATCTCCCGGGCCGCCAGCCGGTCGCGCAGGTAGCCCAGCTGCAGTTTCACGATGGCGCCGATCTCCCCGCGTCCAAGCGGGTGGAAGATGATCACCTCGTCGATCCGGTTCAGGAATTCCGGCCGGAAGGTGCGGCGGAGCTTCTCCAGCACCAGGTTGCGCGACTTCTCCTCGGCCCCGCCGACTTCCTGGATGTACTCGCCGCCGAGGTTGCTGGTCATGATCAGGATGGTGTTCCGGAAATCGACCACCCTCCCCTGCCCGTCGGTAAGGCGGCCGGCATCCAGGACCTGGAGCAGGATGTTGAAGACGTCCTGGTGCGCCTTCTCGATTTCGTCCAGCAGGATGACCGCGTAAGGCCGGCGCCTGATAATCTCGGTCAGCTGGCCGCCCTCCTCGAAGCCCACGTAACCGGGCGGCGCGCCGACCAGGCGGCTTACCGCGTGGCGCTCCATGTACTCGGACATGTCGATGCGGACCAGCGCCTTTTCGTCGTCAAAGAGGAACTCGGCCAGGCTGCGGGCCAGCTCGGTCTTGCCGACGCCGGTCGGCCCGAGGAAGATGAAGGAGCCCAGCGGCCGGTTCGGATCGGAGATGCCGGAACGGCTGCGGCGGATGGCATTGGAAACGGCCGCCACCGCCTCCTCCTGGCCAACCAGGCGCCGGTGGATGCGGTCCTCCATCTGCAGGAGTTTCTCGGTCTCGGTCTCCATCATCCGCGCCAGCGGGATGCCGGTCCAGCGGGAGACGATCTCAGCGATCTCCTCCTCGTCGATGCTCTCCTTGAGCAGGCGCCGTTCCTTCTGAATCTCGGCCAGCCCGGCGGAGGCCGCCGCCAGCTCCTTGTTCGCCTCCGGCAGCCGGCCGTAACGGAGTTCGGCCGCCCGGCCCAGATTTCCTTCCCGTTCAGCCCGCTCGGCCTCCAGCCGGAACTTCTCGATCCCGGCCTGGAGCTGCTGGATCTTCTGGATGCGGGCCTTCTCCTTCTCCCACTGGCCGCGGAGTTCTTTCCGTTCCCCCTGCAGGGTGGCCAGGTCCTTCTCCAGGGCGGCCAGGCGTTCCCGCGAAACGCCTTCCGGCTCCTTTTTCAGGGCCTGGCGTTCGATCTCCAGCTGACGGATCCGCCGTTCCACCTCGTCCAGGGGGCCGGGCAGGCTGTCGATCTCCATGCGCAACCGGCTGGCGGCCTCGTCGATCAGGTCGATCGCCTTGTCGGGCAGGAAACGGTCGGTGATGTAGCGGTTGGAAAGGGCGGCGGCGGCCACCAGGGCGGCATCCTTGATCTTGACGCCGTGGTGCACCTCGTACTTCTCGCGCAGGCCGCGCAGAATGGAGATGGTGTCGGCGACGTTCGGCTCCCGGACGTAAACCGGCTGGAAGCGCCGTTCGAGGGCGCGGTCCTTCTCTATATACTTGCGGTACTCGTTCAGGGTGGTGGCCCCGATGGTGCGCAACTCGCCCCGGGCCAGGGCCGGCTTGAGCAGGTTGGAGGCGTCCACCGCGCCTTCGGCGGCCCCGGCGCCCACCAGGGTGTGGAGCTCGTCGATGAAAAGGATCACCTGGCCCGGCTGCTTCTCCAGTTCCTTCAAAAGCGACTTGACCCGATCCTCGAACTGGCCGCGGTAGACCGCGCCGGCGACCAGGGCGCCGATGTCCAGGGAAAGAACGCGCTGCTTCTTGAGGCTTTCCGGGACGTCCCCGGAGTTCACCCGCTGGGCCAGGCCTTCGACGATGGCCGTCTTGCCGACCCCGGCCTCGCCGATCAGGACCGGGTTGTTCTTGGTGCGACGGGAGAGAACCTGGATGACCCGCCGGATCTCCTCGTCCCGGCCGACCACCGGGTCAAGCCGGTCCTGCCGGGCCAGTTCGGTCAGGTCGCGGGTGAAACGTTCCAGGGCCGGGCGGGAATCGGTCTCCGGGCCGCCCGTTCCGGGCTGATGTTGTCCGTCCATGTCTCTTGATCCTCCTTGTGCCGGTTTGACTGGTGCTCTCTATATTATAGATTCCCGGACCGGGCCGTCAGTTTCAGCGGCGCGCCATCGGCGCGCCCCGAAACCGACCGCTCCCGGATCCGCCGTCAAACCGGCCCCGCCCCGCCTTCACCCGGAATTACCGCCGTTCCGGACCGTCCTGATCGCCCGGATGATCTCGGCCACCGCCGCCTCCAGGCCGATGAAGACCGCTCGCCCGATAATCGAATAGCCGATGTTCAGTTCCTCGATCTCCGGGATCCGGGCGATCGGCGCCAGGTTGAACCGGTCAAGCCCGTGACCGGCGGCCACCTTCAGGCCGGCCCGGGCGGCCCGGGCCGCCCCTTCGACCATCCGCAGCCGCTCGGCCTCCCGTTCCGGTTCCCCGGCCGCGTCGGCGTAACGGCCGGTGTGCAGCTCGACCGCCCAGGCGCCGAGACGGGCCGCGGCATCAATCTGAACGGGATCGGCATCGATGAAGAGGCTGGCCGGAATTCCCGCGTCCCGGAAACGGCCGATCACTCCCTTCAAGTCCGCCGCCTGGCCGACGACATCCAGGCCGCCCTCGGTCGTCAATTCCTGGCGCCGTTCCGGAACCAGCGTCACCCAGTCCGGCTTTTCGCGAAGGGCGATCGAGATTATCTCATCGCTGGCGGCCATTTCGAGGTTGAGACGCGTCCCGATCTCGCGCCGCAGCCGGATCAGGTCCCGCTCCTGGATGTGGCGACGATCTTCGCGCAGGTGGCAGACGATGCTGTCGGCGCCGGCGGCCTCCGCCAGCCGGGCGGCCGCCACCGGATCCGGTTCGCTGCCCCGGCGCTGCTGACGCAAGGTGGCCACGTGATCAATGTTAACGCCCAGCTTCATGCGCTCACCTCCGGTTCGGATTCACGAAACGCTGGTAAATCGGCCTCAGGGTAATCCCGCGGCTGGGAATGAAGATGGCGATATTGTGCACGTAAAGCCAGATGAAAATCGCCGCCAGCAGGGCCAGGATTTTCAGGCCGGGGTTGTTGACGAGTGCGGCCAGAACACGGTGCCTCCGGGGCGATTCTTTCTTCATGGTTTCACCTTGAAGGTCTCCTGGATCAGGCGGCGCAGCCGCACCGGATCGAGCCGTTCCTCAAGCCGGCCGCCGTGGGCCGAGGCGACCAGGCCGCTCTCCTCGGAGACGATCACCACCAGGCTGTCGGTCTCCTCCGAAAGTCCGAGCGCGGCCCGGTGGCGGCTGCCCACCGAGGGGGCAAAATCGGTCCGGTCCGAAAGAGGCAGGAAGCAGCCGGCGCCGGCGATCCGGTTCTGGGAGATGATGACCGCCCCGTCATGGAGGGGACTGGCCGGGTGAAAAAGACAGAGGAGGAGTTCCTTGCTCAGCTCACTGTCCACCGGCTTGCCCGAGGCGAGGTATTCGGCCAGTCCCACCTCCCCTTCCAGGACGACCAGGGCGCCTTTTTTTTCACGGGCCAGTTGAAAGACCGCCTCAATGATTTCCTCGACGTTCTCGGCGCTGATCCGGGCCGGATTGTTGAAGAAGACCGGACCGCCGATGCGCACCAGGGCATTCCGGATCTCGGGCTGGAAGATGATCAGCAGGGCCAGGGTCCCGAAGGCCAGGACTTTCTCCAGCACCCACTGCAGCGAGGGCAGGCCGAGAACCTGGGAGAGGAAGGTGATCAGGAAGATGACCACCAGGGCCTTGAGCAGCTGGACGCCGCGGGTCCCCCGGAAGGTCAGGAAAATATAGTAGCAGAGGACCGAAAGCAGCGTGATGTCCAGCAGGTCGAGCAGCGTGAATTCCGGCATTTCCCTTTAGCCGGCCGGTCCGAGCACGGTCCGCAGTCCTTCGATGAACCGGCGGTTCTCGGCCGGCGTTCCCACCGTCACCCGGAGGTAGCGGGCGCGCAGTTCCGGGTTGTCCAGGGGTCTGACGATCACGCCGAGATCCTCCAGCCGGGCGCAGATTTCCGGGGCGCCGCCCTGAAAATCAACCAGGATGAAGTTGGCCTCGCTCGGCGTGAAATCAAGTTTGAGCCCGGCCAGGGCCCGGCCGAGAAACTCCTTGCCTTCCCGGTTGTTCTTCAGGGAGGCCGCGATGAACTTCCGATCGTCCAGGACCGCCGCGGCCGCCGCCTGGGCCGGCACGGTGGTGTTGAAGGGAGGGCGTATCTTGTTCATCTCCTCGATGATGACCCGGCCGGAGACCGCGTAACCGATGCGCAGGGCGGCCAGAGCGTATAGCTTGGAGAAGGTGCGGGCGACCACCAGGGGCCGTTCCCGGAAGAAGGTCAGGCCGCTCTCGAAATCGGGACTTTCGGCATACTCGGCGTAAGCCTCGTCCAGGACCAGAAGCGTCCGCCGCGGCAGGCCGGCGGCGAAGGCGCGCAGGTCGGCCTTGCGCACGATGGTGCCGGTCGGGTTGTTGGGCGAACAGAGGATGACCGCCTTGGTCCGCTCCGAAAGCCGCTTTTCGAACTCCTTCAGGTTGTAGCTGAAATCCGGCTCCAGTCTTACCGGCACCGGCGTGCCGCCGGCGGCCAGGACCAGCGTCCCGTAAATGGAGAAGGAGGGCGTCGGCAGCACCACTTCTTCGCCCGGATCGACAAAGGCCGAAAGGGCCAGGGCCAGCACTTCGCTGCTCCCGCTGCCCAGGATGATCTCGTCGGCGGATATCCCGTAAAGTCCGGCCAGCCGGTCCCGGACCGCCGCGCCGCTGCCTTCCGGGTAACGGTTCAGATCGACGGCGGCCGCCCGGGCCGCCTCGACCGCCAGGGGTGAAGCGCCCAGCGGGTTCTCGTTGGAGGCCAGCTTGATGGCGCTCTCGATGCCCTTCTCCTTCAGAAGCGTCGCGATCGGTTTTCCCGGCCGATAGGCCGCCAATCCGGCCAGGCCGGCTCGTGTCATCGTCTTAATATCCATAAAGCCCCATCTTCGTCTTGGCCTCGGCCAGGACGTCGTTGACTATCTCCCGGGCCCGCCGGTTGCCGCGATCCAGTATTTCCTGAAGCCGGCCCGGCTCCCGGGCCAGCTCCTCGCGCTTGCGCTGGTAGGGAGACAGGAACTCCAGCAGTATCTCGGTCAATTTCTTCTTGCAGTCGGAACAGCCCAGCTGGGCCGAGGTACAGGCCGGCCGGACCGCGGCACTCTCCTCCGGCCGGTACATCTGGAGCAGCCCGAAGACCGGGCAGGCGTCCGGGTGGCCGGGATCCTTCCGGTAGGGCCGGAGCGGATCGGTGAACATGGTCGCGGTCTTCTGCCGGATCTCCTCGGGCGTGTCGGCCAGCAGGATGGCGTTCCCGTACGACTTGCTCATCTTCCGGCCGTCGGTGCCCAGCAGCTTGGGGTTGACCGTCAGGATCGCCTCCGGTTCCGGGAAGAGTTCACCGTAAAGGAAGTTGAAGCGCCGCACGATCTCCCGGGCCAGCTCCAGGTGCGGGACCTGGTCCTCGCCCACCGGAACCCGGACCGCCTTGAAGGAGATGATGTCGGCCGTCTGGAGCACCGGGTAACCCAGAAAACCGTAGTTGGTAATCTCCCGGTCGGCCAGCTGGGCCAGCTGCTCCTTGTAGGTCGGACACCGTTCCAGCCAGCCCAGCGGGGTGATCATCGAAAGCAACAGGTGCATCTCCGATATTTCCGGAACCTTGGACTGGATAAAGATGGTTGCCTTCTCCGGGTCGAGTCCGAAGGCCAGGAAATCGAGGAGCATTTCGCGGATGTTATCCCGGATGCCCGACGGGTTCTGGTAATCGGTCGTCAGGGCGTGCAGGTCGGCGATCTCGTAAAAGCAGTCGTACTCTTCCTGGAATCGGATCCAGTTGCTCAGGGCGCCCGCCAGGTGGCCCAGGTGGAGTTTACCGGTCGGCCGCATGCCGCTCAGAATGCGTTTTTTGCTCATCGGTCCTTCAGTATCGTGGCGGTGGCTGGCGTGAAAAACGCGCCGGCGTCAAAGGATAACAAACCCCGGCCGCCTTTGATGTTTATGGATTTTAATATTATAAACGCAGCACGGCCGGGATGTAAACCGAAGCGCCGGCCTTCGAGGATCGAAAAAGGAACGCCGGCCGGAGGCGAAAGACCCTTCCAGGCGATTTCCAACCGGGGCCGGGCTCAGCGCCGGTAAGGGAAATCCTTTGAGTAAGGCCGGGCGGAGAGTTCAACCAGAAAGTCGGCCAGCCGTTCGATGACCGGCGCCAGGAACTTGCGCCCCTTCTCGGCGCTCGCGGCCCGGGGGTCGCCGGCGCCGCTGTCCAGGGTGAAGACGTGCCAGGGGCGCGGAAAGACCGCCCAGCCCTTCTCCAGAGCCTCGATGCCGGTCTGGCGCATCCGGCCCGGCCCGGCGGCCTTCATGTCCACCAGTTCCGGGTAGTAGACCAGCACCAGGCTGGTCTCCATCTCGTTGGCGTGGTCGCCGCGGCGGTCCTTGAAAACCTTCTCTGCGACCTCCGGGGCCAGGGCCCAGTAATTCACCACGCAGGTAAAGAGGCCGTGGCGGCCGAAGAGTTCGCGCAGGAGCGGCTTGAATTCGTTGCCGCCGTGGCCGTTGACTATGACCACCTTGCGGATCCCGTGCACGGAAAGCGAATGGAGCAGGTCGTTCAGGATGGCCAGGATGGTGGTCGGCTGGATGCTCATCGCAAATGGAAAACCGAGGTTGTTGGTGTTGACCCCGTAGGGAACGGACGGAAGCAGGAGCACCCGGGCACCCCGGGCGGCCGCCCGGTCGCAGGCCGCCTCGGCGATTTTTTCGACCTTCAGGTAATCAGTGCCGTGAGGCAGGTGCAGGCCGTGCGGCTCGGTCGCCCCCCAAGGCAGAACGGCGGTTTCAAAGCGGCGTTTTTTGACCTGGCCGTAACTCAGCCGGGCCAGGCGAAACTCGGCGGTCGGGTTTTTCTTCATGCTTGCCTCCAGGCAGAAAGAAGTGAGGGATCCGGCCGGCCGTCAAACGAAGGCCCGGCGGAAGGATTCCAGGTCGTAAGGCGGCCGGATGATCCCTCTGTCTGTAATAAAAGCGCTCACCAGTTTCCCCGGGGTCACGTCAAAGGCCGGGTTGTAAACCCGGACCCCGGCCGCCGCCACCGGCCGGCCGCCGCACGAGGTGATCTCCGCCGGCGGCCGTTCCTCAATCGGGATCTGGCGTCCGTTGGCCGTTTTCAGATCGAAGCTGGTGACCGGCGCCGCCACGTAAAAGGGTATCCGGTGCTGTTCGGCCAGCAAGGCCAGGCCGTAAGTGCCGATCTTGTTGGCGGTATCTCCATTGGCGACAATCCGGTCGGCCCCCACCAGGACGAGGTTGATGCCCCGTTCCTTCATGGTCCAGGCGGCCATGCTGTCGCAGATCAGGGTTACCCGGACCCCCCGGCGCTGAAGCTCCCAGGCGGTCAGGCGGCTTCCCTGCAGCAGCGGCCGGGTCTCGTCGGCAAAAACTTCGACGTCCTTTCCGGAGGCCCGGGCCCGGCCGATGATCCCCAGGGCGGTGCCGATCCCGGCGGTGGCCAGGGCGCCGGCGTTGCAATGGGTGAGAATACGGGCCCGGGCCGGAATGATCCCCTGGCCGAAGGCGGCAATCCTTTCACAGAAAAGCTGGTCCTCGGCCTCGAGCCGGCCGGCCTCGTTCAGGAGGAACTTGAGCCCTTCCTCGGGACGGGTATTCGACGACATGGCCTGGCAGCAGACCTCGATCCGGTCCAGGGCGGCGGAAAGGTTCACGGCGGTGGGCCGGCTGCGCTCAAGGTAGACCTTGACCCGATGCAGTTCCTCGAGGAAGCCGGACCAGTCCTGCGGCCCGTTTTCCCGCACCCCCAGGTAAAGACCGTAGGCGGCCGTTACACCCAGCGCCGGCGCCCCCCGGACTTTCAGTTCCCGGATCGCATCCCAAACCTCGCTGACGGTACCCAGGTTCAGGTAGGCCGTCTCGGCCGGCAGGCGGGTCTGATCCAGGATGGTCAGTGTCCGGCCGGTCCACTTCAGGGTAAAGAATTCGCCGCTCATGCTCTTGTCACCTTCAGGGCTGCTGGGCCGACGGAATGGCCAGGATCTGGCCCTTCCGGACCGGGGCCTCGCCGGGCATCAGGTTGGCCGAACGGATATCGTCGGCCGAGAGTCCGTATTGCTGGGCGATCGATTCGACCGTCTCGCCCTCCTTGACGGTATGGAAGACCAGTTCGCCCTCGATGATCGGCTTGGGATCGATTTCCGGCGGGGTGTCCGGCCCGGTCCCGCCCCGGGCCTCCGGGCGCAGGTAACGGACCGAAACCACCAGGCGCTGGCCCGGGCGGATGACGCTGTTCTTCTTGAGCCGGTTCAGACTCCGCAGCCGGGCGACGGTGGTGTGGGTCCGCCGGGCGATGATCGAAAGGCTGTCCCCCTTGCGCACCGTGTAGTAGTACTTGCGGGTGGCGTAGCCGCGCGGAGCCGACCCGCCGCCGCCGGCAACCGGCTTCAGGCGAAGTTTTTGGCCGGCGTAGATGCGGCTCGATTTCAGGTTGTTCCAATTCTTGAGGTTGGCCAGACTCACTCCGACGCGGCGGGAGATGCCCGCCAGGGTATCGCCCGATTTGACGGTATAGTAGGTGGAAGAGGAACTCTCCGGCTGGGAGACTTCACCGGGTACTTTCAGGCGCTGGCCGACGTGGATGGTGTTTCCGGACAGGTTGTTGAGGGACTTGAGATTCTCGACCGTGGTCGAGTAGCGGCGGCTGATGCTGCCCAGGGTGTCGCCCGACTTAACCCGGTAAACGCCGGCCGCGGCCGCGGAAGCCAGAAGATTGAATGCCACAAAGCCGGCGAGGACTCTTATTCTCCATGGCAGCATCCCGCCTCCTTTCGATCCCCGGCCCGGGCCGGGTTCATTTTTCGGTTCTCGTCTCTTCCTGCTTCAGCCGGGCCAGTTCCGCCTCCAGGCTCTGCACGCGCTCGTGAAGCCTCGAGCATTCCCGGAAGAGCAGGCGCAGCGGCTCGGCAAACGGGTCGGGCAGCTTCCCGTGTTCCAGGTCGATCGGCAGTTTCCGGTGTTCGCCGACCACCCGGGCCGGGATACCGACCACCGTAACCCCTTCGGGCACGTTCTTGATAACCACCGAACCGGCCCCGATGAGCACCCCGTCCCCGATATTGATGGGACCGAGCACGGCCGCGCCGGTGCCGACCACCACCCGGTTTCCGAGGGTCGGGTGGCGCTTCTTCTTGACCAGGGAGGTCCCGCCCAGAACCACGCCCTGGTAGAGAAGCACGTCATCGCCGACCTCGGTCGTCTCGCCGATGACCACGCCCATGCCGTGATCAATGAAGAAACGGCGGCCGATCCGGGCACCGGGATGAATCTCGATGCCGGTCAAAAAACGATTAAAATGAGAAATAAGCCGGGCGAAAGTGCGGGAACCGGTGCGCCAGAAGAAATGGGCAACCCGGTGCAGCCAGACCGCGTGCAGGCCCGGATAGCAGAGCAGGACCTCGACCAGGCTGCGGGCGGCCGGATCACGGGCAAAGACGCTCCGGATATCCTCCCTTACTCCCTGCAGCATTTCACTCCCCGTCCTGGTCGATCAATTCCTGGATGCGCTGGAGGAAACGGCCTCCGCAGGCGCCGTCCACCACGCGGTGATCGGCGGCCAGCGTCAATTCCAGGAGCGGCCGGATCATGATGGAGCCGTCCCGGACCAGCAGGCCCTCCCGGATGGCGCCGACGCCAAGGATGGCCACCTGGGGCGGATAGATGATCGGGTAAAAGGAATCCACTCCGTACATGCCCAGGTTGGAGATGATGAAGGTTCCCCCCTCCAGGTCGCCGCGCTGGAGCCGGTTGGCCCGGGCCAGCGCCACCAGCCGCTTCCGTTCGGCGACCAGCTCGGCCAGGGAAAGCTTGCCGGCCGACTTGATCACCGGCACCACCAGCCCCTCGGCCACCGAAACCGCCAGGCCGAGGTTGACCGTTTCGTAGACGGTCACCGAATCGTTCTCAAAGGTGGCGTTCAGGTCGGGAAACTCGCCCAGCGCCGCGGCGACCGCCCTCACCAGCAGGTCGGTGTAGGTGATCTCCGGACTGGAGGCCTTCAGGCGGACGCGGGCTGCGGTCAGGGCCGAAACGTCGAGGACCCGGCGCAGGTAGTAATGGGGGATCTCACGCTTGCTCTGGCTCAGGCGGGCGGCGATCAGCTGGCGCATCGGCGAAAGGCGCTTTTTACCGGAGGCCGCGGGCGCCGGCGGACCCTTCTTCAGGCCGACCTCGGCGGCCGACCGGACATCACGCTCGGTCACCCGACCGCCCGGCCCGGTGCCGGGAATCGAGGCCAGGGGAAGGCCGAGCTCCCGGGCCAGGCGCCGGGCCAGCGGCGAAGCCGCCACCGGAGCATCATCCTTCCGTCCGGAGACCGGCCCCTCGGCTCCGGCCGCCGGAAGCGGCTCCGCTCCCCCGGTTTTTGGCGCCGGCGCAACAACCGAGCCGGCCGGCAGCGGTTCCTCAAGATTGTCGGCCAGGTAGCCGACCACCGTGGTCACCGGAATCGGCCGGTCGCCGGCCGCCACCAGGATCCGGCGCAGGATGCCGGCCCGGGGCGATTCAACCTCGAAGTTGGTCTTGTCGCTCATCACCTCGAAAATCACCTCGCCCTTGGCGACCCGGTCGCCCTCGGACTTGAGCCACTTTACCAGGAACCCCTCTTCCATCGTCTCGCCCAGCTTGGGCATGATGATTTCTTTGACCATATAATTTTCAGCCCCTCAGGCCAGCAGTTCCCTGACTTCGCGATAGATTCGATCCGGATCGGGAATGGTCAGTTTTTCCAGGACCGGGCTCTTGGGCATCGGGACGTCGGCGCCGGCGATGCGGCGGATCGGCGCGTCCAGGTAATCAAAGCAATGCTCCATAATCTGCAGGCCGATCTCGGCGCCGGTGCCGCCGGTTCGGGTTCCCTCCTCCACGAGGACGGCCCGGTGCGTCCGGCGCACCGAGGCGGCGATCGTTTCGATGTCCAGCGGAAGCAGGGTCCGGGGATCGATCACCTCGGCCTCGATGCCCTCGCCGGCCAGGCGTTCGGCCGCCTCGAGGGCGAAGAGCAGCATCCGGGAATGGGCGACGATGGTCACGTCGCGGCCCGGCCGCTTCACCTCGGCCCGGCCGATCGGAACCAGATACTCGCCCTCGGGAACCGGCCCCTTGGTGTTGTAAAGCATCTTGTGCTCTATGAAAAGAATGGGGTTCTCCTCCCGGATGGCGGACTTGAGCAGCCCCTTGGCGTCGGCCGGGGTGGACGGCATCACGACCTTCAAGCCCGGTATGTGCAGGAACCAGGCCTCCAGGCTCTGGGAATGGTGGGCGCCCAGGGTCCGGCCGGCGCCGCCCTCGGTCCGGATGACCAGCGGCACCCTGGTCTTGCCGCCGAACATGTAGCGGATCTTGGCCACCTGGTTGTTGACCTGCTCCAGGCAGATGCCCATGAAATCGACGTACATGATCTCCACCACCGGCCGCAGACCGGTGATGGCCGCACCCAGTCCGGCGCCGATGATGGCCGCCTCGGAGATGGCGGTGTCGCGGACCCGCTCTTCGCCGAATCGCTGCATCAGGCCGGCGGTCACCCCGTAGGCGCCGCCGTAAATGGCGATGTCCTCGCCCATCAGAAAAACGGAAGGATCCCGGTCCATCTCCTCGGCGAGGGCCTCGTTCAACGCCTGCCGGTAGGTTATCTCACGCATAGATGCTGCCCTCCTCCGCCTCGTAGTAAACGTCGCGGTAAAGCTCCTCGGGGGCCGGGTCCGGGCTCTGGATGGCGAATTCCACGGCGGCCGCGATGGCGGCGGCGGTCTCCCGGTCGCACTCGTCCACCTCGGCCTGGGTGAGGATGCCGGCCTTGACGAGCCGGGCGGCAAACTGTTCGATACAGTCGCGGTCCTTCCAGTTCTTTTCCTCTTCCCTGGTGCGGTAGACGCGCGGGTCGCTCCGGCTGTGGCCATAGTACCGGTAGGTGTTGGCGACCAGGAAGGCCGGGCCGCCGCCCTTCCGGGCGGCCGCCACCCGCCGGGCGACCGCCTCCCGGACCGCCAGCACGTCCATGCCGTCCAGGCACTCGGCCGGCATCCGGTAAGGAACCGCCTTCTGGGTAAGGTCGGTGACCGCGCAGGCCCGTTCCACCGAAACCGACATGCCGTAAAGGTTGTTTTCGCAGATGAAGATGACCGGCAGGCTCCAGCGGCCGGTCATGTTCAATGCTTCATGGAAGAGCCCGGTGTTGGTGGCGCCGTCGCCGAAGAAGCAGAGGACCACCTGGTCGGTGGCCCGCAGCCGGATCGAAAGACCGGCCCCGGCGGCAATCCCGAGACTGCCGCCCACCACCCCGTTGGCGCCCAGGTTTCCCTGGGAGACGTCGGCCAGGTGAAGCGAACCGCCCTTGCCCTTGCAGACGCCGGTCTGCTTGCCCAGGATCTCGGCCATCAGGTGGGGCAGCGAACCGCCCTTGGCGATGGCGTGGCCGTGGCCGCGGTGGGTGCTGGTGATGTAGTCGTCGGTCCGGATGGCGGCCATGGCTCCCACCGCCACGGCCTCCTCTCCCGCGTAAAGGTGCGACCCGCCGTCGGCGATTCCCCGGGCCAGCAGGTCCATCACCGCCTCTTCGAATTTGCGGATCTCCATCATCTGCTTGAGGAGAAACCGGGCCTCGCTTTTGTTGATCTTCTTCATCACGACTCCGTGGGCCGGACAATCACCTTCAGCCCCTGGCGCGCCTCGGCGGCCGCCAGGGCCGAACCGATGTCGGCCAGGGGAAAAACGGCACTCAGATAAGGGCGGCCCGGGATGGAGCCTCCGGCCAGCAGGGCGAGTGCCTGCGCGTTGTGAGAAGGAGCCGAACCGTGCGTGCCGACCACCCGGAGCTCGCCGTAGTGAATCAGGTTGGTGTCCAGGTTCACGGTCTGTCCCTTGGGCAGGCCCCCGAAGAAATTTACCGTGCCCCGCTTGTCAACCAGCTGGAGTGACTGCTCCTGGGCGATCCCGGCGCCGGTGGCCACCATGACCTGGTCGGCCAGCCGGCCGCCGTTTATCTCCCGCACCGCGGCGGCCGGATCCTCGGAACCGGGGTTGACGTAGCGGTCGGCGCCGGTGAAACGCGCCGCTTCCAGGCGGGCCGGGTCGGGATCGGAAACGATCACCCGGAAGGCGCCGCGCCGGCGGGCCAGCTGGGCATGAAAACAGCCGATCGGCCCGGCGCCCAGCACCAGCACCGTCGAGCCGAAACCGATCCCGCTTCGCTCCTGGCCGTTGATGACGCAGGCCAACGGCTCGGCCAGGGCGGCCTCTTCGAAGGGAAGCCCGTCCGGGATCCGGTTGACGCAGGCGTTGCGGAGCATGCGTTCCGGAACCTTGAGGTACTCGGCGAAACCGCCGTCGAAGTGGTAGCCGACGGCGATCAGCCGGTCGCACATCGCCGGCGCCCCGCGCCGGCAGAAGAAACACTCGCCGCAGGGAACGGCGGCCGCCAGCTGGACCCGGTCGCCGACCCGGAACTCGCTGACGCCGGCGCCGGCGCCGGCCACCTCCCCGGCAATCTCGTGGCCGGTCACGCGCGGAAACCGGATGAGACGGTGACCATGGTGATAGATCTTGACGTCGGTACCGCAAACGGCGCAGGCGCGCACCTTCACCAGCAGTTCGCCCGGCCCCGGTTCCGGCACCGGCCTATCCTGATAAACAAGGTCCTCAATGCCCCGCAGCAGGGCCGCTTTCATCTTCACCAGTTTTCTCCCCCCGGCCGCCGGGATGACTCTCAAACCGGCCGCCGGTCATGTTTAAAACCGTCTCAAACCGGCATTAACGTTATCTCCGGCCGGCAATTAATGATTATAGCACAGCGTCAATTCGGCCGTTAATCCCGATCGGCCTGCTCCGGATTCGGCCGCCAGGGAATGGGCCGGCAGAGGGCCCGCAGGTTCTCGAACGGCGTGGCCGCCGGTATTTCGCAGCCGGCGCCGACCAGGTAAGGGTTTCCGGAGGCCTGGTAACAACGCCGGAGGTCGGCCGCGATCCGGTCCGGCGTGGAGCGCAGAACCGCTTCGGCCGGGTCCAGGTTGCCGGCCAGGGCGGTCCGGGGACCGAGTAGCCGCCGGCTCCCGGCCAGGTCCACCATCCAGTCGAGATCCAGCACGTCAACGTCAAGGCCGGCCAGCGACGGCAGGTGGCGGGTGATGTCTCCGCAGATGTGGAGGCGAACCAGCCCGCCGGCTTTGCGTATTTCGTCCACCAGCCTCTGCTGGCGCGGCTTGATCAGGTCCTCGTACATGCGCGGCGAGACCTGGCTGACAATCGCCTCGCCGACGCCGATGGTGTCGGCGCCGGCCGCCAGCTGGGCCCGGGCGAACTCCACCGCCGTTTCAAGGCATTCGTCCATGAGCCGGGCGGCGTACTCCGGCTCCAGAGCCAGGTCGGAGAGAAAATTGGTGACGCCCCGCAGGTCGGCCGCCTCGGCGGCCGGCCCCTCGACCCAGCCCAGGATGGAGTAATCGCCGGCCCGCTCCCGGAAGGTCTCGACCGCCCGAATCCGATCCAGCAGACGCGGAGAACGGCGCGGATCGGGCCGCTTGAGCCGGGCCGGGTCCCGGTCGACGGCCAGGGGGGGCCGCGGACACCGGGGCACCCCGTCGCGTATAAAAACAATCTCGGCGCCGTAACCGGCCGTCTCCCGGTAGGGGTCGGAGATAACGCTGACCTGGTCGAATCCGAAGTCGGCGGCGCAGCGCAGGTTGGCTTCGACCAGAACCCGGTAATCGGAGGCGAAGGCCCCGTAATGGCTGCCGATGTAACGGGCGGCGAATTCCATCAGGATCGGCACCCGGGCCGGGTGATCCACGGCCTGGCCGCGAATGCTCCGAAAATAACGTTCCCGTCCGGTCATTTTCCCGGCCGCGCCGCCGCCAGGCGGACGTAAGCGGTTTCCACGGCCCGGTAAACCGGCGAGTCCGGCTTCAGGCCGCACACCTCGTGCAGCACCCGCCCCGGGCCGCCGGCGGCAATGAGTCCGGCCAGCTCGACCGCCTCCGGATCCTCCGGGTAATCGTAGGCAAGGGCCGCCGCCACCGCCCGCGCCAGGTCTTCAAATTCCACCTGCTGTTCCAGGCAGAGGCGAAGCGCGCCGATCAGCCGGTCGTTCGGACCCAGCTTGCGCAGCGGTTCGCGGCCCACCCGGAAGACGGTATCACCCAGGGCCCGGTTTCCAAAACGCTCCCGCAGGTCGGCGATATAGCCTTCCAGCTGACCGGAAAGGAAAGGATGCTTCCGGGTAAGCGCGCCGCCCGCCTCGGCCAGAACCCGGTCCAGCCGGTCCCGGATCTCCGGGTCGCGGACCGCTTCCCAGATGTAACGGTACCCCTTCAGGTATCCGTAGTAGGCGCAGACGGCGTGGCCAAGGTTGTGGATGTAAAGTTTCTGTTCCTCATAGGCGTGGATGTCGTCGACCGGCAGGAAACCGGCCACCTCCGGCAGCCGGTCGCCCTTGAAGGCCTGGCGGGCCACCGGCAGAACCTGGTAGGGCTCGACCAGGACCAGCAGCGGCTCCCGGGCCAGCAGGTCGGCCGGCACCGGCGGGACCATGCGGCTGACCACCGTCTCGACCAGGCCGACCCGTTCTTGAAAATAAGGAATGCAGGCGGGCGGCAGGTGACGGCGGATTTCGGCAGCCAGGAGCCCGGCCGCCGCCAGCAGGTTTTCGCAGATGATGATGTTGAGCGGGTCGGGGCGGCCGCGCTCGGCCCGGAGCGCGATTCCGGCCGCCAGGCCGGGCGCCACCCGGGCCAGGTTGTTGACCCCGACCGCCGTGGCGGCCAGGTCCGCATCGGCCAGCGCCGCGGCCACCCGGTCAATCGAACCGACCGGCAGGGCGGCCAGGTTGGAAATCCGGTAACGGCGCGTCTCGGCGTCGGAGACGATCCAGAGCGGGTAGGCGCCGCGCTCGTTAAGAAGCGCGGCCAGTTCCGGCCGGGCCTCAACGAAACAGGTCCGGTAACCGGCGTTGAAGAAGAGCTGACCGAGAAACCCCCGGCCGATGTTGCCGGCGCCGAAGATCACCGCCGGCCGCTCCCGGCCCGTCACTCGTTCTCCCGTGTCATTTGAGAAAGGAAAGATGCTCCTTGATCCGGTCGGCCTTCTCCCGGAGCTGCGACTGCCGGGCCCGTTCGCGTTCGATCACCTCGGCCGGCGCCTTTTCCAGGAATTCCCGGCTCGACAGTCGTCCGGAACCCTTCTCCAGTTCCCGTTCCAGGACGGCCAGTTCCTTGTTCAGGCGGACGATCTCCCGTTCCGGATCGAAGAGGCCGGCCAGCGGCAGGTAAATTTCGCCGCGGCTCAGCAGGCCGCTGGCCTCCAGCCGCCGCCGCTGGTGCGCGGTCTCCAATTCCAGGGTCTCCACCCCGGCCAGTCGCTTCAGATAGTGGGCGGCGGCGCCGATCATCTTATGGTATGGCCTGGGCAGCACCAGGATCGCCCGGACCGGTTGGCCGGGCGCGAGGTTGAACTCCCGTTTCAGGTTGCGCACCGCGCTGACCGACTCCAGCAGAAGCGCCATCTGCCGGTTCAGGGCCGGCCGGTAATGGCCCCGGACATTCGCCGGCCAGGCCGCCCGGGCCAGGAGCGGCGCCGGGTCCCTGACCAGGTCCGCCTCCTTCAGCCGCCGCCAGATCTCTTCGGTCAGGAAGGGCATCAGCGGGTGCAGCAGGCGCAGGAAACGGTCCAGGACCAGCACGGCCACCGCCAGCGACTGCGGATCGTCGTTCTCGTCGAGGTCCACCTTGAGCATCTCCAGGTACCAGTCGCAGTAGCTGTGCCAGAAGAACTGGTAGAGGGCGGTCGCCACCTCGTTCAGCCGCAGGGAATCAAACTTGCGCTCCACGACCCGGCGGGTCGCCTCCAGCTCCGAAAGAATCCAGCGCTGGCTCAGGGAGAAGCGGGCCGGATCCGGTTCCGGCACGCCCCCGGCCGCCTCGGCGCGCGCGATGACCAGCCGGCTGGCATTCCAGATCTTGTTGGCGAAGTTGCGCCCCAGGGCGAAGCTCTTGCGGCCGATGAAAAGGTCCTGCCCCTGGCTGGCAAAGGAGATCAGGCTGAAGCGGAGGGCGTCGGCGCCGACTTCGTTGATGACCTCGAGCGGGTCGATGACGTTTCCGTAGGACTTGCTCATCTTGCGCCCGGTCTCGTCGCGGACCGTACCGTGAATATAAACCTCGCCGAAGGGAAGCCGCCCCTGGAATTCCAAGCCGGCCATCGCCATCCGGGCCACCCAGAAGAAGATGATCTCCGGGGCGGTTACCAGCAGCTGGGTCGGGTAGAAGGCCTTCAGGTCGTCCGTTTCCTCGGGCCAGCCCAGGACCGAAAAGGGCCAGAGCCAGGAGGAGAACCAGGTGTCCAGGACATCCGGGTCCTGGACCGGTTCCCGGCGGCCGCATTCCGGGCAGACCTCCGGCTTCTCCAGGGCCACGATGACGCCGGCCGTTTCGGAACCGCCGCGGGCCTGGCAATCCGGGCAGTAATAGACCGGCAGCCGGTGGCCCCACCATAACTGGCGGCTGATGCACCAGTCCTCGATGTTTTCAAGCCAGCGCTGGTAGACCTTCTGCCAGCGGCGGGGGTGAAAGCGGGGCTGCCCTTTCCGGGCCAGTTCCAGGGCCGGCGCGGCCAGGCTCTTCATCCGCACGAACCACTGGCGCGAAAGGTAAGGTTCCACCACCGTTTCGCAGCGGTAACAGCGGCCGACCGAGTGGTGGTAATCCTCCACCTTCTCGAGCAGGCCGTCCTCCTTCAGACAGGCCACCACGCCCTCCCGGGCCGCGAATCGTTCCTGGCCGGCGAAGGGACCGGCGGCCGCGTTCAGGAAACCGCGTTCGTCGATCACGGTCAGGCCGGGCAGTCCCAGGTCCCGGCCGATGCGGAAATCGTTGGGGTCATGGTGGGGGGTCACCTTAACCGCACCGGTGCCGAAACCCTTCTCGACCAGCGGGTGGGCAACCACCGGTATCGGCCGGCCCAGGATGGGCAGCCGGACCTCCTTGCCGACCAGGGCGCGGTAACGCGGATCGCGCGGGTTGACCGCCACGGCCGTGTCGCCGAAGAGCGTCTCCGGCCGGGTGGTGGCCACCACCACCCCGGGACCGCCGTCGAGGCCCGGGTAGCGGACATGGTAAAGATGGCTCTCCTCGGGGGAGTGTTCGACCTCCTCGTTGGCCAGCGCGGTGCCGCAGCGCGGGCACCAGTTGACTATGTAGTCGCCCCGGTAGATCAGCCCCCGCTGGTAAAGGCGCCGGAAGCAGGTCCGGACCGCCCGGGAGAGACCCGGGTCCATCGTGAAGCGCTCCCGGGACCAGTCGCAGGAGCAGCCGAGCCGCTTCAGCTGCTCGATGATGGTGCCGCCCCGGCTCTCCTTCCACTTCCAGACCTCTTCCAGGAATTTCTCCCGGCCCAGGTCGTCGCGGCGCTGCCCCTTCTCCAGCAGGTTCCGCTCCACCACGTTCTGGGTGGCGATGCCGGCGTGGTCGGTCCCCGGAATCCAGAGGGCCTTCCGGCCGGCCATCCGCCGACGCCGGATGACCAAGTCCTGGATGGTATTGTTAAGGGCGTGGCCGATGTGCAGGACGCCGGTCACGTTGGGCGGCGGAATGACGATGGTGAAGGGTTCGCCCGGGTCGGCCGCTTCGGCCCGGAAGGTCGGCCGGCCGGCGTATTCCTGGAGCCAGCGCGCCTCCACCTCCCGGGCGTTATACTGTTTTTCCATAGGTTCAGATCCCGCCCGCGCCAGAGCGGCCTCCTTTGATAATTTTAATTATTTTGATTATTAAGATAATGGCGGTCGGTCCGGGCTCAGGCCTGAACCGGTTCGGCCGGAACGGCCTCCGGCGCGGCCGGCTCATCCGCCTCCAGCAGGTTCCGGTAGACCCGGGCCATGGCCAGCATGGTGGTCGGCACCGTGACAAAAAGGCCCACCACCAGGGCCAGCAGCCCCAGAATGTTGACGCCGATGAGCAGCAGGCTGAAGAGGAAGAGGCGCCAGACCGAACCCCGGGTTATCGCGGCGCTCTTCCTGAGGGCCTCCACCGGGCCCATCCCCCGTTCCACGATCAGGTAGGGAAAGAACTGGAGGCGGATCGCCAGGTAGAAGCCGGGGATCACCAGCAGGATGAGGCCGATCACGATGGCCAGCAGGTAGAGCAGGCTCGCGCCCAGGTAAGGCCAGAAGAAACGGCCGGAACCGAAAAGGTCGCGCAGTTCCGAGGGTTGGCCGTCCACGAAGTTCAGGTTGATCCGGGTCATCCCGAGTTCCATGACCACCCGGGCCACGACCTGAAGTAAGACCAGCAGGAAGACGGCCAGGCCGGCCCGGGACGGTCCGCTGCCGCTCGGCCCGGTAAGCAGTCCGAAGACCAGTTCCACCAGGACGAAGATCAGCAGCAGGCGGACGAAGAAGCCCAGGTTCTCCTTCGTGGTCCGCCAACCCCAGCCCAGCGCCTCCCGCCAGTCGAACTTCTTCTCGTCCATCGTTTCCCCCTGTCGTCTTAACGGTTACTCGATCTTCCGGAGAACGACCTCGACCATGACCGCCGCCTCCAGTTCCAGCAGGTGGCCGCCCCAGGCCTGGAGGTCGGGGCCGGAGACCGTGGCGTGCAGGTGCGGCTTGAGTTCGTTCCCCTCAAGACGCAGGCCGCCGGAAAGGGCCAGCAGTTCGTGGACGCCCTCGAAGGTGCGGGTGTCGTAATTGCCGGGGCTGCGGAAGTAGCCGAGCCGCACCTTTCGGGTGGTCCCCAGCCCGGAGACTACCACGCCCAGCCTGACCCCGTACTTGCGGCCCGCTTCGACCAGCCGCTCCATCAGGTTCTCGCCCGGCTGAAGCCGCATGATGACCAGCTCGTTGACGATTCGATCCTCCATTATCCACTCCTTGGCGCCCCGCCGGAGGCCGGCGAAACCAGCTTTCTTTCAAAACGGCCGAAACACTCTTCCAGGATGGCCTCGGGATCCCGGCGCCCCTCCAGCATGATTTCCAGGCAGAGCAACGCCAGGTCGCCGGTCTCCACCAGGTAGTGGCGGTCGCCCCGCCCCTGGAGATCCCGGATCTCGACCGCGTGCTCGGAAAGCATCTCCAGCAGGCAGGCCAGGTGCTTCCGCCCTTCCCGGCGGGCGCGGCGGCGTGACAGGCGGTGGATGCCCTCCACCCGCCGCCGGGCCGCCGTGGTCAGGGAGCGTTTCACGGAACTTTTTCTCCGCCCGGTTCCAGCATCTCGAACCCGGTTTCGGGGTCCTTCAAACGCCGCGCCCGGCTCCTCAGGATCTCGACCAGGATCACCTCGCCCAGCTGCCAGACCTCGACGCCGGGACGGAGGCAGCCGACCGCGCTCCGGTCGCCCCGTCCGATGGCCGCGTGCAGGTGCAGGCGGGGCCGGCCGGTTTCGTCCGGGAAGAGGGTGCCGACTCCGGAGACCTCGTGAACCGCGTTGAACGGCAGGAGCATCGGGTCGACCGGCCGGGCGGACGGGTCGGCCGGGCCGACCACCAGGTTTCCCGCCTTCAAGCCTCCAACGAGCAAGCAAAATCCATGGCGGACGCCCTTCTCCCGAGCAAAGGCTTCGATTGATTCCGGGAGGCGGTCGCCATCCTCCAGGCGGATGACGAAGACCCGTCCGATTTCACCGGCGCCGTATTTCATGCCAACCCCATTCAATCAAGCGGATAAACGCCGTGGCGGCGGACCGCCTGGTAAAGGGCCAGGACATTCTCGACCGGCACCCGGGCCTGGACGTTGTGGACGGTGTTGAAGACGAAACCGCCGCCGGCGCCGAAGGTGCGCAGACGTTCCCTGACCTGGTCGGTCACCTCCCGCGGGGAACCGAACGGAAGCACCCGCTGGGTGTCGAGGCCGCCGCCCCAGAAGACCAGCCGGCTTCCGAATTCCCGTTTCAACTCGGCCGGATCCATGCGGGCCGCCGAGGTCTGGACCGGGTTCAGGATATCGAAACCCGCGTCGCAGAGGTCGGGCAGCAGGTCGCGCACCGAACCGCAGGTATGAATGAATATCTTCCAGGGTGTGTGGCGATGAACCCAGTCGTTGACCTGGCGGTGAAAGGGCTGGAAGAGCTTCCGGTAGGTGGCCGGGGAGATGAAGGGTCCGTGCTGGGCGCCGAAATCGGTGCCGCTGATCATGACCGCCGTCACCCGGTCGCCGACCGCCTGGTAATACTTTTCAAGGTTAGCCAGTCCTATTTCGCACTGTTTCTCGAAGATCCGGTAAAGGTGTTCCGGCCGGCTGGCCAGGCTCATGTACCACTCGGCCATGTCGCGGATGCCCCGGGGATGCTTCAAGGCGGTCCCGGGTACCCGGGCGATGTCGCCGAAGGAGGTGCCGCCGAAGTTGGCCAGGATGGCCCGGTCGGTCCGGGTGTAAAGACGTTCGGCCTCGGCCTTCAGCCAGGCCAGGTTCTCCCCGGAGGCCGGACCGAATTCCTCGAGGTTGTCTTCGACCTTCAGGTTGTTCTCGTCCAGCGGCGGCTGGCGGACGATGGCGTCGAAGTACCAGCCGTCCTTGGGCATCCGGCCGCTGGCCGGCACCGAGCGGTCGTCGTGCGGATAAAGCAGGATGTCGCCGTTGGGCTCCGGCTCGGTGTTGAAGCCGGCCGGCACCAGCACCGGGGTGGCGTCGAAGAGGCGCCATTCCTTCCAGCCCTCGAGACGAAAACCGAAGTTGGTCACCGGAACCTGGAGGCCGACCGTGTCCACTCCCAGGGCCTCCCGCAGGTCGTCCCCGATCTCGCCCAGCATCTGGAGCGGTTCGACCACCTTGACCGGCGTGCCGGGCGGATCCAGTTCCAGGGCCTGGCGGAGCCGGTAGACGGTGCTCACGTGCATCCCGGTTACCGGGCTGGCGCCCAGGTCCAGCGGCACCCGGTCCGCTTCCTGGTGGTTGACGGCCTTGATCACCCTTTCGCGCGAAGTCACTTCGATTCCCCCTCCGATTTCTTCTCAGGCGCCGATGATCTTGACCAGCACCCGCTTGGGCCGCTGGCCGTCGAACTCCCCGTAAAAAATCTGCTCCCAGGGCCCCAGGTCCAGCTGGCCCCCGGTGACCCCGATAACGACCTCGCGCCCCATGATGGTCCGCCTCAGGTGGGCCGCGCCGTTATCCTCGCCGGTCCGGCTGTGGTAATAGAGCGACGGGTCCTCGGGAACCAGCCGATCCAGCCACTGCTGGAAATCGCGCTTCAGCCCGGGTTCCTCGTCATTGATGAAAACGCTGGAGGTGATGTGCATGGAGTTTACCAGGCAGAGCCCCTCCCTGATGCCGCTTCTTACCACCAGCGTCTGGATGCGCTCGGTTATATTCACGAACTCCCGGCGCTGCTTGGTGCAGAAGGAAAGATGTTCGGTCACCGATTTCACTTTGTCTCCCGTCCTGGCCCGGCTTCCAAAAGGATCCGCCCCCGGGTTATAATTATACAATAGAATATCGCCTGGACCCTTATTCAGTCAAGGAAAAAACGACTCAACCGCCCATGAAATTGAATCTTTACCTGGCCCGCGCCGGGGTCGCCTCGCGGCGCCGGAGCGCCGAGCTGGTCAAATCCGGCCGGGCCGCCGTCGACGGGAAAACGGTCCTTCAACCCTCGTTCGAAGTCGAACCGGGGCAGGCGGTAACACTCGACGGGCGGCCGCTGCAGCCGGAAACCCGCCGTTACCTCGCCCTCAACAAACCGGCTGGATACACCTGCACCCTCCGCGACCCCTTCGCCAGCTCAAAGGTGACCGCCCTGGTGCCGGCCGAGCTGGGCCGCCTCTACCCGGTCGGGCGGCTGGACCGGGAGTCGACCGGCCTGGTCATTCTTACCAACGACGGCGACCTGGCCGAACGCCTCACCCATCCACGCTACGGGGTCGAAAAAGAGTACCGGGTGGTGGTGGCGCCGCCGGTCGAACCGGGAGATCTGGCCCGGTTGCGTTCCGGCGTCTTCGACGAGGGGGAACGGCTGCGGGCCGCCGGCGCCCGGCTGACCGGGCCCGCCGCCGGCGGCAAGTCGGAGCTGAGCCTGATCCTCAAGGAGGGACGGAAACGGGAAATCCGGCGCCTGTTCGCCCAGCTCGGCCGGCGGGTCATCGAGCTGGAACGCGTCCGCATCGGGACAGTCCGCCTGGGCCGGCTGCCGGCCGGCCGCTGGCGCAGTTTAACTCCCGCCGAGCTGGCCGGCCTGGGCGCCGGCCGGGAATAGCCGGTACTTTCTGACCAGGCGGACCGGGTTGTAGGAAAGCTTGGCCTGGCGCAGTCCGAGCAGGCCCATATCCTGCTCCCGGTTCACGAACCGGAAACCGGCCGCGGCCTCCTTTAGAAACTCACGGTTGATGGCCTGGTAGACACCGGTATAGGCGCTGTCGGCCTTCTCGACGTGAATGACGTAGGTCTCCGGATTGAGCGGCTCGCCCAGGGTCAGGGCGACCGGGTTTCCCTCGATCTCGAGCAGGCCGCCGCGCAATCCGAGCGTCTCGAAATTCTTCAGCATCCTTCGCACCGCCCGCTTCTCCTGGTTCAAACCCTCGTACTTGTCGCACTCCCGTTTCCGGCACCAGTGGTCAACGAAATCAAGGCCGGCCTGAATGTCGGCGCCGGTCATGGGGCGGTAGGAAAACCGGTACTTGCGGACAAACTGGCGGTAAAGGTTCTGCTTGTCGTGAAACTTCTCCCCGGCCAGGTCGATCAACTCCCGGACCAGGTAAAGATAATCATGGTTATCCCGGTCCT